>Ga0207667_10003142_pt1 | contig 20450 bp, 14 predicted proteins | sample KBSCornC52_FD_184301 | JGI IMG/M metagenome (GOLD analysis project Ga0207667, IMG submission 184301) | Corn rhizosphere microbial communities from Kellogg Biological Station, Michigan, USA - KBS Corn C5-2 (SPAdes) (version 2) | ecosystem: Host-associated > Plants > Roots > Rhizosphere > Soil ...
GACAAGTCCCACCGGCTTACAAGAGCGCCGTCCCGGTGCCCAATCCGGATCGTCAACCGTTTTCCGAGCACACGATAGTACCGGACGCCTGACCAGGATTCCCGTCCCGCCACTGGTTCGAGGGATGGGAGAGTCTGGCAATGATCCAGCGGAAGCGCGTGACTTGCGCACTTTGACAATCGGTCCCGATCAGGCGAATCCGAAGTGTAAGCCACGAAGGTTGCTTTCGTTTCATAGAGAGGGGTTTCAACCCCGGACTTACCCGGCATCGATTCAAGATGCCGGGCCGGTCGCACTCCTGGTAAGTCGCCGGATTCTTCAGCTCGCTCAGGCTCGCATCAGAATGACGTCAAAGGCGACGGGCTGAACGGCATGGCATCCCGCCGACGCAGGTCGGCGTAAGGCCGAAGGCCAGGCAGCCGCAGGGTTCCAGCCTGCGGGCTCCCAGGCAGCCGCAGGGTTCCAGCCTGCGGGCTCCCAGGCAGCCGCAGGGTTCCAGCCTGCCGACTCCCAGGCAGCCGCAGGGTTCCAGCCTGCGCACACCACCCGCATTCCCCTCTACACCTTCGCCAGCACCTTCTCCCCCTCTCCCGTTTTTGGGAGAGGGGGCCGGGGGGTGAGGGCCGCTGGCGCCGCATGACCCAGTTCCTTCACCATCTCGCCGACGAACCCCTTCGCGTCTCCGAAGAGCATCAGCGTCTTGTCGAGATAGTAGAGCTCGTTCTGGATTCCCGCGAAACCCGCGCTCATCGACCGCTTGATCACCATCACCGTGCGCGCCTTGTCCACGTTGATGATTGGCATGCCATAGATGGGGCTCGACTGGTCGCTCCGCGCGGCCGGATTCGTCACGTCATTGGCCCCGATGATGAGCGCCACGTCGGTCTGCGGAAGCTCCGGGTTGATGTCTTCCATCTCATAGAGCCGGTCATAGGGGATGTCCGCCTCCGCCAGCAGCACGTTCATGTGGCCCGGCATGCGGCCCGCCACCGGATGGATTCCGAACTTCACATCGACCCCGCGCCGTGTCAGCAGGTCGTAAAGTTCGCGGACGCGGTGCTGCGCCTGAGCGACCGCCATTCCGTAGCCCGGCACGATAACCACGGACGACGCCGATTCGAGGATCTGCGCGGCCTCCTCCGGCGAAGCCGACCGCACCGTCCGCTCCTCCTTCCTGCCCGTCACCGCCTCGGCCACCTGCCCGAACGCGCCGAAGAGAACGTTCGTGAACGACCGGTTCATCGCCTTGCACATGATCACCGACAGGATGAACCCGGACGAGCCGTCAAGCGCTCCCGCGATGATCAGCAGCTTGTTGTCCAGCACGAACCCCATCGCGCAGGCCGAAAGCCCGGCGTAGGAGTTGAGAAGCGAGATGACGGTCGGCATATCCGCCCCGCCGATGGGGATGATGAGCAGGACGCCGAAGGTGAGGGCCAGCGCAATCAGCAGCGGAAAGAGAATCGACATCCGCGGGTTCGCCGTCAGCCAGATTCCCGCCACGATGGCAATGGCGAAGAGCGCGAAGTTGATGATGTTCTGGCCCTTGTAGACCATGGGCCGCGTCGGCAGGATCTCCTGGAGCTTGCCAAACGCCATCAGGCTGCCCGTGAACGTGAGGAATCCGAGCAGCACCTCCAGCGCGATGACCGCCATGATGAACGGAGGCAGTTTCCCCGGTTCGCCGAGCCAGAGGTAGTACTTCGCCGCGCCGACCAGCCCCACCGCGAGGCCGCCGAACGAGTGCGACAGCGCGGTCCGCTGCGGCACCGCCGTCATCGGCATCAGCAGGGCGATGGGCACCCCGATGACCGTCCCCACGAGAATTGCGACAATGATCCAATGGTAGACCTCGATCTCCGGCAGCAGAATCGTGCCGACGATCGCCAGTCCCATCCCCACCTCGCCGGCGATGACGCCCCTGCGGGCGGTCCCGGGGGCGGAGAGCCACTTCAGCGCAAGAATAAAGAGCGCCGCGGCGACCAGATAGCTGACCTGCGTGAAGAGCGGCTGCGCCCCCGGAGCCGCATGGAAGAGGGCCTCAAATAAGTCGCTCATGACTTCGTCTCCCTCTTCTTGAACATCCGCAGCATCCGGTCGGTAATCAGGAATCCGCTCACCACGTTAATCGTCGAGGCCACGACCGCGATCCCGCCGAGGACCGCGGTCAGCGTGGACTTCTGCTCGCCGAGAATGACCATGGAGCCGACCAGGCTGATGGCGGAGATCGCGTTCGTCAGCGACATCAGCGGCGTGTGAAGCAGCGGGGAGACCCTCCGAATCACCTCGAATCCGAGGAATGTCGCCAGAACGAAGACATAGAGGCTGGGCATCAGCGAATCCATACGATTACCTCCCTCCCGCTATCACGACGGCCGCTTCCGGCGCGTCGGCCGGCGTCGCCGGGACCAGCGGCATCAATCCCAGCAGCTCCCGCACCCGCGCGTGGACCACCTCGCCGCCCTGGGTCAGCAGCGTCTCGCGCGTGATCTCGTCCTCCGTGTCGATCTTGAGCGAGCCCTCCTTGCAGAGGTGCGCCAGGAAGGTCGCCACGTTGCGCGCGAAGAGCTGGCTCGCGTGGAACGGCACGGTCGACGGCACGTTCAGCGGCCCCATCACGGTCACGCCGTTTATGACTACGGTCTGTCCGGCAACGGTCGCCTCACAGTTGCCGCCCCGTTCCGTCGCCAGGTCCACAATCACCGCGCCCGGCTGCATCCCCTCGACCATCGCCCGCGTCACGATGACCGGCGCCCTCTTCCCCGGCACCGCCGCGGTCGTAATCACCACGTCGCTGTCAGCGACCACGCCCGCCATCAGCTCGGCCTGCCGCTGGTAGAACCGCTCGTCCATCGCCTTCGCATAGCCGCCCGAATCCTGCGATTCGCCGGTCTCCAGCGGCAGCTCCACGAATCGCGCTCCCAGGCTCTCGACCTGCTCCTTCGCGGCAGCCCGCACGTCGTAGCCGCTCACCACCGCGCCCAGCCGCTTCGCCGTCGCGATGGCCTGCAAGCCCGCCACCCCCGCGCCAACCACCAGCACGCGGGCCGGCGTGATGGTCCCGGCCGCGGTCATCATCATCGGGAAGATCTTGGCAAGCGCCTCGGCGGCCATCAGCACCGCCTTGTATCCCGCCAGGTTCGCCTGCGAGGAGAGCACGTCCATCGACTGCGCGCGCGTGATTCGGGGCATCAGGTCCAGCGCGAACGCCGCGATGCCCGCCTTCGCCGCCGCGGTCACCGGCCCCGGATTCGAGAGCGGGTCCATCACCGCGACCAGCGCCTGCCCCTCATGCATTCCGGCCAGGTCGCTCGCCGCGCGGTCGGGGTTCGCTCCCAGCGCCCGCACGGAAGCGATCACGTCCGCTTTCAGCACGTCCGCCCGGCTGCCGACGGCCGCGCCCGCCGCCTTGTATGCCTCGTCCGTGAATCCGGCCTCCAGCCCCGCGCCCGATTCGACGATGACATCGAGCCTCGCTTTCTTCAGGTGCGCCAGCGCCGTCGGAGCAACCGCAACGCGGCGCTCACCGGGACAGGTCTCTCTGGGTATGCCGATCAGCAATGATCCGTCCTCCCTCCCGCAGCCGAAAAGACTGGCAATTGATGCAACAAGCTAATTATCTGTACATACGGGTCCAATTACATCCGCGTAACGGGGGATTAAGCCGGACAAGCATGCGGCGGCCAGGTTGGCGGCCCCGCGCTGGCCGCGGAATATCTCCGGCGGAACAAATACCAGTTTATCGTCGCTACGTCCGTCGTAAGTCGATCATAAAGGAATCGATTGGTAGAAGTCGAAACCTTTGCCCGTCAATCGATCGCGGTTATCTGTCACGTGGCCGGCCAAAGGAGGAACAGTCACGGCTGATGGACGCTCTCTGTGAACCTCTCTGGCAAGCTCATCGTCCCCTCGCGGGACAGGAGATTGGGATGGCGAAACGCATTTTCGCGGTGGCAATATGCCTTCTGGCATTAATGTCCGTAACACTTCACTCATACGCACAGAACGCGAATCCCGGTGTGATTCCGCCGAAAGCGAGCCCTTACGGCCACACCTATGGAGAATGGAGCGCCCGGTGGTGGCAGTGGGCCTATTCAATTCCGGTGCCCGTCAGTCCGCTGTTCGATGAGACCGGAGCTGCTGCCGGTTCGGGCCAGTCCGGACCGGTGTGGTTCCTCGCGGGCGTCTTCAACGTTTCGGGCGCCGCGGAGAGGACGGTCACGGTTCCGCACGGCAAGGCGCTCTTCATTCCCATGCTCAACGCGGAATGGGATAACCTCTGCCCGCCAAACGATCCGCCCCTTGGCACGGACGCTCTCCGAGCGCTGGTGATTGGGGCCATCGATACCGTCACGGACATGCGGTGTGAAATTGACGGAGTATCCCAGGGTGACCTGGGAACGGCGCTTACCTCTCCCTACCGCGCGACCTCGCCGGTTTTCACGGTGACGTTTCCCGAGGATAACGTATTCCAGGCATTCGGATGCGATGTTGCACCCGGCGCCTACGGACCATTCGTTGCCGACGGGGTCTACCTGATGGTGGCGCCTCTTCGCGCCGGAAATCACACGATTCACTTCACCGCATCCGCATACGGAGGCGGCTTCGTTCTCGACATCACGTACCACCTCACGGTAGGCAAGTAACTCCCGCGATCTGCACACCCGCCAGCGCTCCGCGCGGAGCGCTGGCGGGAATATGCAGCTAAAAGGCCCGAGACCGATTCCGGCAAACACGAGCGGCTAATCCCTGCGGGAGCCTATGAACAATGCCTTTCAAATAAGCGACACCGCATGCCTCGACACACAATCGTAGGGGCCAGGCATTCGCGCAAGGGACCCTGCGTCACGCACGAATCGTCCTGCGCGAATGCTTCGCCCTGGTCGTCGTGCCGAGCGTGAATCCCCTTATTTGAAAGGCATTGAGCCTGTGAATCCCTCAAGTGCCGGCGAGCTACCGACCGGCCCCATACATGCTGAAGCCGAATCCATTCGCGTGGCCCGTGTCCAGCTTCCACTTTCCATCCACATGGTTGAAGTACATCTCCTCAGTGTTGCTCAGCTCGCGAGTCGGCCGCATTCCCGCGAAACTGCCGATGCCGTTCGGTTTGGAGAAGTCAATGTTACGAGTTTCCATCATCTGCTTTCCGGCAACCGAGTAGTTGACGATCACGCAGACGGTGGAATCGCCGCTCTTTCTCGCGCCGAGAATACGAAACCGGGCCGTATAATCGGGTCCCACCATGTCCAGCCCCTGGGTGGACATACGACGAGAAAACTGCTCCAGGGTAACCTGGGTCGGGATTGTAACCGTTACGCCATCCTTCGAAAACGTCCCTCCCTCGACCGGCAGCAGCGCGTACACCGACGACCAGTTCTTGTCCCTGAGCCCCGTCCAGAATTGATTTGCCGCGCCGACGGCGCCCGCGGTGAAGGTGGCGTTGCGAATCATGAATGCCGCGACGATTGCAAGAGCGAATACGAGTGCCACGACCACGGCAACCGCGAGAGGGCTCGTCGCACTCCGCCTTTGCGGCGGCCGCATCCCAATTCCCTGAGTCATCAAATCGTCCCCGTGTCGCAACGCCCGGACGCCGTCGGGCAGGGTGATCTTGCGGCATCCGAGCATTCATTCGCGGCCAACTGGCCGGTATCCCTCCCGGCGGTCGTCGGCCATGACACCGATCGACAAACAGGCTCCCCGGGCGTCTCACGCCGCCTGCGCCACGCTGCCGCTGACACTTCGGCAACCGTGTTTCTGGATCACGCTCCAGCAAGACTCATCTGATCAATTGAGCAGCCAACTGATCGGGTTCAGTCGTCGGTATCTTGCACGCGTAGTTCTCGCAGAGATACGCCGTGGGCTTGCCATCCAGCATCGGCCGGTCCTGAAGCAGAGGCAGCTCGATGTGCCCCGTGTCCGCAGGATTCGCGACCGCGACGACCATGTTCGGCTGGTAGCTCGCCCGCGCCGCGGCCAGCAGCGCCCGTGTCGCCGAATCGTCCATCGAACCGACAACCGCCAGCTCCTTCACCGGCCCAATGTAGAAATCCACCGCGCCCAGCAGCCGCCCGAATGCAGAGGGGTGCTCGGCCACCAGCGGGTTCATCTGGCGCAGAATCGAGGCCGCGCGCCGCTGGTAATCCTGGTCGGCAGTCAGGACCGCCAGCCGAAGCAGCACGTCCACCGCGACCGAGTTGCCCGCCGGCGTCGCATTATCCGTCAGATCGCGCGGCCGCTCGACTAGCTGCTCCCCATCCACCGGCGTGCTGAAGAACGGCCCTCCCTCCGGATCCGCGAACAGCTCGACCATGACATCGACCAGCTCCTTCGCCGAATCGAGCCACCGCCAGTCCGCCGTCGCCTCATACAACCGCAGAAGCCCATCCGCATAGTAAGCGTAATCTTCAAGGAAACCAGGAATGGGCGAAACACGGAAGCCGGCGTTGGGTGTCCGGTGTTGGGTGTTGGTTTCCTCCGCGTCTCCCCCTCTCCCCCTCTCCTTGTCTCCTCGTCTCCTCTTCTTCTCTTCTTCTGCCTTCCCCGTTCGCCAGAGACGGCCGTTCTCATAGAGGTTGTCGAGGACGAACTCGGCGTTGGCGACGGCGGTGTCGCGGTAGTCGTCGCGGCCCAGGATGGCGGCGGCGTCCGCGAACGCAGCCACCATGAGGCCATTCCACGCGGTCAGGACCTTCTCGTCACGGTGCGGCTTGATACGCTGCTCGCGGCGCTCGAACAGCCTGTGGCGCATCTCCGCGAGGCGGGTCGCGAGCTCCTCTGGCTCCATCTTCAGGGAGCGGGCGAAGCTCTCTTCGGGCGCGGTCGCGTTCAGGATGTTGGCGTGCTCCCAGTTGCCGCGGGGCGTCACGTCGTAGAAGCGGCTGAAGAGGAGGGCGTCCTCCGCGCCCAGCACCTCCTCGACCTCCGCCTGGCTCCAGACAAAGAACTTGCCCTCCACTCCTTCGCTGTCCGCGTCCTGCGCCGAGTAGAAGCCACCCTCCGGCGCGGTCATCTCGCGGCGGACGTAGTCGAGCGTCTCCTCCGCGATTCGCCGGTAGAACGCGTCGCCGGTCGCCTGATACGCGTGGAGATAAGATTGGGCGAGCTGCGCGTTGTCGTACAGCATCTTCTCGAAGTGGGGGACCAGCCAGTACTCGTCGGTCGAATAGCGGTGGAAGCCGCCGCCGAGCTGGTCGTAAATCCCGCCCTGCGCCATCTTCTCCAGCGTGAAGATCGCCATATTCCGCGGCTCGGCGCGCTTCGTTCGGTGGGCGTACCGGAGCAGGAAGTCGAGAATCATCGGCTGAGGGAACTTGGGCGCGCCGCCGAACCCGCCGAGCCGCATATCCCATCCGGCCCGCAGCTTCTGGAACGCGCGGTCGAGGAGGTCCGGCGTCACCGGGCTCTCCGGCAGGTCCACCTCGGACATCTGGCGCATGTTCGCGACCATCGCGCCGCCCTGCTCCTCGATCTCGGAGCGGCGATTCTCCCACGCTTCGGCCACTGCGTGCAGGATTCGCGGGAATCCCGGCCGACCGTACCGATCCTCCGGCGGGTAGTAGGTCCCGCCGTAGAAGGGCTTCCCGTCCGGCGTCAGAAACACGGTCATGGGCCAGCCGCCCTGCCCCGTCATCATCTGCACGGCGCTCATATAGATGTGGTCGATGTCGGGGCGCTCCTCGCGGTCCACCTTTACGCAGACGTACCACCGGTTCATCAGCTCGGCAATCTGCTCGTCCTCGAACGATTCGCGCTCCATTACGTGGCACCAGTGGCACGCCGAGTAGCCGACCGAGAGCAGAATCGGCCTGTTCTCCTCCCGCGCCCGATTCAGCGCCTCCTGTCCCCACGGATACCAGTCCACGGGGTTATGCCCGTGCTGGAGAAGGTAGGGACTGGTCTCGTTCGCCAGCCGATTCGTGTGCACCGTTCCTGATCGTCCTTCTACCGTCATGGTACAGCCTCTCCCACCCACTTGTCCCAAACGGACCAAAGAAGACTATGCGGCGGGTTGCCGCACGCAAATCAATTGCGGACAGGTGATCGAGATCACATCCCGCGTCTCGCGCTCAGCCTATCATACGGTTGATAGAGGATGTCAGCACACAAGGGAGAGAAGAGATGCGCCGCTGCCTGCTAACTGCAATCGGATTGCTGTCCGCCTGTGCGGCCGTTGCCGCCGGCTCGCAAACACCTTCGGGTTCCGCTCCGGTGATTCGCCGCGCGCGACTACAGTTCGTCGACTCGCCTGCCCCGAATTCCGTTGTCTCCGGTCAGATCGTGCTCCACGTCGACCGCGATCCCATCATGCGGCCCGAATGGGAAAAGGTCGCGCTCCGCATTCCGGGACAGCCGGATATCTTTCCTGATTTGCTACCGTTCGACCATGTCTGGGATACCCGGATTTCGGCGAACGGCGAGAACCTCGTACGGATCGTGCTGGTTGATAAGCGATCCGGCTCCATAACGGTGGCGGATTCACTGGACCTGTGGGTTCGCAATTCACGATCCAGGCCGGCATCGCCGCGAATCGCCGAATCAAGCGGTGATACCCGTCCGGAGACCGGGGCGGGCGGCGCAACGGCCGCGCAGGAGCCCATTGTCATCACGATCAGAGGACCGAAGCCGGCTGCGCCCGGCCCTCATCCGAATCGCCCGGGACCGGGCACCCTTCCGCCGCTCACGGGCATTGGGCCGTCGTCCGCCAAATCCGCGAGCGGGCTGGCGACCGGCGACGATGCTGCGCAGTCCACCGGTTCCGCCTCCCCGGCGGACAATCCTGCCACCTCGCCGGAAGAGGTCCGGGCGACGTATGGCCGTCATCAGTGGTATATCCGGTGCGGCGTGCTTTTTCATGAGGATTCGCTGTCCAGGACGATTGACGCGTTCCTACCCTGGAACGGCTCGGGTCTCGCACCCAGCACGGTGATAGCAGCCCCCGATGGCGCGCGCGTACAGACGTCTGGTGGAATGCGCTTCGTCTCGCTGGTGAAGCCGCCGGACCCGGCGCGCGGATACGACGGCTATGTCCGTGTCCGGCTCGGCTCAGCGTCCGATCGCGGGCAGGGTGCGAGCGCGCAGAAGCTCTCGTCCGTAATCAACAGTTGGCAGGGCGTGCCGTATGTGTGGGGCGGCAGCTCGCGGTCGGGCGTCGACTGCTCCGGCTTTGTAATGGCGACCTACAGCGCAATGGGAGTCGGCCTTCCGCATGGGTCCATGTACCTGCGGTCCTTCCGCAGCGATCGTCCATCCACTGTTGTCCGCGACGAGCTGCGATATGGGGATGTCCTGGTATATCCCGGCCACTGCGCAATCTACACGGGCGAGGGTTCGACGGCGGAGACGGTCGGAGGCCACGTAGGCCGCGGAACGATCTGGATTCGCGACTCGGTCGTGGTCAGGAGGTTTCTCGACACGAGCACGGAGCGGCCCTGGGAGCGGTCCCTCTACGCATCGCGAGGAGGCCGGCCGCGGAGAAGATGACAGACGAAGTCTGCACGAAACGTGACACGGATCACGGAATACTGTGATCCGTGTCACAGTTTCTCGTGCCATTCCCCACCATCATGAAGGTAATTCAGTAATTCGGATGTCTGGGAGAGTAATGCGTGGAACGACAATCGACACACCATTGTGCTGTGGCGCTCAAAGGACTCGCGGCGTTCGGCTTATCGGCGATCTTCCTGGGATGCGCACCGGCGGTTTCGATGTCCGCGAACGATGCAGGGCCGCGGTCGATTGGGCGCCCGGTCACGTCGCGAATGGGCCACAAGCCGAACCGGAGGACTCATGGCTGGGTGCATGGGCGGCCCATCCTCCAGAGCCGGCCCTACACCTGCGGTCCGGCGGCGCTCGCCACCCTTCTCCGTACTTACCTGGGATTGCGTGCGTCTGAACGACAGATAGCACGGCTGACCCACACCTACGACGACAGAACGACGAGTCTCGCGGCCCTTCAGGAGACGTGCGCAGCGAAAGGGCTCTCGGCCCGTGCCTGCGCTCTCACTCTCCCGGAATTGATTACGGCCGCGGACTCCGGCGACGTACCCGTCCTGGTTCACCTCTACAGCCCGCAGGACCACTTTGCGCTCTTCGTCGGGTCTGCCAGGCGAGGACTCATGCTCTTCGACCCGGCGAGTGGCAACCATTATATGAGGGCGGAGGTTTTCCTTCGGAGATGGAGTGGAGCAGCGCTCGTGGTCAACGCGCCTGGCGAGCAGGTCCGCCGTTCCAGGCATGGCGCACAGGGACGTTAGCCGTGAGCGTACCGCTTCAGCTTATCGGAGCTCATGATTACGATCTTGCGTCCGTCCAGGCGAATGGCCCCTACCTGCCGTAACCTCGAAAGACCACGATTGACCGTCTCCCGCGATGTGGCGATCCGCTCCGCAATCTCCTGCTGAGTGATTCGCGATAGCAGACGGCAGCCGCCCCGCTCGTCCGCCTCTCCATTCGCCATCTCACCGAGCAGAAAGGACGAGAGCCGCCCCATCACGTCCCGCGACTGGTGTTCCGCCTGTCGGTCGTCCGCTTCCCGTAGTCGCCTGGCAAGGCACGCGATAACGGAAAGCGCCAGCCGTGGGGAGCGTTCGAGGCAGTAAAGGAAGTCGGGTCGGTCCAGAACGAGCAGCTCGCATGCAGCATCGGTGTACGCGTCGGCAGATCGCGGCATTCCGTCGACGAGCGCCATCTCGCCCACGTGCTCTCCGGCGCCGCGCTGCGCGAGGTGCACCACTTCGCCCGATTCGGTTGTCTTCTCGATGTTGACGCGACCTGTGAGGATGACGTAGAGCGCATAGCCTGGGTCGCCCTCATGAAACAGCGCGTCCCGCGCTCGCGTCTTGCGCCTGCGGCACCGGGATGCCAGCATACCGAGCGCGTCGGCGTCGACATCCGCGAACAGGGGCACGGTGCGGAGGAGCTCCGAAGTGTCTGGCGCAGCAGGTTTCATCGGCGTCCTAACGGTCGGGAATTATGTATTGCCGGCTTAGAACCAGCTTTCCGTTGTAATACACGCCAACCCACACAGACTTGCCGTAGACCTCGACAGGAGTCGAAAACGCCTCATCCTCAGGCAGGTCCCTGGAAAACATCTCGCCCGTTCCACGGTCGTCGTGGTACGTTACCTTAACCGATCTGGACTGCTCGCCGTCCCGGTGAGTTCTCACCGTGACATTGATCGTGTGCACGGTCGTCTCGGGCGGATTCTCCTGCGGGTCGGCGGCCGGCTCCGCTCCCGCCTCGCTGCCGTGAAGCGAAGCGCCAGTCGCGGCGGATTCGACTTCCAGCGTCGGCGGAACGAAGTGCGCCGCCGCCTGCGATTCGTTGCTGTCCAGGTTGATGGACGGATCGGGCCTGGGATTCCGTCCCGATTTGCGCTCGCCCTTGGAAGTGTCGCTTCCCGCGCCATCACCGGTGTCAGAGGCTCCGCGGCCCATTATGCCTCGCGGGTCGACCGTCTGACCGACACCCCGCGGTGCAGCTTCCCCGGAGCCCGTCTGGCGCCGCGCAGGTGCCGCTTCTGGTCGCTGGAACAGCCCGCGTACTCCGTCCCTGACCGTGGGGGAGATGGCGTACAGACCGGCTCCCAGTCCGCCACCCACGAAGCAGACCCAGAATACGATCATGACGCCGTCGCGCACCGCATAAAACCTGCTGGGAACGTGCTTCGGCTTCGGCGTGCGCATCCTCTCTACGATCGCGGCATAACCGGCCATCACCTTTCGCGGAGAGGTCGAATTTCCAACGTCGCGCGTATAGAAGTTGAAGAGATGGACCTGCTGCCCGTGCTTTACCTCGCACAGGCCGAGGTCATGAACATACGGCGACCACGCGGTCAACTTCGTAATGTGCTCCGCGACAGTGCTCGAGATGAGGATATGCCCCTCGTCACCACAGTCCATAACGCGCTGAGCTGTCACGATCCCCGCGCCGGACACGTCGGGGTCATCGTTGATATCCCGGACCAGATAGACCGGGCCGGTGTTCATTCCCATTCTCAACCGAATGTGGGGCCGCGTCTTGAGCTCGCGCGCGATTTCCATCGCGCAGCGGAGGGGCGAAAGCGCGTCTCGGAAGAAGACCAGCGCCATTCCGTCGCCGCGGGGCAGGCAGAGCAGGTCGCCTCGAACGTTCGACTCACGAAAATCAGCCGTATCGTGGACAATCGCCTGCAGCTCGTTTACAATCGCGGCCTGCTGCTCCATGGGAAGTTTCGCGTAACCCACAATGTCCATGAAGAGAATGTGGGCAACTTCCAGCTTTTCCCTCGTGGCCGAAGTACCAGGCGTGATCTCCCGGTCGATCTCCATGTGCCCCGGTCCTCTCTGAGCCGATCTGGCGGCTCGTGAACCGCATTGAATACAGCAGCTTCCATCCTGCCTGCCGGCCTGCAAATCAAGGGGGCTAACGAACAATTATTGCGCAGTGCGGGCCTAATGTGCAATACCAGCTTTTACGCCGACCAAAAGAGACAGCCCGGGATCGGGCTGTCTCTGTTGGTCGGCGGGCCTGAACGGCACTACGCAAATGCGAGCGATTTGGCGCCGGTGTGGTGGAACTCGCGGTAAAAGCGTACCAGTCGCATCACAAGCTCTTCCTTTTCCCGCGTATCGGCGGGTTGCGTCGAGAGTGGGGCGACGCACATGTCGAGGAGCATGAGGACCTCCTCTGCGCTAAGCACGAAGGGCTTCTCGTCCGTCATCGCGGGCTCGTAACTCACACGTGTTTGCATCGTGAAATCTCCCCTGGGCCTTTGCCATTTCCGGCAGATTGGCGCCGCCGGCTCCGGCACTCCGACCATCCTTTGCGCTGTGAAATCATCCTTACAATCGAATTATAGCGATGGGCGAGAGTTGAGGGAGTATTGGCCCGCACATTCGGGTGTGATCGTGATCACAATGTGATTTGGACGCCTGACGCCACCTGCCATTAAATCAGCTGCCGGAAGGGTTCGTGGCAGATAGCCTGACGAATAACCGCCCGGCATCGATTCGCGGGAATCGATGCCGGGCGAAGGAACGAACAGGAGGAGGGCGTCATTGTCGCCCACCCGTTAGCGGCTGGCGGTCTTCGCCTGCTGCTGAGAGTCCACCGTCTGGAGCAGCGCGAGCGTCGCCCAACAGGTACCGTTGAAGGAGGAGTACTGCGACTGACCGTGCGGGAAGCCGGCGTCGAAGTAGTTGTTCGCAGGCAGCGCGCGCTTGGCCACGAACCACGAGCCGTCGTCCTCCTGCGTCCGCAAGAGATATTGCACTCCCTTTTGGTAAACGGTATCGCTCACGGCCAACCCGCCCCCTGCGTGCAACGCGTAGAGCGCCTGGCCCGTCGCATAGGCGTCGCTCTGGAGGGTGGGAAGCTGTGACCAGCCACCATCCGGCCTCTGGTCCGCGCGAATCGCATCTACCGCCTTCTTCCGCTCGGTTTCCGTCGCGCCCGCCCACTTCAGACCCAGCAGACGGGATGCCCGATCCTCGCTGGTCTGCGCGGGTGCAGTGAGCAGCCAGGACTTCGCTCTCTGAATCCGCTCCGCAACCTCCGTCGCATACGACTTCGGCGCATACGCCTTGAGCGACCGAATCGCCAGCGCGGTGAAGGTGAAAAAGCTCGACTGCATCGGGACGCGTGGCAGGGCGAACTGCCAGTTTCCGGCCGGTGTCTGCTGCCTGGCAACCACCATCGCCATGGCGCCCGCTCCCGGCGTGGCAGAGTCCTTCTGCTCGGCCATCCCCGCGAGAATCCAGCAGTCTCCGGTCGCGGCCTCCTCAATCTCGATGAGCGGGACCTGCTTCATGGCTTCCGGGCTCTTCAGCGCCGCAAGGTGCAGCGGCTGGAGCTCCGTAAGGCCGCCGTTGATTCGAGCAAGCTGCGCCTGATTTACGTCGGAATCGAAGGGAAATCCCTTTGCGCGGGCGGCCGCGGTAGCGATTCGGCCGAGCCCCTCCTGGTGGCAGGAGATGCAGCCGGTCCGCTTCACGAACTGCTTCATCGACGCATCAATCAACCCGAGGCTCGCCTGTACCGCCTTGCGCGAATCGACTGCGGGCGATGCGGAATCGGTTGCCCCCAGCAGCCTTGCGACTTCCGCGTGCCCTCGCGCTGCCGCGCAGGCGGCGGCCGTGCGGCCGGTCGAATCGGCCGCCTTCGGGTCGGCGCCCTTGTCCAGCAGAGCGCGCGCCACGTCGGGATAGTCGCCATACCTCGCCGACAGGACGAGCGCTGTCCTGCCCTTCGAGTCGCGCGCGTTCACGTTCGCGCCCTTCTCGAGCATCGCTTTCACGAAGTCCGCGTGTCCGCGGATGGCGGCGTACATCAGCGGCGTACGCCCGTGGCTGTCCGCCGCATCAACCGAAGCGCCGGCCTCCAGAAGCATTTGCGCGGCGGCAATGTTGCCCTCGCGGGCGGCGTAGATAAGGGGAGTGGCGCCGTCGTTGTCCTTCCCGTTGACGTCCGCCTTCCGCGCGATGAGCTCCTTCACGCTGACGGGGTCGCCCATCCGGCTTGCCAGCATGAGCGGGCTGATCTGGTCGGCCCGCATCGGGCTCACGTTCGCGCCATGCTTCAGCAGGATGGCGATTCCCTGCGGGTGGCTTCCCAGGGCGGCGAAGGTGAGCGCGGCGCCGTAGGGACTCGGCGCATCCACTTTTGCCCCGGCGGCAATCAGCGCCTCCATCACCTCGGGCTGGTGGGACGCCGACGCGATATAGAGCGGCGTGAACATCAGGCCGTTTCGCGAGTTGGGGTCCGCGCCGCCCTTCAGGAGAGACTTCACGGCGGCGAGATCGCGGTGGTCGATGGCCAGAAAGAGGTCCTGACCCAGCTTTCCCTGCGAAGGAATTGGCGGGTCCGTGGTCGTTCGGCTCGTCGGGGGTCCGGCGGGTCGCTTCTTCGTCTGCGAATACGCGGTGACACACGTTCCCGCCGCCACCATGACAGCAAGCGCCATGGTCGCCGCCCGGTACAAATACGGTGACTTGCCAGAAACCATCTCTTCCTCCGTTGATCGAAAAAGACGTGTAGTGGATGTCTCGCAGCGGATTATCCATCCTGCCGCTGAAAAAGGGGAGATGTCGCTCAGCTCCGCCACCAGAGGAGAACGACCGAAGCGGCGACACTCGGCTGATGTCGAAGTATAGCAAACCCATCGGCCGGTGTCAAACGTATCGTAGCTAAGAATCGCTTCGTGCTTCCGATCGCGCTTCAGAAACTTGCGGTGCAGTCACCAACTCCCGCACGCGCTTGTCGCATTCGTAAGAGAGCCCGGCCGCGGTATCGCATGATTCCGCGGCCGGTCCTGGATTCACGGATGTCCAACGAGTCACACCGCACTCTTCCACCGCCGCCGCAGCCGCCTCCAGAATCCCGGCGCTCTGGTCCGCACGGTCTCCATCTGCGCGGTGCCCCTGCGTTCGAACTTGTTCCAGCCCACCGCGCCGCCACGCACCGCCGCAAAGATCGACTTCAGAATAACGTAGTACATCATCTGCCGGTAGACGAACCGCTGCAGGAAGAGCCACGGCAGAAGCTTCCAGCTCCCCTTGTCCATCCAGAGCGCCAGCGCCGCCCCCAAAAACTCCACCCCCACCATCAGGCCGTAGTAGGCCAGCACGTGCGCCGCGTTCCCCGCGAAGATGGCCCACACCACCGTCACGTCCATGATGGGCGAGATGGCCGGGAAGAGAATCTGATACATCCAGAGGCTCGGCAGCGCCACCAGACCGAACGCCCCATGCCGCGCCAGCGCCGCCCGATGCTTCCACAGGTTCTGGAGCGTCCCGAACGCCCACCGATACCGCTGCCGCGCCAGATTCCGCAGCGATTCCGGCGCCTCCGTGAACGCCAGCGCCGAGCTGTCATTCAGGATTCGCCAGCCCGCCCGGCGGATCTTCCACGTCAGGTCCATGTCCTCCGCCAGCGTGTCGCTCGTATAGCCGCCCACGTCCCGGATGGCCTGCCGCCGCCACGCGCCCACCGCCCCCGGCACCACCGTGATGCAGTTCAGCAGGTCATAGGCGCGCCGATCGAAGTTCTGGCTCGTGATATACTCCAGCGCCTGCCACTTCGTCAGGATGTTGTTCGCGTTTCCCACGCGCACGTTCCCGGACACGGCGCCGACCTCCGGATCCGCGAAGTGCCGCGCCAGCCGCCTCACCGTCTCCTTCGCGAAGAGCGTATCCGCGTCCAGCGCCACGATCACCTCGCCCTTCGCGTGCGTCAGCCCGAAGTTCAGCGCGCTCGCCTTCCCCCCGTTCTCCTTCCGCAGCGCCAGCACCCGCGAATCGCCCCCAAACTCCGCGCTGACTACCCCGAACGTGTCATCCGTCGACCCGTCGTCCACCACGATGACCTCAACCTCCGGATAGTCGCTCTCCAGCACCGTCCGCACCGTCCGCGCAATCACCTTCGCCTCGTTGTACGCCGCGATCACGACGGACACAGGGGGGGAGAAGAGGAGAGGAGGAGAAGAGGAGCCAACGCTCACCGCAAATTCAGCTCCGGCAGGCCCGGTCTCCCTGTCTCCTCGTCTCCTCTTCTCCCCTTCTCCTCTTCTCCTGATAAGTGCCAAAATCGTCATGAAGAGCTGCCGCGACACGCCCAGCACCACCGAGAGCGTGAAAAGCGTCACGATGACCCGCTGCCACAGATACGTCGCCTCGAAAACCCACTTGTCCACGCCGACCAGCGCGATCTCGCGGCCGCTGATGGAAGGGAACATCACGTCCCGCGACACTCCCCGCAGGTCCGCAATCGTGATGAACCGGTAGCCCGCCTTCTTGTACATCTCGATGATGCGCGGCAGCGCGGCCACCGTCGCCGACCGGTCGCCGCCCGCGTCGTGCAGCAGGATCACGTTCCCCGCGTTGCGGTCATTCCAGGCGGCTTCCACAATTCGGTCAACGCCCGTCTTCCCGGTCTCCGAGACGGCTGTCAGGTTCCAGTCCTGCGGGTCGATCTTTTCCCCCACCGACGTGAAATCCCACTTCGACGCCGCGATGATCGGCCGCAGCTCCCCACCGGTTCGCGGCTCCACGTCGATGGCATACGGCGGCCGGAAGAGCGTCGTCGAGTGGCCCGTCACCGCCTCGATGAGGTGCTGCGTCGTCGTGATCTCGAGGAGCGTCCGCTCTTTGCTCGATTCAGCGAGATTCGGGTGCGACCACGTGTGGTTCCCAATCTCGTTCCCCTCGTCCCAAACCCGCGCGACGAGCCCGGGGTTGGCCATCGCCTGCTGCCCGACCATGAAGAACGTGCCCTTCACGCCCTCCTGCTTCAGGATGTCGAGAATCCTCGGCGTCCAGTTCGGGTCCGGCCCGTCGTCGAATGTCAGCACCACCGACTTCGGCTTGTATCCATACCGCCGCACCACAAAGCTCGACGGGTAGTTCTCGTAGAAGATTTTATCGATCAGCCCGGTCTTCGGGTCGCGCGCGACGGTCCGGTGCCCCTCGTTCGGCTCGGCCACCACGTCCAGCAGCTCGCCCTCGCCCTCGAAATCCACCTGCGACTGCCGGCCATACGAGATGCGGTCCAGCTCGTGGCTGTCGATGAGTTTGCCAATCTGCCCAACACTTTTCCAGATCTGACTCCGCCCCAGGATTCTCCAAATCCCAGGGTCCTCCGACCCCAGATACCAGAGTGAATAGCCGAGCGGTCGGTACTTCGCCGCCACCGCCCACTGGTTGTATGCCGTCGTGGCATCCATCATCCAGACGACGTGCGGCTTCCCGTCGTCGTCGAAATACCGGTAGAACGGGTTCAGCGTCTTCGGGTCGATCTCCACCCGCGCCACGCTCGGGTCCTTCGGGTCCTGCGACTCCTTCGCCTGCACCACCGCGGTCTGGTAGCTCAGGCTCGCCGCGCTGTCGGACCCCTTTGGCCAGTCGTATGCGTAGCTCCCAAGCCCCAGAATCACCTTGTTCGCCGGCACCTGCCTGAACATCTCCGCGAGACGGTTGCGAGTCCAGTCGATTCCGGCGATGGCGCCCGCCCCGTTCTCGTCGCCGGGGGAGTGCTGGTCATATGCCATGGGTATCACGGCATCGGCATATTGCGCCAGCGCCGGGATGTCGAATCCGTCGGATTCGAGCTGCACCGCCTGCGTCACAAGCAGTCCGGCCGGCTTGAACGCCTCGTGCAGCTCCTTGACGAATTCTGTGAGGGCGTCGCGGTCGTCCTGCGCGATCTCCTCGAAATCGAGGTTGATTCCCTGCCACTTGCTGGCGACCAGCAGCGACCTCAGACTTGCAATGAACGCGGCGCGATTCGCGGGGTTGGCGACGAGACGGTGAATCGCGCCGGTGTCCCATGGTCCCCCGTGCGCCTTTGCGCCCGCCTCGTTGTAGTTGTTGATGACAGGGATGATCGGGATGCCGTGCGACCTTACAAACGGATCGATATCCGACTTGTCTTCAGGAATTCGCACGTCCGCGAACGTCCGCCCGTCGCCGTTGAGGTGGAACCACTCGGGGAAGAAGTGCGTGATCTCGCGCACGTTCCGTCGCAGCGAGGCCCTGGAAGTCTCCTCCCAGTTTACGTAGTAGGCCGCGACAACCGGCTTCCCCGAAAACGGCGAAATGGCATTGACGGGAGCGGCGCTGAGATGCGACAGTCGGTCCTTCTCCACTTTCTCACGGTCCTGGCGGATGGCCCGCGTGAGCTGGCGCTTGTCGCGCTTCAGGACGAAGTGCGTTTTCGCCTTCTGTCGTTCCGTCAGCCTCGGCTCGAGGTTGCCGGACTCGCGCAGCTCCTTCGCACGTGGAAGCTGGTTGTGGGGGAGGAGCGGAAGCGCGAACACGCTGACCGCGAAGCAGGTCAGCGCTATGGCCGCGACGACAAGCAGGGCGACGGCCAGCCGAAGCACCCAGGGCCATCGTCGGCGCGATTCATCGAAGAAAACAGGTCGCAGCGGTGCGTTCTGGTCGTGCAAAGTGTGATCTACCTCGGATGGCGGCCCCTCAGTGGACCGCCTGTCTTGCGAATCGATATTACCGGCCTACTGGCTCTTGACGTGCTGTGCGAGCTCGGAAACGGTTACGAACGTGTAGCCCTTCGCGCGCAGCCGGCTAACAACGTCCGGGAGAACGCGCATCGTCTCCTCGATGCCGTCGTGGCAGAGCAGTATGCCGCCGGAAGCAGGGGCGGAAAGCAGCCGCTGCTCGACGAGATCCGGCGTCGGGTGCAGGAAATCCTTCGGGTTCGCGGTCCAGAGTACCGGCGTTAGCCGCATCGCCCGCGCCGTTTCCAGAGTGGCCGCGTTGTACTGGCCACCGGGCGGCCGGAAGAAGACCGGCGTATAGCCCACCGCACGCCGGATGGCGTCGGCGCCTCGCCGCAGCTCGTCCTGCACCTGCACGGGCGTAAGCTTCGTCAGATTCGGGTGGTTATAGGTGTGATTCGCGATCTCGTGCCCCTCAGCCACCTCGCGCATCGCGAGCGACGGGTACTTATCGACCATCTTCCCGACCAGGAAGAATGTCGCGTGCACATTCAGCGACTTCAGCAGGTCGAGCAGCTTCGGCGTCCAGAGCGGGTGCGGGCCGTCATCAAAGGTAAGCGCGACCTCCTTCAACTTCGGGTCGCCATGCGCGAGAACAGAGAGGAAGACGCCCTTCTCCCGCGCCTCCTCTTCCCGCGCGTATTGCCGTTCCTTCACCGCGTCGAACCGGACCGGCTCCATAGCCGCAGCGGCCGGAGCTCCCGACTTGATACGGGCCGACTCGTCGGAACCAGCCGCGGACCGCGCCGGGCGTGCAAACATTGACAATGTCGCAAGAACACCCGCGACGACGACAAACGATGCTCTCGAACGCAATTACGTGCTCCTGAAGGATGAGATGTACGGCATCCACCGGCTTCGGCGGACAGTCCTTCGAGAAGACCTGCGAAATGGCATCGCGTCGTGGCGAACTCGCGCACTCTCTCGGATTGTCAATCGGATTACGGCTCGGCCTCACTACTTTGTACGACAACCGGGCCGCATTGTGAACATCGGTTTTTACAGACCCTATTCTACCAGAGGCGACCGCTTCGCGGGGCGAAATCGAGCGAATCGCCCTCCGGCATCATAGCGGTCGAAGGAGCCGGCAACACCGCCTTCCGCATGTCCACAAAAAAGCGGGAACCGCGGGGGCGGCTCACGCGTCTTACGCCCGAACTGTCAATCACCTGTCTTCCTTATCGGCCGCCTGCAACCAACTTTCGCAGGCGGTCCTTTCTTTGCGTGTGTTTGGGTGTTTGCCCCCGGCCCGCAATAATGGGGAGCAAGTGCGGCGGCACCGCAGAGTAGGGGCGAATAAATCGCCAACGGTACTATCGTCCTCCGCACACAGTTCCGATAGCGATTTATTCGCCCCTACAACGCAACGGTACTATCGTCCTCCGCACACAGTTCCGATGGCGATTTATTCGCCCCTACTCACCGCGCTTCAAAGATCGAACCGGTAACCTCATCA
>Ga0207667_10003145_pt1 | contig 20433 bp, 13 predicted proteins | sample KBSCornC52_FD_184301 | JGI IMG/M metagenome (GOLD analysis project Ga0207667, IMG submission 184301) | Corn rhizosphere microbial communities from Kellogg Biological Station, Michigan, USA - KBS Corn C5-2 (SPAdes) (version 2) | ecosystem: Host-associated > Plants > Roots > Rhizosphere > Soil ...
AGGAGATCAGGCTCGGCTCTGTGACCTTTCCGGCCTTTCCGTCGAGGTCATCGCCAGTCTCTCGACGGATGTGCAGGCCACCCAGACCCCAGCGCGCCTCAGTCGAAGCCGTCCCTCATCCCCACCGGCTTTTGGCGAGAAGATGCTCATCACTCACCGTGGACTCAGCGGCCCAGCGATTCTGCAGATCTCCTCCTACTGGCATGCCGGCCAATCCATTCAACTTGACCTTGCGCCTTCGTGGCCGCCCGCGACCGGATCTCCACTCCGGCCGGCCTCAGGCCAGACCGCAGACGTTGCCCCTAAACCGCTCTTTGCTGCGCTCGCTGAACCGCGCGCTTCCCGTGATCTCCCTGCTGTCGGATATCAGCTGCGTGCCGCATTGCCGTTGCGGCTCGCCTCACGCTGGCTTGAACTCGAGGGTAATATCGGGTACGCAAGCCAGCACGCGCCCTTGTCGGATGCCGCGATTGCCAGGCTCGATCGCAGTCTCCACGCCTGGCGCCTCACTCCTGCGGGCACTGAAGGATTCGCGAAGGCTGAGGTCACCGCAGGTGGCGTTTCCATGGACGCGCTCAACTCCCGCACGCTGGAGTCCCGCCTCATCCCCGGACTCTACTTCATTGGCGAGGTGGTCGACGTCACCGGCTGGCTAGGCGGCTACAACTTCCAATGGGCTTGGGCCTCAGGACACGCTGCCGGTCAGTCCGCCTGACGTTCGACGAAACGCGAAATCGGGGCACTGAAGGCTCTCACTGCACGACCAGTGTCAACCCCACACTTCGCGTCAACCCAGCGCTGCTGCCAGACACCGTCACGTTGTACGTTCCTTTCGGAGTAGGCCCTCCTCCGCTCACTGCATCCCCAAGCCCAGTTGCCGGAATCAGCCTTGTGGCAGAGCACCCACTGAGAGCAGTTAAGCCACAGAAGATGATCAGGGCGAGCAATCCACGCAACCTCGCTCTGCTCAAGCACAGCAAGCCTATCGGCAGCAGCCCAGCCAGCCACACCTCGTTCCGCCGCTCGCCCGGTCGCGCAGGCATACGCAAGTCCGCCGAGGATGTCGCGATCCTCACCGTCATCAGCGTCGTTCCAGCAATTGCAGGAGCTTGTGGGCTCACCGTGCAGGTCGCATTGGTGGGCGCCCCTGCGCATGTCATCGTCGCTACACCCGGCAGTCCGGCAGCCCCACGCAGCAGCAGCGCATAAGTCGCGCTTGTCCCCGCGGGGACCGTCAGTGTCACTGGCCCATCGGGCTCCAGCGTAAAATCCACGCCGATGCCTGACAGGGTCAACGTCTGCGAAGATCCGGAGTTGATCACGGTCAGGCTGCCCGTCCGCGCGCCGGCAGCGGTCGGTGCAAACACCACCTGGACCGTGCACGCGGAGCCCGTCGCAACCGAGCCTCCGCACGTACTGCCTCCGGTCACGACGGCGAAGTCTCCGCTTGTCACGATGTTTTGAATCGTAAGCGCTGCACCGCTGTTGTTCGTAAGCGTGAGAGTCTGCGCCGCGGAGGTTAATCCAACTCCAGTTGCACCGAACGTGACTCCTCCCACCGGCGACAGTGACACACCCGCGGGCGCAACCCCAGTGCCATTCAACGTGACCGTTTGGCTTCGGTACTGATCGCTGACCTGCAATATGCCCGTTTCGCTCCCAACACTCTTAGGCACAAAAGCCACGGTCATGGAGCAGCTGGCATGCCCTATCAGCGAGTTGCCGCAGCCATTCACCACCGTGAAATCTCCGCTTACAATCTGCGCCGCAATCAACTGCAGCGCGGTGTCACCAGTATTCGTAAGCGTCACCTTCTGCCCCGCGCTGGCGGTGTTTAAAACCTGAGGTGCGAAGCTGAGAGCCAGAGGCGACAGTCCATCCGTCGAAGGAACGACGCCGGTCCCGTTCAGCGCCACAGTCTGCGTGCCCGCGCTTCCTGTCACAGTAAAGGTTCCCGTCCGGTTGCCGCTTGATATCGGCTGGAAGACAACCGAGACCGTGCAGCCTACGTTTGCGGACATCGTCACACCGCAGGTGTTCGCGCTAATGACGAAGTCCCCGGTAACGCTCTCCGGCTGCAAGTTGACCGCCGTGCTGCCGGTGTTTGAAACCGTGATATTCACCGCGGCACTGGTCGCTCCAACTGCCGTGGACGGGTATGTAACCGAACCTGGCAGCACAACTATAGGGCTGCCCGCGATCGCGATTCCACTCAGTGAGACCGTGCTCTGCCCTCCGCTCACGTTAGTGTAGATAGTAAGCACACCGCTGCGCGTCCCGGTTGCGATAGGCAAGAAGCTCACCTGTACCTGGCAACTTGAGCCGACCGCAATCGCTGAGCCAGTACAGGTGTTGGTGGTCGTGAAGTCGCCGGTCGCGTTCACACTCGAAACAGTTAAATCCACGCTGCCATTGTTGGTCAGGGTAATCGTCTGGGCCGCGCTCAATGTGCCCACCGGATCGTTAGCAAAAATCAGCGTCGATGGATTCACCGCAATCGAGGCCGTCCCCTGTCCGGTTGCCGTCAGGAGCGGAATCTCCCATATGCCGCGCCCGTATGTCCCCACCCGCAAGTTGCCCATTCTGCCATCGCGGGTAGACATCGCCGCGCTTGCCTCGAGGGCCACGGCGGGAGCGTTGGGTAGCCCGCTTCCGAGTGCTGTCCAGCAGTTGGAAGCCGCGCATTGTGCCACGCTCTGGGTCACGAAGACTCCGGCATCTGTTGCGACGTACACCGTATTGGCGTCGTTGGGGTCCACCAGCAGCGCGTTTGCCGGAACATTCGGCAGATTTGCTGAGATGTTCGTCCAACTCGCGCCGCCATCCGCGGAGCGGTACACATGTCCCGTCGAGACGCCATTCCCGGAGAATCCAGCCACCGTGGCGTAGACCGTCTTGCCGGTTGCATCGTGAACATCCGCCGTCACATTCGACAGATCGAATCCGCCAGGATTGAAGGCGCTCGCATTCGTCACGGGTGAGCGACTTATGTCCGTCCACATGGTGGTGCTGTTCGCACTGGCGCCCGCAGAAGTTGCAAACAAATGGCCGCCGTAATTGCCGCCGCCATCCAGCCTCCCAGCCATCCCCGCGTACAGGACTGTGGAGCCCGCATTCTGGACAGCCGCAGTATTGCTCGCCGGACCTCCCGCAGCCAGTGACCGTATTACCGGGTTGGTAGTAGCGTCACAGGCCGTGTTCTGCGGACCGCCTAGTATCGCGCTGATCGCATTGGCGCCGGGCCAGCTTGCGCCGCTCTGCGCGGGACCGCGCCACAGTCGGCAGGTGCCAAGCAGTACGTTGGTGCTCAAAGCCGGGTCCAGCAGAAAAGGCACGTGGATAGCTGATGCATCCTGATTCACCTGTGCGTAGCCCAGCGTCGGCGAGCCGGCGAAGTCCGCCGCCCCGCAGGCGCTGCCTTTGGCGCAGAACTGGAAGCTGGTTCCCGCTGCCGTCTCCACGTACCAGTTCGACGGATTGCTCTGATCGATTGCAACCGAGCCGCCCTCACCGGCTGCCACCTGCGTCCAGGCACCCCCTGCGCTCGCGTCGGCTGTTGCTGCAGTCCCGTTCACTCCCAGTCCTGCCAGCAGCGTCCCCCGATCCGTTGAATGCTGTGCAAAGCTCACCACTTCGGCCAGCGATCCCAACCCGCCGTTCAGGTTGTCGAAGTGGGTTGCATCGTCGCTTGAGCAGGTTGTCTGCTGCTGATCCACGCCGTCCGGGCTGCGCCACAGGCCGCCGTCGTTGCCGACGTAGACCAGCGGCGCGCCTAATGTGCCGGCACCCGCTGCGGTCGCGATTGCATGCTGCGCCGGAGCTACCTTCGCGGACATCGTGCAGCCATTCACTGCATTGGTGGTGTCACGCAACACGCACCCGCCGGCAACGGAGCAGCGATACAGGTCAGTCGTCCCCACGAACAGCAGGGTATCCGCACCCGATGCGACGGTAGCCAAAGAGAGGCTGTAATCTCCCTGCGCAATTGCGGTGCTCCCGCCGCCCTCCTCCAGCACCGAGGAATCGAGTCGCGTTCCGAAGGCAACCGTGTTCGAGCAGACACCTGCATTGAGGCCGCACACATCCCGCCAAAGTCCCTGGTCACGATTTCCGGTGTCCACGGTCAGCGCATACATGTCTCCTGTCGCGGCATCGACGGCCAGCGATCCGCGAAAGATTGGGCAAGCTGTGCTTCCCGTCAGCCCTGGATTCGTGGGGCACGCCGTTGTCGAAAGACCACCAGGCTGGTTTGTCAGCCTTGTCCATGTTGCCCCGTCGGCCGACTCGTAGTATCCGTGAAAGCGTACCGCTGCATAAAACCGCTGCCGGAGCGGATTCCACACCACCGCAGTAGCCGGATTGCCCGGCGCACCGCCGAACGTTGGTTGCTGTACGGTTGCCGAGCCGTCTTTCAGCGTGGCCATCTTCCAGGTCACACCAGCGTCACTTGAAAAATAGAGTCCCATCACGCTGTAGGTCGCATCTGCGGCATTCACCAGCACGCCCTCGGCGGATTGTGATACCGCGGCCACAACCAGCCCCGGAGTCCGTGAGCTCCACGCGAATCCAGCAATCGCTAGCCCGGCAAAGCTGTGCGCTCCCGCCACGCCATCCTGCGAGCCGGTTGCCAGTGTCCAGGTCGCCCCGCCATCGGCAGAGCGCAGGATTCCCTCACCGTAGTACGAGTCCAGCGCGTCGTTCGGATCGCCAGTCCCGGCGAGCACCACGCCCGCATTTATGCTCAGCGCGCCGATGCTCAGGGCGGGTGTCACCGCTGTGCCTGCATTCGCGCTGAAGGACGGGACTGAATCCGCCAGTGGTGAAAACCGCACGGAGGATGCCGGGCCGGCCGCGTTGCTCGACTTCCACACGCCTCCGCCGGTTGTGCCTACGTAGACTGTGTTCCCCGTCGCGTCTGTGGGGTCCGCTGCAATCGAGCTGACCCGCCCCGTGACGGTTCCGAACCGCTGGCTCCCGACCTGCGCCGGACCGACCGGGTTCCAGGTTGCGCTCAGGTTCGTTTGCGCAGGTACCGCCGCGGCCAGCGAGACTGCCATGAAGAGGACAACCGCGCGCCCCGCCCAGTTTCGAACCCAACTTCTCGCCACACTGCTCTGCATCGCGCCTCGTGGTCAGCCGTCCCTTAGCGGGAGATTGCCCAGCCGACCAGCTCTTCCGGCCGCAGAGTTTCAGAGTCCCGGAGCACTCAATTTCAACAGGGAAGCTCTAAGAGAACCCCAACCCTTGCTCTGCGGTGTAGTTGGAGGTTTCTTACAAAAAACGCGCGCCTTCACTTTAACATTCACCACGCATGGACTCTAAGGATTTTCTTACGTCCGGCGGACAGAGGGAATAGATCGGCCACCGCGCAGGGTTCAGTCGTCGTTTGGCCGCGGTTTTTTCGGCTACAATTCCGATTTCCTCTCATAGCTCATCGTTGCCAGGAGGCTCGCTGTTGACACCCGCTGCTCCGCACCTCTCGCTATTCGCCGCTGTTCTCGCCGGTTGCCTTCCTTTGACCGCGCTTGCTGCCCAATCCGCATCGCAGCCCGCAGTCTCTGCGGGACCGCCCGCCAATGCAACTCCAGCCAGCGCACGTGAGAGGGAGGCAGAGCTCGGGCTTACCGGTCCCGTCAATCCCCGATTGCCGTCGCTGATCCTGGTCGGCGACTCGACCGTTCGCAATGGCCATGGTGCGGGGGCCGATGGGCTCTGGGGATGGGGCGCCCCACTGGCTGAGCTCTTCGATCCGGCACGCATCAACGTGGTGAATCGCGCGATCGGCGGCCTCTCCAGCCGTACTTACATTTCCCAAGGGCATTGGGAGCTCACGCTTGCTCTCATCAAGCCCGGCGACTTCGTTCTGATTCAGTTTGGCCACAATGACGGCGGCCTCAGCCTTCCCGGAACTGCACCGGAATCTGATCCGGGTGTTGCCAGAGGCAGTGCTTCCGCGACCAGCGCGGGCCAAGCTCGCGGTAGTCTGCCCGGCGTGGACGAACAAACCATCGAAGTGGAGAATCCGGCGACACACGAGTCCGAACTCGTCCACACCTTTGGTTGGTATCTGCGAAAGTACGTCGCCGATGTGCGCGCCCGAGGAGCTACGCCGATCCTGTGCTCGCTGGTGCCGCGCAAAATCTGGCTTGGCAACCACATCCAGCGCAACACCGAAACTTATCGGGGCTGGACGCGCTCCGTGGCCGAGCAGCAGCACGTGCTGTTTGTTGATCTCAATGAGATTATCGCCCGCCGCTACGATGCGATGGGTCCGGCGGCGGTTGACCCGCTGTTTGGCGATCCGCACACGCACACCAGCTGGGCCGGAGCTGTCCTCAACGCCGAGTGTGTTGTCGCCGGATTCCGCGCGCTTCCCGGGCACCCGCTGGACCGGTATCTGTCGGCGAAGGGCAGGGCCATCCGGCCCTACAAAGCGTGACGTGTCTGGGGCTACTGCTCGGTCGGATCCGCTTCCACATGGTCGACGATCAGCCGGGGCACCGCAGCATGGGAGCGTTCGAGCTTGAGTCCCAGGTGCGAGAGCGAGGCGCTCAGGTTTCCACCATCGCCGGGCTCTGAGGCGGAGCTGTCCGCCGCTCCCGGCCGAACGGGGAGTTCGATGCCCATGCTCTTCAGGCTCTGCATCAGGTCAGCCTGCGAAAACTCGAGCGTGGCATCGTAGCGTCCCGGAGTTCCGGTCATGTCCACGACCTCGCGACCCTGGCCTCCGCCGAGTGTCGTGATCATCATGGCCAGGCCGCCCATGCTCATTCCTTTGGCGGCGAGTTCCATGGTGTGCGCCTCCTGGTCATAGGTCAGAGTGAATGTTCCGCGCGCTCCGAGGTGATAGGTGGTGGTTCCATTCGGATTGCGGGTCACCAGTACGGGTCCGCTCACGGTATCCATGCGGGATTCGCCCGGCTTCAGATCCGCGTTGAGGTCGAGTTCCTCGATCGGGGCTTTGGACTCGGTGAGCTTCAGTCCATTCTTCGCCGGCAGTAGCCCGAGCACTGGAACGTCCCTGGTTTCCTTGTGCGCCTGCAACTTGAATCGCTCCGCCAGCAGGGCGCGCATCATCTCCGGAACATCGTTCTCGGTTGCGCCGTCGGGAAGCTTGGCGGAGATCTCCATTCGGTCGGTTGCCAGCCAGTCCGGACCTTCAACCTCGTAATCGCGCAGCTTATAGCCGTAGGCAATCAGTTGCTTCAGCGACTCGTAAGAAAACGTTGCGCGCGATCCCTCGATGCTCTGCGCGCCGGGCCTGCGGCCCTCCCGCAGCACCTCGACAATCTTGCGCATGTCTGGGGGCGGCGACTTGCGGACAGAAGCAACTTCGAAGGTCTTCGCCCGCGGGGCCATGGGCGGCTGTCCGGCTGCGAAAGCTGCCGTTGCGACGCACATCGTCCCCGCCAAAATCCGCATCCGCATCGTGCTCGATCCTCTATTTCTCAGAATTGTTTGCGCATGGATTCAACGCAAAGTTTATCTGAAAGGTTCCGTGGCTCACTTTGGCTAGTGGGCCCCCCTGGGGTATGTCTTTGGTTTCGTTGACGACATTGAACTTAGCTATGGGGAGTCACTTCTGGTTAACTGCTGCTGTTGCAATACTTGAACTTACGAGAGGGGAGTCACTTGCGAGTTAATAGGTGAAGGCCCGGCGCGATGCCGGGCCTTCTGGCGTTCCTTCCCTGATTTAAGTATCTCACCCGTGTCAAGGATTTGACCCGCGAATGACCGGGTAAGTAGCTGATTCTGTGCAGGAAAACGTTTGTGAGGATGGGTGTGCTACCCAATTAACGGAGATGCTAGTGACCGAAGGTATTGAGACGATCCGATTGTTCGCGTTTTATGGCCGTTTCCTGCTGGACGGTTTTTTCGCGACCGATGCGGTTGTCTTTTCCGGGGCTGCAGGTCCTGCCTGGGCCATCACGGCTTCGATGGTCTGGTAAAGCTGTGTCGGGTCGGTAACCTGCACCCACTGTTTGGCGCTGCACACGACGATGGTCGGGGTATGCTGCAGTCCCATCCTTTCGCCGAGAGCACGATCGGCCTTGACCTCGCGGGCGAGTTGCCCGGTGGGGTCGGGGACGAACGGCATCTGGACTCCATGTTGCTGGAAGAAACGCCGGGTAAAGGCCAGCATGTCGTCCTTGCTGTTGATGGAGATCTGTGCAGCGAAGACGGCGCTCCGGTACTGGTCCGCGATTTCCGGCTTGACCTTGTCCTGCAGGTAGCGCGCCCAGATGGCCGCGTCATAGCTCCAGATGTGCTGCTGCAGAGGGAAATCGTAGCGCACGAGCGGAATCTTGTAATGGGCCACTGCCGCATGCACCATCGGGTAGGCGCGGGCGCAGGCTGGGCACTCGAGGTCCTCGAACTCCACCACCGCCACGCGTGCACCGGCGGGGGGCTTGAACATGGAGGTGTCCTTGAAGTGGTCGCCGCTTCCCGGAGGCGCCGCGGTCTGGGCGGCAGAGGGAAGAGCGGCAAACGGCAGGCTCAGGGCCAGCGCAAGCATCAGGGCGGAAGGGGCAGGGAGGCGCATATCTATCACTTAGACCATGTTACCGCACCGTTTGTTTCGGTGATTTACATCGAGCTGCTAGCTTTTAGCTTCTAGCTTTTAGCTCGTGGCACTTCGGAATATTGTGAGCTGCGGCGGGCAAGTACCTCCAGCTATGCAATATCGCGTTTACGAACGGGGGCACCGGCGGTTGGGGTGAGGGTAGTGATAGTTTGGCTTAGAGGCAGGCCGAAGGGGGCATCCGAATGACGATCAGTGAGCGAGTGGAGGTGGATATTGTGACCGCCATGAAGGCCAGGGAGGAGCATCGGCTGACGACACTGCGCATGGTCAAGTCGGCGTTGAAGTCTAAGGAGATCGACAAGCGCGAGCCGCTGACTGAAGCGGAGCAGGCTGCGGTCCTCTCTACACTGGTGAAGCAGCGTCGCGAGTCGGTGGAGAGCTTTACCAAGGGCGGGCGGCCGGAGCTGGCGGAGAAGGAGCAGGCGGAGATCGCGATGATTGAGGCCTATATGCCGCAGGCGGCCAGCGACGATCAAGTCCGGGAGATCGTCCAGACGGCGATTGCGCACCTGGCGGCGAGCGGCGGCGGCAAGCCCGGCCCGCGAGATATGGGGGCGGCGATGAAGATTGTGCAGCAGCGGATTCTGGCCACCGGCCTTCGTGCAGACGGCAAAGTGGTGGCCGACCTGGTCAAGGCCGAGTTGGCAAAGTAGGGGGACACTCCTCCCGCACAAGCCGGCTCGGTACAATGAGAGCATGATCCGGAAGACTCGACTATTCACTCCGGGGCCTACGCCCCTGCTCCCCGCGGCCCAGTTTGCGATGGCTGCCGCCGATATCCACCACCGCACGCCGGAGTTTCGCGCACTGTTCACACGCGTGCTCGGCCAGCTGAAAGAGTTCGTCGGAACGAAGAACGATGTGATCCTGCTGTCGAGCTCGGGAACGGGCGCGATGGAAGCCGCGGTATCCAACCTGACCTCGCCCGGCGATCGGGTGCTGGTGCTGACGGCCGGTAAGTTCGGCGAGCGCTGGACGGCGCTGGCGAAGGCGTTCGGCTGCGAGGTCGATGTAGTTTCCGCTCCGTATGGCGAGACCTTCTCGCTGGACCAGGTGAAGGCAGCGCTGAAGCTGGAGACGCGCGCCGTTTTTATGCAATCTTCGGAGACCTCGACCGGCGTTCGCCATTGCGTACCGGCGGTGGCCAAGCTGCTGAAGGAGACGAAGTCCGAGGCGCTGCTGATTGTGGATGGCATTACCGGACTGGGTACCTCGCACCTGGATATGGATGAGGTAGGAGTGGACGTGCTGATCGGCGGCTCGCAGAAGGCGGTGATGATTCCGCCGGGGCTCAGCTATCTGGCCGTGAGCCAGCGCGCCTGGGATCGCATGGAGGCGACCTACAATCCGCGCTACTACTTTGACCTGCGCAAGGAGCGCAAGAACGCGAAGAACGGCGAGAGCGCCTATACGCCGGCAGTGGCGCTGATTGCTGCGTTGGGCGCAGCGTTTGACTACATTGCCGCACAAGCGGCAACGCCGGAGAATCCGAAGGGCGATCTGGCGGAGGGCCGCCGCAAGCTGGTGGACAACGCGGAGACGATTGCCGCGATGACGCGAGCGGCGATGACGGCGCTTGGCTTCAAGCTGTTTGCGCCGGATGCGCCCTCGGCCGCAGCCACGGCCGTGTATGCGCCGGAGGGCGTGGACTCGGGCGTGATTGTGAAGGATCTGAAGTCGCGCTTTGCGGCCATTATTACGAATGGGCAGGGCGAGATGAAGGGCAAGATCTTCCGCATTGCCCACCTTGGCTTCTTCGACTACATGGATACAATTGCGCTGATCGGCGCGCTCGAACAGGTGGTCGCCAAGGCAGCGTTCAAGCCTCGGGACTTCGCTTTCGGCCAGGGGCTGATTGCGGCGCAAAAGGTCTACGCCGAAGCGACCCACCCGAAGGCCGAAGAGCGGAAGTGCATCTGCGGCCGCAACGACGAGTCCTGCTCGCTGCAGCACCCCGATGCGGGCGCGGGTGCGCTGGCGGCAGCGAAGTAGCCGGTTTAAATCCGGGCAGTGGGGAAGAACCTGCTGCCCGGATACAGTTGGGTAGTTGAGCTTAGTCCTGCACTCTTTTCGGTGGGACGCGCCCTCTTCTACACTAGAGAGTGACCGCGCGTGAGCGGAAACCAATCGAGCATCAGTCGAAGAAAGAACTCATGAAAATTGTTCTCGCAGAAAAGGTGTCGCCGGCAACGCTGGCGGTATTGCAGCAGGAGTCTGGATGGAACTGCGTGACCGCAGACCAGATTGCGAAGCTTGGCCCGGGAGGTCTGGAGACGGAGCTTGCGGACGCGGATGCACTGGTAGTGCGGTCTGCCGTGCAGGTGGACGCGAAGCTGCTGGAGTCCGCGCCCAATCTGCGGGTGATTGGCCGCGCCGGAGTGGGCGTGGACAATATCGATACCGAAGCTGCGACGCATCGCGGAATTGTGGTGATGAACACGCCGGGCGCGAATGCGGTGGCGGTGGCGGAGCTGACGCTCGGGCTGATGATTGCAATGGCGCGTGGCGTTGCGCGCGCCAATTCAACCATGCACGCGGGGAAGTGGGAGAAGAAATCGCTGCAGGGTTTGGAGCTGCGTGGCAAGACCCTGGGGATCGTCGGGCTCGGTCGCGTCGGGCTTGAGGTGGCGCGTCGCGCACGCAGCTTCGGGATGGAGCTGATCGGCTATGACCCATTTATCGCGCCGGTGATCGCACGCGAGAATGAGGTGACTTTGGTTCCGCTGGATGAGCTATTCAAGCAGTCGGACTACCTGACGCTGCATGTTGGGTTGACCTCGCAGACGGAGGGCATGATCAACGCGACCTCGATCAAGATCATGAAGCCGGGGGTGCGCATCGTGAACTGCGCGCGCGGCGAGCTGATTGTGGATGAGGCGCTGGCGGAGGCGGTGCGCTCCGGCCATGTGGCCGGCGCGGCGCTGGATGTGTTCCGGCAGGAGCCGTTGAAGCAGTCGCCCTATTTCGAGTTGGAGAACGTCCTGCTCTCGCCGCATATCGGCGGGTCTACCAACGAGGCACAGGAGGCGATCGGGATTCAGCTGGCGATGCAGGTGCGTGATTACCTGAAGCTGGGTGTAGCGCAGAATGCCGTAAACCTGCCGTCGCTCTCGCATGAGGAGTACATGGAGACAGCGCCGTTTATCGATATGGCGCAGCGGTTGGGGACGTTTCTCTCGCACTCACTTGCAGGGAATCTGGAGAGCATCCAGATCACGTATGCAGGCCGGATCAGCCAGCGCAAGACCGAGCTGATTCGCAATGCCGCCATCACAGGGGTGCTGTACCACACCGAAGTGGTGAACCGGATCAACGCGGCGGCCATTGCGCAGGAGCGCGGGATTCGGATTCAGGAGGAGAAGAAGGAGTTTACGACGGGCGGAAGCGGCAGCACGCTGAAGATCCGGTTGCACTCGTCGGAGGGGGATGCGAGCGCGACGGGAACGGTGCTGCACGGGACCTCGCCGCGACTGCTGACCTATGACGGAATCGACATCGAAGCGCCGCTGAACGGCACGCTGGTTGCGATTCACAATAAGGATGTGCCGGGTGTGATTGGGCGCATCGGAACGATTCTGGGTGAGCAGAAGCTGAACATTGCCAACTTTGCGCTCGGCCGCTCGACGCGCTCGCCCAAGGTGCCGCAGGGCGAGGCTCTGGCGGTGGTGCAGGTTGACGTGGCGAATGCGGCCGAAGCGCAGCCTGCGCTTGAGGCGCTGCGCAAGGTGGATGCAATCCAAAGCGTTCGCCTGGTGGAACTGAGCCAGATCTGAAGACGGGACAGACCTATGCCGCTGCACGAATACGAATGCAAACAATGCGGGCGGCGCACGGAGAAGATTCAGAAGTTCTCCGATGCGCCGCTGGCTGAGTGTCCCCACTGCGGGGGCCCGTTGGAGCAGTTGCTGCACGCGCCTGCGGTTTCGTTCAAAGGCGGCGGCTGGTACGCCGACCTGTACAGCAGCTCGAAGCGGTCTGGCGCTGGTGATAACAAGGCGGCAGCGGACACCAAGAGCGATGCCGCTGCTGCCAAGAGTAGTGGCGACAGTGCTTCGGGCGCGGCCGCAACGCCCGCGAGTACCGCGGCCCCGAGCCCTGCGCCGGCGGCTCCAGCTCCCGCGTCATCAGGCTCCGATAAGAAGTAGCTACGGGTGCGGTGTCAGCTCTTCTTGGCCGGCACCTTCTTGCCTTCGCGGCGAGCCTCCGATAGGCCAATTGCGATGGCTTGTTTCGGATTCGTGACCTTCTTGCCGCTGCGGCCGCTGCGCAGCTTGCCGTGCTTCATTGCGTGCATCTCGCGCTCAACATCCTTGCCGGCGCTGGGGCTGTACTTGCGGCCGGAGCTCTTGCTGGATGTTTTTTTCGAGGCAGACTTCTTCGTTGAGCTGGACTTGCGCGACGTGCTCTTCTTCGCAGGAGTCTTGCGACTTGCGCTCTTGCGCGAGGATGAGGACTTCTTCGAAGCAGACTTGCTGCCGGAAGACTTCTTGCTCGAGGATTTCTTTGCTGCCTTTTTGGTTGCCATGGTTTGCCTCCACATATTTGGAGGCAGAGACAAGCGGCCTAGTTGCACACGCAAGGGTGCGATTTGTATAGGGAAGGGTTGATCGCAGAGCGCTCAGAGAGAGCGCGTGAGTGTCGTTGCGCTCAAGCTCCGTTTGCGGCGAGCGCGTCCAGCTTCTTTGAGAGCAGCTCGTTCAGCAGCGCCGGGTTCGCCTGTCCCTTGGAGAGGCGCATCACGTTGCCGACAAAGAAAGCAGCGACGGTCTTCTTGCCGGCTACGTACTGCGCGACCTGTTTGGGATTGGCGGCGATCACTTCATCGATCATGGCTTCGATCGCGCCGGCGTCGGATATCTGTTTGGGCTTGTCGCGCTCGTAGACTGCGGCGAAGTCTTTGCCCTCGGCAAAGCAGCTGTCGAGGAGCTGCTTGAGCATCTTGCTGGAGAGCTCGCCTGACTCGGCCAGGTCGGAGGCCATCGCGATTCCGGAGAGCGAGACGGGCGACTGCTCCAGCTCGAGATTCGCGGCCTTGAGCCGGCCGGTGAGCTCGCTGGTGATCAGCGAGACGACGCGTTTCGGGCTTTTGGCTGCACGCGCGGCTTTTTCGAAGCTGTCGGCGAAGGAGCGGCTGGCGGTAAGCGTCATAGCATCCTGACGGCTGATGTCGTACTCGGCGATCATACGGGCGCGTCGCGCTTCGGGCAGCTCCGGCAGATCCGTGAGGATGCGACTCTGCCACTCACTGCCGACGACCAGAGGGGGCAGGTCAGGCTCCGGGAAGTAGCGGTAGTCGTGCGCCTGCTCCTTGGAGCGCATGGAGTAGGTGCGGCCCTCGGCATTATTCCAGAGACGCGATTCCTGAACCACGCGGCCGCCCGATTCAAGAACTTCGATCTGACGCTCGATCTCATATTCAAGGGCGGCGCGGATGTAGCGGAAACTGTTTACGTTCTTGACCTCCGCTTTCGTGCCAAAAACGGCTGCGCCCTTGAGCATCACGCTCACGTTGGCATCGCAGCGGAGGCTACCCTCTTCCATGTTGCAATCGCTGACTCCGGTGTACAGCAGGATCTCTTTGAGCCGGGTGAGGTACTCGAAAGCCTCGTCCGGAGTGCGGAGGTCTGGCTCGCTGACGATCTCGATCAAAGGCGTGCCGCAGCGGTTGAGGTCGATATAGGTGCGGGAGACGGAGTCGGCGAAGCCGTCATGCAGACTCTTGCCTGCGTCTTCTTCCATGTGCAGGCGAGTGATACCGATGCGTTTGGTTTCGCCGAGAGCGTCGGGCACGTCGATCCAGCCTTGCTCGGCCAACGGCAGGTCAAATTGGGAAATCTGGTAGCCCTTGGGGAGGTCGGGGTAGAAGTAGTTCTTGCGGGAGAAGACACTGGTCTCACGAATCTCGCAGTTGATCGCCTTTGCGGCGAGCACGGCGAGCTCGACTGCGTGGCGGTTGAGGACCGGCAGAGCGCCCGGGAGGCCGAGGCAGACAGGGCAGACGTGCGAATTCGGCTCGCCGCCATAGCGATTGATGCAGCCGCAGAAGGCCTTGGTCTCCGTGAGCAGCTGAACGTGGACCTCAAGCCCAATTACAGGCTGATATTTGGCGAGGATTTCGGGCGCAAGTGCCGTCATTGTCGACATATTCACTTCGATTCTAGCAACTTCGAGGCAGCCTCCTGGCTGCGGTTTGAGCATCAGAGAAGCAATGCGCACAAGCTTTCGCCGCAGGTCGCCCGAGCCGCAGCCCAAACAGGGGCAGCAGAAGCATTTAGAACGGCCCAGCGCTCAGGAGATCTACGAGCAGGTTCAAAACAATGCCCGGCAGGAGCTCGGACGCTCCAGCCTGTCCCTGGCGATCTCCGGATTTGCCGGTGGAATCTTCATGGGTCTGTCGGCGCTCGGGAATGCGATTGCGGTTGCGATGCTTACACCCGCAGGCGCAAGCCCGAGCAATAATGCCTTATTTATCGGCAAAATGTTCTACCCACTTGGCTTCATCGTCGTGATCCTTGGACGTTCACAACTTTTTACGGAGAACACACTGTACCCCGTCGCGCTGGTTCTTGCAGAGAAGAACCATTTCTGGAACACGATGCGTTTGTGGGGTGTCGTGCTGCCGTTCAATGTCCTGGGAGCGCTGGCATTCGCTGCGCTAGCTACGCTGACACACGCGCTGCCTGGACCGCCCTTGCAGGCGTTGGCGCATCTCGGCGTGGAAGCGGCCGGGCATCCTGCATCGATGATCTTCTGGTCCGGCGTGATGGGCGGCTGGATCATCGCTACCGTCGCATGGCTGGTTTCGGGGTCGCACTCCATCAGCGGCTCGGTGATGATCATCTGGATGTTGGCCTTCGTTGTGGGCCTCGGCAACTTCGCGCACAGCATCGCCACGGCCGGAGAGGTCTTCGCGCCGATCCTTATTGGGACGGCGCCCTGGAGCACGTTCCCGCACTGGTTTGTCCCAGCAGTGCTGGGAAACATTTGTGGCGGTGTCGGAATGGTGACCTTGCTCGAGTATGGCCAGGTTGTCGTCGGTGGTGACGCTGAGGCCGAAGCGATTCCAGCTCCTGAGAAAGCGGAGCAAAAAAAGGAAGGGAAGAACGAATCGATGGCGGCGTAGCCCACTGGCTTCGTCAGCATGAGACCGGACTGTTCCGCCCATCTCTGAAACGATCTTGCTTGCGGAACACCGCTCCCCCATCCACTAGAATCAAGGTTAGCAATGATTCTCCCCTTTGTCCGCGAACTGCTGGCGGACCTAGAAAACTCCGTTCCGTTTGAGAGTGTGCGGCGCCACCTGAGCGCCGGCAGCGGGCGAAGACGTGTCTCCGGCCTGACCTTTACTGCTCGCGCGCTGTACCTGCCGTACTTTGTGCGCGCGGCGAATGCGCCCTGCCTGCTGCTGACGGCGGACAACAAGTCGGCCGAGGCGCTGCATGCGGCGATTGCTTCGGCATGCGAGTTGACTGGGGCGATCAGCGCGAGCTCCGTGCTGCGGATTCCAGCGCACGATGTACTGCCGTTCGAGAACCTTTCTCCGCACGCCGAGGTGCAGGAGATGCGCGCGACAGCGCTTTGGAAGATTGCCACAGGAACCGCGCGGCTGGTGATTGCGCCGGTGGAGTCGGCCTGCATGCGGCTGTTTTCGCGGGAGCACTACGCGGGGCTTGGATTGCAGATCCGGCGCGGCGAGGAGTACCTGCCGGAGATGCTGGTGGAACACCTGCTCGCAGTGGGCTACACCAAGGTGGACGTGGTGGAGATGCATGGGCAGGTGACGCTGCGCGGCGGGATTCTGGATGTCTACTCGCCGGAGATGGAGTGGCCGGTCCGCATTGACTTCTTTGGGGACGAGGTGGAGTCGATCCGCCGCTTCGATCCGGATACGCAGCGATCGAACTCGATGCTGGATGAGACGCTGCTGCTTCCGCTGGCTGAGATACCGGTGACGGAGCGCATTCTGGAGGCCATCAATGCACGGCTGACCCGCGCCGGGCTGGCGGGAGCGCAGCTGGAGGGCGGGGAAGAGCCGGCAGAGCTGCAGACGCATGTCGCGACTCGGACTGGAGAGGCGACCGTCTTTCCCGGGTGGGAGTTCTTTGCTCCGGCCGCCGAACAGGCAGAGACCACGCTACTGGACCTGATGGGACCATCGACGCGGGTGTTTGTGGAAGAACCTGCGATGGTGATGAACCAGGGCGAGCGCTGGTGGAACAAGGTGGAGCAGCGGCACGACCGGTCGGGGATTGGATCGCTGGTGCGGTCGGAAGACATTTATCTCTCACCGTGGGATTTGGAGGACCGCTTCCGCCGGTTTACGGGAATCGAGCTGGACCAGCTGGGTGCGGTGGACGTGCTGGATCAGGACCGAAGCGAACTTTCCGAGGTGGAGTTTGCGACTCGGCCGACGCAGCGCTTTCATGGCTCGATCCCGACGATGGTGGATCATCTGAAGTCGCTGATGGACCAGAATGCACGTGTGCTGCTGACCGCGCCGAACCAGGGCGAGGTGGAGCGGCTGGCGGGACTGCTGCAGGAGTATCAGGTGCCGTATCGCCTGGGCTCGAGGACACAGGCGCCTGGGAGCTCCACGGTGTATTCGGAGACGAGCTACCTGGCGGGCGATCTGCGAACTCCGGTGATTGTTCGCGCGGCGATGGCGAACGGCGTTCAGGTGCTGGATCTGCGCGATTCCGATGGGCGGTCGACGGCGCGGCAGGTGATCGTCTTTGGAGCCAACGATCTGAATGATGAGGCTGACGTGCAAGCGCGGCCGGTGCAGCGCAGAAAGTCGAATACGGCAGCGTTTGTCTCGGATTTCCGCGACCTGACGGTGGGCGATTACGTGGTCCACGTGGAGCATGGAATTGCGCGGTACTGCGGCCTGAGGGTGATCGAAGAGCCGAACCAGCCTCCGCTGGAGCTGATGATTCTGGAGTTCGCGGACGACGCGAAACTGTACGTCCCGCTGACGCGGCTGGACCTGATTCAGAAGTACCGCTCGACGGATACCGGCCCGGCGCCGCAGCTGAACAAGCTGGGAACGCAGGGATGGCAGAAGACCAAGGCGCGTGTGAAGAAGGCCATGGCCGACATGAGCGCCGAGTTGCTGAAGCTGTATGCGCAGCGCAAGGCCGCCGTGGGCACCGCGTTCTCACCCGATACGAATATGCTGCGGGAGTTCGAGGACGCCTTTGACTTCAATGAGACAGAGGACCAGCTGACCGCGATTGCGGATATCAAGCGCGACATGGAATCGGTGCAGCCCATGGACCGGCTGCTGTGCGGGGATGTCGGCTATGGCAAGACGGAAGTGGCGATGCGCGCGGCGTTCAAGGCAGTGCAGGACGGCAAGCAGGTAGCGGTGCTGACGCCAACGACGGTGCTTGCGTTCCAGCATTATGAAAGCTTTAAACGCAGGTTCGCGAACTTTCCAGTGACGGTGGAGATGATCTCCCGGTTTCGTACGGCGAAGGAGCAGAAGGAGATTCTGGAGAAGGCGGCTGCGGGTAAGGTCGATATTCTGATCGGGACACACCGCGTGCTCTCAAAGGACCTGAAGTTCCAGGATCTGGGGCTGCTGATCGTGGATGAAGAGCAGCGGTTTGGAGTACGGCACAAGGAGCGGCTGAAACAGATGCGCGCTCAGATCGACGTGCTCTCCATGTCGGCCACGCCGATTCCGCGCACGCTGCATATGTCGCTGGTGGGGCTCCGGGATATGTCGGTGATCGAAACGCCGCCGAAGGACCGGATGGCGATTCAGACCACGGTGGCGAAGTTCGACGAGAAGCTGGTGCGGACGGCGGTGGAGATGGAGCTTGACCGTGGCGGACAGGTGTACTTCGTCCACAACCGGGTGGAGACCATCTACGACCTTGCGGGCAAGATCCGCGAATTGGTTCCGCAGGCGCGAATCGTGGTGGGGCATGGACAACTGCCGGAGGCGGAGCTGGAGCGGACGATGCTCGCCTTTATGAATCATGAGTACGACGTATTGGTAGCAACTTCAATTATCGAGAATGGGCTGGATATACCGCTGGCGAACACTATCATCATCAATCGCGCGGATCGGCATGGGTTGAGTGAGCTGTACCAATTGCGCGGGCGGGTGGGGCGCTCCAACCGCCGGGCGTATGCCTATCTGCTGATTCCCCCGAATACGGAGCTGACGGAGATCGCGCGTCGCCGGCTGGCGGCCCTCAAGGAGTTTTCCGATCTGGGAGCCGGGTTCAAGATTGCTGCGCTGGATCTGGAGTTGCGCGGGGCAGGCAACATGCTCGGGGGCGAACAGTCCGGGCACATTGAGGCTATTGGGTTTGAGCTGTACACCTCCATGCTCGAGGAGGCTGTGCGCAAGATGAAAGGCGAAACGGAGAGGCCTGCGCATGCGGGGACCGCGATCAATCTGGGGATCTCGGTACGCATCGACGCGAGCTATATCCCCGAGGAGAACCAGCGGCTACGAATGTATAAGCGGATCGCAGGGGCGGAGAACGACGCAGCCCTGAACGATGTCCTGGGGGAGCTGAAGGACCGCTATGGAGAGCCACCGGAGTCCGTGCAGAACCTGCTGGCCGCGGGGGAACTGCGCCTGATGTGTGAGCAGTTGGGGATTTCGCAGCTCGATCGCAAGCGCACGCAGATTGAACTGCCAAATCCAAACGGAAATAAGAAGCAGCCGCTCAAGCAATTCGTGGAGATGCTGCATATTCGTTTCGGCGCGGATGCTGCGGATTCAACTCAGCAATCGGAGAAGGGGAACGGACCTGTGGACCCGACGAGCATAATGCGGCTGGTTGCCCGGAACTCGAAACGCGGGGCCCAGTTTACTCCGCAAGGCGTGCTGCGCTGGCCGTTGACTTCGGCGCGAGCCGCAGATGTGGTTTCGGAGACGAGGGCTCTCCTGGAGTCCTTGGCCGCGAAGAGCGCAGCCTAGCGGTGGCGGAATGCGTGGCGGATGTGGCTGGCGTCGCGGGTGCGGGATGGCGGCGCCGGGGCAAAGCCGTCGTCGACATTTGCACCCTGCGGATACAGGACAACGAAGCGTCCGGCTCCCTCGCCGCTGGAGGCGGTGGGCAAGCCCGACTCAGCCAACATCAGGTGGAGCATCCGCCGTTCGCGTGCGTTCATTGCAGGGAAGGCGTATGGCTCGCCACTGGCGCGGACATGCTGGATGGCCGCTGTGGCCGAGTCTCGCAGCCGACGATCCCGGTTTGCACGAAAGCGGTCGGCGTCAAAGGTGACCTGGTCCTGCGACTCGGGATCGAGGCGAAGTATCTTGATCGAGAGGTGTTCCAGCGCATTCAGCAGCTCGCCATTCTGCCCGATCAGCAGGGGAGTGTCGGGGCCAGAGAACTCAACGTGCAGCGTGCGCGGGCCGCTCTCGGAGGAAGATTGCTCGCCGACGACTGAGTTGCCGTTGGCTTGTAGACCTTTCGCGCTCCGCAAGGAGACGCGGAACTTGACTCGCAGCCCGGTGCTCGACAATACGCTCTGCAGAAACTGTCCAATTGTCTGTGCTGCCTGAGCCACATCTTGCATAGAGGATTTCACCTACCGAACAAAAGGGTACAACATTTGCGAGAGAAGAAAAACGCAGGCCCGGAACCCGAAGGCATTGGCGTTCGCACCTACCTGACTCTAGAAGCTTGAGCTGTCCCTACTCGCCGCTATGCTCTTCGCGAGCCCCGGGCTCCGGGAAATCGGAGTCGTTGTCCTTGAGGATTTCATCCTGGTCGCGGTGCCCGAGCTGGCCATGCAACGAGGTCTGGGTGTCTTGGGGCCGGCGGGCAGCTTCAGGGCTGCTGTCTTCTACTGCGCCTTTGTGGGCCGCTTCATCT
>Ga0207667_10003146_pt1 | contig 20425 bp, 7 predicted proteins | sample KBSCornC52_FD_184301 | JGI IMG/M metagenome (GOLD analysis project Ga0207667, IMG submission 184301) | Corn rhizosphere microbial communities from Kellogg Biological Station, Michigan, USA - KBS Corn C5-2 (SPAdes) (version 2) | ecosystem: Host-associated > Plants > Roots > Rhizosphere > Soil ...
CTGCTCGGCGACCACCAAGAAATTCTGGGCTGCGTGATGTCGATGACGGACATCACCGCTCACAAACGCGCGGAGAGTGACCGCCAAGAGCTGTTGGAGGCCGAGCGCGCCGCGCGCTCTTCCGCCGAGCGTGCCCGGGCCGAAGCTGAGTCCAGCAACCGGACCAAAGACGAGTTTTTGGCGACGATCTCCCACGAGCTGCGCACGCCGCTCAGCTCCATCGTCGGCTGGTCGCGCTTGATGTCGACCGGCACCTTGCCCCCCGAGCGACAACGCCACGGCCTGGACGTGATTCGCCGCAACGCCGACGCCCAGGCGCGGCTGGTCGAAGATCTGCTGGACGTCTCGCGCATCACGTCCGGCAAGCTGCGTCTCGACGTCAAACCGGTACCGTTGGCCACTGTGATCGCTGCCGTGTTGGACAGCGTGCGGCCGGCGTTGGACGCGAAGAAGATCCGGCTCGAGACGCACATCGACTCCGAGGACATCGCCGCCCTCGGCGACGAGAGCCGCATTCAACAGGTGATTTGGAATCTGCTCTCGAACGCCACCAAGTTCACGCCGGCCAACGGCCGCATCTTCGTGGGGCTGCGGCGGGTCGCGTCGGAAGTGGAAATCGTCGTCAGCGACAGCGGCGAAGGCATCGAGGCCGAGTTCTTGCCCTACGTCTTCGACCGCTTCCGCCAAGCCGATGGCGGAATCAGCCGCCTGCGCGGCGGCTTGGGGCTCGGGCTCGCCATCTCTCGGCACTTGGTCGAGCTTCACGGCGGGACCATCGTCGTGGCCAGTGACGGCCCCGGCTGCGGCTCGACCTTCACGGTGCGGTTGCCGCAAGCGGCAGCCAAAGCTCAAATCTCGTTGCTGGCCGCGCCAGGGCCTCGCGAGAGCCAAGGCGCGGGGCCGCCGGTCGAGCTCAACGATCTGAGCCTCGTTCACGTGCTTTTGGTCGAAGATGACGCCGATTCGCGCGATCTATTCGTATCCATCCTGCACAAGTGCGGCGCGCGGGTGACCGACACCGACAATGGCCAAGACGCGCTCAAGGTCCTGGAGGCCGAGCGGCCCGACGTCCTGGTTTCCGACGTGGGCATGGCGCAGATGGACGGCTACTCGTTGATCCGAAACGTACGCGCCCTGAGCGACGGTGCGGCCCAGCACATTCCCGCCATCGCTCTCACCGCCTTCGCCCGCGTCGAAGACCGCCGCCGCGCCTTGGCCGAGGGCTTTCAAATGCACCTCGCCAAGCCCATCGACCCCGCCGAGCTGACCCGCGCCATCGCCGAGCTGGCAAAACCGCGCGCCGTCGACCGCGCCTAAGCTCGAGGCCTCGAGACAGCTCAGGTTGCACCGCGACTGAACTCGCGGCCGTTTCGTACCCGAGCCAGACATAAAGGCTCCTTCATTAAGGAGGAGGGCACTTCGGGCTGGAAAGCGAGAGGTGCCAATGTAGTTTTGGCGGTCCCACTGGTAACTAAATATCAGCTCACGCGCGGACGTTGATAGGCGAACGGCGTCCGGCGTACACTCGGACGCTTACGCCTTGGGCTGAGGGCTGACACATGAAGCAATGGCTTGTCCGACGTGGTCTGGTCGCTACGCTACCGCTCGCTGCGGTGGTCGCGTTGGCTTTGGATGCATGTTCCTCCGAAGCGGGGGATCCGACTTCGAAATCGCCGAAACCTGACCGCGTCGAAGCGGGGCAGACCCCGCAGAGCCAACACGACGAAGAAATCGCGTCCACCTCCACTGCGCGTAGCCGTCTAGCGCGACTTGCTCAGTTCACCCGACTCACGCACGTGGCGAGGCCAGAGTCGGCAGCGCCAAATGTCGCGCCGCGTTCAGCGATGAAGCTCGATCCGGCTACGCTGAAGGCCGCGGGGCAGCCTCCAACCAAGCTGCTCGAGTCGGCCAAGGAGCTGCTTGCAGTCGTATCGGCGGGCGAGGAACAGCGCCTGTTGAAGCGCGGGGACCGCGTTCGCGTGGAGTTGAAGGCGCCGCTCAAAAACGACGTGGTTCGCCCTGCGACGATCGACCTTCCGCTCACGTCAGAGGGCTTCGTTCGCGTGCAAGCCAACGCCAGCAAGTTTGGCGTCGAGTTTGCGGCGAAGGACGGCCAGCCGGGGGTTGCCCTCGAAACCGCTGACGGACTCGTCAACTATCCCGGTGCGGCACCTGGTGGCGGCGATATGGTTCTACGGGTCGGGCGGGAAACGGTGGAAGACTTCGTCGTCCTCGAAGCTAAGCCCGAGCACGCTTTCCTCGACTACCGCGTGAAGGTTGGCGAGATTGCAGGCTTACGCCTGTACGACAACGTGCTGGAGTTCCTGTCGGCGAGCGGCAACCCTGAAGTGCGTGTGAGCCCTCCGGAGCTGGTGGACGCCAACGGCAAGAGCCACCACGCGACCTTGGAGCTTCCGGACTGCGCGTTCGACACCAGCCAATCGGCGCCATGGGATCGCCCTGTCACGGCTCCAGGGGCGAGCGAGTGTACGGTGCGGGTCAACTGGAACGCCGTGTCGGCGCAGGTTACCTATCCGGCCATCGTCGACCCGGTTTGGAGCTCGGGCGGCACCTTGGCGAAGGGTCGCTACCGCAACGCCGCGGTGAAGCTATCGAACGGCAACGTCATGACCTGCGGCGGTCTCGACGTCAACGGCGACCCTCTGAAGAGCTGCGAAGTCTACAACATCGGTACGGGCACCTGGGGCACCGGGCCGTCGCTGACGCTGGTGAACGGCGTCAATACTGGGCGAAGCATGTTCACCATGATCGCCATCGGCGCCGACGTGCTGGCCGTGGGTGACCAGACGAGCGCTACGTCCGAGCTGTGTGCTAGCTGCGCGACGGTTGGATCGACGTGGGCCGCCACCGCCACCGACTTCAAGCTCGGGAATTTCAGCCTCTCCTCCCTCGAGCCGGTGCTGACCGCGGACGGCGCGTACGTCGTCATCGTCGACTACACGGGGAAGCCGTACAAATACAGCGTCGCCGCGAAGACCTGGACCGGCGGCGTGACCAACGCGGTCTACCGGCAGGGGTACTCCATGGTGGCGGTTCCCGGCGGCACCACGGTGCTGCGCTGCGGTGGCTCCGACAACATGGGCGCAGGCCTAAAGACTTGCGAGAGATACAACCCAGCCACCGACGCCTGGATCATGCCCGGTGCCATGGGTGCCGCCGCAAACCTGAACGCAGCGCGCTACAACGCTGCTTGGGCTCAAATCGACGCGACAAAGGTGATGCTCTACGGCGGATACAACGCCGGAACCGGCACCAATATTCAGTCAGCCGAGATCTACAATGGCGCAACGAACGTCTGGATTGACGTGGGAGCCATCCCGAACGCCTTCAACGAGTACTACCTGCACAACACCTGGGCGATTCACGGCGGCACGAATAAGGTCTTCAGCATCGCCAGCTATCAGCCAACCGTCTACGACCCCGTCAACGTCACGTGGACGCAGATCTCTCAATACGATCCGAGTGGCTACATCTACACGATGGGCTCGGACGGCGCGGTGGCGTCGGCCGGCAGCAAGGTCTTGCTCATCCCCGTCACCCCCAACGGCAGCGCATCCGCGCAGACGGGTTGCAAGCTGTTCGACTTCGTCGCGCAGGGCGGTAGCTGTCAGCAAACCTCGGACTGTAAGTCGGGCCTAACCTGCTACTACGACAGTCAATCTTACACGGCGGATGGCCTGAGCGTTTGCTGCGACACCACTTGCACGGACCCTTGCTATTCGTGTCGAGCCGTCAACAAAGAGAGCGGCAAGGACGAAGGTACGTGCGGGCCACGCCTCAACAGCCTGTACATCTATTCGAACACCGCCTGCCCGTACGAAGCATCGACGACTTGCGGAAACATCGGCAACTACTGCGACGGTAAAGGTGGTTGCAAGAAGTGGGACACGAATACGCAGTGCGCGTCTCAGACGTGCGCCGACACGGACACCCAGAACAACCAACGCAACTGCGACGGCAAGGGCAGCTGCGCGACCCTCACGACAACCGACTGCCCCACGGGCTACGGCTGTGTCACCTACAGCCAGAACTATGGGCAGTGCGCAGCGAACTGCGGCAGCGATTCCGACTGCACGAGCGGCTACTACTGTCAGTACAGCACCAACCAATGCCTACCCCGCAAAGCGGCCGGCAAAGCTTGCACCAACAATTCGTCGACCGAGTGCGCCTCGGGCTACTGCGTGGACGGCTACTGTTGCAATACGGCGTGCAACGGCATCTGCGAGGCATGTAGCAACGCGCTCACGGGCCAAGCCAACGGCGCTTGCAAGCCGATCCCCAATGGAACGGCATCGGGCAAAGACTGCATCGATCAAGGCGCCGCCACTTGCGGACAAACGGGATTGTGCAACGGGGCCAGCGGCTGCCAGAAGTACGCGGCGACCACGCTCTGCGCGGACATCGGCGTCTGCGCCAGCGAAACGTCCCGGTTCGTGCCCGACCAGTGCGATGGCAATGGTAGCTGCACCGACAAGGGCACCCAGGCGTGCAACGCGGGCTATTCATGCCAAGCCGGTGTCTGCAACACCAGCTGCACGGTCGATGCAAACTGCGCCTCGTCCTACTTCTGTGACACCGTGACCAACACCTGCGTCGCCGACCACAAGCAGGGCCAAACGTGCAAGAGCGATCGCCAGTGCGAAGGCAACGCGAACTGTGTTGACGGCGTGTGCTGCGACTCGGCTTGCACCGGCACCTGCCGCTCTTGCTTGAAGAACCGCACGGGTCTCGCTGCGGACGGTGTCTGCGGCAACACGCTCGACGACACCGATCCCGAGAACGAATGCGCGACCGATGTCGGCTACCCCGCGAGCTGCAAGGCTCCTGGCACCTGCGACGGTCAAGGCGCGTGCCGCGTCTACGCCAAAGTAGGCATCGTCGCGAAGGCCAACGTCTGCGGCACGACGACGCTCACGCAAACTACGTGCGACGGCGCCGGCAATCTGGACCCGCACGACACGCCTTGTTACCCCTACAAGTGCAACGCCGCTGGCAACGGCTGCCGCGTGGCGTGTACCAAGGACACGGTAGCTGCAGACTGCGACAGCAACGCATTTTGCGGTGTTTCTGGCACCTGCGTTGGCCAAAAGCCGGACGGTGCGGAATGTCGAAGCAACGACGAGTGCAAGAGCACCCATTGCGCCAACATCGGCAAGGAGCCGAAGGCTCCGGACACCGGTGCCGGCGGCGATGGCGCTGGCGGCGCGGCCAATGACCCCAACAGCGACGCGCCTGGTGTGTGCTGCGACACCGCCTGCGACAACGATTGTGAGGCTTGCAAGAAGTCGATCAAGGGAGAGGGCATCGACGGCGAGTGCAAAGCGGTCAAGGATCATACCGACCCGGCTGGCGACTGCGGCGTAGTGCCGCCGTGTGGTCACAACGGTGAATGCGACGGCGAGCGCCATTGTCGCAACGTGCCCGGCGGCACTGCCTGCGGCGTGACGTCGTGCATCGGTAACGCAGTTCAAGGCCAACGCTGTGATGGCTTGGGCGCCTGCATCAACAACGACGGCACGACGGCATGTGCCCCCTATGTCTGTCGGGACGTCGGCGGCGCGGAGCAGTGCACGAACCCGTGCATGGACGACAACGACTGCTCGGACGGCTACTTCTGCAGTGAGATGGCTTGCAAGAAGAAGCTGGCCAACGGCAAGATCTGTGACTCGAGCGGCATCTGCAGCTCCGGCTTCTGCGTCGATGGGCTGTGCTGCGACGTTTCTTGCAATGGCCAATGCGAAGCTTGCGATTCCCCCGGCAACGAGGGCATCTGCACTGCCGTCAAGGGCGATCCCCGCGGCTCTCGTCCGCAGTGCGACCATGCTGGTGAGGAGTGCGGCGGTCAGTGCGACGGCGTCAACGCTGCGGCCTGTAAGTACAAGCCCAACGGTGATGCCTGCGGCACCCCCACCTGCAACAACGACCTGGCCAGCTCGTCCGCCTGCAACGGCCAAGGTGAGTGCAAACCCAACAAGAACACCGAGTGCTCGCCCTACACTTGCGGCACCGACGACACGTGCCTCGAGCGCTGCGAGCAGGACGCCGACTGCAGCCAAGGTTACACCTGCGATGAAACGACGCAGCGTTGTTTGCCGGCGGCTTCTGCGGCCACGTGCTCGGATGACCGGCTGACGTCGCAGGGGCAGAACGGCGCCAATACGCCGTGCAAGCCGTTCTTGTGCGTGCCGGCGAGCGGTACGTGCGCGGTGTCGTGCGCGTTCACCACCGACTGCGCGCCCGACTTCGTGTGCGAGCCTTCCACCAAGACCTGCCTGCCGGCGCCCACGGGCACCGGCGGTGCCGATGACACCTCGTGCGCTTGTCGTGCCGCCGGCGCGACGCCCAAGAGCTCGGGGTACCTGGTGCTGGCCGGGCTGGGCGTGGCGCTGACGGGTCTCCGTCGGCGTCGGCGCTCGCGCCGGCCGACGTTCACTTCGGCGAGGCCCCGCGGCTTTGCCTCAGCTTCCCAACCGTCCGAGTAAGCAGATGTCGACGATCGATCAGTACAACGTCACTCCTCCTCCCAACCTGCCCCCGCCCGATCCACTGATCGGCACGGTCATTGCCGAAAAGTACGAGCTAATTCGCCTGCTCGGCCAAGGCGGCATGGGCGCCGTCTACGAAGGCCGCAACACTTCGACCCTCAAGCGCTGCGCCGTGAAGGTGCTCGTCTCCGCCGAGATGGCAGCCAGCGGCGAGGCCGTGAAGCGCTTCTTCCGCGAGGCGCGCGCCAGCAGCGTGCTGGAGAGCGATCACATCGTTCAGATCTTCGACTCCGGCTCCGACCCCAAGACGGGCTTCCCGTACATGGTGATGGAGCTGCTGAACGGCCAAGACTTGGAGCACACGCTGCGCGACAAGGGCGCGCTGCAACCGCTCGTCGCCGCCAAGTTGATTCTGCAGGCGGCGATGGGCCTGGCCAAGGCGCACGACCAGCACACCGTCCACCGCGACATCAAGCCCGCCAACATCTACCTGACGCGGCGCGAGAGCGGCGAGCTGGTGGTCAAGATCCTCGACTTTGGTATCGCCAAAGTGAAGATGGAGAAGTTCTCGGAGACTTCGGCCGGGCTCACGCGCGACGGCAGCATGCTGGGCACCCCGCTGTACATGTCGCCCGAGCAGGCCAAGGGCGCGCCGAACATCGACGTGCGCAGCGACGTGTGGTCGCTGGGCATCGTGCTGTACGAGCTGCTGAGCGGCGCCTTGCCCTACGCCGACGCCAACTCGCTCGGCGAGCTGATGGTCGCCATCATCACCGCGGATTTGCCGCTGATTCAGGACAAGGCGCCCTGGGTGCCGCCAGAGCTCGCGGAGATTACCCATCGGGCCATTTCGCGCGATATCAACCGGCGCTTCCAGAGCGCGGGTGAGCTGCGCGACGCCTTGGCCGCCATCGTGCCCGACGGCGCACGCATCACGCCCGACATGCTGCAGGGTATCGATCCGAATCACCGCGCGTACGTGGCGCCGCGCCTGCAAATGACCGATGACGGCATGCTGCGCGCGACCACGCGCACCGGCCTGGCCGTCACCCAGATGGGTCCGCCGAAGAAGAAGTCGAGCGCGGGCTTGATGGCGGCGCTGGCGGTCGGCGGCGTGCTGGTGCTGGGCGGCGTGGGCGCGGCGGTGGCGTTCTCGAAGAAGCCGCAAGCGGACGCGGCCTCGGCTTCGCGCCCCGAGCCGCCCCCCATCATCAAGAGCGTGATCGTCACCGAGCGCGTCACGGCCGAGGTCGAAAAGAAGACGTTCGACTTGATCGTCGCGGCTCCCCCCGATGTCACGGTCACCATCGACGACCAGCCGGCCACCTTGAGCGGCGACAAGCTGTCGATCACCGGCGCGCCGGGCGCGACTCGACGCTTGAAGCTGACGCTCGGCGATCAAGTTCAAGAGGCTACGGTGGCCATCACCGAAAATGGCCTGCTTCCGCCGCGGCTCGAGCTCAAGAAGCAACTGGCAGCGGCCGCGCGTCCCGCGGGAGGCGGCGCCGCCAAGCCCGGCGCGGAAAAGCCGGCCGCAAACCCGGCCAAACCGGCAGATGCCGCGAAGCCGGTGAAGAAGCCCCAAGTCGAAACTGGCATGGACGAGTTCAAGTAAGCCCGAGCCCGCGCAAGGTTTTTGGCAATGCGAAAAAACGAGGGTGAAGCTCTATGAGTCTGTCGCGACGATGGTGGCACAGCCACGTACTTTGGGCGCTGGGTGTGACCTATCCGGCCGCGCTCTGGGCTCAAGCAGCGCCCGCGCCCGACGCCGCGCCCGACGACCTCGAGAAGCGCAAAGAAGAAGCGAAGGTCCGCTTCCAGCGCGGCCTCGAGCTCGTGCAGAACGAGAGCTGGGACGCCGCCTTGGCCGAGTTCCTCGCGTCTCGCAAGCTGTTCCCCACGCGTGTGGCGCTGAAGAACGCCGCGCTCTCGCTGCGCCAACTCAAGCGCTCGGTCGAAGCGCTGGCCATGTACAACGAGCTCGTCACCACCTTCGGCAACTCGATTCCGCCCGAAGAGCGCAAGACCATCGACGACGCCATCGCGCAGCTGAAGCTCGCGGTAGGTGAAGTGCTGATCGACAGCGATCAGCCGGGCTCGACCGTCGTCATCGACGGCCAGCAGCAAGCAGGCGTGACGCCGATGGCGGCGATCGGCGTCAACGCCGGCACGCACAGCGTGCGCATCTCCAAAGAGGGCTACGAATCCTTCGAAGCGCAGGTGCTGGTGGCGGGCGGCCAACGCGAGACAGTGCACGGCAAGCTCAAGGCGCTCAGCACCATCGGGCGGCTCGTGGTGCGCGAATCCGGCGGAAAAGCCTTGGACGTCGTGGTGGACGGCGCCGTGGTCGGTAAGACGCCGCGCTACGAGGGCGTGCTCGCCGTCGGGCCGCACACCGTGTTCTTGAAGGGCGAAGGCAACTTGGGCACGGCGCCCAGCCAAGCCATCGTCAAAGAGAACCAAGCCGCGACGCTGACGTTGTCGGCGGTGGAGCTGGACGCGGAGATTCGTATCGAGCCCGTGCCGGCCAACGCCAGCGTGTTCGTGGACGGCGTGCAGCTCGGTAACGGCGTTTGGGAAGGGCGGCTGCAAAGCGGCGCGCACCAGGTCGAAATCGCGGGCGACGGCTTCGTGGCGTATCGCAAGAGCACGACGCTGACGAAGGGCAAAAAAGAGCTGGTGAAGGTGCGGCTGGAGCGCGACCTGTCCAACCCGATGTGGAGCGCGGGCTTCGTGCCGCATCTGTATTTGGAGCTGTTCGGCGGCGGCACCTTCGGCCCCACCGGCTTCGGCGGCGATCCGGACAACGACAAGAAGAGCGGCACCGCGCTCGGCTTCGTCGCCGGCGCACGCGGCGGCTTCCAATTCGTCAAAGGCTTCAGCGCCGAGCTGGGGCTGGGCTTCTTTTATCTGGGGCAAACGCTCGAGCGTAAAGTGAGCGCAGCGGCCGAGCACGATGTCACCCTGCAGAGCACGAACTACAAGGACGAAACGCGTTTCGCGGCTCCGTACGTCGAGATCTCGGCCGCCTACCAGATGCTGGACAAGACGCCGCTCACCTTCCGACTCGGCGGCGGCGTAGCGCGCGCCAAAGCGTCGTTCAAGAATAGCGGCACCTTCAGCGGGACGATTTGCGACGGCGCCGTCGACAGCTGCGACGAAGCCGATATGGTGCCGTACAGCACCAAGGTCACGATCCCCGAGGAGCCCCGCTTCATGGTCGTGCCGTTCGTGGCGCCGGAAGTGCGCATCGGCTACCGCGTCGCCAAAAAGCTGTTCGTGGATTTCGGCGTCGGCTTCTACGTGATGCTGCCGCCCAAGACCCTGCGCAAAGGCCAACCCACGGGCGACGCCTTCCACAACATCAACATCAGCGACAGCGATCGCAAGGCCGTGTTGACGGGTGCCCCCTACGCCGGAACGGTCAGCCTCCCGCGCGAAGAAGCCTTCGGCATCGTGATGGCGGTGGTGCCCAGCATCGCGGGTCACTTCGATTTCTGAGCCGAATCTGTGACAATTCTGCCGCCGGCGGGACGCCGCGGCGGAAAGAAAGTGTTCCAGCCTTCGGCCGGAATGCTAGTTACTGAACGGTGTCGTGCGGCCCAGGGATTCGGCCCACTAAACGCTAGGAGCATTCCATGAAGCGACTCATCTCGGCCTTGGTTCTGATGTCCGTAGCGGGCCTTGGCGTAGCCGGCTGCGGCGGCGATGACGACGACGACAGCAGCAATTCCACCGGCGGCACCGGCGCTACCGGCGGCACCGGCGCTACCGGCGGCGAAGCGCCGACCACGAACGCCGGCGAAACCGGCAGCGGCGGTACTCCCGGCGACGGCAACGTCGCTTGTGATCCAACGCAAGACGGCGTCTGTCAAAACGAGACGGATTGCCCGGCCGTGTCGAGCGGCGACGCGCGCGCGGCCGCCGAAACCTGCGGCACCGGCGAATGCCTCGGCAAAGACAGCCAATGTTCCATCGACTGCATCAAGAAGGCCGTCGACATGACGTCCGAGTGCGCGGACTGCTACGGCGCGATCGTGGCGTGTACGGCCAAAAATTGCTTCGCTGAATGCGTCACCGCCCCGGAGTCGGACGAATGCAAGACGTGCCAGGTCGAGAAGGGTTGTCGCGACGCTTTCAACACCTGTAGCGGCCTGCCGGAGTGAGCGTGCAGCCGCCGAAAGTCGCTCGGTTCCGCGCTCGCGGCGGAGCATGGGGTCTGCTGGTCGCGGTCGGCGCAACGCTGAGCGCGGCGCCAGCGCTCGCGGCGGGCTTCGACACGCCGATTTTGTACACCGCGCGCCATCAGGCCATGGGCGGCACCGCCATTGCGTCGGTGGACGACGCTTCGGCCGGCTTTCATAACCCGGCGGGTTTACAAGGGGTGCGTGGCCTGGGCCTGATCGGCGACTTCAGCTTGATTTTGGGCAAGGTGAAGGCTTCGCCCGATCGCGACCCCAGCGCCGCCAGCCTGGAGTCGAACACGGTGGTGGCGCCGTTCTTCTTGCTGGGCGGCGCGTACCGAGCTCACAAGTGGCTGACGGTCGGGCTGGCGGGGTTTCCGGTGGCGTCGGGCGGCGCCGAGTACGAGTACAAGCTCGGCGCGGCGCCCACCATCGACAAGACGGAGGTGGTGTTCTTCGAGACCACCCCCATGCTCAGCCTCAACGTGCCCAAGGACGCATGGGTGCCGGGCACGTTGGCGTTCGGCGCCGGCTACCGTGCCAGCCTGGTCATGTTCGATCGCCTGAAGGGCAACGTGGCCGATCCGCAGTTGTTGGATCTCAAGCTGCGCGGTTGGAACTTTGCCGGCTTTCGCGTCGGCGCGCAGTACCAACCGATCGCGCCGCTGAAGCTGGGCGTGGTGTTCCGCAACAAGATCGTCGTGAAATCCAAGGCCGACACCGCGACCGTGTTCGCGGCGGAGGCCACCGACGGCGAGCTGGATTTCACTTTGCCCGCCAAGCTCGGCTTCGGCGCGCGCGTGGACCTCGGACACGTGGGCATGGCCAGCGATGTCGAGTGGGCGTTCCAGAGCCAAAACAAGCACCCGCCCTTGAAGGGCACGCGCGAAGGCCAGCATCTCGAAGTGCCCAACGTGTTCGATTGGCAAAACGGCGTTACTTGGCGCGTGGGGGCCGAATATCGGCTGGGCCGCGCGCCGACGATTCCGCTTCGTCTCGGTTACATCTTCGACAGCAAGGTCACCAACAAGGCCTACCCCAGCGCGTTTGGCACGCCGCCCGCGCCGACCCACACCGTCACCGCCGGTGCCGGCTACGTCGAGCAGCATTGGCAAGTGAATCTGGCCGTGTCACGGCGCATGGGCAGCACCCACATCGACGCCGCCGACCTCGGCAGCGGCTGCGCGTTCTGCAGCTACGCCGGTGACTACGCGATCACGATGACGGGCCTGTACGTGGACGCTTCGGTCGACCTGGACCTGTAGCTTTCAAGACCGACACGTGGAGCGCGCGACCCGTATCCCGGCGCTCCGGCCGCTTGGAAAACCTGCCTATCCTCGCGCTGCGCCCAAGGGCGTTCTCGCGTCGCAAATCAGTCTCACATCTGTAAGGAAATTTCCCCAATGATTTCGGGAGCCGCATACCCGCGGCGCCGTTGCTTACACCGGTAAGTATTCGCTGCGAGCCCTCTGGTTGCGAAGCGGCCGACGACCTCCGCCGCTGCAACCCAACGCCCGGCTCCACCAGTGCGAACTACCGCAACGAATAAGCCCGGCTTCATCAGGCGGAGTATCGACGACACGGTGCTGCAAACCCACGTCACGCAGAAGCTGAAGATGATTTGGGTGACGTTGTCGGGCAGCACCTACCACCGCAACGAATAAGCCCGGCGCCACCAATGCGGCCCCACCGCAACGAGTAGGCCCGGCTTCATCACGCGGAACAACGCAACGAATAGGCCCGGCTCTGACGACTTCGGCCGATTCTCACCCCAAAGCCCGACTCATCAGGCGGAACAACGCAACGAATAGGCCCGGCTTCATCACGCGGAACAACGCAACGAATAGGCCTGGCTTCATCACGCGGAACAACGCAACGAATAGGCCCGGCTTCATCACGCGGAACAACGCAACGAATAGGCCCGGCTTCATCACGCGGAACAACGCAACGAATAGGCCTGGCTTCATCACGCGGAACAACGCAACGAATAGGCCTGGCTTCATCAGGCGGAACAACGCAGCGAATAGGCCCGGCTTCATCACGCGGAACAACGCAACGAATAAGCCCGGCTTCACCAGGCGGAACAACGCAACGAATAGGCTCGGCTCTGACTTCGGCCGATTCTAACCCCAAAGCCCGACTTCATCAGGCGGAACAACGCAACGAATAAGCCCGGCTTCATCAGGCGGAACACCGCAACGAATAGGCTCGGCTCTGACGACTTCGGCCGATTTTAACCCCAAAGCCCGGCTTCATCAGGCGGAACACCGCAACGAATAAGCCAGGCTTCATCAGGCGGAACACCGCAACGAATAGGCTCGGCTCTGACGACTTCGGCCGATTCTAACCCCAAAGCCCGACTTCATCAGGCGGACCAACGCAACGAATAAGCCTGGCTTCATCAGGCGGAACACCGCAACGAATAGGCTTGGCTTCATCAGGCGGAACACCGCAACGAATAGGCTCGGCTCTGACTTCGGCCGATTCTAACCCCAAAGCCCGGCTTCATCAGGCGGAACACCGCAACGAATAAGCCCGGGCTCCGCGAAATGCGGAGCATTGCAACGAATACGCGTGGGCCCCGTTGACCAGTGAGCGCGGGGCCATCTGGAAAGGTTACAAATAGGAGTATCGACGTCCAGGATGAAGGCGCCGCGATTTCATTCAGGATTTTTCCTTACCCGTGTAAGTCGGATTTTCGAGGAGATCGGGGCCTCGTTTTGCCGCCGGCGCCCGCGTGGCTGCCGCCGCTGCCGTTGTTTCTGGCGGTCGTTCCACTGCGTGGCCACCAGGGAGGGCTTTACGGATACGCACGGCTTTACGGATACGGATGGTGCGACGCAATCGTCGCATCAGCGCGGTGCCCCCCTGCTCGCCCGCCGATCTCCCGATTTTCCTGTGAAAAAATCTGGGTCCTAACAACTGCTGCACAACTACGACAAGAGACTCCGCTCCGGAGACTTCGAGGGCGTGGGTGACTCCATCAAGATTTCTTGGACGACGCGGCGGCGCAAGAAGAGATCGCGGAAGACGTTGTCGCGGATGTGCTCGACCAGACGCTGCACGTAGCCGCGGGCGCGTTCGCGGATTTCTTGGGCTTGGGGCGAGCCGGCGCGCACCAGCGCCTCGCAACACAGGGCGCGCGTGGGCAGGCCGTATTCGGAGCCTTGCAGGGTTTCGATGGCGCCCATGGCCGTCGTGGCGAGCAAAATTCCGGTGTGATTTTCGCCCATTTCGACGCGGGCGCGCGCCTCGATGGCCATGGCATAGAAGTGAAATGCCACGTAAGCCTGCGCTTCGGCCGCTTGCCGGGCGTCGAACGCGTACATGACCGCGCGCGAGGCGTCGCCTTGTTGGTACGCCATCAGGGCGCGCAAGATCTTTTCGTGGACGGAGTCGTAGGCGCTGCCGGTCACGGCGGTCAGGGCGCCGGCGTCGCCCACCAGCGTCTCGCCCGCGACCATGTCGCCGGCTTCGAGCAAGAGCTCGGCGGTGGACAGGAGCGTGTCGGCGCGCGAGTCGCGATCACCGTAGCGTTCGTGCGCTTCGCGCGCGCGGCGTAGGTAAGCGAGCCCGCGCGCCACGTCGCCCAAGTTCGCGTAGCAGGCGCCGATCGTGGCAAGCGTGCGCGCGATTTGGAAGCGGCCGCCGATCGACAAATCGATGCGAATGGCGTCGAGAGCCAGCGCGATGCCGTCTTCGAAGCGACCGAGCACGAGCAGCGCGTAGGCCAGCGAGTTCTTGGCGCGCGCCTCGAGACGCCGCGCGCCCACGCGCCGAAACACCGCGATGGCTTCGGCCTGGCATTCCACGGCTTCGTGCACGCGGCCGACGCGCCTGAGCAACGTACCGCGCAAGCGCAACGCCTCCGCGCGCAGCCGTACCGGTGCCGAATCCTCGTTCGAGGCCAAAAGGGCGCGGTCCACGGCCCCGAGCGCGCCCTGCATATCGCCGATCTCGTGCAGAATCTCGGCCATCAACGTCAGGGCCGTCACCTCCAGCACCGCCGAGCCGGAGCTCTTCGACATTTGCTCGCCGCGCTGCACGCTGGCCAGCGCGCGGCTGAGCTGACCGGCGTCCAGCTCGAACTGGGCGGTGCGCAGCAGCGCCGTAGCCGCCCAAAACGCCTTGCCGCTGGCTTTGGCTAGCCGACGCAGCTCGGTCAGGTGTTGGCGGCGCTCTTGCCAGCGACCCTGGTTGCGCGAGATCGCTTCCAGCGCTTCGTAGGCTTCGATGAGCTTCGGATCTTGATCGGGCAAGAGCGCGATCACGCGCCGGTAGCAGCGCTTGGCCAGCTGCGTTTGGTAGCTGGAGCGGGCGGCGTCGGCCGCTTCCAGGAAGAAGCTGGCCGCTTCTTCGCGCGCGTTGCCGCGGGCCAAGTGGCGCGCCACGATCGCCGCCGTCAGCCCTTTGCCGAGCGGCGTGCGCCCCAAATACTCGCCCAGCTTGCGGTGCATGCGTACCCGGCGCCGGCGATCCAGCGCGCGGTACGCGACGTCACGGGTGAGCGGGTGGCGCACGTCGGTCAGCTCGCCTTTTTGCTCGCATAGGCCGCGCGCGCACAGGCGCATCACCGCGTCTTCGGTGTCGGGGCCTTCGAGGGCGATGATGTCTTCGTTGCCGAGCGGACCGCCCGCGACGGCCAGCCACTCCACAATCGCCTGTTCTTCGACCGGCAGCTCGTTCAAGCGATCGGCGATCAGCTGCTCGAGGGTGGAGGGCAGCGGCAGCGCCACTTCCCCGGGGCGTTCGACGGAAACCAGCTCTTGCCCGCCGCCGCCCTCACGCTCGTGGATTTCGAAGCGACCGCGTTCCAAGAGCGCGTCGACCATCTCGAGCAGGAAGAACGGGTTGCCACCAGCGCGCGGCAACAAGTCGGCGCATACCTGGCGCACGCCGTCGATCACGCCGAAGCGCGACTGGAGCAGCCGCAGCTGATGCTCGGCCGACAAGCCTTTGAGCTCGATTCTCACCAGCTCTTCGAGCTGCGGCATCACGCGATCGTCGGGCCGCGCCAACAGCAGCACCAAAATGGGCAACGGCTCCGGGCGCTTCAAAAACTCCGTCACCAGCTCCAGGCTCGGCCGGTCTGCCCACTGCAAGCCGTCGAGCGCAATGACCAGCGGCGCTTCCAGGGCGGCCCGCGCGAAGAAGCGTCGCAGACCGAGCGACACCAGCTGGCGCGAGCGAGCCACGTCGGCCTCGTCCACGGCGCTGCGCACCCGTCCGGTGGCAAGCTCCGCCATTCTTTCCATGATTTCGGGGCCGTCGTCGCCGCCGGCCAGCTCGCTCAAAGCCTCGCTGATCAGCGCGCGCGCTTCCTCGATGGGCTGGTCGCTGCGAGTGCCGGTGAGCTCGCGCACCCACTCGGACACGGTGGCGAACGGCACCTCGCTGAGCGCCGGGGAGCATTCGGCGCGCAGCACGCGCGCGTCGGGCGGCAGCTCGTTCAAGAAGGCGGTGAGCAGCGCGGTCTTGCCGATGCCCATTTCTCCGGAGATCACGCGCGCCGCCACCTGGCCCGTCGACAAACCGGAGCCGACGACGCCGTAGTAGGCCGCGTGCAAGTCGGCCAGCTCCGCGTCGCGGCCGATGAGGTCGCTCGACGCGCTGGCCATCTCCAGCAGCTTTTCTTCGCGCGTGTGCGGGCGCAGCAGCGAGTAGATGCGCATGTCCGCCGGCAAGTTGCGCTCTTCGGCGGCGGGGATCTTGATGGTGGGCGCGTCACCCCAGACGAAGTCGCGCCGCACCAAGCGATACAAGCCGCCCGCCACCCAGCTCACGCCGGGCGGCGCGTGCTCCCCCAGCAAATCTGCCAGGTGATTGGCGGGCTCGGCCAGCTCGTGCTGGACCAGGTGTCCGGCTTTGTCGCGCTGACCGGTGGCAATGCCGCGCACGATGCCGATCGAGCCGCGCAGGGGCACCGGCAAATCTTCGGAAGCGCCGCGAATCACCTCGTGGACGTCGATGGCCAACCAGACCGCGTCGAGCGGCGCCCGAGCCGGATTTGCCATCAAGCCCACGACCGCGCGCGCAAACGGCAGCTCGCCTTGGTGGATGTCGCTCCAGGCGAAGTGGGCGCCGCGCCGAAACGCGATCTCTTCCAGCGTGCTCTTCAGGCGATCGAGCGCGTGCGCGGCTTGCCCGGGAGACGACGCGGCCGTGAGCTCGGCCAAGCCGTGGATGCACAGCGTGACGACCGCGACGTGGCGCACCTCGCGCCCGGCGCGCTCGCGCAGGCCGGCGCGTGTCTGGCCGGGGCCGGTGTTCTCGTCCGGCGCTTCCGAGCCGGAAGTGCCGGCGCCGATCGACAACGACGACGCATGCTCGGACGCGTCCGGCCCGATGTGCAGCCCGGGGATCGGCTCCGGTAGCGGCAAGCCCGGCGACGTGTGCTCGCGCGGCACCAGCTCGGCCAGCACCGTTTCGAGCACGTGCGAGTCGATCAGCTGCTGACGCGTGAGCAGCACACGGCTGATGGCGCCCGCGACCTCACGCGCGGTTTGGAAACGCTCGGCAGGATCGCGCGCGAGCAGCTTCATCACGATCTCTTCGAGATCGGCCGGCAGCTCGCGCACGTAGGTGCTGGGCGGCTCGACCCGTCCCGCCCGCACCGCTTCCAGCAGGTCTTGGCCCTCGGCGGCGCCGTGCAGCGCGCGACCCGTCAAAAGCTCGTGAAAAACTACGCCCAGGGAGTAAATGTCGGTCCGGCGGTTGACCCGCTCGCCGCGCGCCTGCTCGGGCGACATGTACGCGGTCTTGCCCTTCAGAACGCCCGGCTCCTCACGAAACAGATTGGCCGAGGCGATGCCGAAGTCGGCAATCTTCACCGCGCCGTCGAAGCTGAGCAGCATGTTCTGCGGCGACACGTCGCGGTGGACGATGTCAATCGGCTTGCCGGCCTCGTCCTTGCGCTCGTGCGCGTAGTGCAGGCCCTTGGCAATCTCCGAGATCACGTAGGCCGAAACGTAAGGAGGGACGCGTTGGCCCTTGGACTGGGCGGCGCGCATGAGCTTGCGCAAATCCGGCCCTTCCACGTACTCCATGCTGAGGAGCTGCCCCTCCTCACCGTAGTCTTGGAAGTCGTAGACCTGGACGATGTTGGGGTGGTTGAGGCGGGTGGCGAGCTGCGCCTCCTCCGCGAACATGGTGCGGAAGCGGCGCGAAGAACCGTAAGCCGGCAAAATTCGCTTGAGGACGAGAAGCTTGAAGGTGCCCTCGGCCCCGCGCTTCTTCGCCAGGAACACCTCGGCCATGCCACCCGCACCGAGACGCCGGATGATCTCGAAGTCAGCAAGTCGCTTGGGCGGCTGGCGTACCGGGGAATCGCTCATGGCGCGAAGCAAAGCAGCTTACTCCCGTTTTCGATTCGCATGGTAACGTCGCGCGCCGAACCGCCCGGAGGCCATGTATGCAACGACCTCTTCACCTCGTCAGTCTCGCTGTTTCGCTGGTTTTTCTGGCCAATAACGCGCTCGCGCAAAAAAAGCCCAAGGCCGAAAAGAAGGCCGACGGCCCGTCCGCAAGCGCCACCTGGACTGACCCGACCGAGAACGAGAAGAGCGACAAGGGGCCGTACGCTCCGCACAAGGAAGGCTCCGACGAGCCCGCTCCCGAGCCGAAGGGCAAGAACGTGGCCGACCCCGGTCGCAAGCGCGACAAGATAGCGGCCTTCGGCCAGCTGGTGATCGGCTTCGGCAAGCTGCCGATGGAAAACCCCAGCTACGACGACGCGCCCAGCGGCAACGCCACCGTGCTCGGGCTGCAGGTCGGCGGTCGCTACGACATCAGCAAAGACCTGAGCGCCGGCCTGCGCGTGCCGCTCACCACCGCCACGGTGAAGCAGAGCAACGGCACCAATCTCTCGACCACCGCCCTCGGCGCTCCCGAGCTGTTCGGCGAGTATCGCTTGTCGCTGAGTCGCCTGACCACCATCCCGATCGGCTTCGGCCTCGGCATTCCCGTCGCGCAGGGTCAGCCGGACCAGACGAGCCTGGATACGCCCAACAAGGCCAAAGACGAGGTGAACCGCTTCGCCGATGCCACCACGGGTTGGCGCGACAGCGAGCTGTTCATGCCCAAGCGTCTGCCCGTCGTGCTCAGCGGCGGCATCCGTCACGAGCGGCGCGACTGGGAGCTGCACGGCGACATCAAGCTCGCGCTGTTGCCGGCGCTGACCACCAAGGTGAACCGCGCCGCCGACCCTAGCGGCACCGGCACGTACAAGCTCAACGCCTTTGCCATGCGCGAGATCACGAGCGTGGGCGCCAGCTACAACTTCCTCGACAAGCCGCTGCTGTACGGCGGGCTCGATTTTGCGCTGGTGTGGACCCCCCTCCAGAGCTTCAAGTTCACTTCGACGCAAAACGTGACCGAGCCCAGCTCGGTGCAGGCCATCTTGGAGCCGAAAGTCGGGGCACGCTTCGGCATGGTGGCCCCGAGCGTGAGCTACATGGCGCCCCTGGGCGGCCGGCTGGGTCATACCGGCATCGGCGGGCTCCGCCTGCACGTCGACGCCTTTTTCTGAGCCCCGGCCGGCGCGCGCGGCGTGGCCGTAAAACCCGAGCGATGGTGCTAAGGTTGGTGCCGATGCGCTCGTCTGTCGTCTCGCTGGTGGCATTGGCTGCCGTGCTCTCCGGGTGTGCTGGCGGCACCCCTGCGGTTAGCCACCCGAAAGATGCGTCGGCCGCAAGCGGTCCCGTCCACGCTGCGGCCGTGGACGAGCGCTCGTTCGGGGGCTCCACCTACAAGCTGCTGCTCAGCGGCGAAAGCTCGGCGGAGCGCGCGGGGCTTTTGATCGGCGTGACACGCCACCAGCTGGTGCGCGCCGAGCAGCGCTTCCAAAGCGGCAACCCCAACGCGGGGCTCGTGGCCGTGGGCGGCGCGTTCCTGCTCGGACGCACCGGCGAGCTGCGGCCCGAGATGCTGGAAAAGGGCGAGCGGGCGCTCGATGCGGCGGCGACCGAGGTCGCGCGGGTCGGCAACGACGGTCGCGCTTTGGCGTTGTACTCCATGCTGCTGCCGCGCTTGCCCGAGGGCGCGTGGCGCAGCGACGTGCAGAGCCACCTGACCGCCATCGACAAATTCCGACAAGACACGCGCGGCAGCGGGGCGGTCACGACCGCGTCGGCGGCGGCCCGCGCCGCCATCAGCCGCGCCATCATCGACACCCGTCCCGAAGCCATGGACGGCGCGAAGAAGACGACCATCACCTGGCTGCGCCAAGCGCTTTCGACCAACATCGGCGAAGCGCCCATTCGCTCGAATCAGGAGCGCGATGAAGCTTTCGAAGCCTACCGGGCGCTGCGGGCCGGCGGCTACACGGTGGCGGCGCTGTACCTACGCCAGCGCGACCCGCGCGGCGCGCTCAGTCTCTTGGACTCGGCCGGGCTCGAAAAGCTCATGCCGCCGGAGCTACGGGATCGGCTGGAGCGCGCGGGCGACGAGGGCGACCCGGACGCTTGGGCCGACCTTTATCACTTCTTCGAATCGGCGCGCGGCTCGTCCGACGGCTTGCTCGATTTGGAGCTGGTCGACGCCGCCGCGTTCGGCGCCGCCGAGGGCTTGTTCCGCGCCGAGCCCGGCTCGCTGCGCGGCGCGCTGCCAATGGCCACGGAGCTGACGACACACGGCATGGCCGAGGTCGCGCCGCTCGTGCTCGGCCCCGCCCTCAGCGAGCATCCCGATCCCGACGCCATCAGCACCGCGCTCGGCTTCGTGATGCGGGCGGTGAGC
>Ga0207667_10003147_pt1 | contig 20419 bp, 22 predicted proteins | sample KBSCornC52_FD_184301 | JGI IMG/M metagenome (GOLD analysis project Ga0207667, IMG submission 184301) | Corn rhizosphere microbial communities from Kellogg Biological Station, Michigan, USA - KBS Corn C5-2 (SPAdes) (version 2) | ecosystem: Host-associated > Plants > Roots > Rhizosphere > Soil ...
GCCCCTGACGTATCCACGCCCGAGCCCACTCCCCAACCACAACTCTTTCCGACGGAGGCCCCGAAGAAGATGGCAGACGCACGACGCTTCGTTCCCGAACATGCCGCGACGATCAAGGTGATCGGCATCGGCGGCGGCGGCTGCAACGCCGTCAACCGCATGATCGAGGCCGGCCTCTCCGGGGTGGATTTCTACGCGATCAACTCCGACGTCCAAGCCCTGCGCAACTCGATGACCGAGAACACGATCCACATCGGCAACGGCATCTCGCGCGGCCTGGGCGCAGGCGCCAACCCCGCGCTCGGCCGCGAAGCCGCCGACGAGTCGCGCGAAGATCTGAGCATGGTTCTCGACGGCGCGGACCTGGTGTTCATCACCGCCGGCATGGGCGGCGGCACCGGCACCGGTGCGGCCCCCGTCATCGCCGAACTGGCTCGCGAATCCGGCGCGCTGACGATCGCGGTCGTCACCAAACCGTTCGCGTTCGAAGGCCGCAAGCGCATGCAGCTGGCCGAGAACGGCATCGCCGAACTCGAGTCCAAGGTCGACACGCTGATCACGATCCCGAACGAGCGCATCCTCCAGGTCATCGAGAAGCGCACGCCGCTCAACGAAGCGTTCGCCTACGCCGACGACGTGCTGCGCCAGGGCATCCAGGGCATCAGCGACCTGATCACCCAGCCGGGCCTGATCAACCTCGATTTCGCCGACGTCAAGACGATCATGACCGACGCGGGCTCGGCGATGATGGGCATCGGCGAAGGCACCGGCGAGCATCGCGCCGCCGACGCCGCCCAGAAGGCGATCGCCTCGCCGCTGCTCGAGACCACCATCGAAGGCGCGCGCGGCGTGATCTTCAACATCACCGGCGGTCCGGACATGGCCATGTACGAGGTCAACGAGGCCGCCGAGATGATCTCGCGCGCGGTCGACAACGACGCGCAGATCATCTTCGGCGCATCGATCGATCCGAACATGACCGGCAAGGTCCGCGTGACCGTACTGGCCGCCGGCTTCGGCCCGGCGCGCGGTTACGGCAAGGCCCAGAACGCCTTCGCGTTCGATACCGGCAAGCTCGACACGGTCGCCCCCGTCAACATGGACGACATCGACGTCCCCGCGTTCCTCCGCTACCGCGGCTAGGAGCGCACGTGGCCTACGCAGCGCGCGTGCTGCTCGACTCGCTCAGCGAAGCGGGAGTGCGTCTCACCACCATGGAGGTGACGTTCCCCCGCTTCGTGCTGAGCGAGGCGAACACGCACAGGATGTTCTCGCGAAATTCCGCGAGTAGCAGGGCTGTACCCACGGCTAAATTGATCGAACGCGCCGAACACGATCCAGTGTTACCACTCGAATGGGGCCGGAATAAGGCGGGCATGCAGGCCAACGAGGTGCTCGACGACGCAGAAGCCGAGCAAGGCCGATTGGTCTGGTTGGCGGCTCGCGATGCCGCCGTCGAACAAGCGAAGAGATTGCTCGATCTGAAGGTCCACAAGCAGATCGTCAATCGGATTCTCGAACCGTACCTATGGCACACGATCATCATCTCATCGACGGAGTGGTCGAACTTCTTCGAGCTGCGCTGTGCGCCGGCCGCGCAACCGGAGATACGTCAGGCCGCGCTGCAAATGCGTGCGGCGCTTGAACACAGTCGTCCCGAGCCGATGAAGAACGGCGATTGGCATCTGCCGCTCGTACAGGACGACGAGCGCGAGAGCGTGGACATCGAGGACCTCAAGAAGGCCTCGGTCGCCCGCTGCGCGCGCGTGTCCTATCTCACGCACGACGGCACGCGGGACATCCAGAAAGACATCAACCTGCACGACCGCCTGAAGATCGAGCGGCACCTCAGCCCGTTCGAACACGTAGCTACCCCGGTACCGGACGCCGACTTCCACGCCAACTTCCGCGGCTGGATCCAGATGCGCGCAACCATCGAGAATGGTGCTCACGCGCTCGCCGGGCGTTAATTGGCCGGCGCTTTGTCTCCGCCTGCCACATCAAGGGTCCTTGCACCATGAGCAATCGCAGTTACATACATCGTCGTAGCAGAAGTGGACACTGCGATCGATATCTTCGAGTATTTTGCCGAGAGATCCGGACGAATCCTCATGATTGGCGTCAGCGTTAACAGTGAAGGTGCAGATGAGATCGTTGCCGCTGCTCACGGTCAAACGCTCGCCGTTAATTGCCGCCTTTAGCGCCCGCTGATTCGCCGCGCTTAGATCGGAGAGATCAATGTTTGCCATCTAGATAGGATAGCATACTTGAATATGCGGGCAAGTTATTTGGTTGGTCAACCATCTAGATAAGGAGCTTGCAGCAGCGGTCAAGACACGCGTGGGGCTGAGAGAGCTTCCATGGCCCAGTGACTTCCTGGCTCGCAGGCGTGGATGCCATTGTTCCCTAGGAGAAGGGTCGTTGGCAGGCCCGCTATGTGACATCGGCGGTGCGCGACCCACGAGGTGAGACGTCGATAAGCAGGGTGGAAAGCGGTGCCTAAGGGCCGTTGCGGCGACTGTCGGCCGCTAGGCGCGATAGCTGCGATCGGTGCACCGTCGGTCCACGCCCGATGGCGGCGGCTTGGAGCGCCGCCCAGGCAGCCGTCAGATGTCTTTGCCCATAAGGAAAAGAATGTTCTGGGGCTTCGGCTATCTTCTAAATTGCGTCCTCTGCGGAGTTAATGCAGCCGGAAGTTCTCGTCGATCCATTGGTATGAGATAATGTCCAAGCGTTTGGTCGTGCCTATCATGTTTCACCAATTCGCGCGGCCCGACAATGGTTGGAATACGGTTCGGTTTTAGGCGGCGCATTCGTCGATTTGATTCGCGACAGTCGCTGCTTGGAGAACGACCGCATCGCGAAGGCGGCTATTCGCAAACGTGCCGGTAATGCCGTCGATCAGCCCAGCCTCTGCCCTGCTTACGGCAGCGGCGTGTAGTGCTTTAAACCTCGGTAGAAGCCCTATCACGCGATCGAGCCGATCACCAAGGCTACGAATGCTCTCGACAGCCAGGGCCCTATCTTCGAGGCGGGTCAGCGTCGACCAGTCCGCATTGTGCAGATCCTCGGCCGACTTGGCGGAGAGCTCGGCGGCGACGTTTCGAATGAGCTGCGCGATTTGTTTCCTTCCAGCTCGAGCTTCGAGCCGCTCGGTCCGGCGCTGGAGCAGATAAAGGCCCCAGGTCGCTGCAGCCGAGCCGACCAGACCGCCGATCAACGCTCCCCAGAGGACCGCAATTGGTTCTTGCATGGCTATCCCTATTCGACGTGCGGTGGCCACTGGATTTTGAGTTCCGCGGGTTCCCGCCCGCCCCGGCGCACGGGAACGGTCCATGCTCGGGCAGCAGTCGCGAGACGCAGATCCGTCCATCGCCGCCACCGTGGGCGCGGGTCGTGGGCCGCAGCCCTCAACGATTTCGACGTGGATGATCCGCGAGTGCTCGCAAAGGCCGTGTGGACAGCCGACCCCGCCTCGCGGTGAATCCTAGTATGGCTTGTCCTGCGGATACGCCTCGGCCAGTATGAACTTCATGAAAACGCGTCCGGCTACTGTGATCTGGGCTCCGCCGGGCGTTTTCTCCAATAGCGACTGGCCCAACAGGTATCCAAACCATTGGTCGTAGGTCTGCTTATTTCCGGCCCTCGTGGAGTTGTCAAAGAGGGCATGAAGCGTGACCTCAGGGATCTCAGGCGACCCACTCCCAATACGAAGCGCGGTAATTTGGGTCCCGAAGATCAACCGGTAAATTTTCTCATTCGCGAAGGCGGCGGCCCAAAAAAACAGCTGCCTGCTCTCTTCGTCGCCGGTGGCAGCTTTCTGAATGACCTGTTTCATCAGAACTGGCAACGACTGAGCCACCTCGACCGTGGACGCGTTTCCCGGTAACAGGAGTAACTGCGTGCCAGCCGCTGGACGTGTCGCTGCAGCCACTGACTCCTCACCGACGAGGTTCGCGAGCGACGGCGCCTGTTCGTCCTGTTCGCTCGCTGAGGCCGAGGCTTTGAGGCCCGCCGGCCCTTCGATTGTCTTTATCTTTCGAATCCACTCGTTCAAGCCCGACCGCAGGATATAGGTCATCGCGACAGCCGCAACCGGCCATCCGAGCAGAGCCGCGCCAATTGCGGCCACCAGGGTAAACACATTGTCTTCGTGCAGCACCATGCTAGGAGGGTAGCCGAGCCGGTCGCCCGCGGGCAAGGTCCTTGGCAGCAATATCTTGCGTTCCGAATGTCCGTTGGCTTTCGCCGACGGCCCATATCTAGTACTGCGCGAGAGTCGACTACCAGGCATATTGCGACGAACAAACGTTCTGCAGGATAGGTTCTGAAACCAACGGTATCGGCCGGGTCCGCTATGGAGAATCGGGATCCGGAGTTACTGCCGGAGAGCCAACCTAATCCCTTCGAGGCCGGCACGCGAGTGCCGTGGGGCCTCGATTCTCCCTGTCGCGTTGCGGATTGGCGCACGTCGATCCAGTGCGGCCGCTTAGACGGCTACATTGAAGTCAACCCCCACGCGAGCGTCGGGCATGTCAGGCTAAGTTGCGGTGATGGCCACTACGTAAAGTTCGTTAAGCACGATGAGGTCAGGCTGAAACTCGGCCTTCCGCCAAAGGCATCGAAAAAGGCGGCCGTGCGAGACCTGCTCGATCCTCCGGCCCGCGTCGAGTTTTTCGTCCTCGCCCGCGATCGCGGTTGCGTGTACTGCGGAGTGACGACGAAGGACCTCGACACCGACGGGAAACCCATACGGCTCAGCATTGATCACCTTATTCCTCGGGCCCTCATCGACCTTGAGGACATCCGTAGGGACCGCGACCTCTTAGAATTTGCAAGGGACGTGCAGACGATCACAGCCTGCACACGGCATAATTCGGGGAAGGCGTCTGCGCTACTTCGCGCTGACGTGGCCGAGGCGCTCTTCACGCGCTGCGTCCTCGAGAACGATGTGACCGGAGCCGTTAGCGTGAGCCGCCTACATCGCTTTCGGACGTTACTACGACTGGCAAGGCGGAATGAGGAGTCAAGAGCGAACCAACCGTAGCGACCCTCCGGCCGACGGCGTCTCCGAAAGACTCGCCTCTGGACTTTGGACAAGCGCGATGATTTGCGCGACGTTGAACGTGACTTTCCATGTCCCGCTTCCCGGGCCGTTCAATTCGATTTCGACCGTCTCGAGGGCGCGCCCAGTGCGAATAGCATCCATGATGCGCTCGCCGTCTGCGCCGCTGACTACGTGGGTGCGGTTCGAAGTTAGAATCGTGTACATGGTGCTGCGATGGCGGCCTTTCGTGGCGGGGTGGGTTATCTGCTTACAACATCGCGCCTGTGGTCAGCCTTGGAGAGAGCGTGCGAATTCGGTGCTCGGAAAAGCTGTGCACGAACCGAGGAAGCCCTGTGGAGATCTGTGGATGCGTACTCACAGGTTAGGACCCTCTCCCACGCTGCGCCGATACGCGCGCCAGCTAAGCCGCGCAGCGCGACCGTAGCCGGGTCATCGAACACTCGAGGATCTCCAGGGTCACGACCCTGCGCGCCCCGCCGCTATCCTTTTGGGAGCGGGCGCCTTGGACGAGCGGTACAGGATGCACTCAAGGGTCGCGGACGGCCTTGAGCGGGACATCAGCGTCGCCGCCGAAGTCCTGCTGGTGCCTCTGTCCCAATGAATCAATCTTCCCAATGACTCCGGCCAATCGGCGCCCCTGCCCAATGATTAAAGGGGCAGCCTACGATGGACCGCCGGGCGTCGCCTGACCACTAGATTCAGTTCATCTAGCCGCTCCCACCACGGCCGGCTATGGCAACTCGATATGCGAGAACCCATCCTGGATGATAACGCGCTCAAACGGATCGATACGCGGGCCGTGTGCTTTTACCGCCTCCAGAGCCTCCGCAAAAGGGCCGCGAGGATCTCTTACGTCGACGACCAGCCACATGGGTTCGGCAGCTTCGTAGCCGGCGGCACGTTTCTTCTCTATCGCATTGAGGATCGCTTGATAGGGTTCGATGGGCGCGCAGCGCGCAAAAGCGATTACCGCGGCATACGTGGGCCGGTCGAACTCAATAATCGCCTTGCATTGCCGCGCAAGTGACCCCTCAGGGAAAACGTTGCAAAGATGCCCCGATGGTAGCAGCCGCATAATCCCACTCTCAAGGAACGCCTCGAACTCGTCGCCTAGCTGTCTTACGGCGGAGCCGGACAATTTCGCCAGTTCGTCGTGTGAAACAGTGAAGTGCGGGACACGACCGTACGCAAGTTGGGGTGTTCTTTCGAACACTCGCACGATTCTCTCTTGAACTTCCATCAAACGAACTCTGGCAGCGGACGTTTCGTCGGCAATGACCACCTCAACCCCGACGACCAGATCACCCGATGCCCGCAATAGCAGGTCCGGCCGCTCTCGAGGCGATCCACCGTCATGCGAAGTCGAAAGTTCAATATTCACCAGGCCAATCGCACATGCGGCATAAGCGGCTGCGAACGCCTCGCCGAATTTGCCCTCAGGCCGCGGATCCATATGATTAGGAGTCCGTTGCGTATTGACGACTTCGAGGATAAATTGGCCATCAACCTTCACGTCTCGCATGCGATCGACCATGAGACCCGTAAGCCCGGTCCTACGAAGTATTGAATCGAGTGTCGTACGCCCTGGATACGCCCTACGACCACCGGAAGAGTCGCTCAATCTGTTAGACCCCTTAGCCCAAGGAGCCCCCGAAGTCAATGAGGGCCAGCACGAAGACGAGACAGTGAACCAGAGTAAGGAAATTTTCCCAGACAGTGGTGTTCTTGTTATCGGACTTGATGCTGATTTTCTCTTGGGTCATACAGACCTCACTTTCACTAACGAATGTGGGGATTGCGTGCTGACCCTTTTTGACTTCGACGGCTTGCGCGGCGCAAACGGCGTTACTCGCTTGCACCGCCTTTGGACCCAGATACCCTGGGCTAAGGGGCCTCGGTGTCGACTTCGAATTCGACGGTGCGGCGTCCTGTTGACCAGTCTCGTCGCCCACTGCGCGGGCATAGTCGGGCCGAGCCACACGCGCCAGGGGCTCCGGTGCCCACCCAGCTTTGTAATCCGGTGAAACACCCGATCAGTTACGCCGCAACAGCCACCAAGCCAAGCCCGCCCTCGGAATGTTCCACGGGCGGAGGGATCATCCAGGGTTTGAGATGGGTGGAGATAGCGTATTCAGCGACATTGCTGGACCTCCGTAAGCGGTCGGTCGGCTCGAACAGCCACGTTCGCCGCACCGCTACGTGTAAATTTCTGATTGTAAAGGATATCGATCCCAGATGGTCCCCGAATCTTGGGGACCGTACCGGCAAGAGCAACAGCGGTTACGGCCTGCCTATTGAAATGGTTAGCACGATTATAAACGGCCGCGGATCACGTCGCGGATAGACGCGTCGCGAACAGCGCGATCATCGCTTCGTTGAACTTCGGGATGTCGTCGGGTTTACGGCTGGTGACGACGTTGCCGTCGGTCACGGCTTCCTGGTCGACCCAATCGGCGCCGGCGTTGCGCAGGTCGGTCTGTAGCGACGGCCAGGACGTCATCCGCTTGCCCTGGGCGATGCCGGCGTCGATCAGCGTCCATGGGCCGTGGCAGATCGCGGCGATCGGCTTGTCGGCGAACGCTTTGATGAAGGCGATCGCTTTGGGTTCGAGGCGCAGCGCATCGGGGTTGGCGACGCCGCCGGGCAGAAGCAGGGCGTCGAAGTCCTGTGCCGATGCGTTGTCGAGGTTCAGCTCTACTGGGAAGGTATCGCCCTTTTGATCGTGGTGCATCCCCTGGACGCTGTCGCTCTTGGGCGAGACCAGGGTTGTCGTGGCGCCGACCGCGTCCAGAGCGGCGCGCGGTCCGGTCATCTCGACCTGTTCGAAGCCGTCGGTGAGAAGGATCGCGATGCGGAGTCCGTCGAGTTCTTTGTCAGCCATGGAGGCGTCGTACCCATCTCGGGCGCGCGTCACAGGCCCGCCTGCCCGCTTTCGCCAACTCCCTCGCCTCGATGTTTCGCTATCTGACCGCCGGTGAATCGCACGGCCCCGCCCTCGTCGGCATCCTCGACGGATTGCCCGCCCACCTGAAGCTCGACGTCGAGCGGATCAACCAGACGCTCGCGCGGCGGCAGGGCGGCTACGGCCGCGGCGGCCGCATGAAGATCGAGCGCGACGAGGTCGAGTTCCTGGCCGGCGTGCGTGGGAGCGAGACGCTCGGCTCGCCGATCTGCGCGGTCGTGCGCAATCGCGACCACGACACGCCCAAGGTCAAGGCGCTGATGGACCCGATCACCGGCGGCGGCGATCCGCTGACCAATCCGCGGCCCGGGCACGCCGACTACGCAGGAGCGCTCAAGTACCGGCAGCGGGATCTGCGCAACATCCTCGAGCGCGCGAGCGCCCGCGAGACGGCCATGCGCGTCTGTCTCGGGGCGATCTGCGAGCAGTTCCTGGGCGCGCTCGGCATCACGACCCATTCCTACGTCCACCGGATCGGCCCGGTCGAAGCGCCGGTCCTCGATGCGTTCTCGCAGGACGACGTCGAGAACAGCGACGTCCGCTGCCCGGACAAAGCGACCGAGGCGAAGATGATCGCGGCCATCGACGCGGCCAAGGCTGCCGGCGACACCCTCGGCGGGCAGTTCGTCATCCGGGTCGACGGATTGCCGGTCGGCATCGGTAGCAATCGCCAGCCCGACACGCGCCTCGACGGCGTGCTGGCGGGCGCGCTGATGGCGATGCAGACCGTCAAGGCGGTCGAGGTCGGTCTGGGAGCCGACGTCGCCGACAAGCCCGGGTCGCAAGCCCACGACGTCTTCGCCTATGCGGACGGCGACGTCGTCCGCACCAGCAACCGTGCGGGCGGCATCGAGGGCGGCATGTCCAACGGGCAGTCGATCACGTTGCGGGTCTCGGTCAAGCCGATCCCGACGCTGATGAAGGCGCTGCCGTCGGTGGATCTGCATCGCGGCGTCGACGCGCCGGCCTCGATCGTGCGTTCGGACGTCTGCGTGGTGCCGGCCGCCGCCATCGTCGGCGAAGCCATGGTCCGCTTGGCCCTGGTCGCGCCGGTCCTCGAGAAGTTCGGCGGCGATTCGATGGAAGAGACGCTCGATAACCTGCGGCGTGCAAACGCCGCCGCCGCCGCGTTGTTCGAGACGTCGAAAGAGGGAGCATGAGGAAACACATCGCCCTGGTCGGTTTCATGGCCGCCGGGAAGTCCACCATCGCGAAGAAGCTGGCCCGCAAGCTCGGCTGCGCGTCCTACGACATCGACGAGCTGATCGTCCAGTCGCACGGACCCGTCAGCGATATCTTCTATTCCCAAGGCGAAAAGGCGTTCCGCACCTACGAGCGCGACGCGATCGAACACGTGATCGAAGACGGACCCCCGGGGATCATGGCGCTCGGGGGCGGCGCGGTCACCAACGACGATACGCTCAAGCTGCTGAAGAAGCGCACGTATCGGGTCTTCATCAAGGTCGCGCCGGAGCAGATCCTCGGCCGGCTGCGCCGCAGCCCGACCGTCCGTCCGCTCATCGGCCCGACCCCGACGCTGAACAAGATCAAAGAGCTCTACGCGCAGCGGATGCCGCGGTACGCGCACGCGGATCTCGTGGTCGAAGCCGACACTCTCAGCACCGCCCAGATCATCGAACAGATCGTCGAGTGGACCCACAAGAAGAAGATCGAGTTCTAAGCGCCGAGGTCAACGGCGACCTCGGCTATCCGATCGTCACCGGGCCGGATCTCCGGGCGGAACTGCGCGCGTTTCTCGGAGCGCGGGACGTGCGGCGCTTTGTCGTGCTGTGCGACGCGCAGCCGGACGTCCGGCGACTCGCGCGTCGTCTGACCGACGGCATCGGCGGGCGCATCGCGCTGCTGCCGTTCGCCTTGGGCGAGAAGCGCAAGAGCCTGGCGACGCTCGAGAAGGTCCTCGACGGACTGATCGCAGCCGGAGCCGATCGCGGCACGACGGTGATCGGGGTCGGCGGCGGGGTGGCGAGCGACCTGTTCGGCTTCGCGGCGGCGACGTTCATGCGCGGCGTGCCGTACGTGCACGTCGCGACCTCGCTGGTCGCGATGGTCGATGCCGCGATCGGGGGCAAGACCGGCGTCGATCTGCCCAGCGGAAAGAACTTGGCCGGCGTCTTCCGCGATCCGCTGGCGGTGTTCTCGCCGACCGGCGCGATCGAGACGCTGCCGTTCCGGCACCTGCGCGAGGGCCTCGCGGAGACGGTCAAGCACGGCGTCATCGAGGGCGGCGACTTCTTCGAGTCGCTCGAAGTGCTGGCCCCGCATCCGTTCTCGAAGTGGCCCTGGCACGCGCTGGTCACCGACTCCGCCAAGGTCAAGACGATGATCGTGGCCGACGATCGGACCGAGCAGGGCGCGCGCGAGCTGCTCAACCTCGGTCACACCTTCGCGCACGGGATGGAGCGGGCCAGCGGGTTCCGTATCTCGCACGGCGCCGCGGTCTCCCTGGGCTTGCGGGCGGCCGGGCTGCTCGCGCTGCGCGTCGGCCGGTTCTCCGACGTCGACCACCTGCGGGTGTTGGCGCTGCTCGCGTTGCTGCGCCTGCCGATGACGATGCCGCTGGCTCCCGGTCCTGTCTTCGAGGCCATGCAGGCGGACAAGAAGAAGCGCGACGGGCGTCTGCGCTTCGTCCTGCCCAACGCCATCGGCGACGTGGAGTACGGCGTCGAGGTGCCCGACCGCGACGTCCGCGCCGTGCTCAAACGCATGACCGCTCCCCCGACCGACGCCGAAGTCGCCTGACGCATGGCCCGCTAGTGCGCGTCTGCGACGCCCTCGCGGCGATCCGGTCCTCGCGTTTCGACCTGCCGCTCACCTATGCCGCCGCCGACCTCGACGTGCGCGTCGGCGACGTCGTGCGCGTTCCGCTCGGCTCGCGCGACGTGGTCGCGTTCGTCGTCTCGCCGGTGCGCGACGAACCGGAGAACCCGCGCACGCGCTCCATCGCCGAACGGTGCGACGTGCCGCGCGCCTTCGACGAGGTCGGCCTGCATCTGGCGCGGTTCGTCGCGGAGCGATACCTATGCACGCTCGGAGAGGCGCTCGGCGCGGTCGTGCTGGCGGCGGCCGTGCCGCGGATGGTCGATGCGTTCGCGCGCGCGCCGCGGCCGAATCCGGCGCGCTACCCGTCGGTGCCCGAGCGCCTGCTGCGGACGATTTGGGAGGATCTGCCCGACGGGTTCGGGCTCGAGACGCTCTTGCGCCACCCCGATGCGCGCCGAGCGGGCGATCGCGCGACCCTCTTGCGGCACGTGCAGACGCTCTCGCGCAGCGGCGACCTCGAACGCGTCCGCCGCTTCGTCGCGCCCAAGACCCACGCGTACACGGTCCGCGTCCTGTATCCCGGCGAGGCGCCGATCAAGGGGAAGAAGGTCGAGGCCCTGATCGCGTTCGTGCGCGAGCAGCCCGGCACGCCCCGCGCCGACGCCCTCTTGGCGGGGTTCACCAACGCGGTCATCGCGCGGGCCGTGAAGGCCGGCGCGCTGGTCGAGCGCGAGGTCGAGCCTGCGCGCGAGCGCACGACCCGCATCGACGAACCGGCCCAGTTCGTGGCGACCGACGAACAGGCGGATGCGCTGACCCGGATCGCGGGCTGGCTGGACGCGCGCGAACACCGCGAAGCGCTGCTGTTCGGCGTGACCGGCAGCGGCAAGACGTTCGTGTATCTCGAGGCGATCAAGCGGGTCGTACGGGCCGGCGGTCGCGCGATCGTGCTGGTCCCGGAGATCTCGCTCACGCCGCAGACGGCCCGGCGGTTCGAGGCCGCGTTCGGCGAACGGGTCGCGGTGCTGCATTCGGCGCTCTCGGAGCGCGAGCGGTTCGACGCCTGGCAGGCGAGTTCGCGTGGCGAGGTCGACGTCGTAGTCGGCGCGCGCAGCGCGGTCTTCGCACCGCTGCCCGACGTGCGCCTGATCGTCGTCGACGAAGCGCACGAGACGTCGTACAAGCAGGACACCGTGCCGCGCTATCACGCGGTCGCGGTCGCGCGCGAGCGCATGCGGGCCGCCGGCGGCGTCACCATCCTGGGCAGTGCCACGCCGTCGCTCGAGAGCTGGGCGGCCGCCCGAAACGGCGCGCTCGAACTGCTGGTGCTGCGGGAACGCGCGACCAGGCAAGCCATGCCGCGCGTGACCGTCGTCGACATGAGCGAAGAGTTCGCGGCCGGGAACAAGCGCATCTTCGGCAGCGCGCTGACGCAGGCGCTGGCCGACCGGATCGAGCGCGGCGAGAAGAGCGTGCTGTTCGTCAACCGGCGCGGCAGCGGCGGCTTCTTGCTCTGCCGCACGTGCGGTCACGTGCCGGAATGCACGCGCTGCAGCGTGTCGCTGGCGGTGCATCGCTCGGAGCGGCTGATGCGCTGCCACTACTGCGACCTCCAGCGACCGATACCGTCGCTCTGTCCGAACTGCGGAGATGCGTCCGTCAAGGAGTTCGGCGTCGGCACCGAGCGGGTGGCCGAAGAAGTCGCGCACCTCTTCCCGCAAGCCCGCGTGGTCCGGATGGATTCGGACACGACGACGCGGGTCGGCGACCACGCGCGTCTGCTCGCCGAGTTCGAGGAGAGCGGCGACGTGCTGGTCGGCACGCAGATGGTCGCCAAAGGGCTCGACTATCCGACCGTGACGCTAGTCGGCGTGGTGGCCGCCGATATCGGCCTCCACGTGGCCGACTTCCGGGCGTCGGAGCGGACGTTCGACCTGATAACCCAGGTCTGTGGCCGCAGCGGACGGGCGCGCCCCGGAGAAGCGATCGTCCAGACCTACGCGCCGACGCACCCCGCGATCGTGTCCGCATCGGCCCACGACTTCGAAGGCTTCGCGGAAGAAGAACTCCGCGAACGACGCGACCTCGGCTACCCTCCGGCGGCCCGGCTGATCTACCTGGGCGTCATCGGCCGCGACAAGGTCGCCGCGAGCAACGCCGCCGCGCGGTACGCGCGCATCCTCGAGGAGACCGGCCTGTGCGAGGTCCTCGGGCCCGCGCCCTATCCGATCGCGCGCCTCAACGACGAGTGGCGTTTCCGGTTGATGCTCAAGTCCGCCACATCTCCCGCTGTACGCGAGGCCATCCGCGAGCGCGTCCTGCCGCTGGCCCGCGCCGACCGGGCCACTCGGATCGCCTTGAACGTCGATCCGTAGGCGACGCGGTTCGCGCAGCGAATCCGCCCGTCATGGGCGCTCCGCAATCCGGTATCTTTTCGCTCGGCGACACCGCGCATCTCTATCTGGAGTTCGTTCTCGAACATCCGGGGTCGGCGCGACGCCTGCTGGAGAAGGTGGCCGCGTTCCACGAGCCGCGGACGACCGTCGGCGGCATGAATCTCGTCATCGGCGTGCGGCCGGAACTCTGGCGGAGCGAAGCCCCCGACGACGCGCCCGACGACGTCCGATCGTTCGACGAGCCGATCGTCGGGCCCGATGGTTTTACCATGCCGGCCACCCAGGCCGACCTGTGGGTCTGGCTCTCGGCGGCGTCGTTCGACCAGCTCTGGGATTGCGGGCGTGCGCTGATCGCGTCGCTGGGCGCGGTGGCACGGCTCGAACGGCACGCCAGCGGCTGGGCCTACCGGCATAGCCGCGATCTCACCGGCTTCGAGGACGGTACCGAGAACCCGACGCTGATGGACGCGCCCGAGACTGCGCTGGTACCGGCAGACCGGAAGGGCGACGGTGCGAGCGTGCTGCTCTTCCAGAAATGGCGGCACGAGACGTCGTGGTCGGATCTCACCGAGCACCAGCAAGAGGCGGCGATGGGTCGCACCAAGCACGGGAGCGTCGAACTCGAGGGCGATCGTCAGCGTCCGGACTCGCACGTCAGCCGGGCCAAGGACGTCGTGGACGGCGTCGAACGCGACATCTTCCGGCGCAACGTCCCCTACGGCGATATCCTCGACCACGGTACGCTCTTCGTAGGATTCAGCTGCGAGCAGTCGCGCCTGCGCCGCATGCTCGAGCGGATGGCCGGCACCGAAGACGGCGTCCGCGACGCCTTGACGCGCCACACCACTCCGCTGACCGGTGCGTACTACGTCGTCCCATCGATGGACGCGCTCAAACGGCTATCGAACGCGATGTCCTAGCGGGGGCCGAAGGACGCGCGCTGGTTGCGTAGGGTCGTCGAGGGGAAGACCATCTGCGAGAGCAGCAGGCCGGCGACCAAGAGGATCGCGTTGACGATAGCGTTGGCCGCGAGCGGAAGGGCGCTGTCGATGTTCTGCTGGAAGGCGAACAGCACGCTTTCGTAGCTCAGGCTCCCCGGCACGAGCACCAGCAGGGCCGGCACGAGCATCACCGGTTGCGGGATGCGCAAGAAGCGCGCGCCGAGGTTGGCGACGATGCCGCAGACGAACGCGGACGCGAATGCGGCCGCCGTGTGCACCGGCAGCATGCCGAAGAACTTGGTCGCCGCGACCGCCACGAAGCTCGCCGCGAACACCCACGGGAATTCGCGCGGCCGCGCGTCGAGATCGACCCACAGGCCGACCGTCAGCAAGACCACCGCCAAGATCCAGAAGGCCGCGCCGACCGGATGCGGATGCACGTCGCTGCTGCGCAACAATTGCGGGCCGAGCAGCGTGAACCCGAGCAGCGCGCCGCAACCGAGCGCGAGCAGGGTCGAGAGCACTTTGCCCAAGCGCGCCACGCCGGCGACCAGATTGCGATTGGCGAGTTCGTGCAGGGCGAGCGTGAGCGAATAGCCGGGCAAGAGCACGACGACGCCGGCGACGATCGAGATGTAGATGTTGGTCGGGCCGATGAGCTTGGTGAACAGCGCCAGGATCAGCGTCCCGGCGAACGCGGCGATCACCTCGAACAGCCGATCGATCACCGCATAGCGCGCGCCGAAAGCGGAGAGCGCGCCGGTCACCGCGCCGATGGTGCCGGAGACGATCATCTCGCGCACGCCGCCGCCGAGAAGAAGGGCGACGCCGACCGCGATCGCGAGCAGGCCGGGGATCTGCAGCCAGGGCGCGTAGCCCGGATGCTCGTCGAGCAGCACGAGCTGACGGGTCGCCTCGACGTAGTCGATGCGGCCGTTGAGCATGTCGTCGTAGATGGAGTTGAGCAGCGCGATGCGCCGCAGGTTGGGGCGCCCGGGGTCCATCCGGAGCATCACCACGCGCTGGCGATAGACCGAACCGATCGCGATCGCGATGTTGGTGGGAAGCGCGAAGACCTGGATCTGCAGTCCGATGGCGCTCGCGACCGCGACGAGCGTCTCCTCAAGGGCGTCGGTGGCGACGCCGGCCTGATGGAGTTCGCGCGCCATCGTAGCGATGAAGACCGCCTTGGGATCGTCGGCGACGAAGGCGGTCGATTCAGCCACAAGGCGCGCTTTTGGCGGCTACGCCTTTTTCGCGGTCTTCTTCGAGGTCGACTTCTTGGCCGACTTCGCTTTGGCCGACTTCACCGGCTTGGCGGGCGCATTCGCAGCGGCCTTGATCGCCTTGGCCAGGCGCGACTTCTTGCGCGCGGCCTTGTTCGGGTGAATCGTGCCCTTTTGCGCGGCCTTGTCGAACTGCGACTCGACGTCTTTGACGGTCTCGGCGTCGGCCGTGCCGACGGCAGCCTTCTTGTACAGGGTCTTGAGACGCGTCTTGGCGTCGAGGTTGCGTACGGTACGCTTTTGCGTCTGCCGCACCCACTTCTCGGCGGCTTTGATGTTGGGCAAGAAACCAGCTCCTTGGGCGTTAGAACAACCGGGGGATTGTAGCACAGAACCCCTGCCCGGTCCAGGCCGCCTGTCGCAGGCCGGACCTGCGAGAAAGGTCGCTACGCCTCCTGGGCGATCTGCTCGAAACTCGCGTACCGCGAGGCCGCGATCTCGCCCCGGGCGACCGCCTCCCGGACGCCGCAGCCGGGCTCGCGCAAATGGGTGCAGTCGGTGAAGCGGCAGCGCGACGACGGCTCGCGCATCTCCACGAACCCGTGCGCCAGGTCGCGCGGCTCGATCGCGCCCAGGCCGAACTCGTTGACGCCGGGGCTGTCGATCAGGAAGCCGTCGACCATGCGGTAGAGCCGGGCGGTCGTGGTGGTCTGCCGCCCGAGGCCGTGCCGCGAGGTCTCGCCGATGGTCGCCTCGCCGCCGAGGACCCGGAAGATCGAACTCTTGCCGACCCCGGAGTTGCCGCACAGCAAGGCGTGCTTGCCGGCCAGCGCCGCCCGAAGCGCGTCCAGGTTGTCGCCGTGCTTCGGGTCGATGGTGACGACCGGGTAGCCGATCGCCTCGTAGAGCCGTTCCAGCTCGGCCCGCTGCGCGGCGCCGGCGAGATCCGGCTTGGTGAAGATGACCGTGGCCGCGATGCTTTCCAGCGCCGCGAAGGCCAGGAGCTGGTCGAGGGTGACCAGACGCGGCGGGGGTGAGGCCAAGGCGGTGACGGTCACGAGCGTGTCGACGTTGGCGGCCATCGTCTTCTCGCGGCCGCCGACGCTGCGACGGGTCAGCGCGAACCGTCGCGGGAGCAGCTGCTCGACGACGGTCGTGCCGTCCTCGAGCATTCGCACGCTGGCCTCGTCGCCCGGCACCGGCATCGAGCGCTTCCCGCTCATCCGGCGCAGCGCCGCCAGGCGCGGTTGGGTCTCGCCGTCGAGAACCACCCAGGCGACGTTCTTGCCGACCGAGACGATCAGCGCGTGGACCGGACCGCTCAACGAGCGACCCGGTCTGCGCAAGAGTGCGGGGCACGCGCGTATAACGAAGCAGGCGACGTGAAATTCGCTCGCACGATTCGTTTCGATGCCGCGCCGGTCGCCGCAGAACGAGCGGCGCTCGAGCGGAGCATTGCCGCGGCCGGCGGAGCGATCGGGTGGCACGACGACGCGGCCACCGGTCGGACGTATGCCTTGGTCGAGACGCCGGAGCCCGCGGAACTCGGCGGATCGGGGACGGCGTACGGGCGTGCGATCATCGCCGTTGCTGTTACGCCGCGTCCGCCCGAAGCCTTCCCGGCGCTGCTCGAGGCGCTCGCCGGCGCGGGCCGTCCCGTCGGCGTTCTAGGTGCCGACCGCATCGGCGACGACCTGGTGCTGGAGTGGGACCCGGCCGTGAGCCCGGCATCGCTGGTCTTGGCCCTGGTGGATGCGGAACTGCGCCGGTTCGCCGGCTCGCGACTGACCCGTTCGCTCGCGCCGCTGCCGGTCGACGTCGTCGCGGCCGTCGCCGCCGACGGATTGCGGACGCCCGAGATCGCGCCGGACCGCGTGCTCGAGACCTACCTGGGAGCGCCGCATGGACGCGATTAGGGCGTTCGTCTTCTCGGTCGGGCCGACCGATCTGCTCGACGTGATCGCGACCAGCGTGCTCATCTACTACGTGCTGTTGCTGATCCGCGGGACGCGCGCCGTGCAGATCCTGATCGGCGTCCTGGTGCTGATCGGGCTGCTCGGCCTGGCGAACCTGCTGCGGCTCTACCTGCTCGGGTCGATCCTCCAGATCATCGTCGTCGGCGCGGCCGTCACCCTGCCGATCGTCTTCCAGCCGGAGCTGCGGCGCGCGCTCGAGCAGATCGGACGCGGCGGCCTGTTCCGGATGGCGCAGGACGACGCCGAGCGGCGCCCCGAGGATCGCAGCATCCTGGCCATCGCCCAGGTCGCCTTTGCGCTCTCGCGCAGCCGCATCGGTGCGCTGATCGTGATCGAACAGCAGACCGGGCTCAAGGAGTACATCGAGAGCGGCACGCTGCTCAACGCGCTGGTCTCGGTCGAACTGCTGGTCTCGATCTTCCAGCCGCGTTCGCCGCTGCACGACGGCGCCGTGATCGTGCAAGAAGATCTGATCGAAGCGGCCGGCTGTTTCTTGCCGCTGGCCGAACAGTCGCTGGCGGAGCGCCGCGTCGGCACGCGCCATCGCGCGGCTCTCGGCCTGAGCGAGCAGACCGACGCGGTCGTCGTCGTCGTCAGCGAAGAGTCGGGTTCGATCACGGTCGCGCGCGAAGGCAAGCTCTCGCGTCCGATCGAGGACGAGGCGCGCCTCAACAACATCCTGCTCGCGGTGACGCGCCGCCGCCGCAGCACGCGCGTCACCGGCAACGACCTCGTCTCGCATCTGCGCGCGCGGCTATTGCCGCATCGCGTCTCGCCACCGCCCGCACCCGGAGAGACTCGTGGAGTTGATTCGCAAGAACTTCGGACTTAAGCTCGCGGCGGTGATCCTGGCCATCCTCGGCTGGGCCTACTTCCGATACAACGCCAACCCGCTCTTGGCGGCGCGCTTCGACCAGCAGCTCTCGGTCCCGATCGTCGCGATCAATCTGCCGGTCGGCTACGTCTCGCACTACACCGACAAGGATGCGGTCGTGACCGTCTCGACCAAACGCGGCGAACCGCCGGTCAAGCCGGAAGAGATCAAGGCCGTCCTGGACCTGACCAACAAGACGACGGGCGTCTACAACGTCCCGATCCAGCTGGTCGCGCCGAGCGTCGTCGTGCAATCGCTCAGCCCGGCGTCGATCACGCTGGCGGTGGAGAAGATCGACCAGAAGGCGTTCCCGCTCGACGTGCACTACTCCGGATCGCAAGGCTCCGTCGTCGTCGGCTCGCTCTCGGTCGCTCCCGCGATCGCGACCGTCCGCGCGCCAACCTCGCAACTCTCGGCGGTCACGTCGCTGCGCGTCGTCGCGCCGCTGCCGTCCCAGCCCGGCGCGTTCGACGAGATGCTCCGCCCGGTGCCGGTCAACGCCATGGGGCAAGAAGTGCCCGGCGTCCAGGTCGCACCCGATCTGGTGCGCGTGAAGATCACCTTCGTCGAAGGAACGGGAGCGAAGAGCCATTAGCAAGTTATTCGGTACGGACGGGATTCGCGGCGTCGCCAACGAGGGGCTCACGCCCGAACTCGCGTTCGCCATCGGGCGCGCCGGCGCGACCGTGCTGGCGCATTCGAGCGACCGTCACCGCCCGGTCATCGTCGGGCGCGATACGCGCCTCTCGGGCACGATGCTCGAATCGGCGATCGTCGCCGGCATCACCTCGGTCGGTCGCGACACCATCTCGCTGGGCGTGGTGCCGACGCCGGCCGTCGCCTGCGTGACCGTGCGCGAGGGCGCCGCCGCCGGCGTGATGATCAGCGCGTCGCACAACCCGATCGCCGACAACGGCATCAAGTTCTTCGGACCCGACGGGTTCAAGCTCTCGGACGCCATCGAGAACGAGATCGAATCGCTCGTCGGGAGCGACGCCCTGCCGCGCCCGATCGGGACCGAGGTCGGCGTCGCCCGGCTCGCGCAGAACCTGGCCAAGCATTACTACGAGGAACTCTACGCGGGCGCGGCCGACCTGACCGGCCTCGAGATCGTGGTCGACGCGGCCTTCGGCGCCGCCTACGCGATCGCGCCGTACGCGCTGCGGAAGCTCGGCGCGACCGTCTACGAGTTGCACGCCGAGAACGACGGTTCGCGCATCAACGTGGCCTCGGGCGCGACCGACATGCGCGCCCTGCAGGCGAAGGTCAAGGAGCTGGCCGCGAGCGGGCACGACCGGGTGATCGGCGTGGCCTTCGACGGCGACGCCGATCGCGCGCTGTTCGTCGACGAGACCGGCGAGCGGACCTCGGGCGACCACATCATGTTCGCGCTCGGCCGCGACGCCCACGCGCGCGGCGAACTGCGCGGCGACGCGATCGTCGGGACGGTCATGTCGAACATCGGTCTGGAACGCGCGCTGGCGCGCTACGACATCCGCCTCTTGCGCGCACCGGTCGGCGATCGGTACGTGCTCGAGCAGATGCGGGCCGGCGGCTACGTCCTCGGCGGCGAGCAGTCCGGCCACATCATCGACCTCCGGCGCAACACCACCGGCGACGGCCCGATGACGGCGGTCGCCTTGCTCTCGCTGCTGGCCCGCGACGGAAAGCGGCTGCGCGACGAGGTGGCCGAGGTGGTCGACGCCCCGCAGATCCTGGTCAACGTCCGGACGGCCGACAAGGGGGTCCTGGATCGCCCCGAAATCGTGGCCGCCGTGGCCGCCGCCGAGGCCGAACTGGCCGGCACCGGCCGCTTGCTTATCCGGCCCTCGGGGACCGAGCCCCTGATCCGGGTCATGACCGAGGGGGACGACCGAGCCCAGATCGAGGGGATCGCCCGGGATCTGGCCGCCCGGATCGAGACGGCCGCCGCCCCCTAAGAATTTTCCGCGAATACAGGTTTAGTCAGAAGGGGGATTGGGAAGCGGAGGCCAAACCGCGGCTATGGTCCGAGGGACTCATGTCTCGCCGGATCACAACAACGCCTGCCAAGAATCACTGAATCCAAGCCACAGGGCTTGGAGCGGGGGACATACCGGTAGGGGTGAATGGGTCGGTCGACCCTAGGGCGAGTCTTTCACGTCCGAACCCGTCAACTAACCTCGCAAGTGTCGTGAAAGAGGAGCCGTTTTCTT
>Ga0207667_10003151_pt1 | contig 20409 bp, 14 predicted proteins | sample KBSCornC52_FD_184301 | JGI IMG/M metagenome (GOLD analysis project Ga0207667, IMG submission 184301) | Corn rhizosphere microbial communities from Kellogg Biological Station, Michigan, USA - KBS Corn C5-2 (SPAdes) (version 2) | ecosystem: Host-associated > Plants > Roots > Rhizosphere > Soil ...
AGACAGCAACTCGTTCCCGCGCCGCTGCGCTCCGACTCCGCTGCGCCTGTCCCGGCGCATCCCTCGCCGTACAACTTCCCCGGCGTGCAATATCCGCGCATCGAGGAAGACTCCCGCGTGACCTTCCAGTTCAAGGCGCCGAACGCGCAGAAGGTCCAAGTCGCCATCGCCAACGTCCCCTACGACATGGTCAAAGGCGACAACGGCGTCTGGACTTACACCAGCGCGCCTCAGGCTCCCGGTTACCACAACTACTGGATGATCGTCGACGGAGCAGTCACGCTTGATCCCGCAACCAACGCGTTCATTGGCTACGGCCACATGTGCAACGGATACGAAGTCCCCGAGCCCGGCGTCAGCTTCTATGACTTGAAAGACGTCCCGCACGGCGATGTTCGGATCAAGAACTACTTCTCCAAGACCGCCAACGGCTGGAGACACATCTTCGTCTACACGCCTCCCGGATACGACAAATCCACCGCTCGCTATCCCGTGCTGTATCTCCAGCACGGCGGCGGCGAAGACGAGCGCGTCTGGATCGAAATGGGCCGCACGAACCTCATCCTCGATAACCTCCTCGCCGAGGGCAAGGTCAAGCCCATGATCGTCGTCATGGAAACCAGCGCACTTGGCGCTCCGCTGCCCGGCCCCGGCGGCCCTGGCGCTGGTGCGCCACGCGCTCCCGGCGCCGGACCGGGCGCTGGACCTGGCGCTGGCCCCGGAGGTCCCGGAGCAGGCGCGCCGCGCGGAGGCGGATTCCCCGGAATGGCTGCTGCTGGCGGAGCATACGGCAAGCTCATGGTCAACGATCTGATCCCATGGGTCGACAGCAACTTCCGCACCGTGCCCGACAAGGATCATCGCGCGATGGCCGGCCTCTCGATGGGCGGCTTCATGACCGCGTCCGTCACGTTCGTCAACCTGGACAAGTTCTCCTACATCGGCCTCTTGAGCGGTGGCACCGCAGCCGGATTCGGCGCCGGTGGCCGTGGGAGCCCGATCCCGGTGAACGCCCCGCCGCCGCCCCCGGCGACTCTCGACCTCAAGACCATCTACAGCGGAGCCATGGCCGACCCCGCGAAGTTCGACAAGACCGTCAAGGTCTTCTTCTTCAGCTGCGGCACCGAACCGCCGCTGGAAAATCCTGACGCTCTCAAGAAGCATCAGGAGCAGCTACAGGCCGCAGGCATTACGAACAGCTATCTGTACATCTCGCCGGGAACGTCACACGAGTGGCAGACGTGGAGGAGAAGCCTGTACGTCTTTGCTCCTCTTCTGTTCCGCTAGTCGAACAACGCTCTTAGACGTAGAGCCAAAACGAAGACTGCCAAGCAAAGAGCCCTGCCGAAACTGCGCAGGGCTCTTCGTATTTGAGTGCTTAGGGGCTGAGCCTCACTCCGAGTGAGATCAGTTTTCTGTGGGCCGCTCCACATGATCGATGACGAGGAACTCCACCTGCTCTTTCGCCGACTTGAGTTCCAGCCCGACCGACTTCAAGGCGTCCGCCACAGCCGGCCTGCGTTCATCCTCGCTCTGGCCGTTGGGGGAAACAGAAGGCGCAGCCATTTGCTGTGGCTCGAAGACATTCAGAGTGTAGCGCCCGGGCAAACCCGTCTTGTCGAGCACAGGTCGCTCTGATTTACTGCTCAGCAGTGCCGCCAGCAGCCCCATGGAGAAGTTCGAGAAGTGCGTGGCGCCGTCAGCGTTTTGACCCATTCTGCCGCCGCCGGGCAGTATCGCACCCGCTGTCTTTGGCTCATCAGGCTTCGTTTCCGTGAACTTCGCGCCGCTCTTTGCAACGACCAGGTCGAAAACGGGAACTGTCCTGATTTCGCGGTGAACGACGAGCTTGAGGCGCTCTTGCAGCATGGATTGGAGCTTGGCTTGCAGCATCGCCGGCTGATTCGCGGGATCGTTCCAGGCGGCGCGGTCGGCGTCCGAGATGCGCGCGTCAATGTCATATCGTTCACGTCGCAACCAGTCCGGCATCTGCTCGATCCTGTTCAGGAACATCCCGCCATCCTGCGGCGTATATGCAGTAAACAGGATGTTCAGCAGGGGCTGGCGCACGACCCGGAAGCCGTCAGGACCAGCAACAAGATCGTGGGGCCCTTCGTTGCCGGCGGTGGTATTTTGCCGGATCGAGACGACATCGAACGGCTTACTTTGCGGTTGGGTCTGAGCACTTAGCTGCAGCGCGCCAGGAAAGAGCACGAGAAGCGGCAGGCTGAGAAAGACGCAACGGATTTTGGAAAACGTCATGCGAACTCCTGCGAGGCGAGATAGACCGCAGTACGCAGCCGAGGGAACACCGGTTCCCCGGCTGTTGGGTGATGCGGCGGCATCAACAGGGCGGTGCCTCTTCCAAGCCATCCAACCGCAACAATGACATATGACCACAATCGGGAGAAACAATTGCTTTCTGACGTACATGGGCGCAAAATGCCGGAGCGGAAGGAAGTCACTCCATGCCCATTCCATCTCTGCTGCGTCCTTTGCCGGCTCTCTTCGCATTCCTGCTGATGTCTCTGCTCTTCACGACGGCGCTCCGAGCGGACGAAGTGGTCATGAAGAACGGCGACCGCCTCACCGGCTCCATCACAAAGCTGGAGGATGGCAGGCTCACGCTGAAACCTCCCTACGGCGACGCTATCGCACTGGCGTGGGACCAGGTCGCAAGCTTCAGTACGACGCAGCCGCTCGTTCTTACCCGCGCCGGCCAGAATCTCACCGTCACGGCGATCCAGCGCACGCCGGACGGGTTCGTCATCACAGCCTCATCCGGAAAGGTCACGGTTCCAACGGCTGAGGTAACCGTGTTGCGCTCGGCTGGGGATCAGCAGGCTTACGAGGCCTCGTTGCATCCCAACTGGTCGCGGCCGTGGGCCGGTGCCGTGAGTGTCAGCTTCGCGCTCGCACGCGGCAATTCTCAACTGGCGACCTTCGGGACGGGCCTCAATCTGGCCCGGAACACTCGGTCCGACAAAACCACTCTGTACCTGTCCACCTTGTACAGCCGCAATACCGGCATTACCACCGCGAACACCACTGCGGGCGGTGCCCGGTACGACCACAACCTGAATCCACGTACCTTCGTCTTCGTCACTGGAGACTTCTCTTCCAATGGATTGCAGAACCTGGATCTCCGGTCGATCCTCGGCGGCGGCTTCGGTTTGCACGCTATCAACACCCCACGCAAAACCCTCGACGTGCTCGGCGGCTTGGTGTGGACGCGAGAGAAGTATTCGCCATCGCCCACCAATAAATTCGCGGCACTCGACCTTGGCGAGCAATTCAGCAGCAAGCTGGGCGCCTCCAGTGTTTTTACCGAGCAGGCATTCCTCTACCCAGACCTCCAGCACTCCGGCAATTACCAATTCTCTTTCGACTCGACCCTCGGCACCAAAATCTGGAAAGCGATGAGTTGGCAGACCACTTTCAGCGATCGCTATACATCGTTCCCACCGGCCGGGACGAAGGGCAACGACCTGATTCTCACGACCGGGCTCGGCATCACGCTGGATCGCAGGTAGGTCAGTCCTGGCGAGAGAAACGTCGAAAGCGACAAAGTCTTCCCAACCTCACACTCCTCCGAACTAGGGCTACGCCCGAGTTGTTCCGGGTCGGTCGAACTGGCGCGCCGCACGGGCCAAATCATTATCTTGATCTCCTCTCGGACAGACGATTTCTCGGAAGCGTTGGACAAGAGTCTTGAGATGTGTTCTAAGATGGGTCGCTGCGAAAGGTCACCAGCGCCGCGCCGTAAGGAAATGGAACGTGTAAGTCCACGGTTTAGGGCACATGGGACCGCGATCAACCGCAACAAATTAAGTTCACTCTGTGAGGTGCCAATCTCCGTGAAAACCCGAATTGCAACCTTCGCCGCGGTCACGTTCACCCTTGGCTGCGCACTCGCGGCCTCCGCTCAGCAGGCCGCGCCCACCCCTCCCGCTCATCTCGTCGCAACCGTCAATGTGCAGCAGACCGCAGACCCGGTCTCGAAATACATCTTCGGGAGTTTCATCGAGCATATCGGCACCACAATCTACAGGAGCATGTGGGCTGAGCTGCTGGATGACCGTAAGTTCTATTTCCCAATCTCGTCGAAGGATCCCGCGGCGCCCGCCCGCACGGGCGGCAATCCCGGCCGAACCCAGATTCACAAATGGCGGCCCGTAGGCCCCGATGAAGCCGTCACTATGGACAAAGACCATCCCTTCGTTGGAGATCAGAGTCCCAGCGTCACGCTGGATGGCGCAACGCCGCGTGGAATCCGTCAGGCCGGCTTCTCGCTGGTCAGCGGCAAGGAATACACAGGCCGGATCTACCTCCGCGGAACCCCTGGCGCAAAGGTCACGGTCTCACTCGTCTGGGGAACTGGTCCGGAGGATAAGCAAACCCTGTCCTTCTCCGGGCTGAACGGCGAGTACAAGAAGCTTCCCCTCCGCTTTACATCCAAGGCCAACAGCAGCGACGCCGCACTGGAGATTGTCGGCACTGGCAATGGCAGCTTCCACATTGGAACAGTCTCGTTAATGCCTGCAGACAACGTGCAGGGATTCCGGCCCGATACCATTGCCCTGCTCCGCGACCTGCACTCCGGAATGTGGCGCCTGCCCGGTGGCAACTTCCTCTCCGACTGGGTTTGGTACGACGCAATCGGCGATATCGACAAGCGCCCTCCCATGTTTGATTACGCCTGGAACGCAATGCAGGTGAACGACGTAGGCATGGATGAATTCATGACCTTCTGCAAGCTCATTGATGTCGATCCATACGTCACCGTCAACGCAGGTCTGGGCGATTCCCATTCGGCCGCGGAAGAAGTGGAATATCTGAATGGTCCGGCCACCAGCTATATGGGTGCAAAACGCGCCAAAAATGGACACCCGGAGCCCTACCACATCAAGTACTGGAACATCGGAAACGAACCCTGGGGCACCTTTCAGATCGGTTATACCGACCTGAAGTATTACGTCATCAAGAACAACGAGTTCGCCAAGGCCATGCGCGCCGTAGATCCGTCAATCACACTCATCGCCTCCGCGAAGATGCTCGAGCCCACCTGGCTCAAAGGTGAGGACCGAGCAAAATACGCCAATAATCTCGGGCCGATGTATGGCTCCGATGTCGATTGGACCGGTGGCCTGCTGGCCAAGAGCTGGGGCACCTTCAACGGTATCGCCCAGCACTGGTATGAAGGAGCCGGCCATCACGTCGATGTCAATAAACTGATGGCTCTTCCTCCCAACGCTCCGAATTCAGAAGCCTACGTCACCTATCAGCCGACCACGCTCGAGTACGCCCGCTACGCCGGAGATGTGATTCTGCGCCACGCCGAAGAGTGGGAGGGATACCAGAAGCGATTTCCGCAGATGATTCCGAACCACATCTTCCTTTCCATCGATGAGTACTCCTACGGTGGCGGCGGTGGTGGCGGTCGAACAGGTCCCAACCTGAAATCGGCCCTCGCCTACGGAATGCTGTTCAACGAAATGATGCGGCATTCGGACTTCCTCACCATGGCAGCGCATACCATGGGCACCTCATCGCTCGACATCACCCCAACCTCGTCGGCAATCAATGCACTTGGAACGGTCTTCCAGCTTTACGGCGAGCACTTCCCGGGATTAATCCCCGTCGGTGTCTCGGGCAATTCGCCGCAACCGCAGGAGAACCCGGCGTATGTCGATGAGCCAAAGGTCAGCTCCGGCAGCCCAACCTACCCGCTCGACGTCTTTGCGGCGATCTCTCCCGACCACAAGTTCCTCACCGTATCGGTGGTGAACGCCACAGACTCGGAGCAGAAGATCGACCTCAACGTCGCTGGTCTTCGCCTTTCTGGACCATCCACACTTTGGCAGTTGACGGGCGACAGCCTGGATGCCGTCAATCGCGCAGGGCAGCCGGCGCAAGTCCAGGTGAAGCAGATACCGGTAGCGTCCGCTCCCCAGACACTCACCGTCTCGCCGAACAGCGTCAACGTGTATCGAATCCCAGTCAGCTAGATGCCTGCCGGGCGAGAGACGTCGAAAGCGTCTTTCGCCCAACAGCAGGTAAACTTTCACTGCGGACCGCAACTGATGTAACGAGACCTGAAAACTTGGTATAGCTGCGTGGCGATCTTGCAGGGAATTCTCCTGCTTGCGCTCTTGGTCTCGTGCTACGTAACGGGTTTGCTCGTGGCCGTAGCTCTTGCCCCGTTGCTGTGTTCGGTTTGGTTTTGGTACCGCTGTCGCTGTGGCATCCGGTAGATGATGCGAATAGTTTCACGCTCTCTATCTTCTACGTGCCAGGCAGATTTAACGCCTACCACCATCTTTCCTCTTCTAAATTCCTTCCATTTTTGACTGCGGCGCAGATTGTTCTGTGCGTGCGTGTATCCAGGATCATTGGCATGGAAACCGGTGGAGGAAGGCGATGATGCTCGCATGGATAGTTATTGGCTTGTTTGCTCGTCAGCACTGGATTCGCGTGTTGGTCGTATCAGCAGGCGTGCAACAACAGAAGACGGCAGTCACGTGAACTGGTCGTGTCCCGCATCGCGGGTTTCGCCATTGGCTCTATGTTGCTCGGATGTCAATCGATTGTGCACCCGAGAGTAAAACACGCGGTTGTGGAGAAGCAGGAGGAAGATGGTTTAGATAGTGCCGATAGCGAAGAGCCACCACGCGGGCATGAATCTCACGCGGGCCTACGGAGAATCAGGGCGGGTCACGATGTGGACGACCTCAGAGTGCGGATCGAGCCGAAGTGGAGGATCAAATGAACTACGTCACGTCTATTCATTCGCATTCACCGGCCATCCTGGGAGTGCTTCGAGTACTCGTCGCAGTCGGTCTATGCATGTATCTGGGCGGACAGGTAAAAAAGCCGACACGGTTCGTAGGGCGGATATTTGCGTCGCTCATGAACGTCACTCATTCCAAAATGACGGACTGGGCTCTTGCACAAATCCCGATACAGGCGAACGCTACCGTACTCGATGTGGGTTGCGGAGGCGGTGAAACAGTCAAAAAGCTGGCCACAAGAGCAACCCGAGTCTATGGCATTGACTATGCTGCTGGAAGCGTTGCTGAGTCGCTGGCACACAATCAGCAATCGATTGCCGAAGGAAGGGTAACGATCAAAGAAGCGTCAGTCTCTAAGCTGCCATTCCCGGATGACAGTTTTGACATTGTGACCGCTATCGAGACGCAGTATTACTGGCCAGACATTCCGGCCGCCTTAAGGGAAATCTTGCGCGTCATGAGGCCTGGAGCAGAATTTGCTCTTGTTCTTGAGGCATACCGTGGCGGGAAAAATGATCGGCTACTCGGTCCGGTAATGCGAGTGCTCGGTGCGCGCCGGTTAAGCATCGCTGAGCAGCGAGGATTGTTCGCGGTAGCTGGATACGTGAATGTGAGGACTGTCGAGGAGGCCAGCAAAGGCTGGTTGTGCGTCATCGGTTGCAAGGCAAAATAGCCTGGCCATCATCAATTCCGGTCCAGAATTCCGGTCCAGCTAAGTTGTTGAGGTGTTTGGTGGACCTGATCGGGATCGAACCGATGACCTCTTCCATGCCATGGAACGACCAAGGAGGCGATTTATTGACGGCAAAGGACTTATGAGTCGGCGGAATCGGCAAAACCGGCCCAATCGTCCCTAAATGCTACCAATTTGCTACCAAAATTACCGAGCGGAGTTGCGGGCTGAGCCGTGGGGGATCAGCCCAATTTCTTTGTTGCCTCTTGTATGTCCGACCGCACGGAGTCTAATCCCAACGGAGTCTAATCCCACTAGTTCTTGATTTCGCCGCGTATCGAAAAGCACGCGGTAGTCCAGTTTCCGGATAGCCGACTATCCGGGATTTGGCATGTGTAAGAGCATGGCTACTCGGCCGGTTTTCGGATTGCTGACAGTCCGCTCATTGACCGCGAGCGGGTTCACTCCCCAATGACGGATGCTACAATTCCGTCTTCCATCGCTACCTCCGGCCCGTCTTTGCACAATAACCATATTTGCAAAGGAGCATTAATGCCAAGACTTCTGCTTGCAGTTCTTCTCGTTAGCTCATCGTTAGTCGCGCAGCAAGCGACATCGCCCACTAAGCAGCAAACAACATCGCCAACGAAATCGACAACGCCGACCGCCCGGCTTAAATCAACAGGCATCAAACCACGATCGAGCGGGGGCGGTGCTTATTATCCACCATGTGTAAGTCCTGATGGCATTACACCTTGCCATTCAGACTTGGGACACACAACGCCGCCGGGATCGTGTACCAACCGGTGTACCAATGGGCCAGCACGCTTGACGCCAGGTCCGACGGTTCTCGCCTGTGCAGGCAAGGATACGTGGGTGAATTTAAGGGTTGATGGCGATGCACTGTCAAACCACGGAGATGCGGTTATCTACTCCGGGGTAAACATTGACTGGGGCGATGGGAAAGCAATACAGAATATTCCCGTCATGACGCCAGACGAGCAGCACTGGACGACAAACATAAACAAGTGTCACCAATACATACAAGCCGGAGAAGAGTATGATCCTTCCGTCCTTTACTTCATACAGCACAAATATGACGGCGCTGGATCTTGCTCATATGAGTGCCACTTAACAGCTCAAACTCATGTCGTAGTTAAACTGGCTAATGATCCAGCGTGTAGGGCAGCGATTGCGACCCCGCAATGTGCTGGGAAATAAAGGGGGAAGCCACTGACCTGCCCCCCTCGTCGAAAAGAACGTGAATCAATGCGCAAATCGCCGGGTCACTCAGTGAGATTGTTGGGGGACTCGGCGTTCAGTTTCGAATAACAGACTGTCCGCGTTGCCGATAACTTGGCAACCTGCTCCCGAATAACCGGCCATCCGGAAACCGGACGATAGGGCAGGCGCTTTACCCCTTGGGTGTCGGATGATCTGGACACAATTTCTTTTGTCTTTGTTGATTTTGTCTTTGCTAATAGCGCGCGCCTCTATTTTCGATTTTGGACAAAATCGAAAATGGCGCGGAGCGCTCCTATTTCAGTAGCCTTTGACATCCGACTGCTCGCGTCTTAAGCCGTGTGCATAGTCTTCTGATCGTGACATGCGACAGGCCCTGTTCTTCAGTCTGTGCCCGGATGGCCGTGGCTTGATCAGGAAGAGCCTGGGCCATTGTCCTGATTCGATCCATGAGTTTCACTTCGTCCAAGCGCAACTCGGCCGCGAACTTCTGCCAGTCCCGCAGGCCAATATCTCGAAGCGGGTACTCCCCACCAATCTTCATTGCGAGCTTCACTTTGCTCATGTCAACGGCGGGATACGGAAGGATGCTGGCCAGGTCATAGAGGGGTGCAAGGCGCACAGCTCCGTTCTGGCCCAGGAGCAGGGAGTAGTTCTTGGCATGAGCATCCGTTCCGGCGATTAGCCAGTTGAACGCAATGGCATCGAGAAAGGATTGAACGTCCTCCTCCGGGTTGCTGGACTGTTCCCTGAGTAGTTCCACGATCTTTCGCACTCCCGGGCCACCATCATTTTCATATTTGCGCGTAGGGTGAAGGCCGAGGGCCTGGCACATATCTTCCTGGTGAATGCGGACCCATCGGTTGCCTGCGCGCGCGCGGTCGTACCTCTCGACGACAATAGCGACCTCGTCTTGAAAATGCTGGACATTGGAGTTTGGAACAATGAGGCCAAGTGAGCGCGCTAGTTGCAGGGAGAAATGTTCGTTCTCTGCGTGACCGTCCCACTCTCCTGTTGGCGGCTTCAGGATGTGAGTGGTTGGAATACGGCCTGAAGGTACTCCCCACCGCGTGCGCTCAAATAAAAGTGCTGTTTTTGGCTGTGCGCCGGCAAGGCTGAACTGTCCTGTGTCGCTTGCGGCCCGCCATGCAGAATGGTCGGCGCGTAAGGTACGCAAGCGTTCTGCCACATCATCTTCCGCAAGCCATTTAACTTCTTGCGTGGCCGGTTCCGCAATCATTGTTTCGAAACGTTCAGGAGTGACAAACTGAACGGCTCCTGCGCAGTCCTCGCCTACATGGGTAATCAGTCGAAAGACATTCTTAGGTGACACTTGGAAGCGTTTGCCCCAGTTCTGCAGAACGCGGTCGTTGTCGGGCAGAAGTCCCCACAGGAATGCCTCAATCCGAGCATGGCCGTGCGTTGCCGATCCTAGTGGCATGGAGAGCGAGAGAGGATACGCATTGGGATCGTTCCTCCACGTCTCGCTGTAGGTGAATGAGAGGCGGGAGTCCTTGTAATGGACAGTCCCGACCTCCCGGCCATCCATCAGGGCTATGAGTTGGTTTGTCATTGGCGCTTCTTCAAGGAGTTGAGAATATTGTTTATGTCTACATTCCCGGATCTGCTGGCGGCAGATGCCTTCTCAGTGCGATCAACGGTGATGTCCAAGGAAACGCCAAGCGTCTTGAGAGTTCGGAGAACCAGACCGATTTCTGCGCGCGGCTTCCCTTGTTCCACTTCCACGATCCACTTTCGGCTCGTTCCCGCTTTCTCAGCCAGATCGCTTTGGTCCATTCCTAACTTGACGCGGCGTTCACGGATGAAGGCACCCAAATCTGCAGCGGTGCGTATGGTCATAGGTCACCTCTCAAGTTGCAGCATTAGAGTAACCGAACGGTGACATTTCGTAAAGAGAGCGAACGGTTACTTTACGCCGAGTAACCGTTCGGTGACAGACCTACCCGACCTCTTTTTCCCATCATGCGAAATTTAGCTTGACAATCGGTTTGCTATATAGCAAATATAGCAAACATGACAAATGAGCAGACTGCCACCCTCCGCACGATCCGGGCCAAGCTCAACCTGACCCAGGAGCAACTTGCCGACCGCTTGGGCGTTTCCTTTGCAACGGTCAATCGCTGGGAAGGCGGTGGCAGCAAGCCGCAACGCGCACAAGCAGAGGCAATTGCCGCCCTTGCGCTGGAAGCAGGTGTCGAGGGCGAAGTGGATGATACCGGATCAGCACCCAAACTGCCACGCCGCCCGCGCGGTCGCTCCGCCGGCGCCACCGTGCCGACAACGAAGCCCATGGAACAGATGCTATGGGACGCGGCCTGCTCGATCCGCGGTGAGAAAGACGCTGCCAAGTTTAAAGACTATTTGTTGCCGCTGCTTTTCTTGAAGCGCTTGTCCGACGTGTTCGATGACGAGATCACACGACTAGCCGAGGAATACGGGAGCCGCGAAACCGCCCTTGAAATCGCAGAGTCGGACCACTCACTTCTGCGCTTCTACCTCCCGCCCGAGGCACGTTGGGGAATCATTAGTGGACGCGAAACCTACAATTGGCCCGCAGATGACAAAGGTCGCAGTACGGCGCCACGCGACGTTGGCGAGCATCTAACCAAAGCCGTCCGCGCGGTGGTTAAGCAAAATCCATCACTCTCCGGCGTAATTGACGTAGTGGACTTCGCCGCCGAACGCAACGGCGAGCGTGACATCAATCCCGCCAAACTGCGCGGCGTGGTTGAAACGTTCTCCGACCCGCGCTATCGCCTCGGACTTGCCGACGTGCAGCCCGACTTCCTGGGCCGCGCTTACGAATACCTGCTTCGCAAATTCGCGGAAGGTTCCGGACAGAGCGCAGGCGAGTTTTTCACGCCGACGGAAGTGGGCTTCCTCATGGCGTACATCATGCGCCCCAAGCCCGGCGAGACTTGCCACGACTACGCCTGCGGTTCAGCAGGCTTGCTAATCAAGCTACAACTTGTGGCCCGCGAACTTGACCCTACCAGCCGCGTGCCGCTGAAACTCAGCGGGCAGGAGTTGCAGGCCGAGAGCTATGCGGTCGCGCGCATGAACTCCATCATCCACGACATGGATGTGGAGTTGCAGCGCGGCGACACCATGATTAACCCCAAGTTCCGCGACGCGGCGGGGAAGATCATGGGACACGACATCGTGGTTGCCAATCCCATGTGGAACCAGCCTTTCGCGCCCGACCTTTTCGCCAACGACCCGTTCGATCGTTTCCGCACGGCTGGCAGCATCACTAGCGGCAAGGGCGATTGGGCATGGTTGCAGCACACGCTCGCCTGTCTTGATGCAAATGGTCGTGCCGCCGTGGTGCTGGATACCGGCGCGGTCACGCGCGGATCCCGCAGTAAGAATGAGGATAAAGAGCGCAACATTCGCAAATGGTTCGTCGATAACGATTACATCGACGGCGTGATTCTGCTACCCGAAAACCTCTTCTACAACACCAATGCGGCGGGCATCATTGTTTTGCTGAACAAGCGCAAGCCCGCTGCGCGCAAGGGCAAAATCACGTTGCTCAATGCCAGCAAGCACTTCAAGAAGGGCAGGCCGAAAAACTATTTGCCGGAGGAAGACATCCGCTCGCTTGCAGCCACGTACCTCAAGGGCGAGGCCGTCGAGAGCGAGCTTGCCGTTATTACCACGCAGGAAGCGGAAGAAGCGGATTACAACTTGAGCCCAAGTCAGTGGGTCAATCATTCCAACTCTGCCAACGTCGGCTCTGTCGCCACGCTAGTAAAAAAACTAACCCAGCTTGACGACCAGACCCACAAGCTCACGTTGTCTATATCAGGGTTGTTGGCAGGAGTATCCGATGAGTCTCGTTGATCTGGCTAATCAGGATGGACGCTCGTGGTCTCGCATTGGCGATTGTTATGCTGTGACCAAAAAGCCGCGCGACCTTGACGTTCGTTCTCACGCGACCATTCCATTTATTCCGATGGAATCCGTGCCGCAAGGTGGAAGCTACGAACCGTCATTAGTTCTGAAAGAACCAGAGGCGCTCACAAGCGGCACTTACTTCGAGCGCGGTGATGTGTTGGTTGCAAAGATCACGCCATCCTTCGAGAACGGCAAACAGGCGCTTGTGAAGTCATTACCGCAGACCTTCGGCTATGCCACTACCGAGGTCATTCCGCTACATCCGTTGAATACCAAGCACGATCCAAGGCTGCTATTTTTCTATCTGTTACACCCTGACATTCGGCATTACGTCGCAGAGCGCATGGAAGGCTCCACAGGGAGGCAGCGCGTCCCTGAAGGTGTTTTGCTCGATCTTCCGATGCCAGACATCGGACAGGTAGACCAGACGCGCATGGCCGATTCACTGGAATTGATTCAGACAGCGGTTATTGCCGAAGATGCGGCTTCAGAGAATGCGCGTGAACTCAAACAAGCTGTCATGCTCGAACTATTCACGCGCGGCTTACGCGGTGAGGCACAGAAAGAGACTGAAATCGGGCCGATGCCGGAAAGTTGGACACCCGCCAGTTTCAGAGACGTTCGAGAGTGGCTGCAATACGGTACATCAGTCCATTGCACATTGCAGAAGCGCCGTTATCCCGTCCTGCGAATTCCGAATGTGCATCCAGGGCATGTCAACGCGACTGACCTCAAGTATTGCGACGTGTCCGACGAGGAGGCCAACAAGTATCTCCTCAAGAACGGCGACCTCATTTTTATCCGCACAAACGGCGTTCTCGACCGTTTGGGCTCCTGTGCCGTCTATGACGGACAGCCTGAAAAGGCGCTTTTCGCTTCGTACCTGATTAGAGCGCAGCTCAAGCCGAATGTTGATCCTCGCTTCGTCGCGTACTTCTACGCATCGAACTTCGGCACTTCCTTGGTAGCTGGCCGTGCGACACCGGCGGCAGACGGCAAGTACAACTTGAACACCGGCACTATTGACTCGTTGCCGCTTCCGCTTCCTGCCACTCTCGACGAACAACGCGAAATCGTCAGTATCCTCGACGCTCTCGACCGCAAAATCTCCCTGCACCGGCAAAAGCGCGTGGTGCTTGAGGAGCTTTTTCAATCTTTGCTGCACAAACTAATGACAGGTGAGATCCGTGTGAGCGAGCTTGATTTTTTTGCTCTCTCCACGAAGGTTGCCGTATGAGCACGCTCAAAATCACGGAAGCGGGAACCGTACAGTTCCCGATGGTCAAGCACGCGGCCGAAATCGGCTGGACGCCGATCACGCCGGATGACGCGCGTGTGGCGCGCGGCGGAGACGGGGGTACGTTCTTCCGCAATGTGCTGGAAGGCAAACTAGCGCACTTCAACTCCTGGCTTTCGGCGGATGCCGTGCGTTCCATCGTGGAAACGCTGGACGCACTGCCCGCCAGCATCGACGGTAATCGCGAGCTCCTGTCCTGGTTGCGTGGCGAACGTCAGTGGTACGACGAGGAGGAGAAACGTCACCGCCCGGTGACGCTGATCGACTTCGGCCATCCAGGTGAGAACGACTTCCATGTGACATGGGAATGGAAGATCAAGCCGCCGGCACGCCCCAAGGGCAATCGCGCTGACGTGATGTTCGTGGTCAACGGCATTCCGGTCGTCATCGTCGAGCACAAGAATCCAAAGGACGGCGACGCCATTGAGCGCGCCATTAAGCAGCTTCGTCGCTACGAGTTGGAAACGCCAGAACTTCTGGCGACCGCGCAACTGTTCAATGTCACGCATCTACTGGATTATTGGTACGGCGTAACGTGGAATGCCACCCGCCGCGACATGGCGCGTTGGAAACAAGCGCCGGAGGAGACCTATCGCTTCGCGGTGCAGGCATTCTTTGAGCCGACCGAATTCCTGCGCACCTTGCAGCACTGGATTTTGTTCTACGTGCAAGACGGCGAAACGCGCAAATCCGTCCTTCGCCAGCATCAGCGACGCGCCATCGATGCGATTCTTGCTCGTTGCACCGACGCGACGAAGTCGCGCGGCCTTGTTTGGCACACGCAGGGATCGGGCAAAACCTTCACGCTGCTGACCGCCGCCCGCCTCGTTCTGGAAGACAAGACCCGGTTCGCCAATGCGACGGTCATCCTCGTCGTGGATCGCACAGAACTTGAGGGGCAGCTGAAGGGATGGGTCGAACGGCTGCTTGGCGAAATGCAGCAGCAAGACATTGCAGTAAAACGTGCCGATAGCAAGGCGGAGCTTCAGTCTCTGTTGGACGCCGATTTTCGCGGTCTCATCATTTCGATGATTCATAAATTTGAGGCCATCCGCAAAGATAGTTGCCTGCGTGACAACGTGTATGTGTTCATCGACGAGGCGCACCGATCTGTCGCCAAGGACCTGGGCACTTACATGATGGCGGCGGTGCCAAAGGCCACCATCATCGGCTTCACCGGGACGCCGATTGCGCGCAGTACACAGGGCGAGGGCACATTCAAGATCTTCGGCGCACAGGACGAAAACGGATACCTGGATAAGTATTCGATTGCCGAAAGCATCGCCGACGAAACAACCCTGCCAATCAAGCACGTCATGGCTCCGAGCGAAATGACCGTGCCGGCTGAACAACTAGACAAGGAATTCTTCTCGCTGGCCGAGAGCGAAGGCGTCACCGACGTTGAGGAGCTGAACAAAGTGCTCGACCGCGCCGTCGGCCTCCGTACATTCCTCACCGCCGACGACCGTATCGAAAAGGTCTCCGCCTTCATTGCTGAGCACTTCAAGGAAAACGTGCTGCCGCTGGGGTATAAGGCCTTCGTAGTTGCAGTTAACCGCGAAGCCTGCGCCAAATACAAACGAGAGCTGGATAAGTTGCTGCCGTCAGAATGGACGCAGGCCGTCTATACCCAGAACGCCGCCGACGCGATTGATCGTCCACTCGTGGCGAAATTGCAGCTGTCGGAAGAGGCCGAAGAGAATGTCCGCATCCTCTTCAAGAAGCCCGCAGAAGAGCCGAGGATTCTGATTGTCACCGACAAGCTGCTGACCGGCTACGACGCCCCAGTTCTGTATTGCCTGTACCTCGACAAGCCCATGCGCGACCACGTGCTTCTGCAAGCTATCGCGCGGGTGAACCGGCCTTATGTAGACGCCAATGGTGTCCAGAAAAAGGTTGGCCTTGTGGTGGATTTTGTCGGCGTACTGCGCGAACTCAGGAAGGCGTTGGCTTTCGATTCCAGCGACGTGAGTGGCGTGATCGAAGACCTGGATGTGTTGCTGCAAGATTTCCAGAAACGGATCGCGCAGGCAAAGCAGGATTATCTCGACGCCGATATCACCGGCACGCCAGACGAACGACTGGAAAAGCTCGTGTTCGGGCGGTTTCTCACGCCGGAAGCACGGAAGGCGTTTTTTGAGGCGTATAAGGATATCGAATCGCTTTGGGAAATTCTCTCGCCCTCACCGGAACTGCGCGACCACATCGATACATACAAGCAACTCAGCTTGCTTTATGCGGCAGTGCGGAATGCATACGCCGAGAAAGTTGGTTTCATCGCCGACCTCGCCTACAAGACCCGACGCCTGATAGAGGAAAGCGCCGAGCAGCAAGGCTTGGGGCGATTGACCAAGACTGTCACCTTCGATGTTGCCACTCTGCAATCGCTTCGCAGCGACAAGGGTTCCGAGGAAGGTAAGGTGTTTAACCTTGTTCGCGGCCTGCAACACGAGATCGATGAGGACCAGGCGGCTGCACCCTTGCTCCAACCTTTGAAGGATCGTGCCGAGCGCATCCTGAAAGACCTTGAAGATCGCACGACCACTGGATTGGCCGCGATGGATCAACTGGCGGCCCTCGCGGCCGAGAAAGAAGTGACGATGAAAGCCGCGCGCGACAGCGGACTCTCGCCGCGGGCCTTTGGCGTCTTCTGGCTGTTGCGCGACAATGCCGCGGTCAAACGCGCAGGCCTCGACGCAATGACGCTTGCCAAAGAGGCCGAGAGTCTATTGGCCCGTTTCCCCAACGCGGCAGTCAATGCTGACGAGCAGCGGCGCCTACGCGCCGCGCTTTATAAGCCCATGCTGGCCTTGACGCAGGAGGAGCGCATGCGCGTGGTAGAGCTTGTGGTCAAGTTGTTGTTGGCGGAGGCGAACTGATGAAATCGTCTCTCTATCCCGAGCAGGATTTGCGCCGCCGCACCCTGGCGTGGGCCATCAAGCTGAAGGTTTCCCCGCGCGTCGTGCGGGTGCAGGCCATGCGGCGCAAGTGGGGTTCATGTTCATCGGCAGGCACGGTGACGCTTGCCCGCGATTTGGTAGATGAGCAAGCGCGCTTTCAGGATTTCGTGATCGTCCATGAACTGCTGCATCTGCGTTTTCCCAGCCACAGCCACGGGCGGGTGTTCAAAGCCGTGATGAGCGCGCATGTTCCCGGCTGGCGAGCAATGGAAGTTTGTCGAAAAGGGCGATTGGCATAAGACGCTTGTTCGTATTCAAGCGCGTCGCGCAAATCTACTCATCTCTCGATCTGAAAACGGATCTGCCGGGATGGATCGCCGAGCTGCGCTCGTAATGAGCGCAGCTCTCGGCTGAAGTGGTCCCGTTTGATCGGCGGGACCACCTCGTCCTAGCGCTTCAAATGCGCCGAACCATGGGCAGGCAAGACCGGATTCACAATGGTAAATCGCGGCCGTGTAGTCGAAAGCTGCGTCATTGACGGTCCGCCCGAGGCGCTCTGGAGTTGAATTGTCCCAATGGATAATTGGCTTGAATCGGTCTCCAAAAGCAGCGCCGTAGAACTGTCGAGGACGTAAAGCGTTGAGTCAAGCGCGGAAATATAAGAATTTCCATTTATCTGCAGGCTGGGAAATGAAAGAGAACCGCGACCGTTCGCACCGATCGAGTAGCTTCCAGTTCCGAGATTCGCGCCGGTAACCAGATAGCCAAGGTTGTTCGCATCATAAAGCCCGGATGCGGAGCTTCCTGAAATTTTGGCCTGAGCGATCGAATCGACCTCCCCGTTGCCATTGACGCCAGAAAGATTCAACCCGTAGCCCTGAGATCCTTCTATTGAAGTCGCGCTCTGGACATAGAGATTGCCGCCGGAGATTCCAAAGGTGGACCCGGCACCGTTGTCTGCTTCAAGCAGAAATGCGCCTCCATCATATGGATAAGCGGCGAATGTATAGCTTGCAGCACCGAGCGCGTTGTTCGTCAGAACGCCGTTATAGATTCCATTGAGTGTCAGCACAGTGCGCGGCCCATTTGATGAGAAGCTTCCGGTCACGCTTGGGGCTTCGGCGACGATTCCCTGGTCGTTGATGTCTTCCAGCCCGGAAGATATCTGGCTCGTTCCATCTGACGTGAGCAGGCCCCCAGCGGCGAACGGTCCCTCCGATACGTCCTCTCCGGAAAGAGCAAGTACTAGTGGGCCAGACGGGAAAGAAGTATGGCCTGTTGAGGAGATCGCATCGCCCTCCATATACCCCACGGAGTCGGTCTCGATGAACTTCAAATGGGTGGAGTCGATCGCCCATACGTCGAAATGTAGCGTCCCAAATCCGAATGCGCTCGTCGTTAGCTGAGAGGAGCCGGGCGCACCCACAAGAACTGAACCGCTTAGGGGGAGATTTCTCAGGCCCCTCGAATTTCCGTTGTCCCCGAAATCTTGCTGTCCCGCCGTCACCTGACCGTTGCCATCGAGAGTGAAAGCGCCGACCGTCGACAAAGAATTGGCTACCGTAGAATCAACGCCATTGAGCCCGAACGCATAAGAACCCGCGAGGTTGCTTTGTGCAAGGTTCGCGTTTTGCAGGTCAATCGAGCCGCTGCCGCTCCCGTAATTGTCGAAACGACTGATGGACCCATGCGAGCTCGATGTGAGAACGAAATCGAGACCAAATTGAACATTCGTGCCGTTGATTGAAACGCCGATGGTGCCGGTGCCTCTGCCGTCCGGTGTAATGTTATAGGTTCCGCTTGTAGGCAGATGTGTGAAAGCATAAGCGGTCCGCAACGCGGAACCCAGCGCCGGATCGTCGATATCGAGTGCGCCGTTCGTGAAATGGCCGCTGCCATCGGAAGTAACGCTTCCGAGAACTGAGAAATAACTTCCATATCCGTTGCTCGTGTCGTATCCGGAGAAGGAAACCACATAGGTGCCGCTGAGATTGCTATTGGTGAAACTGCCGCCCGGTGGTGACGTTGGCTGATCGCTTGAACTTCCGCAACCGGCCAGCACGAATAGAGCGAAGATTGACAATAGGGGGGCGATGAAGCCACATTTACGCATTCTTTTGACCTCCGATTAGGAACCGTACTGACATATCGGCTTTCGCGAAATGTCAGCCAGTTGGTTTTGTCGAAATGGATCGTGCGCGTTGAGAAGGTGCATGATGCGGGCCTGTCTCGGTGCACTGCGGCTAATCACCGCACCATTCAACGAAACCCAAATCAAATCGGAGTTATGTCAAGAATTGTCGACGCTGGAATGTCCGAGGCGACCATGAAGAATGGCGAAATGCTTAAGCCGCATCGGATTCGTTCACCGAAGTCTCGGTCCGTTGGAGACCGTCCGTAATCCCGCGCGGAGAACAATGGCTCCAGAGGGACTTTCTGGAGGCAATCAATGCACTCGGCAGCCAAAGTGCAAAAATCCGCGACCCGGCATGATCCCAACTCCGGCATAGAGTGATTTCACTAACACTTTGTTCTGCCCTTTCTTGCTCTCGACCTTCAATAGCGAGACCAGCCGATCGCCAATGTTAGTTGTAGACGGGACTAGCTCGCACGCAGGTGAGGCTGCGATCTTTGCGAATCGCAGCCCCAGTTTAGGTTAGGGTTGCGGTGGAGGCGTGACAGTTCGAACATTGTTCACTTGGCCGTTGGAGACATTTCGCTGATCGGTGTAAACACCTCCATTGGGACCTACAGCGGTCTTCGTGCTATTGAGTTGCCCGGGCTCGGCCGAGCGCTGCGACGTATAGGTCGCTCCATTTGGTCCTGTCGCGGTCCGGGTGTCCGTGTACTGCCCATTTCCAGCAGTCCTCTGGTTGGTGTACGTTGCGCCCCTAGGCCCCGACGCCGTTTTTGTGCTCGTCAACTCCCCGTTCTGGACAGATTTCTGAGAAGTCCGGGTAGCGCCGTTGGGTCCGGTCATCGTACGAGTGTCCGTATAGTGTCCGTCAGACATCGTTCTCTGATTTGTGTAGTTAGCTCCATTGGGGCCGGTCGCTTGACGCGTACCGGAGATCTGCCCATTCCCCCGCATCTGGGTCACGGAGCGCGTGCCTCCGCGGGGTCCGATGCGAGTTCTTCCGCGGGTAATTTGTGCAGGGGCCATGGTGGTGCAGAGAAGGATACCTGCGATGGCAAGGCTAAGTTTGGCTTGAGAGATCATGTTTCACCTCGATTTAGAAAGTCACGGAACCAAGCCGTGCGTTCATTGGAACGCAACTCCCAGTGGCATGTCGCTGTTTCAAATGTATGGATATGTAAAGCTTGCCTCGGACACAAGGCCACAAATCTCTACCCACAGAATCTTCGCAATCGGCAACCATTGACGAAGGTCAAAGTCCTTCGAAACCACGCGACATGAGGTAGGAAATGATGAACAAGAAACAACAGTTTGCTGGCGCAGCGACACTCCTCTTGCTGCTAACCATGGGAGCGTTTGGCCAGGAGGGTGCAAACAACGCCGCAAAGCCCAAGCAGCCGTCTCAGCCGCTGCGTGGCCCCGGAAGTAGCGAGGTCACTTCTCACTCT
>Ga0207667_10003153_pt1 | contig 20399 bp, 21 predicted proteins | sample KBSCornC52_FD_184301 | JGI IMG/M metagenome (GOLD analysis project Ga0207667, IMG submission 184301) | Corn rhizosphere microbial communities from Kellogg Biological Station, Michigan, USA - KBS Corn C5-2 (SPAdes) (version 2) | ecosystem: Host-associated > Plants > Roots > Rhizosphere > Soil ...
GCCCAGCAATCTGTCGTAACGGTGATCGATCAACTGCCACGAGTAGATGGCAGCGATGATGAAGGAATACGCCCAGACCACATCTTGTCGCGACAAGGTCGGACAGGAATGCGCGATGCTGTCGATCCAACGGACGATGGAGCGGTCCGCCGCGCCTTCCAGTGCTGCACCGACGTCGGCGCTCAACCGGCCGCCGACGGGCCTACGTAGGATCATGACGCGCGCCGCGTCGTGCTTGGAGTGACTGAGAGCGCGCGCTACGACCGGCAGGGCGAGCGCATAGACGATATCGCTGAGCTGCGGTCCGCTCGGCTGCTTCGTGAGCGCCGCCTGCAGGAGCTGGCGGCGTTCCTGGTCGATCTCGGACCATACTTTCTGGTTGACCGCCACATAGAGATCAGCCTTGGAGCCGAAATACATGTCGATGGTACTGAGCGGCACACCGGCACCCGCGGCGATGTCGCGCAGCGATGCGCCGTCGTAACCGTATTGAGAGAAGCATCGAATCGCGCTTTCGAGCAGCGCATCGATGGTTTCTACTTTAGACACGACTTCCCCCCACCCTAACCCTCCCCCGCTGCGCGGAGGAGGGAATAAAAATTTCGACCGCTCTGATCCCCTCCCTCGCGCAGCGGGGGAGGGTTAGGGTGGGGGCAAGAGCTAGTAGCCCGCCTCTCGATCGACTAATCGCAACAGCGGCTCGCCGCGTTGCAAGCGCCGAATGTTTTCAACCAACGAGGGCGCCGCGGTTTCCGGCGGTGGATAGCTCGCGACGTGAGGCGTGTTGAAGACACGTGGATGCCATAACACGCTGTCGGCCGGTAGTGGCTCGGGATCGTGCACATCGAGCGTTGCGCCCGAGAGATGATCGCGCTCGATCGCGGCGATGAGATCTTTCGCCACCAGTAATTTGCCGCGTCCAACATTCACCACGGCCGCACCACGCGGCAGTTTCGCAAACAGCTCTGCATTCAAAAGACCCTCGGTCGTATGTGTATGCGGCAGCACGCTCACGAGAATGTCGGTTTGCGGTAATACGCTGTCGAGCCCCGCTTGTCCGGCGTAACAAGCAACACCTACGACGCTTTTGAGTGAGCGGCTCCATGCGGATACTGCGAAGCCGTAGTCGCGCAGCGTGATCGCCGCATGCATGCCGAGTTCGCCCAGCCCCAATACCATGACGCGCCGCTCCGCGGCGAGCGGCGTATACAACGGGCCGCGATCCCAGCGATGTTCGAGCTGGTTGCGCTCGTGCACGTCGAAGCCGCGATGATGACGCAATACCGCGTACAAAATGAATTCACTCATACACCGCGCCTTCATCGGACTCGCCATCTTTACGATGGGCACATTCGGCAACTCGGGATCGGCCCAGAGATGCTCGACACCCGCGCCCAGCGAAAAGATCACGCGCAGTTTCGGATAGCGCCGCAAAAAGCCAGGCTGTGGGAATTGCACCAGGGCGGCTTCGGCAAGCTCGGCATCGCGTTCATGCGGTTCGACGATGCAGATATCGGGTGCGATTTGGGCGAGCGTATTGCGCCAGCTTCCGACGTTGATGATTCCCGGAGGAGAGACGAACAGAATGTGCATGCGCGCTGAGTTAGAGGGTGCGGTTAGGGACATTTTCCAACGCACGTGCAAGATGCGAAGCTGCGGCAAACGGGTCCTTATCCGCCAGGTGACGCATATAAGCTTCTACGGCGATGGGTGCGCGTACACCGAGCGACTGTAGATGGCGCAGGAGTCCGGCAATGTCGAATTCTCCTTCGCCGGGCGGGCACCGTTGCCGTAGATCGTCTATGAGATCCGGCAGCGCTTGCTTAGGCCCATCCACCACCTGAATGCGGAAAAAACGATCGGCAGGAATGGTCGCGAGAGTGTCGTCATCGAGTTGCGCGCGACGATGATGGCCGGTGTCGAAGACCAGACCCCCGTTCGTGCGATTTGCCGCTGCGACGATCGAGTGACCGATTTGCATATCGCGAATCGGGCTGAAGGGAACCGGTTCGATCGCAATCGATAGCTGTTGCGCCGCTGCTTGATCGCAAAGCTGTGCGAAGCGCTCGACGATGGTGTCTCGCGGTACATCCGATGGGCCAAAATAAACCGCGCAGACGACGGGAGCCCGCAATGTCTGCGCAATGGTGAAGTATTCTTCGACTGTGGTGGTGGCGTTGCGGTCCGTGAAGCGTTCGCCGAGAGGCAACCACGTCTGCACGGATTCGATTTCACTCACGCTGATTGCGTGTTCTTCGAGCAGCTCCCGAATGGATGCGTCACTCAGTCCTTCCGACTCACGTGCATGGAAATAGGCTTGCGCTGTGATGCTGATCGCGTCGAATCCAGCCTGTGCCGCCGCACGAATGTGCGTTGCGAGCGGCGCCTTCGGCATGCTCATGCGTGAGAGAATTCGCCGCGGCATAGTTGGTTTCAGGTCGCAGGTTCCAGGAGCGCGGCTCTGACATCGAACAATCCAGCGCCGTCGAGGCCGAGCATTTCGCGGCAGTAGTTGTCGACCGAGCCATGCTTGCGTTCGAGCGTGGCGAACATCTCTTCCAAATATTCTGCCGGCGATCCCATGACGGCTCGCCACACGTCGGGCGCGACATTGACCAGGAAAGCCAGCGGCCCTGTCGGATCGATTCCGAGGAAACTATCTGCCGGATCGTGCAACCGTTCTGAGAGCGCGTAGTCCTCGACTATGGTTTCGCGCGGCACCCCGAGCGCGCTCAAGAGAAGCGCCGCCGCCGTGCCCGTACGGTCTTTACCCGCCGAGCAATTGACGAGCAGCGGTATGCGTCCCGCACGCACCTTCGCGAAGAGCGCCTTGAGCGCTTCGGTTTGCTCATACGGCAAATCGCGATACACCTGTTTCATCATCCGCCGTGCATCTTCGGCGCACGAGGCCGGATTGCGCAGCATCTCTATCATGTCGCCTTCGCTGAAGTCGTATTCCCGGTACCAGTACTCCAAGTCTTTGAGCAACTTGGGATGATATCCCTCGTGCAAGCGTTCACGATTGCTGCGCATGTCCACGATGCAGGCGAGACCCAAGGCCGCGATTTCGCTATGGGCATGTTCGGGAATTTCGGCCGGAGTTCCCGCCCTGTACACCACGCCCCAGCGCACCTTGCGTCCGTCCGCTGTGGGATAGCCGCCCAAATCTCTGAGATTGCGCGCGCCGGGAATTCGCTTTACTCGTCGAGTGAGTTCAGTCGTCGATATGTCCATGGCGTGTCCGATGTGTAAGGAGCAATGTGCAGGATACCTTCGTGACATTGCAATTTGTGCTGAGGCCGGCCTGATCGCACTGTGCATGAATCGAGTACGATGCGGCGGCCTACAAGACCGATCGAGTTCAATCCTAGCGAATGGAGAGCGCGATGAATACTCCGCGAGAAATCGGCCGCGCCTTCTACGATGCATTCAATCGGCAAGTTCAAGATTCGCGACGGCCGCATCGCGCAGCACTACATCTACTCGGACAATTTCGATTATTTCTTGCGGGCAGGGTGGCTGCAGAATCCGACTACGCTCGGCTTTCTGACGCGCCAGCTTCCGGATAAAGTCGTTAAAGTCGAATAGCTCGCAGCTTCGCTTCCACTACTTGGCGGCCCAGCGATGAAAATCGAACTCGATGCGTGAGGGTTCTTGGAAGCGTGTCGTCAGGTAGTCCACCAGCACCCTGATCTTGTACGGCACGTAGCTGCGATGTGCGTAGCGTAGATAAACGATGTTGGATTCAGTGTTGGCATTGCCGCGTACGCTCCAGTCCGGCAGTACGACCTGGAGCTCTCCCGATTCCAAGTAGCGCGGCAAGGAATGCGCGAATAACACCGTCAGGCCGAAGCCGCAGAGCGCAGCGTTCAGCACGGCTTCGTACTGTTCAACGATGGTGACGCGGCCTGCGGGTTTGATCACGACACGCGTCTCGCGACGTCGACCCGTCCGCTGTTGCCGAAATTCCCACTCCGATGGATGGCCTGCCGCGGAGCGAGTCGCGATGCATTGATGTGCCGCGAGATCTTCGGGATGCCGAGGAACACCGTGCTTCGCCAAGTAGGAGGTGCTGGCCACGAGGGCCAGCGGCAGCTCGGCGAGCCGCTTCATGACGTTGTTCTCTCCGCCCGCCGCAGTGTGTTGTAAGGCCAGGTCGTACCCCGCAGTGATCAGGTCCGGCGCGTGATCGTCGAGGCGCACTTCGATAGCGAGCTTGGGGTGCAACTGCAGGAAATCGGCCAGCATGGGCAGCACATGATCCTTGCCGATCGCCAAACTGCTCCATAGCCGCACGGTTCCGGACGCTTCGTGACGGGCTTCTTTGAGCGCATCGATTGCATCGTCCATGTGGGCGAGCGCAAGCGTGGCTTTCTGTAGAAAGATCCGACCCTCGGCCGTGAGTGACAGGTGCCGGGTCGAACGCGTGAAGAGCCTGGTTTCCAGCTCCCGCTCCAGGCGCGAGATGATTTTGCTCACGGCCGGCGTGCCGATGCCGAGTTGCGCTGCAGCGCCGGTAAAACTGCCGCAGTGCGCGGTTTGTATGAATACTTCTAAATTTTTAAGGTCTTCCATTGGGACGCCGTTGACTGTCTGGAAACTGTGTGTGTCCTATTGATGACTTTTATATGCGTCGGCACGCAAGGATACTGGAGAGCGGGGCAATACGGGGGAAACGCGATGACTTCCAACGATCACCAGGGCGCCGAACGCATCCGGCTCGACTTCGTGCCGAAGGACGCGTATCTCTCGAAGGAGTGGCTGCGGCTCGAGAACGAGCGATTGTGGCCCAGGGTTTGGCAAATCGCTTGCCGCGTGGAAGAGGTCAAGCAGGTCGGCGACTATGTGACTTACAACATCGCGGACGAATCAATCATCGTCGTCCGCACGGGCGAGGAGCGCATCGAAGCCTTCTTCAACGTGTGTCAGCACCGTGGCAGACGTCTCACCGAGGGCTGCGGACATACGAACACCTTTCGCTGCCGCTATCACGGCTGGACGTGGAAGATCGACGGTTCGCTCGCCAAGATTCAAGATCCCGAGGATTGGGCGGGCTGCCGGGACTTTTCTCCCGAGCACTTGCGGTTGCCCCGCGTGCAAGTCGGCCTCTGGGCGGGCTTCGTTTTCATCAATATGGATCCGCAGGCCGAGCCGCTGGAGCAGTTCCTGCATCCCTTGCCCGAGTATCTCAACGGATTCGAATTCGAGAAGTGGCGCTTCCGCTGGTACAAAACGACGGTGTTGCCGTGCAATTGGAAGACCGCCTTGGAAGGATTCAACGAGGCGTATCACGTGGCCTGCACCCATCCGCAGTTGCTGGATCACATGGGCGACGATCCGACGCGTTCCGTCATGTTGGGACGGCACGGGATGTACTACTACCCGCCCGAGCGCCGTCCATTGGGAGCACCTGCTTCGCGTACCAACAAGCCCATGCCTGAGGATCTGCGACCAGGAGTGGTGCGCCATTACAACGAGCTGAATGAAACACTGAAAGCGATGTATTCACCTCGCTCGGTCGAGGCGACGCATAGGCTGCTCAAAGAAGTGGAACCTACTGACGATGCCATGCGCGTGTACGGCATGATGGAACAGTTCCAGCGCGAAGCAGCAGTCGCTTCCGGCGCAGGCTGGCCGCAGATGACACCCGAGCAGCGTTTCAAAGCGGGCACGGAGTGGCATTTGTTTCCCAACCATGTGTTCTTACCGTTGGCAGACGCGTCGATTGCCTATCGTGCACGGCCGAACGGCGGCGATCCGGATTCGTGCATCTTCGACATCTGGTCGCTGCAGCGGTATGCGCCAGGTGCCGAGCCTTCGCTGCAACGCGAATTCATTCCCGATTGGAAGGCCAACACCGTGGCGGATTTCGGCTACATCTTGTCGCAGGATTTCCAGAACTTCGAACGCGTGCAATTGGGCATGAAGTCACGCGCCTTCGTCGGCGCTCGTACCAATCCCTTGCAGGAATCCGAAATTCCCAACATGCATCGCGCCCTGCACGAATACCTCTTTGGCAGCGCTCCCGCACTTGCCGATTCAGAACCGACCCTTCGTGCCGTGAATACATGATGTACATGCGCAGGTAACACGGGCTGTCGTTCCGCGCGGTATGAGGTATCGTTGCGGCTTCGTTTCCTATCAGCGGGACACTCGTCGTGAGCAAGATCGACTTTACCGGGCGCGTCGCCATCGTCACAGGCGCAGGAAATGGGTTGGGCAAGGAATACGCCCTTCAGCTCGCCGCGCGCGGCGCAGCGGTCGTTGTCAATGATCTAGGCGGCACGACGACGGGCACGGGACAAGACAACTCCGCGGCCGATGCCGTGGTGCGTGAAATCGTAGTGGCGGGAGGGCGAGCGGTCGCGAACTACGACTCGGTCGGTACTCGTGCGGGCGGCGATGCCATCGTTGCCACCGCGATGGATCACTTCGGACGTATTGACATCGTCATCAACAATGCAGGCAACCAACGCAATGGCCGCATCGAGCAGCTCACCGATGACGACTTCGAAGCGGTGCTCGCAGTGCATCTCAAAGGCGCGTTCTATTTGAGCCAGACCGCGTACAAACACATGCTCAAACAGCAGTATGGACGCTTCATCTTCACGTCTTCCGCATCGGGTGTGTTGGGCCACTTCATCCGCGCCAATTATTCGAGCGCCAAAATGGGATTGGTCGGTCTGATGCATTCGTTCTCGCTCGAGGGGGCCCGTGCTGGAATCTTGGCCAACGCATTGCTGCCGACTGCCGCATCGCGACTCGGCCAAGCGCCCGTCGACGCCATACTTCCCGAGTGGGAAGCGGTGCAACCTCAAAAGACTAAAGGCATAGAGAAAATCGGCGCCAAGATGCGCGTCGAATACGTCACGCCGCTGGTGCTGTATCTCGCGAGCGATCACTGCAAGACCACGCACGCAATGTGGTCGGCGACGGGCGGCCGCTACGCTCGGTGCTTCATTGGCATGACTCGCGGCTGGCTCGGACCGGCGGATCGACCCGCAACGCCCGAGGAGATCGAAGCGAACTTGACGCAAATCGAAAATCGCGCGGGCTTTACGGAACCGCAAACCGTTGCCGAGGAACTCGAAGACGTGGTGAGAGTGACGGCTGAGCGCGGCGCGTAACGCTTATATTTTCAGCGTATGAATGACGATGCGTTGACGCTGCGTCGTTCTACGAATGCGGTTGTGATCGGAGAAGTTTCAACCGCGGACGCGGGGTATCAGGAAATTGCAGGTAGGTCCTTTTGCCTTTGCCAGCCGCTCGTCTAAGGTCGCAAGCGGCAATCCAACCACCTCGGCAATGGCAACGTACCATGCGTCGTAGCTCGTTACATTGTGCCGCAGTTCCCAAACTCGCTCCGCAAACGGATCAAAGGAGAAGAGTTCCATATTGAGATGCATCAACTCTTCGCACGCCGCATTGGCTTCGGGCGTCGTGATCGTCTTGACTCGTTCGAGTCTGCGTAAGACGTTCACGGCTTCGACGCGTATCCCCTCTGGGGCGAGCAACGTACCGGATATAAGAATTCCTTCAGCCCATTCGCCGTGCGGTCCAGAATCGACCAATGCGGCGATGACTACGGATGCGTCTACAACGGCGCTCAACGTCGATCCGCATCGCGGTGTTTCAGGATTTGCTGGGCAGAGACGCGGGTTTGCGATGCCCGTTTCCTCTTGCGTACTTGTTCTAACCAGGAGTCCACCGAGGGGCGGGCTGCCAGGCGTTCCAGCTCCGCCCGTAGATACTCTTGCATCGATTTTCCTTGCAGAGCCGCGCGAGCGGCGAGCTCGTCACGGACCTTCTCCGGAACATCGCGGATAGTGATTTGAATGCTCATGACTGCATTTTGACTGCATTCAGTGTGGTATGCAAGCAAAGCTATTGCCTCGGTCCAAGCAACTTTGGTCGAAGTCACGCGACTTCGTGTAGCACCCGCGCCAACTCTGCCGGCTGCGACTGCAACAATTCGCGATCGTTACAGTGCAGCGTGACCAGTTGCGCATCGTGCATGCGCTCGCAAATTTCCTTGCCCGGAGAGCCGAGCGCATCCTCTGCAGCCACCGCAAGCTCGAGTACGAGCGTAGGCACTCGCACGCGCGCCAACGCGGCAGCTAAGTCGAAGCTGTAATTGGCGGCGTAGAGCGCATCGTAGGCGCGTTGGCATTGGAGTTTGTCGATCTGCTCGTCGTCGAAGGCTCCGGGATCATCTTCGCGCGGTACGGGACGCTTGTTTGCGACGTATTGCCGCATGGCTTCGTTGCGGCGCTCGGCATCGAGCAGGATGCTGTGGCGCATGCCCGCGAAGATGAAGTGTTCGACGCGATCGGGTGCGTTTGCCGCCAGTGCAGCGCCTACTTTGTTGCCGGAATGTAATCCGAAAACTCGGGCTTTTTCGATGCGCAAGGCATCGAAGAACTCCACCATCACAGCCGCAATCGATTCCATCGATGCGTCCGCAGGCAAATCGCACGATTCACCGAAGCCGGGGAGATCGACCGCCAGTACGTGCGCACGCTCGATGAGCGGCATCACTCGTTTGAATATGCGCGACGAGCGCGGAGCGGGGTGCAGCAACAACAGCGGCGGACCGGCACCGTACTCGCGATAGTGAATTTGTCCTATCGACGTGTCGGCATATCCGCAGCGAATGACCATGTCATGTTCCCTGCGCCGCTTGGGCTCCCGCGATACGCCCGAAGATCGCTGCCTTGCCGAGCGATGAACCACTCATATATCCCGCTGCGTGCAATCCACCGATGACTTCACCAGCAGCGAATAAATGTGCAATCGGTCGTCCATGAACGTTGAGCACTCGCATATCGGTGTCGACGTGAAGGCCGCAGTATGTCGAGAGCACTGCCGTGGAACAAGGCAACGCGTAGTAGGGCGGTGTCGCGATTTTTACGGGCTTACCGAAGCCGCCACCCAAAGAGGTTCGACCGAAATCGGCATCGTGATTGGCATCTACAAACGAGTTGTAGCGTGCGACAGTGGATTCGAGTCGCGATGCGTCGAGTTGCATCAGTGCTGCGAGCTCCTGTAGCGTTTTCGCCTTGCGAATCACGCCTTTTGCGAGAGCGCCTTGCAAATCGTTCACCGAAGGATTGGGCGCGGACTGATCCATGATGGGTTGATCGAAGATCTGGATCGCGACACCGTCTCGCTGCGCGAGGCAGATCGTTCCCAGCTTCTTGTACGACTGCGACTCATCGGCGAAACGCTGCGCATCGAGGTTGACGACGATGGCGCCGCGATAAATGGCCATGCGCAACATGAGTTCATCACCCGGACGTACGCGAGTATCGGGATAGTTGTTGAGTGCAGCGCCGAAGGTTCCTGTGATATAGCCCATGTCGATGAGATCGGCGCCGAGTTCCCAGGCTAGCGTGAGTCCGTCGCCGGTATTGCCTTCGCCGCCCCACGCGGGTGCAGTGACGAATTGCGGCGCGAATCTCTGCATCAACTCAGGATTCTTAGTGAAGCCACCGCTTGCGATGACAACACCACGTTTAGCGCGAACAGCAACCGGCTTGCCCGCGACATATATTTCGCAGCCGATGACCTCGCGCAGTTCGTTCGTGAGCAGTCTGTGCGCCGGCGTGTCTGCTTGGTAATGAATGGACGGTGTGTCGCGTACTCGCTCATGCAATGCTTCGATGAGCTGTTTGGAGTTCGTTGGATGCGTGCGCGGCACCGTCATGTTGGAACTCAAGGAAACTTTGTGAAACACCACGCCGTGTGCCTTCAACCAATCGAAAGTGTCCGCCTGATGCTCGACGTAGAGCTGCACGAGTTTAGGATCGGCTTTGCCGCCTGCGATTTTCATCAACTCTTCGGCCAGCCCCGCAGGCGAATCTTCGACGCCAATGGCGCGTTGTAGTTCGGTGCCGGCAAATGCCAAAGAACCCGCACTTAACACCGTACTGCCGCCGGGACGCGCCATCTTTTCGAAGAGAGCGACGGAGGCACCGCATTCCGCTGCGGCCAGTGCGGCGCAGTGGCCTGCGAGTCCGCCGCCAATAACGACGACATCGAAATTGTGTTCGTGTGTTGTCATACGTGTGCGCCGCGTACGGTGTCGATGACGCGCAAAGCGTCGGCGGGTTGCGTATCAGCGCGCCAAGCTACGTGGCCGTCGGGACGTACCAGCACGAGCTTGCGTTCGTAGAGTGTGCGTGCCGCAGCGTGATCTATATCGACGACTTCGAGCGGCATGCCTCGCAGCTGCGCTGCATCTTCGAATGCAGTCACCGCGACCGATCTATCGAAGCGCAATAGAACGAAGCTGCGCCCGAACAGATCCAAGGTCGATCGATTCTCAGCGAGCCACACGTGCGGAGCGCGATGGCCGGGCCGCGCTGTTTGCTCATAAGTCGATACCGTATCTTCAGGTTCTGCGGTGCCGTCGGGAACGATGACCGGCGAACCTTCGTAGCGATAGCCGAGATGAATGCCGATCGTGAACCACTCGCGTTTCATCATCTCCGTGTAAGCATCACCGAATTGTTTGCGCGCGGCATCGCCCGCGGGACCGGGCTCGAACGCTTCTCGCGGCGGCTTTTGGTCGCGCGGTTGCAACATGCGTTTGAGATTGCCTGTCGCTTCATTCACGTTGCGGATCGCGACCGGCTTGCGTTCGATTTCATACGACTCCAGCAAATGCTCGCCGCCCCATCCGTGCACCAGGGCGGCGAGCTTCCAGCCGAGATCGACCGAATCCTGAACGCCCATGTTCATGCCGAAGCCGCCGGTGGGCGAAGTGAGGTGAGCTGCGTCGCCTGCGATAAATACGCGCCCATTGCCATAGCTGTCAGCGACGAGCTGGCGGCGAATCCACGGCATGATGGAGAGGACTTCGAAATCGAAGTCTCTGCCGATCGCACGCTTGAATGCCACGCGAATGTCGTCTTCAGTCAACGTACGCATTGTTTGATCGCCGACAATGGAGAAGCGCCACCAGTCGCGGCCGTTGATAGCCACCATGGTGGCCCAAGTGCCGTCGGGGCCGATGAAGATGTAGCGGTAGCCCGGCTTCTTGTCGTGCAGTTTCTCCATGCCGTCATAGCGAATGATGGCATTGGTCGTGTAAGTGAGCGTCGGTTGACCGCTCATCGTGATGCCGAGCAATTGTTTGACCGTGCTCGAACCGCCGTCGGAGCCGATCAAATAATCACAACGCACTTGGTGTTCGCGACCGGAAGTGAGATCCACTAGGGTTGCAATCACGCCGTTCGCATCCTGCGTGAACGCCTTCAGTTCCGTCTGATATTTGATTTCGACATGCGGCGTGCGCTGCGCGAAGCGAGTCAGTACGGGATCGAAAAAGTGTTGCGGACAACGCTCGCGCTTTTGCGGACTTTGCGGCGGCTTGGGTTCGAGGCGATTGGAAGGGAAGGGCTCGCGACCGAACTCGAAGCCGCCGTGCAGCCCTGAGACCCACGCGTAGTCCTGCGGGTAATCGCGGTTGTAGCCCGCGTTTTCGACCCATTCGGCGATGCCCCACCGCCGGCAGAACTCCATGGTGCGCACGCCTATCAAATCCATCTTGGGCTGAAAGATCGAGCCGTCGCCGCGCTCGATCAGCATGCAATCCACGCCGCGCCAGCCTAGATCGCCGGCGAGCGCCAGGCCGATGGGGCCCGCGCCCACAATGAGAACGGGCAAACGTCGATTCGAATCGCTCATTGTTCTTCGCGCAACCAATGAAGTTTCTGTAGGAGGGGTTCGTCCGTGACACGGAGCAAGAATGAATTCGCGGAGGCTTCGTGCAACGCCGGACGCCACGCAGGCACCACGAGCACGTCGCCGCGCGACCACTCAAAGCGTTCGCCATCGATGGTCGAGCGGCCTTCGCCTTCGATCACTGCGAAGATGGAGTTGGCTGTCGTTCTCGCGCGCGTTAGTGAAGCGCCACGCTCGAACCGCAACACGTGAAGTCCGATCGTATCCATGTGCGGCGGACCCAGTTCGACAGTGCGCACGCCGGCGCTGATCTCAGGCGCCGAGGTGAGGCGTGTTTGCGTCTCGGTGAAAGCGAAGCGAAACGGCGAGCGCGCGTCCACAGTATCCGTGCGCTCGATGCGGTCGGGATACTGAGCGAAAAACATCGGCTCGATGAAGTGCACGGTCGGCACGTCCAAGAAGTCGATCCAATAGGCGCGTTCGTCGCTTTCGTTCGAGTGTCCATGCCACGCCCAATTGGGCGTCAACAGAACATCGCCACGGCTCATCGGAATTTTTTTGCCGTCGACGACGGTGTAGGTGTTGGGAGCCGCGTCGATCACCAATCGAAGCGCATTCGGTGTATGACGATGGCTGCGTGCAATTTCGTGCGGCATCACCATCTGATACGCCGCGATCAGCGTGCGTGCTGTCGCATACGTATTGCCGGGCACCGGGTTGTAGAGAATCAGATTGCGTCGTTCGGCAAGCTCGGTGCTCACGAACCGTCCTGCAGCATCGAGCGCCGGTTTGGCAAGTTCGAAAGACCAGCGCACGGGCACGAAATTCTTGCGCGGCGCCGGCCACAGCGAAGGCTCGGGCTTGTTCCAGCCGGGTCCCATGCCCGACTGGGCGAGTAATTCGTAGAGCGCTTCCATGCTCGGCGCATCGCGAAACGCTGTTGCTCGTGAATGGGTCATGCGGCACCTCGCTCGCGTTACACAGATTCCGCGATTGCGTTCAAGTTCATTTCGCCGACGTTATCAAGGACGATACGCACGCGATCGCCGGGCTTGACCGGTCCGACGCCTTCGGGCGTTCCCGTCGCAATGATGTCGCCCGGCATCAGCGTCGCCACGCGCGAAGCGAGCTCGATCATGCCCGGGATGTCGAGGATCAAATCCTTGGTGTTGGCATTCTGTTTGAGCTCATCGTTCACCCAGAGCCGCGCCTGCAGATTCGATGCGTTCGGCACTTCATCCTTGGTGACGATCCACGGACCGAAGGGGCAGAACGTGTCGTAGGATTTGCGCATGACGCGCTCTTCGTTGCCTCGCACCACCATATCGATCAGGCATGCGTAACCGAAGATATGATCAAAGGCACGTTCGCGCGAGATGTGCTTGCCGCGCGTGCCGATGACGATGCCGAGTTCGCATTCGTGGTGAATTTCGCGTCCGGGCAAGTTGGGCAGCACGATAGGGTCGTTCGGACCGCTCAGCGAACTGTTGGCCTTGAGAAAGAAGCCGTTCACGTCGGCGCGGTTCTTGGAATTCATTTCGTCCCGATGCAATTGATAATTGGCCGGGAACGCCAGCAGTTTGTTGGGCCACTCGATCGGCACTTCCAGACGAATGCGCGATGCATCGATCTCTTTGATTTTCGGGTCGCGCAAGAGCTGCGGCATGCGCGCATGAAATTGCGCGATGAACTGCACCATGTGCACCGGAGGCCAAGCGCTCGGCTCGATGCCGAGCGCTTGAGTCAAGTCGTAGGAGCGGCCTTCATGAGTGACGCCGATGCGTCCGCCATCGAATCGAAATAGTTTCATTGCAGTTCCTCAGCGCGGCAGCAGAGTTTCGGCGATCACTTCGATCAACTCGACCGCGAGCCGCAAAAGCGCATAGAGAACGGCGGCGCCCACCAACCCCCCGACGAGTTGCAGCGTGCTGCCGTTCAGTACAAACGAAATAATCGCCGCGACCGCTGCCAGAACCGCAATGCCGGCCGCGATCGTTCGGCCGCGCTTGGCGATAAGTTCAATGGCTGGAAAACGACTGGGCATCGAATCTGTGCTCCTCTGCAAGCCGCGGCGGCGTGTAGGCGTAAATGGTCTTACCATTCTGCACGCGACGCAAGATTCGTTCAAGGCAGCACACTATTTCGCATTGACTCCGTGACCGCATCGATGCCAAACTTTATTGGTAAGACCATTCGGATTCACGGGCTATGAACGCGAGCGCCAAGCAAATTCAACCCCGGCAAGCGGTGAACGCATTGCTGGCCGAAGTCGGCCGCTTTGCCGCCCGTATCCGCTTAGCGGACGTGCCGGCGGAAGTACGTGCGCACGCACAGATCAACATGCTCGACACCATCGGCTGCATCGCCTCCGGCGCGCGCTTGCCCGAGTCGCAAGATCTGCTACGCGCAGAGCTGTCGCGAGGCGGCCGCGAGGAAGCCACCGTGCTCGGCACGCGTCATCGATTGTCCATGGAAGCGGCAACGCGCGTGAACGGTTACATGGGCGATGTGTTCGAGCTCAACGATCTCATCGGCGGTCATGCAAGTATCACAACGGTTACACCTGCGCTTGCGCTCGCGGAAGCCATCGGCGCAAGCGGCGCTCAGTTGCTCGAGGCGGTGATTACCGGTATCGAGGTGGTGTGTCGCATTCACGGCGGCTTCTACGCGCATCAAAAGCCGTTCACTGAAACCGCAATGGTGCAGGTGACTATCGCCTCAGCAGCGGGATCGGCTGCGGCAGCGTCGAAGTTGCTCGGATTCGACGAACAGAAAACCTTGCATGCGATGGCCATCGCCGGTGCGCTTACGAGCTGGGGGCCCGCGGAACTCGTGTTCGGCGAGGGCAACAGCCTAAAGCCGATTCTGTTCGGCGGCTGGCCGGGCTCGATCGGTCTGCTCGCCGCTCACTATGCGAAGGAAGGAATGACAGGCTCCACGCGCTTGCTCGAAAGTCCCATCGGTTACTACTCGACTGTTGCGCGCGGCTATGACACCGACGTGATTCTCGATTTCGATCATTGGCGACTCGCCCAACCGCGCCGCAAGCTTCATGCGTGCTGCGGCTACACGCACTGTGCGATCGATACAGTCGCGCGACTGCGCCACGAAGGACATTTACGTGACGCCGCTAAGCTGCGAGTGCATTTGCCTGCGTACATCATGCCGGCGGTGGTGAAGCACGGTGCGCCACCTACGACGCCGAACGAAGCGCGTTTCAACATCGAATACTGTCTCGCGCATGCACTGGTCGATGCCGACGTCATCCTGCCGGATCACAGCACGAATTGTATGGAGCATCTCGAGCGACCCGAAATCAAAGCCGCGCTCGCAAAGATGGAATGCGTCGTGGAGCCGCGCTTCAATCATTATCGCTATTGCCGAGTCGAGGTACTCGATGCGAATGGATCGATTACGCATAGCGTCGAGAACGACGCGCCGCGCGGCAGCGAATGGAATCCCATGACGGATGAAGAAGTGCGCGACAAGTTCCGCCGCCTCACCGGTCATTTGCTTACGCCGGCTGCGACACGCGAGTATTTAGCGCGATTCGAACAGTTGAGCAGCGCACCGAATTGCGCGTGGTTGTTGCAAGCCTTTGCTTGAACGTCTGACTAGTTGGAGTGAACGATGGATCTTGAGATCAAGGGGCACGTAGCCGTCGTGACAGGCGGCGGCCGGGGATTGGGTGAGGAGATTTGTCTCGCGCTCGGCGAAGAGGGTTGCAAGGTCGTCGTCTGGGATCGCGACGATGCAGCTTTGCAAGTCGCGCAGCGTATTCGCGACAAGGGCGGCGAGGCGATCGGCATTGCAGCGGACGTAACCAAAGTGCCGCAAGTGAAATCGAGCATCGCGCAAGTGCTGGAGCGCTACGGCAGTATCGAGATTCTCATCAATTGCGCCGGTTTTTCCCGCGATGCGCCCGTCACCGAAATGACCGACCAGCAATGGCTCGATGTCGTCGACGTGAACCTCAACGCGCCGTTCTACGTCACGCGCGAAGTCGTGCCGGTCATGTTGAAAAACAAATACGGCCGCATCGTGAACATGTCTTCACGCGCGCGCAACGGCGATAATTTCAAAAGCAACTACTCCGCCGCCAAAGCAGGCGTCGTGGGATTCACGATGGCGCTCGCGATCGAGCTGGGTAAATCGGGCATCACTGTGAACGCGGTGGCACCTGGCTTCTGCGAAACCGAGCGCACGCGCGGACTGCCGTATTTCAAGGATCTCAAGAGCCGTGCATTGGCGCTCACGCCCACGGACCGCTTGGGCAACGAGCGGGATATCGCGGACGGTATGTTGTATCTGGTCGGCAAGCGCTCGGGCTATATCTCGGGCGAAGTACTGCAAATCGCCGGCGGCCGCTGGCGTTGATTCGGAGGATGGGTCATGGCTTTAGCAGCTAAACAATTGCCCGCATCGATGACGATCGAGCCGATCGCCCCCTATATGGGGGTCAAGCTGAGCGGTCTCGATCTCGAAGCCGCAGCGCGGCAGCCTGAATTCATCGATCTCTTGAAAAAGCTTCTGGCCGAACATCTCTTGGTGTTCGTGCCCAAACAGAAGATTTCCGGAGCGACGATGGAATTCATCCCGGCGCAGCTCGGCCCGCTGGTGAACATCAAGCGCGCGGGCAACGTCGCGCATCACGTGCCCAATTACGATTGGATCAAGGTGATCTCGAACGGCAAAGCGCCGGACGGCGTCGCTTATGGCGACGGCAATGCGTCGGCCCAGATTTGGCACAGCGACTCTACGCCTTGGGAAGTGCCCGTCGGCTATATCGCGTTTTATTGCCGCCAGACGGTCAATCCCGTGCCGAAGACATTTTTCAAGAACATGATCGCCGTGTACGACGCGCTCCCCGAGGCAATGAAAGAGCGCATCAATAAAGTGCGCGTCATCCATCACTTCTATCCGCGTCAGATCGAGATCAAGATCCATCAGGAAGGACCGTCGATGCCTTTGGAAGACCGCAAGCTCGGCTTCGTGCATCCGCTCGTGCGCCGTCATCTGCCGACGGGCAAATCCATTCTCTATCTGCCGACACGACGTGACAGCCTCGTCCAGGGAATGAGCGAAGAGGAAGGCGGTAAGCTGCTGCGCGAGCTGTGGGATTTCGCCAACCAGGCGCAGTTCGATGTCGGCGTCGGGCTGGAGCCCGATGACTTCGTGATATGGGACAACAGCGCTACCGTGCACTCGCGCGACGGCTGGGACGAGAGCCAGACGCGTATCATGTGGCATGTCTCCGCCGAAGGCGAAGTACCGACGCCGATGTATTCCAAGCGTACGGTGAATACCATCGGTTTGAGTCCCGAAGCGGCTCGCGAGGCGATGAAGAAACAAGTCGAGATGTCGGACTACTAGCTCTGCGATTGTTATATGTCGAAGAAACCGCCACGACGCGCGAATGACAAACGCACTTTGTTGATAACAGGTGCCTTGGGCAGCCGTGCGCCCGAATTCAAGGTCGTGAGCACGCGGCGCACTTTCGAAGAAGTCACCGACCAAGTCCGCGAATTACTGCTGGGCGGTTCGTTGCAGCCGGGCGATCGCCTGCCGGCCGAACGCGAACTTTCAAAAATGTTAGGGGTGGGCCGGCCCGCGTTGCGTGAAGCCTTGCGTGCGCTCGAAGCCGCGGGGCTCATCGAACTGCGCAAAGGAAAACTGGGCGGCGCATTCATTTCGCAGGGGAAGCCGAGCATCGTCTCGGCGCGCATGTCGGATTTGCTGCGGCTCGGCAACGTGTCGGTCGAAGAGCTGTTCGAAGTTCGACTCTGGATGGAAACAGGCATGGTGCGGACGGCCTGCGCGCGGCGTACCGACGAAGATCTGCGAGCGTTGCGGGAAAATGTGCGGCTCGCGGAAGAGCTGCATTTGCAGGGGCGTTACGAAGAACGCATCGTGGCCAACATTCAATTTCACAATCTGTTGGCAGATGCTTGTCACAATCCCGTTGCGGAATTGGTCACTCGCGGGTTGTCGGATGCCCTGCAAGGATTGATCAGTCGCGTGGGCACCGAGCTCTCGCGCGGCACGTTCAGATATCGCCACGATATCGTCAAGGCCCTTGAAGCTCGCGACGAGGTCGCTGCGGAGCAGGCGATCGCACGCATTATCAAGAGCGCCGAGCAAACCTATTTGCGGCTGGCGCAACAGCGTGGCGATACCGCAGCCAAAGTGCCCACCAAAACGGTGACGACGAGCGTGCGTAAAAAGGTAGCGGCTAAATGACGATGCGCATTTGGCATCAGTCGGCTGCGCCGTTCGGCGCGATGGGCGCGTATCAGGACGCACTGATGAAGCACGTCAACGCAATCGTGTCGCCAGGCACGGCAGTGACGTTTCACGGTTTGGACCCGGCGCTGTACGCGGGGCGTCCGCCCGCCGAGGTTTTGAAATACGCATACGCGCGCCATGTCATTCTTGGACAGATCATCGAGAACTGCCGGCAGGCGGAGCGCGAGGGCTACGATGCCGTGGCGATCGCGGCGTACAACGATCCGTTCGTGCGTGAAGCACGTTCGGTGGTCGATATTCCCGTAGTTTCGATGGCCGAGTGCAGCATGCTCGTTGCATGCAGTACTGCAAAGCGTTTTGCGCTCGTGACCTTGACGCCGGAGAATGTTTGGCGTCTGCGCGAAATCGTCGAGCGGCATGGACTGGAGAAGCGCGTAAGCGGCATCTATGCCATCGAGCCGCGCACGACGGAGCGGGAGCTTTCGCTAGGCTTTGCGAATCCTCAGCCTGTCATCGATGTCTTCAGTCCTGCGGTCGAGCGTGCAGCCGCTGCGGGTGCGGAGTTGGTCATCGCCTCCGAAGGCGTACTGAATGAAGTGCTCTATGCACATTCATTCAACAGGGTCGGCGCGACGCCGGTGTTGGATTGCGTCGGCGCAACGTTTTTATATGCCGAGCTGATGGTCAAATTGCGGCGCGCGACCGGTTTGACGGTCGGCCGCGCTTGGGATCACGCCAAACCCGACGGCGCTATGCTTGCGGACCTTACTCGCGCTCTCGGTCGCAAAGAGTAGGGCCCGTTTTACTCTTTCATCGACTGTACGAATCGATATTTCATGAACGAATCCAAGCTCACGTGTGATGTCGTCGTTATCGGCGGCGGCATTTCGGGAATGATGGCCGCAGTGCGTTCCGCGCAAGGCGGCAAGCGTGTTCTCGTGCTGGAGAAGACGGACGACGATCGTTACGTGTGCAACTCAAGGCTCACTGCCGGCATTTGGCACTGCTGCCAGATGGACATTCAAACCGATCCGCAGAAGCTCGAAGACGCGATCATGACCATTACCGGCGGCGGTGCGCGCCCGGATCTTGCACGCGCCGTCGCGCAAGACGGCATTCGCGCAGTGCGTTATATGCAGAGCGTCGGCATCCGCTTCATCAAAGGTCCCATGGATTATCAGAGCTTCATGTTGTCGCCGCCGACGATCACGCCGCAAGGACGGCAGTGGGAAGGCCGCGGCGGCGACGTGATGCTGCGGACATTCGAAGCCGAGTTGAAGAAACACGGCGGGCAAATCCTGCGAGGCCACAAAGCGGCGCGGCTCGTGCGCGATGGTGCGCGAGTGACAGGCGTGCAAGGTGAACGTGCGAACGGCGAGAAATTTTCGGTGCAAGCATCAACTGTCGTGATCGCCGACGGCGGCTTCCAGGCGAATCCCGAATACACGCGAGGCCCAATTACGCCCGCGCCGGAAAAGATATTCCAACGCAATGCGGCCACGGGCATGGGCGACGGTATGCGCATGGCGCGTGAAGCAGGCGCGGCCGTGTCCGATTTGCGCGGTTTCTACGGTCACGTGTTATCGAAAGATGCATTTGCAACCGACAAACTGTGGCCGTATCCATGGCTCGATTTCGTACTCGCAGCCGGGATGGCCGTGACGCGTGACGGCAAACGCTTCGATGACGAAGGATTGGGCGGTGTGCACATGGCGAATGCGATTGCGGCGCTGCCCGATCCCTCCGCGTGCGTGGTGATTGCCGATCAAAAGATTTGGGACGAGCGCGGCACTTATAACATTCTTGCGCCGAATCCGCGCATGCTCGATGCGGGAGCGACGGTCTACAAGGCGAACACAGTGGAAGAGCTCGCAAGCAAAGCGGGTATCGATCCAACCGCGTTGCGCGCAGAAGTCGATGCATATAACAAAGCAGTGAAGAACAAAGCGATGTCCTCGCTTGCACCCGCGCGCTCGACGCACAAGTTCGAAGCGTATGCGATCGAAAAAGGGCCGTTTTATGCGTTCCCCGCATGCGCAGGCATCACTTACACCATGGGCGGCATCTCGATCGATGCGAGCTGTCGTGTGTTGAACGAGAGCGGCGAATCCATTCCGGGCTTGTATGCCGTTGGATGCGCCTCCGGCGGCTTGGAAGGCGGCGCGAAGAAAGGCTATGTCGGCGGACTCGTCAAATCGAGCGCAACCGGGCTGCGCGCGGCGGAACACATTCTCGGTATTCTGGGAGTATCGGCATGAGTGCAATCATCAAGCAGAACGCAGTTGAGCAACGCGAGTTGATCGGCGCGTTGGCGTCCTATGTCTCTGATATCAAGCTCACGCATGTTCCTGCTGAAGTAAACAAGCAAGCCAAGCTGTGCATTCTCGATACCATCGGTGCGACGGTGGCGGGAAGCCGCACGACGGATTGGCATCCGCTCATGCGAGCCGAGACACTGGACAACG
>Ga0207667_10003154_pt1 | contig 20397 bp, 16 predicted proteins | sample KBSCornC52_FD_184301 | JGI IMG/M metagenome (GOLD analysis project Ga0207667, IMG submission 184301) | Corn rhizosphere microbial communities from Kellogg Biological Station, Michigan, USA - KBS Corn C5-2 (SPAdes) (version 2) | ecosystem: Host-associated > Plants > Roots > Rhizosphere > Soil ...
AGTCACAAGGCGCTGGCACCGGACATTGTGCTTGATGTTGCAGGCGGGACCTTGGCTGCGCGCAATTCGACTGGTGGCGATCTGGTGCATTTGCGGGCGCTGGTCGGGTCTTCTGGAGCTAGCTCCGCGCAGATTTGGACTGACGATCTTTTTGCTCACTCGTTCATTGAAGAAGCGCAATTGCTGCCAGGTGCGCAGACGCGACCAAACCTCAAGATTCAGGAAGGCTGCGGAAATCGCTGCACGTTCTGCGTAATTCCGCAGACGCGGGGTGGATCGCGGAGCCTTGCGGTCGATGCGATTATGCGCCAGGTGCAGGGGTTCGTTGCCGGCGGCGGAATTGAACTGGTGCTTTCCGGCATCAACCTTGGGCGCTGGGGACGCGATCTGCCGCAGAAAGAAAATACTCCGCGAACGTTGGCCGCTCTTGCGCGGCAGATACTCGAAAGCGGTTTGCCGCGGCTGCGACTTAGTTCGATTGAGCCGATGGACTGGGATGCGGAACTGATTGCGCTGATGGCGGAGTTTGGTTGCGCAAGTGCTCCGCCGCATGATGCTCGATTTGGCCGGCTGGCTCGCCACGCGCATTTGCCATTGCAGTCGGGGTGTGACGCGGTGCTGCGGCGTATGCATCGGCGGTACCGGCCATGGCATTACAGGGACAAAGTTGAGACTTTGTTCAATGCTGCGGGACCTGAGCTGACGCTGGGCGCAGACGTGATGGTTGGTTTCCCTGGCGAAACGGACGCGGAGTTTCAAGAAACGCTCGAGCTTGTGCGCGCACTTCCGTTCGGCTATTTGCACCTGTTTCCATTTTCTGCGCGGCCCGGAACGAAAGGATGGGCGTTGCATGCTGAGTGTCCGGTTGCGCCTGAGGCGGTTGAGGAACGCATGACGGAGTTGCGCGGCCTGGCTGCGGAAAAAAGCCGTACACACCGGATGCGCTTTATTGGTCGCGAATTTGAGTGCATCAGCATGCATACACCGGATGCGATTGCGACTCAGAATCGGACTTCGGCACTCACCGACAATTTTCTGCCGCTGGAAATTGAAGGTCGGTTTGCCGCAAATCAGCTGCTAAATGTGCGCATCTCGGGGATGGAGTCCGATGGCACGCTCCGCGCCGTCGGCGCCGCCTGCTTCGCTTGCTGATTGCGATTCTTACTTCAACTCAGCTTTGTTGTGGCAATCTGGATGGATGAAAAGCGACAGGTTGCTTCACATACTGCTGGTTGCGACACTTGCGCTCAGTGGCGTGCGCCCCAGCTATGCACAGGTTCCAGCAGAACACAAAACGCAGAACGTGATCGTCGTGATGATGGACGGAATGCGTTGGCAGGAAGTGTTTCGAGGTGCCGATCTCAAGCTGATCAAAACCCCAGGACCGAAATGGCTGGGCGATCCTGACGAGATGGCGGCGCAGGCAGAGAAACAATTCTGGCGCTCTAGTCCGGCCGAGCGGCGCGAAATTTTGATGCCTTTTTTGTGGAGCGTGGTGGCATCGCAAGGCCAGATCTATGGAAATCGTGACCTGGGATCAGACTCGCACGTCATCAACGGCCTCAATTTCAGCTACCCAGGGTACGCCGAAACTCTGACCGGAATTGCAGATGCGCGAGTCAAATCAAACGACAATGTGCCGAATCCGAATGAGACTGTCTTTGAGTGGCTCAATAAAAAGCCGGCGTTTGCAGGCAAAGTTGCGGCCTTCGGGGCATGGGGAACTTTCAACGGTATCTTCGACAAGGAGCATTGTGGCTTTGTTGTAAATGCCGGATACGATCCGTTGACCTCGGTCGAGTCGAGTCCGGAATTGAAACTGCTCAATGATCTCAAGGCTGAATCAGCGCGCGTCTGGTCCGATGAACCGTTCGATCCGTTGCCATTTCATACTGCGGTTGAATACATCAAGGCCAGCAAGCCACGCGTTCTGTTTATCGGGCTTGGCGAAACTGACGACTGGGCTCATGCAGGCTCTTATCCCGAATACCTGATCGCTGCACACTTGAACGACAGTTACATCAGCCAGCTTTGGCAGCTTGTGCAATCCATGCCGGAGTACAAGGAGAGGACCACATTGATCATTCTTCCCGATCACGGCAGGGGTGAAGGAAAAGAATGGACTACCCATGGAGAGAAGGTGCCCGCGTCAAGAGAAACGTGGATGGCCTTCATCGGTCCCGATACTGCGGCACTTGGCGAGCGCAAGCATGCTGGCCCGGTGACGGAGAGCGAGATAGCGGCTACATTGGCAGCGCTGCTGGGCGAGGATTACCACGCTGCGGTTCCGAAATCGGGCAAAGCCATACCTGATGTGCTCATGAAGTAGTGCACTTCTGCCCTTTGTTCCTGTTGTTTTACGGACGTGAAATCGGGAGCTCGGCTATGCACAGGCGAGCCGGGCCGATGCTATACTCAGGGTGCGTTGCTGTGGCTGCATCCAACTCGGGAAATGCCCCGAACGCGGCGGCAATGACATCTGGAGGAGTACCATCGCACTCGACAAACGTTCGGCAAAATCGTTTATCCGCATTAACGACCGGATTCGCGCCCGCGAAATCCGCGTCATCGATGAAAACGGCGAACAACTCGGCATTCTCGCCCCTTTTGAGGCTCTGAAGATTGCACGAGAGCGCGGATTGGACCTGGTTGAGGTTTCGCCCAATGCGGTCCCGCCCGTCTGCCGCATCCAGGACTATGGACGCTTTCTGTACGAGAAGGAAAAGAGCGAGCGAGCAGCGCGCAAAAAGCAGAAAGTGATTGTTGTGAAGGAAGTAAAATTCTCCGTCACGGTTGACGAGCACGACTACCAGACGAAGAAGAATCAGGCCGTCCGCTTTTTGACTGAAGGCGACAAGGTAAAGGCCAGCTTGCGGTTCCGCGGCCGTCAGATGGCACATCGCGAACTGGGCTACGCGATCATCAACCGGCTCATCCAGGACATTGGTGAAGCGGGTGTGGTTGAGTTTATGCCGCGCATGGAAGGAACGATTTTGCATGCCATTCTGGCGCCAACGCGCAAGCAGGAAGCTCCCAAGCCGAAGCCCGCCGCACCGGCCCCGCCGACCAGCGCTCCCGTTGCGCGTTGAAGGCAAGTTTACGAGTCGATCAGTTTAGAATTTGACAAGCAGGGCCGCTCATTTCAGCGGCCCTTTGCATTTGGATGGGGATTGCGGATTGAACGGTTTAGCTGCGATGATCTCTGCGTCGGTCCTCAACTGGGGAAAATCAGCATGACAAGGATGAAGCTGCCACTCGCCCTGATTGCAGCATTGTGGATTGCAGGGCCGCCAGGATTTGCGCAATCGCCGGTCTGGCCACCTTCGGATCACCAAACGATATCGATATGGCCCGGAACGGCTCCAGGCGCGGCTTCGACGTCATCTACCGCTGAAACTGATGCTGACGTGACCACGCCGAAAGACGGCTCACCGGCGGGACGCCCGGTATACCGAATTGGCGTCGTCGTGAAGCCAACGATAACAATTTACAAGGCAAAGGGCACAGGTGGACCGGGACCGGCAATGGTTGTGTTTCCCGGCGGCGGCTATATGCATTTGGCCATCGACATTGAAGGAACTGAAGTCTGCGACTGGCTGACGTCGATTGGGTTCAATTGTGTGCTGCTGAAATATCGCGTTCCGAACAGCGGACCGTATCCAAAATCGTCGGCAGCGTTACAGGATGCGCAGCGGACGATGGGGCTGGTTCGTCAGCATGCAGCTGAGTGGGGCATAGACCCACATCGTGTGGGCGTACTTGGTTTTTCAGCAGGCGGACATCTTTCGGCTGCATTGAGCAACATCTACGAGAAGCGTCTGTATGAACCCGTTGATGAGGCCGACAAGCTGAGTTGCCGGCCAGACTTCTCGGTGGTCATCTATCCCGGATACCTTGCTCTTGCCGACCAAAATTTTGCGCCCAACCCCGAAATTCATCCCACGATGAACACGCCGCCAACCTTGATTGTCCAGGCTGAAGATGACCCGGTGCATGTTGAGAACTCGCTGGTTTACTACCGGCAGTTGAAGGATGCAAAGGTCCCGGCGGAGCTGCACATCTACGCTAAAGGCGGACATGGCTACGGGCTCAGGAAAACGGGGAATCCTGTTGCCGTGTGGCCGCAGGACGTGGAACGCTGGCTGCATACGATCAGGGTGTTGGGCGTGGAATAGATGCGGCAAGTCGGTAAGCTCTCAGCTTTCAAGTTTCAGCGCTCGGCCTTCAGGTTTGTGGTGAGCTTCAGGGCTTGCTGATTGAAGAACTCCCTTTGGGCTTGAGCCGGTATACTTCAAGGCTGACGAGTTCAGCCGTTCCGCTGTTTTTAGTGCTTTGAAATTCTTATGCTGATTGCTGTGCTGACTATTTCCGATCGCTGCTCGCAGGGCTTGCTGACCGATACTGCGGGACCCGCGGCCGTCGCGTTGCTCAAGACTGAGTGGGCCGATGCGGCGTTCCACACTGGTCTGCTGGCGGATGAGGAAGATGAAATCGCCACTTGGCTCCAAGATGCGTGCAGGCGTGGCGCGACGCTCGTGGTGACCGTGGGTGGAACGGGCATGAGTCCGCGTGACCGCACGCCTGAAGCTACGCGACGTGTGATCGATCGTGAAGCTCCGGGTCTGGCCGAAGCAATGCGCGCAAACGGAGCGAAGAGCAACCAGTTTGCCTGGCTGTCGCGGGGTGTTGCCGGGCTCAGCGGAAGCACACTTATCGTGAACCTGCCGGGCAGCAAGCGCGGTGCTCATGACAGTCTTGAATCGATTCTCCCGCTCTTGCGACATGCGGCTGAAGTCGCTTGCGGTGGGCAGAGCCATCCGTCATAGCAGGTCAACGAGTTAGCAGGTCAGCGAGTTAGCACGCCAATTCGCGGCGAGTTAGCATCCTGGCTCTTGCTGGTTTGTTTCCTCTTCTAATCAACAGTTGACAACGGATATCGCTTTCCGGGATCGGGAAACGCTTTCCAAGTAGTCCGGTTTTTGACTCTATCGAGGAGCACGTCAGACATGCATCTGGTCTGAAACTCGCCATTTTTCATGATGTTTTCGTCATTTGCGCACGATTCTTGCGCTGAGAAACAGTGGGAAAAGGGTACAATGGCAGCCATGAACGCCCCGCGTAAGAGTCCCTCAAAGAAATCATCGAACCGGCGCCTTGTGTCTGTCAGCATTCGCGATGTTGCCAAGCGAGCGGGTGTTTCCATCGCGACAGTTTCACGCGCGGTGAACCACATTTCGAGCGTCGATCCAGATCTGGCCAAGCGAGTGTGGAAGGCAGTTGAAGAAGTCGGGTACGTTCCAAATCCGCAGGCGAGGGCGCTAGTTTCGGGGCGCAGTCGCATTCTCGGACTCATTGTTTCGGAAATTACCAATCCATTTTTTCCGGAGTTGGTGCAGGAATTTGAAAGCCTGGCAGTGGAGCAGGGGTACGAGGTGATGATTGGGTCGACAAATTACGATCCTGAACGCACCGAGTCGCTGATTCGCCGGATGCTGCAGCGCAGTGTAGATGGTGTAGCAGTGATGACCTTCGGCATTGAAGAAGACCTAATAAAGAAGTTGGTGGAAAGCGAGTTTCCGCTGGTGTTTATTGACGCTGGACCGAAGCTGCCGAACATTCGCGTTCTGAAGGTGAACTACGGAGAAGGCATTCGCGAGGCGGTGCAGCACCTGGCCGCACTCGGTCATCGATCGATTGCGTTCATTACGGGTCCGCTGCGTCTTCGTTCTGCGATGAACCGGCGCGATGCGTTTTTGAGTTCGATGGCGGAGTTGGGGCTTGCCGTTCCGGAAGAGGACATTATTGAGGGCGATCACACGATGGAAGGCGGGAGGACCGCAGTAGAAAAGCTGGTATGCCGTGCGGAGTTGCCATCTGCCGTGATGTGCTCCAACGACATGACGGCAATCGGCGTTCTACACGGGCTTTACCGCACAACGCACAAGGTCCCGGCTGATGTTTCGGTGGTAGGGTTCGATGACATCCACCTGTCGCAATTTGTGTTACCGCCGCTTACGACGGTGCAGATGTCATGCCGTCAGCTTGCGGCATCTGCCATCCAGGCGCTGCGCGCAGGAATCGAGCCGGATCATCCGAAAGCAGCGCAGAAGGAATGGGACATACCCACTCACCTGGTGGTAAGGCAGTCTTCCGCATTTCCGCGTGGCACGTTGCCGGCGAGGGTGCAGGTTGCCGCGAACGGCAAGTAGGCTAACCCAACACATATTGGGCGTCTGTCGAGGCAAATGTGCAGTAGAGTTGCGCGTCAACTACTGCGGCGTGACCAGGTGATGCGCAATAGCGAAAAGCGCCAGTTCAAGTCGCGTTGAAACTCCGGTTTTGTCGAAGATGTTGGACAGGTGCCGCTTGACCGTTTCTTCACTGAGATTGAACTGCTTGGCGATATCGCGATTGCTGCAACCTTCAACGATGCTGCCGACAACCTCCAGTTCGCGCGGAGTGAGGCCGTAGGTCTTGTGCTGCGGAATGGCGGCCTGTTGCATCAGGTCGTGGAGCGCCGAAACCAGGTTCACAACGCGCTTTCCGCCGATCCAGTAGTCGCCGCTATAAACGGTGCGAATTGCAGCCTGCAGATGGTTGGCGAGGGCGTCTTTAAGCACGATGCCTCGGGCGCCAATATGCAGGGCCTCGATGATTTGCTGGGTGGTGATCGTGGAGGTGAGCAGCAGGATTTTGACAGTGGCAGTGCCGTTCATGATGGCCCGCATAGCCTCAAGGCCAGGCAGGCGCGGCATCTGCACATCTAAAAGCAGAATGTCGGGCTGCAGTTCCAGGGTTTGAGTGATCGCCTCGTCGCCATCCGCGGCTTCTCCCACTACCTCAAAGCCGTCCTTTTCCAGGAGCATGTTCTTAACCCCGATTCGAACTACGGGGTGGTCATCAGCGAGTACGATACGGATCGGTCGTTCCATGTCAGCCGTAATCCCTCCAGCGCTGGATCTGTTGCTTCAACCGTGCAACTCTAGGATCGTTTACGTAAAACTCATATGATACATCGGCTTAGGCAGTTAATTCAGTTTCCAGAATACGCTCAAGATTTCGGGTGGCGGCGCGCAAATCGGCAAGCAGGGCCATTCTGTTATCCAGCTGGTTACTCTCATTGGCGCTGGTATCCTCTTCAAACAAGGCTCCGAGACGGGCCGCCTGAAGGGCGCCGGCCATTCCGCAACCACCTTTAATAGCATGGCCGATACGACGAATCTCTTCGCCATCACTCCTGGCGATGGCGGCTTCAAGGCCCCGAATACGCTTATTCAGGTCCGCAACGACGGCAGCGTAGATCTCGCGCACCGCCGACTCGGGCATCATCCCGCGGAATTGAGTGAGCGTCTCGGGAGTGATGACAGGCTCCTGAAGATCGAAGCGCGAGGGCGTCCCAGATGCGGATGATACTGTTGCCGAACCGCTGAGCATTTTTTGAAGCACATCAACGCCGAATGGCTTGAGAAGAAAACCATCGGCTGCGGCGCCAACTTCATCGGGGGGATGACTGCCGCTGATGACGATGATCTGCGCTTTGGTGACGGCACGCAGTTCATTAATGAGTTCCACGCCGCTGAGACCGGGCATCTGGGCATCCATCAGGATTACGTCAGGCTGGATTGCGTCTGGCGCGCCGTTCCTACCACCCAGTTGCTGCAGCGCGGAGGTTCCATTCTCTGCCGTGTGGACCATGTACCCGTTCATTGTGAGCACCGTTGCGGTCACTTCCCGGCTTACCAGATCGTCGTCGATCAGTAAGAGACATGGGAGTTTCCGGCTGTCATCGAAGCTCAGCATTGTCTTAGTGTGCATCGCACAAATGAATTACGGGCAAAATTCTGGTCATAAGGTATCCACATTGACGACGCCAACTTGATCGCGATGGCGGCGGCTTGACATCAGGCTAATGTGCGGCTCCCGGCTGCGGCTCGGTGGAGGGCAGTCCTACTGCCGCGGGAATAGGCAATTCCCTGCCCTGATTCCACTCCCACATGCCATGCTGGAACAATTCAGCACGATGCTGCCATTTTTCGATCTCGAGGTCATAACGAACGGTGACATTGTTCAGCCAGTAAGGACGGTTCTCGCTCATCCACACTTGGGCATACTGCGCTTTGATAGCGGAATAGGCATCGCGAAGGTCCTGGCAGCGACCGTTGTTGCCGCTGATTTCGCTGAGCATGTTTGAGGTTGAATCGCGCTGCGAATTGTCATGCTGAATGGCGCGTGCCTTGCTGTAGGAATCTGCGATTTCCTGTGCGAGCTGAAATTTCATGCCGATTAGATCTAGGCGGCGCGCACCCATGTCCATTGCGGTAAGCGCGTCCTGTTCTTTGACGTCGGGGTTGGATTGCCGGAGCTGGGCAAGAAGGACCACGGCTCGCTCAGCGTGAAGGCGGAGATCCGAAGCAGCGGGCAGCAGCTTGGCTGCGACTTCCTGCCCTTCCATGCTCCATGGATCGAGCCAGAAGACCGCGTCGCTGCTAATCTGCAGCTTTGCATTACCGAGGACTTCCTGGGCGGTCATCAGTTCCTTCTCTGCTTCATCGACCTTGCCGGTAGGGTCGCCGTGAAAGATGGGACCGTAAGCGGCCTGGTAATCGGGAATGGAACTCTCGCCAGCTTGCCATGCTGCGACCGGTCCGAACAGAACTCCATACCAGTCGAGGTTAAATAGGCCCTCGCCGTCATCATTCCAGACGGTATTGATCATGCCAGTGGAACCCATGCGCTGGCCATCGCGCACAAAGCCCTGAATGTTCCACAGGGCTGTTCGCGTGCGCGGAAACACCTCATTCCAGTTGGAATCGCCTGGAGCAACCCACGTTTCCATACCGGCCTTGGCAAATGGCTCAATCATGTTATCGAAGCCTGTGAAGTCCCAGTAGTTCCACGGCACAGCAATCATGTCTTTAGGCAGCCCGGCAACAGCATTCGGATCTTTTCCGCCGATATCGCCCCAGAACAGGAGTCGCCGATGCAGCGGCGCCAACTCATCGTGAATTTGCTTCAGGAAGGAGACGTAGACGGGGCCGTAGCCTTTTTTCTGAACCTCTTCCTGGGTGCGGCCGACGCCGAGGTCCCAGGTCTCGTCCGCGCCAATGTGGATGAAAGGCGAGGGAAACACAGCTGCGATCTGCGTGAACCAATTTTTGATGAGTGGCATGGATGCCTGCTGACCCGGTGCAAGCACGTGGCCGTGCGGAGTTTCCGCTGCCTCTTGATATAGCTCGTATTTCAAGACGTGGTGCAGGTGCCCGAACGCCTCCTGCTCAGGCAGGATGGTGACGTGGTACTGACGCGCATAGGCAACGAGTTCTTTTACTTCGGCAGGTGTCATGGCGCCCCCCGGAGGTGCGGCCATGGGCTGATTTGGGTAGAGTAGCGTGTGCTCAAAGTAGGGAGAGTAGAGGTTGGCTTTGAAAGCAGCGAGGACACGAATCTGATGCTTCTGAAATTCGAGCGTGGGCACGGGCCCCCGTGACAAATCGTCCTGAACCGCACGGTAACGCATGGCCGGCCAATCGCGAACGGTGCCGGTGGGCAGAGTACGACCCGCGCCGGGCTGCTGCAGCAACTGCTTGAGGGTCTGCGCACCGTAAAATACGCCGCCACTCGATCCCCCGATGATGTAGGCCTGCTGCTTTTCGATGACCAGAACGTAGCCTTCTGACTGCATGGCTGTGTCGAATGCAAGCCCGGCATGGGCCAAAACGGCCTTCGCGGCAGGAGCATCGGACCGCAACAGGTTAATGCGATAGAACACGCCGGGGCGCGCGGACTCAGCCGGCGCGAGCTGCTTGATGGCATCCTTCAGGTCGTCCGCGGCAAATTCGTCGGCAGCGTCGTGGCCCGGAACGAGAACCTCTATCTTCGCAGGAAGGGATGTTTTTTCCCCGAAGTGCACTTCGCGCGGCGCAGGCAACAGCGTTATTTGCGCGAAGCTGCTGGCGCTACAGACATTGGCCAAGACAACCGTCAAGACAAGAATCCGAAAGGCAAGAGTGCGAAAAGCAAGCGCGCAACGAAAAGAAGAAGCGGAAAAGATATTGTGGTTCGACATTCCTGTCGTCCTCATGGCAGAGCAGAAGTGATTGATTTCAACACGATCATTGTAGAGCAGGCATACACCTGTTAAGTTGTGTGCAAACGCGATGATTGATCCTGCCGGGAAAGCGAGACCGTAGATGAGCGTAGGCGGAGTGGCAAATGCGTCCGGAATGGCCGATTTCTCCGCAATTCGCCGCTACAACGCCTTTTTGCTTTTGGTGGCGGGGCTCGGCGGGCTGCTTTACGGAGTGGATGTGGGCATCATTGGCGGTGCCCTGCCGTACCTCGAGGCTACTTCGGGGCTCACCGCATCGCAATTATCGGTGATTGTCGCGGCTGTACTGCTTGGCAGCGTCATTTCGACCTTATTTGCCGGCGTTTTGTCGGATTGGCTCGGCCGCAAGATGCTGATGATTTTGAGCGGGCTTACCTTTGTGCTGAGCATTCCAGTGATTGCGCTTGCGCACGGCTACGGCCCGTTGTTCTTTGGCCGCTTGCTGCAGGGTGTGAGTGCAGGGCTGATTGGAGTTGTGGTTCCTTTGTACCTGGCCGAGTGTCTTTCCGCGACGAACCGCGGCAAGGGCACTGCCGTTTTTCAGTGGCTGCTCACGCTGGGAATTGTAGCCGCTGCCCTGGTCGGCATCTATTTCAGCTATCGCGTGGCAGCGGTGGAGAGGGTGGCGAGTACAACAACACTTCTGCACTTTAAAGACACCGCATGGCGAAGCATCTTCTGGGTATCGCTGCCTCCGGGAGTGCTGTTTGTGCTGGGATCGATGCTGGTGACGGAATCGCCCCGCTGGCTCTTCCGCCGCGGGAAGCGTGATCGCGCTTATACAGCGCTGCTGCGCTCGCGCACCCCGGATCAAGCCGCAATCGAATTGAGTGAGATGGAGTCGTTGGCGCGCTCTGTTCCCAGGGAGGAACATCGCTCCAGCCGCGAACCGCTGCTGCAGCGGAAGTATGTCGTTCCCTTTTTGCTGGCTTGCGTGATCCTGGCTTGTAACACGGCGACGGGAGTGAACTCCATCATCGGCTATAACGCTGGCATCTTGATGCAGAGCGGATTGAACGACCTGGCTGCACACTGGGGATATGTGCTGTTCACGGTTGTGAACTTTGCGATGACCGCCGTTGGTATGATGCTGGTTGATCGCAAGGGCCGGAAATTTCTGTTCGTGCTGGGCACCAGCGGCATTATTGTGGCACTGGTCTCGGTGGGCATTTCATTTCTGCGCGCGGAGAAACTGAGCATCGATGCAGCCAGCCAGATTCAGTCGCTTGTAAGTCCGGGTCAGAAAGTGAAGCTGCAATTCGATCCGGCAGAAGCCACGAGGCTTCTTTCGGCTGCAGGTTACAGAGGCAAGGCGATCCAGGCCGACCGCGCCTCACTGGCCATCATTTACTCCTATGGCGATTTCACCGCTGCCACATCGTTCGTCCGATCAGACAATACCGCCTCCACGCCAATCGAAATCGAGCGCGATAGCTGTGTGCCGTCAAACAAAGTCGAAGCATTCTTCAGAGATCCGTTTGCGGATCTTGATGCTGCGAGAACCGCGCCACTGAAGATTCAAAAGGCCCTTATCGGCCGCGTTCCGGAGTCCGCCCATGGATGGCTGGTAGCGCTGGGACTGTACGCGTTCATGGCGTTCTACGCGCTTGGTCCCGGTGTGTGTGTCTGGCTTGCGCTTTCAGAGCTGATGCCGACGCGGATTCGTTCCAATGGCATGAGCATTGCGTTGGTAATAAACCAACTCGTCTCAACCACGCTTGCCGGCATCTTTCTACCTTTTGTGAGCAAGCACGGCTATTCGTCAATGTTCTTCTTGTTTGCGAGCTTCACCGTTGTGTACTTCCTGGTGACCGCGTTTCTACTACCGGAGACTAAGGGAAAAACACTCGAAGAGATCGAAGCGCATTTCGCGGGCGGCTCATAGCTTTATTGAGATCGAGCGCCTGAGGCTATTCGCCCTCCGTGATTTTGCGCCATGTACGGGACTGGCTGCTCTGAGCCGACTCAGAAAAGTTGATCTTGCTGCGCGGCAGAACGACGAGATCGACGCGACGGTTTTTCGCTCTCGCATCCGGTGAGTCGTTTGGAGCCAGCGGATGATATTCCGCGTATCCTGCGGCAGACAAGCGATCCGCTCGAATTGCATTCATCCCGAGCAGGAGCCGCGCAATTGTAGTTGCGCGGGCTGTGGAAAGCTCCCAGTTCGAATCGAACTGCGCGTTGTGAATCGGAATGTTGTCTGTGTGGCCTTCAACGCGCAGGTCATATTGCGTGCGGCTGAGGACAGTGGCAATTGTCTGCAGAGTGCGAAGCGCCTCCGGTTTTGGTGTGGCTGAGCCGGAGGCAAAAAAGCCCGCTTCGCGCAGGCTGACAACAAGGCCATCGCGGCCCATCTGGATGGATACGGTGTGCTTTGCAACTTCCTTTGAGAGTGTCTGCTGAAGGTCACGCCCAATGCTTTCGAGATCGGATTTGACGCGCGCAGGTGCGAGCACATCTGCGCCCATCACAATGTTCATCGGCAAAGGCGGTTCCTCGGTGGCTTTGGAACCAGGGCTTGTAGCCGCATGCTGCCGCGCGGGACCAGGGAAGATGCCCAGCGCGCGAAAGGCTTCGTCGATTGACTGCGAGAACTGGGCCTGTTTGTGTTTGTCAGCTTCTGCGGTTGCAAAGAGCACGACGAAGAATGCGAAAAGCAGCGTGATGAAATCAGCATAAGAAACCAGCCAGCGTTCCTGGCTCACATGCGGCCGCTGACCCCGACGGATCACGACGCTTTCTCCTTCTGCGTGTGGCTCGACTCCTCCGCAAAGCAGGCGAGTTTGAGCTGCAGCATGCGCGGGTTCATGCCTTCGAGGATGCCAATTACGCCTTCAAGCATCATTTCGCGACGTCGTTGTCCATCGCGGATGCGTAAGCGCATTTTTCCGGCAAACGGGAGAAAGAAAAGATTCGCGATGCCGACGCCGTAGATTGTGGCCACGAAGGCAACAGCGATACCGCGGCCCACTTCAGAAATATCATCGAGGTGCTGCATGACCTGGATAAGCCCGAGAACCGCGCCGAGGATTCCAATGGTGGGTGAAAATCCGCCGGCGGATTCGAAGACCGCAGGGAGGCGTTCCTCCCGCTCGACGGAGGAATCGAGAGTGACATGCATGATCTTGCGCAGTTCTGCGGGCTCGGTGCCGTCGACCGCGAGCATGATTGTTTGCCGAAGAAAGGGATCGTCGATGCTCTTGAGGTCGGCATCGAGCGAGACGACGCCATCGCGGCGAGCTTTGTTGGCGAATCCGACGAGCTGACCAATGAGTTGGTGGTCCTGCTTTTGTGGTGCGGAAAAGATATGGGCCATGCCGCCGAAAGCAGCCATAACGGTGGTGAGCGGAAACTGCAGCAACACTGCTCCCATGGTGCCGCCAAACACGATAAGCGCCGCCGTGGGCTGCAGTATTTGGCCCAGATGGCCGCCTTCCATCAGCAACCCGGCAACGATGCCGACGATGGCGAGTGTCACCCCGCCGATGCTCGCTTTGTCCATAACCTGTTCCTCCGAAACGGCGGGAATCCTGCGGCACTATCGACCGGATTCGGGATCGGGTTCACGCCTGAGCTTTGGAGACGGAACAGGCTGAACGAAAAAATCGAGACTGGAAAGCGAACCGGCCTGCTGCAGATCTCCGAACGAGTGCACTCGTCTCGCTACGTCGGCGAGCAGTCGGGCACGATACGTGAGAACGCGCTCCACGACTTCATTGATGGTTTCGCGCACGATCAGCTTCTCGCCGTGGATGAGTGTGAGCATGGTGTCAGGCGATGCCTCAGCGGTTTTGATTAGATCGCTGTTCAACACCATGGGTGTTCCATTCAGACGTGTAAGTTCAATCATTACGATGCCTCACTCTCACGGCTCATAGCTATATATCGGCGGAGATGGTTTGGAGTTGATGAGCAATGACGTTACGAAAGACCTCACGAAATGCATAAAGTGTTTCGCCGGAGCGCCGATGAAGGCAGTGAGCAACGTGGTTCCTCAAACAGTGGGGCAGGAAAGACAGATCATTCCAGTCAGGCACTCGATGCGGGAACTGAGTCGATCACTTCAACCTAAGAAGGAGAAATCCCATGGCATTGGGTGTCCTGAATAATATTTCGGCAATTTACGCACAGAATAACCTGGCTAACACGCAGGCCTCGCTGAGCAAGACACTGCAGCAACTGTCTTCCGGGTCCCGCATCAACTCCGGCGCCGATGACGCGGCCGGACTTTCGCTCTCCAACGGTTTGCAGGCGTCGGCAACGGCACTTTCGCAGTCTGCAAAGAATGCTTCTGAAGGCGTGGATATGCTTCAGGTGGCGGATGGGGCCATGTCGCAGATCACCAACCTTCTGAATCGCGCCGTCACGCTGGCGACTGAAGCGTCGAATGGCACGATGAACACCGCTCAGATCGGCGCTGCCAATGCCGAGTACCTCAACATTCTTGGCGAAATCACCAACATCAATACCAACACGGAGTATAACGGTATCAAATCGTTTGGCACCGCCGCGGCCATCTTCACCTCTGATGGCAAGACCAGCCAGACAGACAACGGATCCGCACTCACTGCCGTCGACTCGACCACCCTGGCTCTAACGGGCACGGGATTTACGACCGCAGCACTCGCGCAGGGTGAATTGACCAAAATCACATCCGCAATCGCCACAGTTGCCACCGATCGTGGCACTGTCGGTGCAATTATCAATACGCTCACGGCAGTCGGGAATGTGATGAGTACCGAGTCAACCAATACGCTCGCTGCTCAAAACGACGTAACCGCAACCGACTACGGCCAGGCGACTTCTGATATGTCGAAGTACCAAATCCTGAGCCAGACCGGCATTGCCGCTCTCGCGCAGGCCAACCAGTCGCAACAACTCATCACCAAGCTGCTCCAGTAGCCCTTCGGGGAAGGAGTTTCGATGCTGCAAAACGGGGAAGATGGCGCGTGGGCCACTTCCCCGTTTTGCTTGCAGGACTGCCGTTCATATTTTTGAACCTACTAATCTTCAAGTTCACAGCTCGGACTTTGAACTGATATCAGATGTTTCAGGAGCAACGAAATGGGCAATGTCGGTCTGAATTTTGGCTCCGCCACTAGCGGTAACGGCTTTGATGTAGCCAGCACGGTGAATCAGATTGTCACCAATCTCCAAACGGTGGAAGCCCCGTGGAAGACGCAGTTGACAAGCTTGCGGTCTCGCGACACTGCGCTTTCGAGCCTGGGAAACCAGCTTTCCACCCTAAACACCGACCTGCTGGCTCTCACCGATTTTCAGGGGACGATGGCGTCCAAAGTTGGTTCCAGTTCCGATACGAATGTGCTTCAACTCTCATCAGCCAATGCCACATCAGTGGCCGGAACGCATACGGTGGTGGTTCAGAATCTTGCCCAGACCTCGAGTGCCGCATCCGACGCCATCGGAGCCTCAGACGTGCTGACTGGAAGCATCACTTTCAAGATTGGCACCGGCGATTGGCAGACGGTTGAGGTAGGCGATAGTTCCACCGAGGCAACTCTCTCCGGGCTCTCCGCGGCTATCAATGCCGCTGGACTCGGGGTGCAAGCCAGTGTGCTCACGAATGCTGATGGCGCGCAGCGTCTCAGCTTAGTAAGCCGAACTCCCGGTGCAGCCGGAATGATCACAATTGCGGACTCGACTAACTATCCTGCCAGCCCTACCACGCTTGCCGACGCCAATTCCGGGATCGGACTCAGCACGGTTCAAAAAGGAATGGACGCCGTTATGACCGTCGACGGGGTCGAAGTGACCAGTGCCTCCAATACCGTCACCAATGCCATCCCCGGCGTGACTTTTCAGTTGCTCTCCACCGGCGCCATCAATTCCAGTTCGGGAACCACCGGCCCTGAGAGCGTGCAGGTCATCATCGCCAATGACACCACCAGTATTGAGACCGCCGTCATTAAATTTGTAAGCGATTTCAACACGATCATCAAATCCATCAATTCGCAGGAGGGCAAGGATTCCTCAGGAAATCCCGAGCCACTCTACGGAACCTCAGTGCTTTCGCAATTGCAGCAGGGTCTGCAATCGGCCCTGAACATGAGATTCGGGAACGAGACTATCAACTCACTTATTTCCCTGGGCATCACTGCAACTGCGACCGCCGATGGCACCATTTCGCTGAATGTCGACACGTTGAGCAATGCACTCGACAGCAACTTCAGCCAGGTCCTCTCATTCTTTCAGGACATGAACATGTTCGGTTCAACCTTCAGAAACACACTCGATAACCTAGGGACCAGTAGCAGTAAAGGAGGCGCGATTGCCTTGGCCCTGAGGGAGGATCAGGGTCAGGAAAAGACTTTGAATGACAACGTCGAGAGGCAGGAAGCGCTTATAGCTACCCAGAAGGAACATCTGACGGCAGAATTGAACCTTGCCAATCAGATTCTGCAGTCGATTCCGCAACAGATTCAACAAGTGGATGAAATGTACAGCGCAATTACCGGCTATAAATCGAAGTAAGGCCGACGAGGAGATTGAGCAATGAATGGTTACCAGGCCCGCGCTCTTGAGGGTGCGTCAGGTGTTGAACTAACAATTGCGCTTTACGAAGGCATCATCCGCTTTATGTACAACGCGATTGAAGCGGCGGAATGCGGAGATGCCGGACAGCGCCGGTACGCGGTTAAGCGCGCTATGGACATCGTTATCCATCTGCAGGCCACTCTCAAAATGGATATAGGAGGAAAGCCGGCAGAAGCGCTGGGTGAGTTTTATACGGCCATGTTCGCGCTTATGCTGCAAGGTTCGCAGGCAAATTCACGCGAGAAGTTTGAACACGTGATTGCATGTGTGAAGAACGTTCGCGATGCATGGGTGCAGTCGGTCCGCAGTCCGGATGGGAACATGACCTTCCAGTTTGAACAATCTTCTGCAGGTCTTGAAGACTCAAGCGATTTTGCCGGCGCGACTTATGCTTCCGAGTTTTCAGCAGGCTCGCACTGGAATGCTTGAGCGACTGCGGCTTCCCTAGCCTGCGAGGCTGAAGGCCCCTCGCTCTCCTATTAGAGATTCATGTGCGTACCTAACGAGATTGGCAAGAACTCAGAGATGAGTAGGAACCCGTATCCTTCACAACAATCGCCTCACTCAACTTTTCGGCGAGTTCCAAAGCTTATGTCGCCTAAGGTTCGCGCATCTCAGCCGGTGACGGTGAGCTCTTCTTCGAGTTGCTGCTTCTGGAAGAGGCTGGCGTAATAGCCATCGAGAGCCAGCAGTTCTTCATGCCGGCCAAGCTCCACGATGCGGCCGTGATCGAGGACCGCGATCTGGTCGGCATTGCGTACGGTCGAGACGCGGTGCGAGATGATTATGGTGGTTGAACTTGCTGTGTAGCGATGCAAGCCGCCAAGAATGCGTTCTTCAGTGTAGGTATCGACACTGGCAAGAGCGTCGTCGAGAATGAGGATCGCCGGCCTGCGCACCAGGGCACGCGCAATGGCTGAGCGCTGCTTTTGGCCTCCGGACAACGTAAGGCCGCGCTCGCCCACCATGGTCTGAAAGCCCTGCGGGAATTCTTCAAATTCCTGGCGGATATGCGCTGCTTCCGCTGCTTCAAGCAGTTCCTCGCTGGTGGCGCCGGGTACGCCAAACGCAAGATTCTCACGGATAGTTTCACTGAAAAGAAACGTCTCCTGCGGAACCATGCCGATGTTACGCCGCAGCACTGCCAGCGGATACTTGCGCACCGAGCGGCCATCGATGAACAACGTACCTTCAGGCGCGTCATAGACACGCGAGATGAGATTTACGAGCGTTGACTTGCCGCATCCGGTGGGACCGACGATCGCGAGCGTGGAACCTTGGGGGATGTGCAGCGAAATATCTTTTAAGACAGGTGTATCGCCATAACTGAAATCCAGATGCCGGAATTCGATATCGCCTTTCAGCACGGCGTCCGGCGCAATCGCGGGATCAACGGCGCGGTCGTCGATGGAAGGTTCGGCGTGAAGCAGTTCGTCAATGCGCTTGACCGATGCGGTTCCGCGCTGAAAGATGTTGATAACCCAGCCGACGGCGATGATGGGCCAGATGAGCAGAATCATGTACGTGTTGAAGGCGACAAACTCACCGACGTTGATGCGCCCGGCAATGACCAGATGCCCGCCGACGAGAAGCGTGATGATCATGGACACACCGAGAACAAACTCCAGCGTGGGCCAGAGCATGCCCATGAGTTGCACCAGGCGCAGTGCGCGACGGATATATTCTCGGTTGAGTTGCTCGAACAGGCCGATCTCCGATTCCTCGCGCGCGAATGCTCGCACAAGGCGCGCACCGGAGTAGTTCTCCTGTGCCTGCGCGGAGATATCAGAAAAGCTGGCCTGGATGCGTTCGAAGCGCGTGTGAATTCGGCTGCCAAAGTACTGAATCAGGATGCTGGCCAACGGCATGGGCGCGAGCGCAACGAGCGTCAGGTATGGACTGATGTGAATCATGAAAAACATGGCGAACACGCTCAGAAAGATCGTGTTGGCGCTGTACATCAACCCGGGGCCAAGCAGCATGCGCACCGCATTAAGGTCGTTGGTCATGCGGGCCATAATGTCGCCAGTGCGATAACGCTGATAGAAACCGGAATCCTGTAACTCAAGCTTGCGGAAGAGGTCATTGCGCAAATCGAGTTCAATGTCGCGTGAAATGCCAATGAGCACCCAGCGCTGGGTATAGAGGAAGACACCTTTGGCAAGCGAGATGAGCACCAGAAGGCCGGCGAGGAGCAGAACCTCATTGCGCGTGGTACCGTGCTCAATTCTGTTTACAGCGTTGCCGAGGACGGCGGGGAATTGAACCCAGATGATATTCGTGATGACGCACGAGAGCGTGCCCCACACGTATCCCCAGCGGTAGCGACGCATGTACCCGAGGAGAGGCTGCATATCGCGCAACATGGTTCTATTGTATCGGCAGGAATTCGCGCGCTGGCGACTGGCGCGCTCGAATCCGCAGACGTCTCCTAAGTTGACGTTCTAAGAAGCAGATAGCCACCCACCAGGGCAAACAGCACGTCTGACGACCAGGCGGCCATTGCCGCGGGCAGATAGTTCACGTTGCCCATGGCGCCAAACAGCCCATCAATGACCCAGTAGGCAAGCGCCACGCCGATGGCGATGGCGATGGCAGAGAGCGAACCGCGGCGTCCCATCGATAGTGCGAAGGGGATGGCCAGCACTGCCATCACAATAGCGATGAGCGGATAAGCGAGCTTATGCCAAAGGGCGACGCGCAGGCGCATGGTGTCAAAACCGCTCTGTCGCAGGTCCTTGATGTAACTGCTCAGTTGCGGGAAATTCATCTCCTGCGATTGCCAGTTTTCCTTGGTGAAGTAACCGGGGTCCTCGTGTATCTCAGAAAACGTAAGCTGCTTGAACTCGCGATATCCCGTGGTTTCGGCGCCCTTCATGTCCCGCACCCAGCCGTTCTGAAACCGCCAGATGTCGTGATCACTATCCCAGTAGACGCGGGGAGCCATGATGCGCCGAGTGAGGGAGAAGGTAGAGGGATCGAATTCGAAAACCGAGAGGTTGGCAAACTCTTTGTGATCGGGGTCGTAGAACTGGTAATAGAAGATGCGGCCGGGTTCGCCGGGACGGGGCTGGCCGAAGATCCAGTTGTGTTCCGGGTGAAGGACTGTTTGCGGCGGCTTGCCTTTGATGATATTGCGAAGTGCCTCCTGCCGGCGGTTGGCCTGCGGCAGATAGTACTGGTCAAAAAGAAAAAGGCTGATGGACAAGATGGCCGCAATGGAAACCACCGGCACAACGAGGCGATAAAGACTGATGCCGGTAGCCTTCATGGCGGTGATTTCGCTGTTTCGGTTTAGCACGCCGAAGGTTACCAGCACGGCAATGAGAACCGCGAGTGGCGCGATCTGGTAGAGCATGTCGGGCGTCAGGTTCACCAGGTATGCGCCGACTGTCGCCAGGTGAATGTGATTGCGAATGATATCGCCGACTAGATCAAAGAAGGTGAAGACGAGCATGAGCAGCACGAATCCTGAGAGCACCATCAGAAAAGTGCCCAGGAACTCGCGCACTACATACTCGTCGAGAATGCGCGGAAAAGTATTGCGAGGCTTCGTGGGCTGACGCCGCGATTGCAGCCTGTCAAACCAGCCAATCAGGAAAGCACCTTTGGACTTCCGAGGATCGGTAGTCTGTTCCGTTGGCGTGCGCGCGGCCCAGGCCATGATGGCGTTGAGAACGCTGCCGCCGGTTGCCATTTGCCATAGCAGAAAGGCACCTGCCGATGCGAAGAGC
>Ga0207667_10003158_pt1 | contig 20383 bp, 18 predicted proteins | sample KBSCornC52_FD_184301 | JGI IMG/M metagenome (GOLD analysis project Ga0207667, IMG submission 184301) | Corn rhizosphere microbial communities from Kellogg Biological Station, Michigan, USA - KBS Corn C5-2 (SPAdes) (version 2) | ecosystem: Host-associated > Plants > Roots > Rhizosphere > Soil ...
CGGTTTCCTTACTGGGAAGTACACTCACGAGAATCCTCAAGGCGATGGCGGACGGCTCACCGGCTTCGACATGCTTCCATACGATCGCGAAAAGGGTCACACGGTCGTCGATAAGCTACGCGAGATCGCGAAGGCGCACAATGCGTCGCCAGCGCAGATCGCATTAGCCTGGCTGCTCCGCAAAAAAGGCGTAACGTCCATTCTGATCGGCGCGAACAAGATGGCGCAGTTGGAGGACAACCTTGCTGCGGCTAATGTCCAACTCTCCGCGGAACAATTGTCTCAGCTCGACGAGCTTACGGCCCCGGCAGTGCTCTATCCGCACTGGTTCACCGCGCGCGTGCAGGATCCGCCGGTCACGGCCGCTCTTCAATCGACAAAGTGATATGATCCGTTTCGTATGAAACGGCGCCGATTTATCCAGGCTCTGGCCGCTACGCCCGCAGCCCCGGCATTACTCGCACAGCAAGCTCAACCATCTCAACAGGCTCCGCAAGCACCTCCGCCAGCCGAGGCCTCATTGCGCTATACCCCTCCCGATGCCGCGGCAGAAGCAGTGCTGCATTTTTTCACCGCGCAACAATTCGCGACGTTACGGAAATTGAGCGATCTCCTGATGCCGCCCGTGAACGGCGCCCCGGGGGCTCTGGACGCCAAGGCACCCGAGTTTCTGGACTTCTTACTCAGCCAATCTCCAGCCGAACGGCAACAGTTGTACCGCAACGGATTGGACGGCCTAAATGCCCAGGCCAGGAAGCGCTTCAGTAAACTCTTTGCCGACTTCGACGCCGCTCAAGCTGAGACGCTCCTGGCGCCGTTGCGCGACCCATGGACCTATGATGCTCCTTCTGATCCCGTCGCCGCTTTCCTCCGCGCCTTGAAAGACGACGTCCGCCGCGCGACTATGAATTCGCGCGAATGGAGCCTGGCGGCCGCAGCAGGCCGAACTCGTGGTGGCGGCGGCGGGCTGTACTGGTTGCCCATCGATTAGGGAACGCATGGCGGATCCAAAATTCGACGTCCTGATCATCGGCTCGGGCGCGTCCGGCGGCATGGCCGCTTATACGCTCACCAAGAAGGGCGCCAAGTGCCTGATGCTGGATGCCGGCCCGCCCATCGATTTCGAACGCCAGCGCGTAAATAAGTCGACTCATGAGTTGCCTTTCCGCGGCTTCGGAAAACCCGGCAAGCTGTCGCACGTGTTTCAGGCGACAGAGTTCAACGCGAACCAGTGGGTGGATGAGACGCAGGTTCCGTATACACACGATCCGAAGGAACCATATAACTGGGTCCGAGTGCGCATGATCGGAGGTAAATCGCTGTTCTGGGCGCGCATGTCGTTTCGTTTGAGCGATTACGAATTCAGGGCCAAGGATCATGACGGCTATGGCGACAACTGGCCGATCAGTTATCGCGATCTTGCCCCGTACTACGATCAAGTGGAGCCGATCTTTCGGGTGCGCGGCCGCAGAGACGGATTAATGCAGCTTCCCGATGGTGTGTTTATCGAGGACACTTCGGGCGAGAGCGAGTGTAACAAGCGTTTTATCGCCGCGGCCAGGGAGCGAGGCATCCCCAACACCAAGATGCGGACCTCCATGGGCCGCGGGCAATTCGCCAGTTCGTTCAATCTCCTCTTGCCGGATGCCCTGGCTACCGGGAACCTGACCATTGTTCCGAACGCCGTAGTTCGAGAGATCACGGTCGATAAGAATACCGGCTTAGCGAACGGAGTGAACTTTCTCGAACGCCAGTCGCACCGCGAGATGCATGCGAGCGCTCGCGTGGTAGTGGTCGGCGCATCCTGTCTGGAGAGCACACGCCTGCTGCTGAATTCCGGGATCGCCAACTCGAGCGGAGTTCTGGGGCACTATCTGCACGATCAGTTCTACATCACCCAGAGTGTCCAGGCTGTGATCCCGGAAGCCCGCGACGGCAAAGCTCCGAGCGGATTCATTGGAGGAGGCGGCTACATGCCGCGGTTCCGCAACCTTAAAACAAAGGAAAAGAACTTCCTTCGCGGCTACGCGCTGGATTGGAGCACGGGCGGGAGTCCTGATGCGAAGTACTTTCCTTTATACGGCGAGGCGCTACAGAAAGCGCTTGAGAGTTGTCGCGGCGCAGGCTTCAATTGCACTGTAATGGGGGAAGTTCTACCGCGCGCCGAGAGTGAGGTGCGGATTAACAAAGCCGTGACCGACGCCTGGGGCATTCCCGTGTTGCACGTCCAGACGCGCTACACGAGCAATGAGTTCAACATGGCGAAAGATGCCGTCGCGACGCTGGAAGAGCTGTGCCACGCCTGCGGATGGGAAGTTCTAGCCCGTCACGATCAGATGTTTCCGCCCGGATATAGCATCCATGAACTGGGGACCTGCCGGATGGGCGACAATCCTAAAACCAGCGTGCTTAATAAGTGGAACCAGAGCTGGGATGTCAAAAACCTGTTCGTGGTGGATGGCAGCAGCTTTGTCTCCGGCGGCAGTCAGAATCCGACCATGACGATGCTTGCCTTGTCCATGCGCGCCTCCGACTACATGGCCGAGCAAATGCGCAAGGGCGAGCTAGAGGCCTAGGCGATCTGAAGAATTTCGCGATACCCCGTGTTCCACAGGTCAGTGTAACCCGCCATTTTTTCGCGGAACTTCGGGTTGGTGCCGTAGTCCTTTAGCCGCGCCTCGAGCTCCGTCAAGTTTTCAGCCTCCCATTCGAGCACCACGCGATTGAAGTCGCCGGTCATATCGGTCATGACGCGGAACTTGGGGATTCCACCGGCGGCAGCGGCTTCTTTTAGCATGCCCGCAAGCTTGCCGGCATTTCCCGGCTTGGCTGTAAAACAGTTTCGAACGAGAATCATTACAGGCCTCCTGGTCTGTATATTTCATCGTAACCTGAGATGATGCGTCAAGCAGGGGACCCTCAGAGGCCCTCGCTCACCTAAAAATGCATTCCACGAAATGATCGAGCAAATCGCGAAGTACCTGACAGAAAACTGGCGGGAGTTAGTGTGGCCTGCAGTTCTCTTTGCAGCAGTGCTCGGGGCGGGATGGCTTTTGCGCCACATTCTGTACGCGCGGCTGCGGCGTCCGGCCGCGTCCTCAGGTACTCGGATCGACGGCATGCTGATCCAGTCACTGCACGGCCCTCTTTTGCTGTGGATTTTGATTTTGGCGATTCACCTTGCCGTGGAGTACTCGGACTTACCGCGCACCCTAACGCGTTGGTCGGCCAAAGTGCTCCTGGCGCTCTGGATCGTCTCCTTGACGCTAGTCTTATCGAGATTAAGCGGACGAATGGTGCGGTCCCACTCAACACGACTCGAAGGAGTTCTTCCGGTTTCGACCCTCACCGAAGTATTAGCCAGCCTCATTATCTGGATCCTCGGCTTGCTGACCTTGCTGGAACAGGTCTTCGACGTCGATATACGAGCCATCCTGGCGGCCCTAGGCGTAGGCGGTTTGGCAGTGGCTTTGGCGCTGCAGGATACCCTTTCAAATCTGTTCGCCGGCTTCTACGTAAGCGTTGCGCGCCAAATTCGGATCGGCGATTTCGTCAAGATCGATGCCGGGCAAAATGGATACGTCCAGGACATTGGCTGGCGGAGCACCACGCTGCGGGATTTGAGCGGCAGCCTCATCTTCATTCCGAATAACAAGCTGGCTCAAAGTATTGTTACGAATTACAATCTTCCGCAACGGCCCGTCGGACTCGGAATTAATGTTCCCGTAACCTACGAGTCCGATCCGAATCAGGTGGAACGCTTATTATCCGAGGTCGCTTCGGCCGCGATCGGTCAAGTCCCAGGCTTATTGAAGGAACCTGCACCCTCCGCAAAGTTTATCCCCGGGTTCGGTAAGACCTCGATGGATTTTACGTTGGACTGCCATGTGGCAGAGTTCGCGGATCAATTTCTAGTACAGCACGAGCTTCGCAAACGAATTTTTCGGCGGTTTCGCGAAGAGGGTGTTCACTTTCGACCGCAGGGAACACCGGCGCCGGACGCAGGCGAGGACATTCGTTCTTGACAGTCGAATCAAATCGGAGCACAATGGCCGCAGAGAGGCACGTCCACTCTACGTTTTGCCCACTACGATAGAAGGGCGCCAAACCAACCCACGATAGGTTTTAGGGAGGGGAAACGCGCGTGAGGACAAATCCAAAAAACGGCACCCAAGCCAAGGGAGGCCCAAAAAGTGGAGGTGCATTACCGCGAGCGAACCGTCGCAGTATCGCGCAATCTAAGAGTCCAGAATCTACTGCGCTAACAGCGGCTTCTGCGGATACCAGTCCGGGCCACGGCGCAACCCTAGAAGCCGAAATCTCACGCCTCGCCTATTTCCTTTGGGAGGCGCGGAGTGGCGTGGGCGGATCGCCTGAAGAAGACTGGCTTCGCGCCGAACAGGAAATCCTTTCGCGTTCCAGGGGCTAGATGCGCAGTTAACCGGATCGCAACATCCGGGGAAAGAAGTCCGTGCGACGCATTCTTACGATCCTGTTAGCCGGGGGTGCGGGCGAACGCCTGGCGCCTCTCACTCGCGATCAACCCAAGCCGATGATGCCGTTCGGAGGCATCTATCGCCTGATCGATCTTACGCTTTCCAATTGCCTGAACTCCGGGCTCAGCAAGATTTATGTGCTGACGCAGTACAAAGCGCTGAGCCTGAACCGGCACATTCGCCAGGTTTGGAATATTCTTTCGCCTGAGCTCGGGCAATTCATTGAAGCCGTACCGCCGACCCAACGTCTGCGCGATACCTGGTATCTGGGCACGGCCGATGCAGTCTACCAGAACATGCAGAGTATCGCCGACGAACATCTGCCTTACGTCTTGATTCTTTCCGCGGATCATGTTTACAAGATGAACTATGCCCACATGCTCAACTGGCACGTGGAGCAGGGTGCGGATGTAACCGTCGCCACCACGCGAATCAACCCGTCCGAATCGAGCAGATTTGGAATCGTCCGTATGGATGCTGAGTACTCCATTCAAGATTTTCGTGAGAAACCTCCCCAGGAGCACGCGGCTCGTTCACATTTCCGTCACGACGCGTGCAGTGCTTCCATGGGCGTGTATCTCTTTTCCACTCCTGTACTACTGGAGGCGCTCAAAGAAGACGCCGAAGATGAGCATTCCTCGCACGATTTCGGCCATGACGTTCTGCCCAAACTGATGGGCCGGCATCGCGTGGTGGCCTACGATTTCGTGGATGAGAACAAGAAAGATGTGATCTACTGGCGCGACGTAGGCACCCTCGAAGCTTACTTTGAAGCCAACATGGATCTGGTCGCGGTGAATCCTATCTTCAATCTTTACGATCAGGAGTGGCCTCTGCGCACGTCGATGCCGCCTCTGCCGCCGGCGAAGTTTGTTTTCGCCACGGAGGAAAGATGTACGGGCTTGGCGCTCGATTCCATCGTCTCGCACGGCTGCATCATCTCCGGAGGGCGAGTGACGCGAAGCGTTCTGTCGCCGGGCGTGCGCGTCGACCATCAGGCGTCAGTCGATAGCTGTCTGTTGTTTTCCGGGGTGCAGGTGGGCGCACACAGCCGCATCCGCAACTGCATTGTCGATCAAAACCTGAGAATTCCGGAACACGCCATTATCGGGCTAGATCCCGAAGTCAACCGTCGCGAAGGTCACACTGTGACCGACTCAGGACTGGTGATCGTCCACGCGGCTTCTCCCGGCGTGAGCGTGCAAGAGATACAACGCCGGCCTGCGGCTCGCGAATCGGGTCCACTGCATCGCAACGCGGGCACTGGCTAGTTCCTCGCCCGGCTAGACATACCGTCTTCATAGCTACTCCAGCCCGAAAGCATACCGTAGGGGATCGTGATCTGCGCTTCCTCCACGCGACGGATCTTTCCGCCTTCAATTTTATAGACTTCGAAAACCTCCAGGGTGGTGGGCCGGGTGGGGCCTACGGTGATTTCGCGGCCGTCGGCCAGCTTGAAGGTCGCGTACTTGCCGGCAGGCTCGTCTATCTCGGCGATCACCATGGTTAGTCCGCGTTCGCGGTCGACAGCCACGAAGCGGCGGTCACGAACGCGCCTGACGAAGTTGAAATAGCCGAGCTTAAACTGCTCCCCGCATCCCAGAGCTGCGACGTTTATCTGCAACCCCTGCGGCTTGGGTGGAGCAGCCGGTGGTTGTTTGCCATCTCCACCACGTCCGCCGCGGCCAGGCGGAGGAGGCGGAGTTGCCTGCGTCGCAGCATCCGGATTGTTCGTGGTCTGGAGACCGTTTTGAATCCGCTCACAGCCAGGTGCGAAGGGAGGCTCTAACTTTCCGTCGTTTTTTTCTAACGCCGACAGATAGATGTTGCCGATCCGCACCAGGTCGGCGCGCGAAGCCCTCTGAGCCGCTGGAATCGTCTGCAGAAAGACCGAATTGGGCGTGCCCCACTTTTCGAGATTCGTTGCAGCCAGCGCGTCCCGAACCACCATATTCTCGATTTCAGAAACCTGCCGGTTCTCAATCTTCAGCCGAATCGCGACGATTACAGGATTCGGCATGGGAGCATTCACTTCCCTCATGGTGCCCATGAAAGCAACTTGCCCACTATCTGTGTCGGTCACGAAAAGCCGGTAGGAACCTTTCGCTAAAGCAGTCCGCCAGAAGCCATCGCCCGGATTCAGCCGCACCGCATCCTCGGTATTTTTCACGCGCGCGGTCATCGGCAGTTTCTTGGGATCGTGCGCGATCAGCGCGTCCATGTACTGATCGACAAAGTTTTCCAGGCACGCGCGATCGCAGGCGGAGCCTTTGTTTCCTTGCCCCGCAACCGCTCCCGCGATCAGGATCCCGATGGAAAGTGGCGCAAAGAAGTTCTTCATTTCAATTCGGTCATGATCCCGTGTTGTTTTCCGCGGATCAATGTCTCGGTGTGGCTGCGATCGCGAAGATTAAATCGAATCATGCCAGGCTTGTACGGATTCACGGTTTTCTCGCCGCTAGGCGTCGTCGACTGTAGATCGCCGTCGTCGAGATAGTACACAACCACGTCCTTATCGTGGAAGTGCATGGGCGTCGCAACGCCGGGGGTCCAGGTGTAATCCCAAACTACGACGCGGGCATTTTCCAGAAGCTTCTTGCTGCCGGGACGCGGAAACGCCGCGGGTAAGCCAGTCTTGTTCACGAGTGGTTCGACCTTGAAATCCTTGAGGCCGATCAGGATGCCAGGACCGTCGGCAGCATGCTTGTCCCCCTTTTTCAGAAAGGTCGCGTGTCCTGTGCGCGAAACCCAGACTGAGTCGTAGGGTACTGAGTCGGCTGCGCCATCCAGTTGGCGAACCTGAACCCGTTGATTGTCGATAGCCGGCGCCGCCGAGGGCGCTTGAAAACTCAGCTGTGTTAATAGAAGAATTGCGGAGGTCATAAAGTTATTGTTTGGCGACGTCGCGGCCGCGATCACTCAGCCCGTCTTCCCAGGAACTCCAGCCGGCGTTCATCCCATAAGGCGAGCGCTCCATGATGGCTTGGATCTGGTGCAGTTGTCCTTTCCGAATTTCGAATAGCTCGACGATCTGCCAGGTCCAGGGCTGCTGCGGGCCCGCCGTAACCTTGCGGCCATCGGGCGTTTCGAAATTACGGGTATCGCCGGCGGAGTGATCGAAGAAGCCGAAAGCGAACACTAGGCCGCGCTCGGGATCGACGGCCACATAGCGGCGATCGCGAATGCGCGTGACGAAGTGCAGCAGTCCGCTCTTGAACTGCTCCATGCAGCTCCAGTTGCCGGAATAACCGGTTGCCGTCTTGGGATCGGGCCTTTGCTTGCCCTGCGCGACCGGCTGGTTCGTCGTCAAACCGCCGTTCTCGATCCGATTGCAATCGTCGGCAAAAGGATAGTCGCCCTTGCCGTCATTCTTCTCCATCCCCGAAAAATACATATTAGCGGTCTTCACCAGTTCGTCGCGCGGCATCCGCTCAGCCGGGGGCACGACATCCGTCCATTTGTAGCCGATGCGCTCGAAACCCGCGGCCGAGTTGGGACTTCGCTGAACAAAGTGTTCGGCTTCGGTGATCTGGCCGTTGCGAATCCGCAAGCGCAGGCCGATCACAGCGCCCACATTCGCCTCGGTGATGCTGCCTAAGAACGCGACTTGCTGTGCCTCGACATCTGTCACGAACAGACGGAATGTGCCTTTGCCGGTTATGGTGTTCCACAAGCCGTCTCCAAGTTCCAAGCGCTGGCCATTCTCAGTAAACTTCACGCCTTTAGCGAACGGAGCCTTCGCGGGATCGTGGGCAACCATCGCATCCAGATATTTATCGACAAATGGTTCCAGGCAGGCCCGGTCGCAGGTTTTGCTCTGACCGGCCAGCGTAGCCGCGAGCGCGATTGCGAAACCACAGAGTTTTGCAGACATCAGCGTCATCCTATCAAAGCCGTGCGGCCTCAGTGACTCTCGCGCGGAATCCCAGCGCCGCGGCATCCCACTAGAAAATCCAAATCGGCGCCTTGGTCCGCCTGCATTACGTGGTCGATGTAGAGCCGCTGATAGCCGCCGGTCCAGGTAACCGGCTCCGGCTTCCACGCCGCTCGCCGCCGATTCAGCTCGTCGTCCGGAACCCGCAGTTCCAGCTTGCGCGTTTCGATATCCAGTTCGATCTCGTCTCCGTTCTCGACCACCGCTAGCGTCCCGCCCGCTGCTGATTCCGGAGAGACATGCAGGACCACCGTTCCGTACGCCGTGCCGCTCATGCGCGCGTCCGAAATTCGCACCAGGTCCGTAATACCGCGTGCCAGCAGCTTCGCCGGCAGCGGCATGTTCCCGACCTCGGGCATCCCCGGATATCCCTTCGGTCCCGCGCCCTTCAGCACCATCACCGATGTTTCATTTATCTCTAGATCGGGGTGATCGATGCGCGCCTTGAAATCCTCGATGCTTTCGAACACCACCGCGCGTCCGCGATGTTTCAGTAAGCTGGGCGTTGCTGCCGACGGTTTAATTACCGCCCCGTTGGGGGCGAGGTTGCCGCGCACGACCGCGAGCCCCGCCCGCTCCCGGATGGGTTTCGAAAGTTCATGGATGACTTCGCGATTCCAGCATGGCGCATCGGCAGTGTTCTCGCCCATAGTCTTGCCATTGACCGTGATTGCATCTCGATGAATCACGTCGGCTAATTCACGAACCACCGCAGGAACACCGCCCGCGTAGTAGAAATCCTCCATCAGGAATTTGCCCGACGGCTGGATGTCCACCAATAGCGGAAGATCGTGACCAATGCGGTCAAAATCGTCGAGCGTCAACGGTACGCCCACGCGCCCGGCGACCGCCAGCATGTGCAGAACGAAATTACTCGACCCGCCGATGGCCGCGTTTACGCGAATCGCATTCTCGAATGCCTGGCGCGTGAGGATGCGAGAAATCCGCAGATCCTCGTGAACCATTTCGACAATTCGCCGCCCGGCCTGCTGCGCTAAGACGTATCTCCTGGAGTCAACCGCAGGAATCGCGGCGTTGTGTGGCAGGCCCATGCCGAGCGCTTCCACCATGCTGGCCATAGTTGACGCAGTTCCCATGGTCATGCAGTGACCCGCCGAGCGCGACATGCACGCTTCAGCTTCGAAGAAATCAGCGAGCTTCATCTTGCCCGCGCGGACGTCCTCACTCATCTGCCAGACACCGGTGCCCGAACCGAGTCTTTCACCGTGGAAGTTGCCATTGAGCATCGGCCCGCCCGAGACGACGATCGCCGGCACGTCGCAACTCGCCGCACCCATCAGCAGCGAGGGCGTGGTCTTGTCGCAGCCGCACAACAGCACCACGCCATCGATAGGATTGCCGCGGATCGATTCCTCCACATCCATGCTGGCCAGATTGCGGAACAGCATCGCCGTGGGACGAATGTTGGTTTCGCCCAGTGACATCACCGGGAATTCCAGAGGAAACCCGCCAGCTTCATAGACTCCGCGCTTCACGCGCTCGGCCACCTGACGCAAGTGCGCATTGCACGGCGTCAGCTCGGAGAAGGTGTTGCAGATGCCAATTACGGGCCGACCGTCGAAGAGATCCGGCGGGAAACCTTGGTTCTTCATCCAGGAGCGGTGGATGAATCCGTCACGATCCTGGAGGCCGAACCAATGAGTGGAACGAAGTTTAGAGTTGGACACTATCGGGAAGTATACGTCTTACTGAACTTGTTCCGATTGTTGGTAACCGTGAACTTCCCGTCGCTCGAAACCGACGCTTTGATCCAGTTGCCCTTGTCCGCCGCCCCCTCTTCCAGGTTGGCGATCATATCGTCCGCAGTGTTGTGCTCCGCGTCGTTCATCGCGCCCTTATGCCCCTGCCAAATACCTTGGATCCCTGGAATCTTGGCGAGCGTCTCATAACCTCCATTGCTAAAGCCCTTGCGCGCGCCGTTATTTACCATGACGACCTGAGGTTTCAACGACCAGATTAGCGCCGGCGCCCCCGATAGGCCGTTCGAAAAACCGTGATGGGTTGCTTGCATCAGCGTGACCTCGCCGATTTTGTTCGCCGGACAGGCGAGCATCATTTCCCGATCCCAGGTGAGATCGCCGACGTCGAGAAACGTAAACTTTCCGTACGTCAACAGGAAGCCCGTGCTGCGTGAGTTCTCGGTGTTGTCGGTGGGCTTCCGTTCCGCGCCATCGCACAACTTGTTGGCGAAGCCTCGCTTCAGCGGTTGGGAGATGACGTCGCCATTCGCGCTGACCACGGTAATATCCACCCCCTTCAACGGAATCTTGTCACCCGGCTTCACTACAGTGCGCTTGGTTCCGGCTGCCGCAAGATAGTCCTTCCACAATGTAGCGCCATTTTGCTGCGATGCTTCGATCGATTCGCCGTGATCCCAGATCTTGCCAATCGGCATTAGCTTGGACAGCGCCGGGACGCCGCCGACATGATCGACATGGAAATGCGTGATCACAAGGTTGTCGATCCTGGTCAAACCGGCGGCCACCGCGGCCGCCTGGATCCGCTTGGCATCGCGGTCTTCATTGCCAGGAAAGCCCGTGTCGACCAGCAGCGATTCGCCCGATGGCGCGATGATCAGCGTGGATGCACCACCCTCCACGTCGATCCAGTAGATGTCCAGCGTGCGTGCTTGCGCCGACACAAAAACTGCCGCAGCCATCGTAACAAAAACAATTTTCAAAGTGCGCATTTGGCCCCCGTAATTTTCATGTCGAAAAGATCCTATCACAACGTGAGAAGATCGAGCCTGTGTCTGCGCCTGCGGCAATGCGGCCCACGCGAGTCCGCTATTGGGTCCTGGTTTTCACCGTCACTCTCGCGGTCATCACCTATATCGACCGCGTGGCGATTTCTTTCGCCCTGCCGTACATCGGAAAAGAACTCGACCTGAACTCGATACAGAAAGGCTGGGTCTTGACTGCGTTCGGGCTGGCTTACGCGTTGTTCGAAATCCCCGGTGGATTCCTGGGCGATTGGATGGGGCCTCGCCGCGTGATTCTCCGTATCGTTCTCTGGTGGTCGTTCTTCACGGCGGCGACTGGCTGGGCGTGGAACTTTGCCTCACTTGCAACCGCCCGGTTTTTGTTCGGAGCCGGCGAAGCGGGCTGCTTCCCGAACCTCACCAAAATGTTCACGGTCTGGCTTCCGGATCGCGAACGCAATCGCGCCCAGGGACTGATGTGGATGAGCGCCCGTTGGGGCGGCGCTTTTACACCACCTTTGGCCGCGGCAGTTATTACCTGGGTCGGGTGGCGTCACGCCTTTGAGCTATTCGCGGGATTGGGATTGATCTGGGCGCTCGCATTTTTCTTGTGGTATCGCGACAACCCCTTGGACAATCCCAAGCTCAACGATGCCGAGCGAGAGTTGCTTCGCCGCTCTTATAAACCGTCCGGCCATTCCGTCGTTCATTCACGTGTCCCATGGGGAAAAATGGTGCGATCTGGACGCGTGTGGCTGCTGTGCTGGCAATATTTCTTTTTATCCTACGGCTGGTACTTCAACATCACCTGGCTGCCCACATATCTGCGCGAAGCCCGGGGAATGGACATCGCTGAGGCCGCGATGTTCGGCGTGCTTCCCCTCTTCATGGGTGGTTTGGGTAACCCGGTCAGCGTCTTCCTAGGCGAACGGCTTCTGCGCTGGACCAAGAGCGTCGACCGCACCCGGCGGATCGTCGCCAGTTTCGGATACGCGGGGGCTTGCTTGTCCCTAATAGTAACCACCTATATGCAGGACGCTCGAGCCGCAGTGATTTCCATATCCTTAGCTAGCTTTTTCAATGATTTAGCCATGCCACCATCGTGGGCCGCCACTATGGATATGGGTGGCCGCTATGCCGGAACGCTTTCCGGCGCGATGAACAGCTGGGGCAACCTGGGCGGTGCGGTGGCGCCCGCCGTGATCGGGTACGTGCTGGCCTGGACCAATAATAACTGGAATGTGGCCTTCTACATCTCCGCAATTCTTTATGCCGCTGCGATTCCATGCTGGATTTTTTTAGACTCGGTAACCCCGTTGGAAGTTGTATCGCCCACCAATTGAGGCCCTTGACCTTGCACCCAGCCGCGTGTATGCTACGATGTTGGGCGGGCTCGTGCCTACTCATATACTCAAGTGGATGGAGGTTGTTTGCCAATGAAGTCTAAAATTCTCGCTGTAATCGTTGCTGGATTGGGACTGCTCCTGTGCAGTGTGCCGATGCTGGCGCACCACTCGTTTGCCGCCGAATACGATTCGGCTAAGCCGGTGACCTTGACCGGAACAGTGACCAATGTCGAGTGGATGAATCCTCACGCTCGCTTCTATATCGATGTGAAGGATGAAAAGGGCGAAGTGAGCAATTGGGAGCTAGAACTCGGCAGCCCCAATGGCCTGATGCGCCAGGGTTGGACGCGCAACTCCCTGAAGAAGGGCGACGCCGTCAGCGTGACCGGATCGCTGGCAAAGGACGGCTCCAAGCTGGCCAATGCTCGTACCGTTAAGCTCGCCGATGGACGCCAGGTGTTCGCGGGCTCTTCGGAGACCGAGGGCAAAGGTAAGCAGTAGGTAGTTAGGACCCATCTCAACAACCTCAGCGGGATGAGCGGACGCATCCATGCCTCCGCTCGTCCTGCGTAACGATCCGTGTAGTTGGGTATTGGATCGGTCTCATATTCCCAGGAGGGATTAAAATGAAGTTTTGGTCGAAAGTAACCCTTGCGACTGCAGCGGTTACGTTGCTATCGCTCAGCGGGGTTAGGTTAGTTGGTCAGGCGCCGGCGCAGGGAAAAGCTGCGACCCAAGGTAAAACCCAGGGCAAAGCAGCTCCAGCCACGGCCGCGGGCCCCACGGCGGGAGAGTTCTTCAAGAACGTGACGACCCCGACGCTCAAGGATCTAACACCGGCCGACTTCATTTTGGCCATGGGACTGGTTGCCGACAATTTGGGGCTAGACTGTGCAGATTGTCATCCGGGCGCCGGTTCGGACAAAGTCGATTGGGTGATCGACACGCCGCAAAAGAAAACCGCGCGCAAGATGATCGAAATGGTGGGCGTCATTAACAAGAACAACTTTGCGGGAGTGCAAATGGTGACCTGCTGGACATGCCATCACGGCCGCGATAAGCCAGCGACGACCATCGCGCTGGATGCGGTCTACAGCACTCCAAATTCAGAGCGGGATGACTTGGTCACGGCCGTTCCCGGACAATCCGCCGCTGCGATTTTCGATAAGTACATCGCAGCCCTGGGCGGAGCCCAGCGCCTGGCCGGCCTCACCAGCTATATCGCGACCGGGAAGAGCGTCGGATACGAAGGCTTGGGTGGCGAGGGCGAATTCAACATCTATGCAAAGTCTCCCAATCAGAAGACTACGGAGATTAGCTTTAAGGATCATCCGGATCGCGGCAAGAGCGTATGGGCGTTCAATGGCCGTACTGGCTGGATTACAACTCCGCGCGGGTTGTTAGGCGAGTATGAAGTCACCGGAACCGGCCTCGACGGCGTCCGGTTCGATGCCCAGATGGCTTTCCCCGGCCAGATCAAGACGCTCTTTACGAATTGGCGCGTCGGTCAGTCGGAGAGCCTGGGCGACCGCGATTTCGACGTCGTCCAAGGTGGCACTGCAAGGGGCCTGCTTGTGACGCTGTACTTTGATACCAAGACGAACCTCCTTTCGCGAATGATTATTTACACGTCGTCACCCATCGGGCGCGCTCCCCAACAAGTGGATTTTGACAATTATCGTGATGTCAACGGCATCAAATTCCCCTTCAAAGAGACTTTCCTGTGGCTGGACGGCCGGTGGACGGCGGAGATTAGTGGAATCAAGACGAACGTCGCCATCGACGCCGCGAAATTCGGCAAACCGTAAGCCTTCAGATTGCAGTTTTTCAGGACAGGGAGTTGGCGGCCTAAGAGGCCCTCAACTCCCTGTTTTTCTTTGTAAAAACGCATCCCAACCGTTGTATAATCCCCTTCAGGCCAAGCACGGCCGCACTACCGCGCACGCCCAAAGGACACAACAATGCTGCATAGGAATTTGTTAATGGCTCCCGCCACCTTCGTCGTGGCTTTGACTTGTACCGTGGGAACAGCCAGCGCACAAAATGCAAGCGCTCAAGGCTGCGCATCTTTGCCCAACTACTCGAAATTAAAAGCCGCGCTGATCCAGGCCACCAAGGATGAGACCAGCGGTCTGAACAACCACATGTGGGCTACCATCGTCGACCGCGATGGAGTCGTCTGCGCCGTGGCATTTTCCGGCAAGGACCGGTTCTCACAATGGCCCGGCAGCCGCGTGATTTCCGCTCAGAAAGCAAATACGGCCAACGCTTTCGGCCTCGATTCGACCTCGAACAGCGACGGTTCCGGACAAAAAGATGGCCTGTCGCTTTCGACGGCGAACCTGTTCTCCGCCGTTCAGCCCGGCGGCAGCCTCTACGGCTTGCAGTTCAGCAACCCCGTGAATGAAGACGTGGGTTACAAGATTCCTTCGGCAGCATACGGAACCCCGGCCGATCCCATGAAGGGCGCCAAGATCGGCGGTGTGAACGTCTTCGGCGGCGGCCTTGCTCTATTCGCCACGGGCAAGAAAATGGTGGGTGGTATTGGCGTCAGCGGCGATACTTCGTGCGCCGATCATTTCATCGCCTGGCGTCTGCGAAACAACCTTGGCCTGGATCACCTGGCGGGGGTGGGCGGCATTTCCGGCGATCCACAGCGCCCCGACAACATCGTGTTCGACATCGGCGCCAACGGACAGAGCGCAGGTGGATTCGGCCATCCCAAGTGCATCAACACTGGGAATGAGAAGATGCTGCCTGCCGTTCAGCCGTAAGGTGAATAGCGTGGCGTATAATAACCTAAGACCTTAAAGGAGCACTCATATGGACGACATGACTCGACGTGGTTTTCTCGCTGCCGGAGCGGTGGTAGCGGCGCCTTACATCCTGAAATCGGAAGATAAATCCGGAACCAAGAACCCGATTATCGGCGAGGGCGAGTACAAATACGAGTGCATCCACGATTGGGGCCAGCTGCCCTCGAACATCAAGTACGGCAACACCCACAGTGTTGTAGAGGATTCGCAAGGACACATCTACATTCACCACACGGTGTACAAGGACAGCCCCAGCCCCGATAGCGTCGTAGTTTTCGACGACAAGGGCAAGTTCGTTCGCTCCTTCGGTCCCATGTTCCGTGGCGGGGCTCACGGCCTGTTCATGAGCAAAGAGGGCAAGGACGAGTATCTGTACTTCTGCGATGAGAAGCACGGCATCATCACCAAGCGCACCCCCAAGGGTGAAGAAGTCTGGACCATGGGCTATCCGCAGGATTCCCCGATCTATCAGAAGGGGCCAGGTTCCACGGGTCCTGGGGGCGCTGCCGGTCTGAACTACCGGCCCACCAACTTCGCAATCGCGCCTAACGGCGACTTCTGGGTCGGCGACGGCTACGGCTCCTATTACATGTTCCACTACAGCCAGAAAGGCAATTCATATCCCAAACTGGTGAACACTTTCGGTGGGCCTCCCGCTGGCGCGGCTGCTCCCGGCGGCGGAGGCGGCGGTGCCAGAGGAGGTGGCGGTGGAGGTCGTGGACAGGGTAAAGGTCCTGGCGGCCCTGGTGGAGATCAAGCCAAGGGTGGCGGTGGTCGAGCCGCAGCTCCTCCGCGGCAGCCCGGCCAGCCCGGCGTGCCGCGCAATGTACCAATTGAGTCGATGAACAATCCGCACGGCAACATGGTCGATCTGCGCGATCCCGCCAAGCCGATCTTGTTGGTCGCCGATCGCGGCAACCAGCGCATCGTGCGCTACACCCTCGACGACAAACCGATTGACGTTGTCGCGGGAACCCTGCAGCCGTGCCATTTCCACGAGCACAAGGGCATGATTGTGGTGCCCGACCTGGCAGCACGAGTGACGATCCTCGACAAAGACAACAAGATCGTCGCCCACCTGGGCGAAGGTCTGGTGGGCAATCCGCCCCGGACCACCGACGACCGGAGTAAGTTCGTTCCCGGCCAGTTCGTCAATCCGCACGGCGCTTGCTTCGACCATGCGGGCAACATCTTCGTTGCGGAATGGGTCGAAATCGGCCGCGTCACGAAACTTCGCAAACTCGCGTAATAAAACAGAACCAGACGTAGCACCTAGGCCTCCAAGGAGCGGCATGGACCCACGACTGTTCGGTGAATTCATGGGAACTCTCGTTCTCGTGTTGATCGGCAATGGCGTTGTCGCCAATGTAGTTTTGAAGAAGACGCTGGGATCCGCCGCCGGCTGGCTCACCATCGTTTTCGGCTACGGCCTGGGTGTAGCGGCTGGCGTCTTCGTTGCGATCGCTTGCGGAAGCGGCGACGCCCACATCAATCCAGCGGTCACGCTTGCGTTCGCCATATCATCCGGCGACTTCAGTAAATTCGTTCCTTACTTGATAGCCCAGGTCCTGGGCGGATTCTTCGGCGGAATGCTGGTATGGGTCCACTTCATGCCCCACTGGGCGGAAACCCCGGATCCCGGATCTAAGCTCGCTTGTTTTTCCACCGGGCCTGCCATTCGGAATACCGCGACCAACATTGTCAGCGAAATCATTGGGACCTTCCTCCTGGTGCTAACCATTGCCTCCATCGTAAAAACGTCTCCAGCGCCTGGATTAGTCCCGTTTCTGGTGGGCGCGATGGTGTGGGCCATCGGGTCCGGCTTGGGCGGCACTACCGGATTCGCGATTAATCCGGCGCGCGACCTGGGCCCGCGGATCGCTCACGCACTCCTCCCCATCCCTGGCAAGGGCGGATCGGACTTCAGCTACGGCCTGACCGTTCCCGTTCTCGGTGGGCTGGTTGGCGGAGGGCTGGCCGGCCTCTTTATTCGCATAGCGCATCTGTAACGCGATCTCTCGCCATCACGTCTCAAGACTACTTCTGCCCCTGCGGAAGTTAGGGTATAATTCTTGAGCGCCCAGCGTGGGACCAGCATCCAAACGAAGTTCGCCAGGCCTCACGTGCGCTGAAAACACACACACGAAGTTATGTTTCACAAGGAGAGCGAGCAATCATGGTGACCTTAGCGGACGCTCGTAGAGTGATCGCAGCAGCAGAGAAAAAGGCCGGTGAAATCGGCCAGCCGATGAACATCGCCATCGCCGACGGGGGAGGAAACATCGTAGCCCACGTGCGTATGGACGGAGCCTGGATCGGAAGTATCGATATTTCGCAGAAGAAAGCGTATACCTCGCGCGCTTTCGATATTTCCACCAAGGATCTTGCGTCCCATTCGCAATCGGGCGGCCAGTTTTTCGGTATCCATGCGTCTAACAATGGGAAGATTATGATTTTTGCGGGCGGCATCCCGTTGAAGAAAGATGGCAAGGTCCAAGGCGCCATTGGCGTCAGCGGCGGATCTGGAGATCAGGACCACGCGGTAGCCGAGGCCGGCGCCGCAGCGTTCTAGCGTACCTGAGTGCGCAAAACGACGGAGTGATGAAGAAAGGTAAAGGAGACAGGAAGTATGGCAACGAATCGTGGAGTAGCTTATATTAAACCGGGTGAGGTGCAGGTTCAATCCATCCCCTACCCCAAGCTCAAGATGCCGAAGAGCGAGACGGACCCGTTCGGCGGCAAGGACGCTCCTCATGGCGTCATTCTGAAAGTAGTTACGACGAATATCTGCGGATCGGACCAGCACATGGTCCGCGGCCGCACCACCGCGCCGCAAGGCTTGATCCTCGGTCATGAGATCACGGGCGAAGTTATCGAAAAGGGTAACGACGTTGAAATGCTCAACATCGGCGACCTGGTGACTGTGCCATTCAACATCGCCTGCGGGCGCTGCCGCAATTGCCGCGAAGGCAAGACCGGTATCTGCTTGACCGTGAATCCGGCTCGTCCGGGCGCGGCGTACGGTTATGTGGACATGGGCGGATGGGTCGGCGGACAAGCTGAGTACGTCATGGTGCCCTACGCCGATTTCAACCTGATCAAGTTCCCCAACAAAGAAAAGGCGATGGCGAAGATCAAGGACCTGACGCTTCTGTCCGACATCTTCCCGACCGGTTTCCATGGCTGCGTGCAAGCAGGCGTTGGACCCGGCACCACCGTCTACATCGCGGGCGCAGGCCCGGTAGGTCTGGCTGCGGCAGTGGGCGCCCAGTTGCTCGGCGCGGCCGTCGTGATCGTCGGAGACATGATTCCGGAGCGGTTGGCCCAAGCCAAGAGCTTCGGCTGCGAAGTCATCGACGTCAGCAAGATCACCAACCTCGGCGATGCGATCGCCCAGCTCCTGGGTGAGCCTGTGGTCGACTGCGCGGTGGATTGCGTGGGCTTTGAAGCTCGCGGACATGGCGCGGGTGCAGCTAAGGAAGCGCCTGCGACGGTGTTGAACTCCCTCCAGGAGGTCGTTCGCGCGGGCGGTTCCATCGGCATACCGGGTCTGTATGTGACCGGCGACCCGGGTGCTGTCGACGAAGCGGCCAAGATCGGCGCATTGTCGATCCGCATCGGACTGGGATGGGCGAAATCATGCTCCTTCCACACCGGCCAATGCCCGGTGCTGCGGTACAACCGCCAGTTGATGACGGCCATCCTGCACGACAAGGTGCATCCCGCCAAGGCGGTCAATGTGACGATGATATCGCTGGACCAAGCGCCCACTGGGTACAAAGACTTCGACAAGGGCGCGGCGAAGAAGTTCGTCATCGACCCGCACAAGTCGGTGAAGGCGTAGTTAGTTAGTCGGAACAAAAGCGGCGCCGGGGGAGTCAAATCCTCCGGCGTTTTCTTTTTTGGCCAGTGACGTTCCCGGTGGCTTATCGTCCAACTCATCTGAGTCTTTGTGAATAACCTGAAACATGCTGTCCGGATGTTTCGCCGCGCACCTGGTTTCACCCTTACCGCCCTCGCCGCGCTCGTGCTCGGTATCGGAGCCAATGTCGCGATCTTCTCGGTGGCGAACACCGTGCTACTGAGACCGGTGCCCGCGCCCGATCCCGACCATGTCGTGGTGTTCCTGACGAATAGGACAGATGGGACCTTCATCAACGGCGCCTCGCCGGCGAGATACAACGCGTGGCGCGAACTCGGCGACCTCTTCACGGACATTTCCGCCTACCGCTATGGAGCGATCAATTTGACGGGTGTCGATTCGCCCAGTCAGGTTCAGTGGGGGCAGGTTTCGGCTGGTTATTTCCCGCTCTTCGGGCTCGCCGCAGCGCTCGGACGCACCTTTACGCCCGAGGAAGACCGCCCCAACGCGGGACGCTTCGCGGTCTTGGGCGATGGGTTCTGGACACGATCCTTCGCGGCCGATCCACAGATCCTGGGGAAAACGATTTCGCTGGGCGGCGATCCTTACATGGTCATCGGGATCATGCCACCCGGCGTCGAGACGGAAACGCCTTTGCCCATCGATGTCTGGACCCCGTTTCAAATTGATCCGACCGGCACGGAACAGAATCATTACTTCTCGGTGGCAGCCCGTGTTCGGCCAGGCATAACTCCCGCCATGATCCAGGCGCGCCTGAAAGTGGCCTCCGAAGATTTCTTGCGCAAATTTCCGAGCGTCGGGACGATGCTTCCGGGATACACTTTCGCGGTTCAACCCATGCGCGATGTGCTGGTCCGCGAGGCGCGGCCGTCTTTACTGATTCTGGCGGGCGCGGTCAGTTTTGTGTTGCTCATCGCGTGCGCGAACGTTGCGAATCTCTTGCTGGTTCGCGCCACGGGGAGGAGGCGCGAGATCGCTATCCGCGCGGCCGTGGGTGCCGACCGGCGAAGAATCATGGGGCAACTTCTCACGGAGAGCGTTACGTTGTCGCTCACCGGCAGGGCCCTGGGCCTGCTGGCGGGGATGCTTGGTATTCGCGCGATCCTGGCGCTCAATCCCGGCAACATTCCCCGTATCGGGCCCAATGGCGTCAACGTTACGGCCGACTGGCGGGTTGTGGCGTTCG
>Ga0207667_10003164_pt1 | contig 20362 bp, 19 predicted proteins | sample KBSCornC52_FD_184301 | JGI IMG/M metagenome (GOLD analysis project Ga0207667, IMG submission 184301) | Corn rhizosphere microbial communities from Kellogg Biological Station, Michigan, USA - KBS Corn C5-2 (SPAdes) (version 2) | ecosystem: Host-associated > Plants > Roots > Rhizosphere > Soil ...
GTGGATTTTGCGTTGGATTCCCGTGGCAGGCCCAAGCGCCTCGACCATCCCGGCTACGGCCCTTCAGACGCATTCTACCGAGCGACGGGCAAGGCCAACATGGTTCGGACATGCAATGCCGTCGCGGCGCACTGGCTTCGCCTCGCCGGCGTCAAGACCAGCCTGTGGCCGCCGTTCGTGAACGGCCTGACGTGGCGGTACCGGCGAACGAATGGCGCTCATCCTGAGCCTGTCGAACGGTAAGCGCTGGCGTTTCGACAAGCTCAACGTGAGCGCTTCAGTTACAGCACGTAGCGGCTGAGGTCGGCGTTGCGGGCGATCGAGCTGAGCTGCTTCTCGACGAAGGCCGAATCAACGACCAGCATCTCTCCGCGACGGTCCTCCGCGTCGAAGCTCACGTCCTCGAGCAACTTCTCCATCACCGTCTGCAAGCGGCGCGCGCCGATATTCTCGACGGCTTCGTTGACCTCGGCCGCGATGCGGGCAAGCGCTTCAATTCCGTCGTCGGCGAAGGTGACCGTTACCCCTTCGGTGCCGAGCAGCGCCTGATATTGTTCCGTCAGGCTCGCGCGGGTCGCGGAGAGGATGCGCACGAAATCCTCCTGGGTCAGCGCCTTCAGCTCGACGCGGATTGGCAAGCGGCCCTGCAGCTCGGGCAGCAGGTCGGCGGGCTTGGCGAGATGGAACGCGCCGCTGCCGATGAAGAGGATATGGTCGGTCTTCAGCGGCCCGTACTTGGTGGCAACCGTGGTCCCCTCGATCAGTGGCAGCAGGTCGCGCTGGACGCCCTCGCGGCTGACCGAGCCTCCGCGCACGTCGCTGACCGCGATCTTGTCGATCTCGTCGATGAACACGATGCCGTTGGCTTCGGCGTCACCGAGCGCGACGCGGTTGATGTCGTCCGGGTCGAGCCGCTTGTCGGCTTCCTCGTCCGTCAGGCGCTGGAATGCCTCGGGCACCTTGAGCTTGCGGCGCTTGCGCGGCCCCTGGCCCATCGCCTTGCCCATCAGTGATTTCAGGTCGAACACTTGCGCGCCCACGCCGGGAATCTCGAACGGCATGTTGGGAGCTTCGTCGACCTCGATTTCGACCTCGGCCTGGTCGAGGCTGCCGTCGGCAAAACGCTGCCGGAAGCTCTGCCGCGTCGCTTCGCTGGAGCCCTTGCCGGTCAAGGCGTCGAGGAGCTTTTCCATCGCCGCCTCCTCGGCGGCCGAGCGGACCTTGTTGCGGCGGCGCTCGCGCTCCAGCCGGACCGCCTCCTCGACCAGGTCGCGGGCGATCTGCTCGACGTCGCGGCCGACGTAGCCGACCTCGGTGAACTTGGTCGCCTCGACCTTCACGAACGGCGCATCGGCAAGCTTCGCCAGCCGCCGGCTGATCTCGGTCTTGCCGCAGCCGGTGGGACCGATCATCAGGATGTTCTTAGGCGTGACCTCGTCGCGCAGCTCGGGGCTGAGCTGCTGTCGGCGCCAGCGGTTGCGAAGCGCAACAGCGACCGCCTTCTTCGCATCGTCCTGGCCGACGATGTGATGGTCGAGCGCAGCGACGATCGCCTTTGGTGTGAGTTTGTCCTTCAGCACTTCGGCTTGCTCCCCGTTCTGGGGAATGGATGCGTGGTAATTCATGTCGCCACGCATGTCGGGACCCTTTCGAGGCACTTCAAGCGGTGCAGCGGAAGCTTGCGAAGAAGCGTTTCTGGTCGCTGACGATGCGGGCGATGGTCTCGGGCTGCGGAGTCGCATCCCACTGGTCGAGCTCGAACGTTCCGCCGAGGATGATGCCGTCCGGCCGCGGGAACATGTAGCCGGGACCGAGGGTGAGCGCGTAATTTATGTCCGCCTGAGGCTCGAGAATCGCGAGCTGCCCGCGGGCGGGGTGCAGGTCCGCGTCGCCGAACAGGTCGCGGCTGCCGAGCCCTGTGCAGTTGAAGACAAGGCTTTCCGGCAACGCGGCGATGTCCGCGGGTGTCGCGAACTTGCGGACCTCGATCCTGCCGCCCGCGATCTGCAGGTCCCGGATCATCTGCCGGAGATAGCGCCCCGTCTCGACGTACATCGTGTCATAGAGAACGACATTGTCGACCGGGAACGGGTGCTCGGCGCGGGTGAGCACGCGATTGACCGGCGGGAAATTGGCAGCCGGCTGGTTTTCGGGCGTTGACCCGGACTCGTAGGTGGGAAGCCAGCGAATGCCATAATCCGCGCCGACCATGATCTGGAACCGCCGCCAGCTGTAATCGAGCGCCCTTGCGAACTGCGCCTTCCATTCGGGCGTAACGGAGTCGGGGCGAAAGACGGCATAGGGATGGAACTGCCCTCCGGCGATGTTCGACGTCGTGTCGGGCGGAAGAGCCGCCGTGTAGATCGTCACGGCAAAGCCCGCCTCCTGCACCAGCCGGGCTGTCGCGAGGCCGACTGCGCCCGATCCGATGACCGCAACCGGCCCGCTGTGGCCCGGCAGGCCAAGCTCCACCGCGAGCTTGGAGGTGCCCCAGCTCAAGGTGATTCCGCCGCCGCCATGGCCGTAATTGTGGACCAGCCGCTTGTCGCCGAGCTGGTCGGCGCGCACGACGAAGCCAGAGCGCCGGTACGGCCTCAAGCCCGCCATCGTTCGGATGACCAAACTAGAATCGACCTTCACCGGCACCAGCGGCGAGCAGGTTCCGCTCTTCCGCGTCCCGACCGTCGCGCAGCCCGACAGCAGTGCGGCGGACCCGGCGGCAAAACTTCGACGGTCGAGCAGCATCGGCTCAGCCTAGCCGCGCTTCACGTCAGCCTTCAATCGTCTCGACGGTCAGCCGATCGTTGGTGAACACGCAGACCTCGGAGGCGATCTGCATCGCGCGCCGAGCGAGCACCTCGGGGTCCTGCTCGTAATCCGCGAGCGCCCGCGCCGCCGACAGAGCGTAATTGCCGCCCGAGCCGATCGCGGCAATGCCACCCTCGGGCTCGAGCACGTCGCCGTTACCGGTGAGGATCAGCATGATCTCCTTGTCTGCGACGATCATCAGCGCCTCGAGGTTCCTGAGATACTTGTCGGTGCGCCAGTCCTTCGCGAGCTCGACCGCAGCGCGCATCAGCTGCCCGTTATACTGCTCCAGCTTGCGTTCGAGCCGCTCGAACAGAGTGAAGGCGTCGGCGGTCGCGCCGGCGAACCCGCCGATGACCTCGCCCTTCTCGCCGATCCGCCTGACCTTCTTCGCATTGGGCTTCATCACCGTATTGCCCATGCTCACCTGACCGTCGCCGGCAATGACGGTCTTCCCGCCCTTCTTGACCCCGAGGATCGTGGTTCCGTGCCAACTTTCCAAAGTCTTCTCCTTTGGAATCGAAGTGGGGAGTAGCGCAGACCGCTGCAACTAGCCGTGCGATTCGAAACGGCGGTCGGGAATGATCCACAGGATCGAGACGCCGACATAGATTGCGACTGAAATGTAGGGTGACAGGAAAGCCGCCGGGATCGCGGCGACGTAGAGGACTGTGCTGATCATCTCCTTAGCGCGGCCGCCGAGCGCCCTCTTCACCCCGGATCCTTCGCCTTCCGCGCGGATCAGCGCGCGCTCGAGCTGGTCGTAGGAGACCGCGGCGCAGACCAGGACCAGGCCGAAGGATGCCACGGGCCACGGTGTGATCCCCGCGTCGTCGATCCAGCGAATCACGAGCGGGAAGAGCGTCAGAAAGAACAGCAAGGCGTGATTGGCCCACAGCACGCCGCCGGTGACCCGATGGGCCGACTGCATCATGTGGTGATGGTTGTTCCAGTAGATCGCGACATTGACGAAGGCGAGGAGATAGGCGGCGAGCAGCGGCAGCACGGCGAGCGCGGCGGCGAGCGTCGGCTCGGCAGGAAACTTCAATTCCAGCACCATGATCGTCAGCACGATCGCGACGACGCCGTCGGTCAGTGCGTTGAGGCGAGTCGGGCTCATAGGTCAGTCGATCAGCCTTTCGAAGCGCTTGTCGGGAATGAGCCACAACACCGCCACTGCGATGTAGATCAGGATCGATAGCCAGGGCCACACGAAGGCGATCGGGATCGCGAACAGGTAACAGACGAAGGTCGCGATTCCTTTCCAGCTCCGTCCCGAAGCCTTGACGATCGGCGCGTCGGCGTCGTTCGCGCCGAGCAGCGCGGCGCGCACCAACACCGACGAGAGAAAGCACAGCATCATGATCACGCCGAACGCCACGACCGTGTCGCGAGTGATCCCGGCTTCGCCGACCCAGCGGACGACAAAGGGCACCAGGCTCAGCCAGAAGAGGAAGAAGAGGTTGGCGAGCAGGACTTCGCCGTTCACCCGCCGCGCCGCCTGCAGCATGTTATGGTGCTGCGACCAGTAGATGCCGACCTTGACGAATGAGAGGGCGTAAGCGGCGAACAGCACCGACAGAGGCTTCAGCGCGGTCATGCCCGAGCCTGTCGGTACCGGCAGCGCGAGCACCATGATCGTGATGATGATCGCGATCACGCCGTCGGTGAAGCTGTTCAGCCGGTTGGTGTTCATCGCTGGCGCCCCTGCCCCACTAGCCATTCAGCAGCAAAACGGCGACGCGGGCAAGCTAAGGCGTGCTCGGCTCCCGGTTCGGATCGACGGCGTGCTGCTGGCGGATCCACTTGATCAGTTCGTCGAGCTGGATCGCCTGCCCGGTCGCTATTTGGCGGTCGGTGAGAGGAAGTCCGTTTTGACCGGTGCCTTGAGCAGCTCCGCCGGGGGCAGCGGATAGGCCGGGCATTGATGCGCTTCGGCGAGCACCGGAATCGGCTGCGGCTTCGGACTGTAGGCGCAGGCGCCGAGCGTCAGCACGAGCAGCGGCAAGGCGAGCTTCAAATTCATTGGCGGTCCTCTGGTTGATTGCCGCCTGGTCGACGGCGACACGGTTCAGATTGGCCTCGTCGGCAGCGCGGGCCTGATCGGCTACGGCGCGATATTGGGCGACGGTGGTCGAGAAAGCGGCCTGCTCGGAATGGTAAAGCTGCTCGAAGGTGTCGCTCTGCTTCCTCCAGTGGCTGGTCTCCCCTTTCTGGATGATCAGCAGCAGCCCGAGCGTCAGGCTCGCTGCGATCCCGCCGATGCCCTGCCAGTTGAGGAGCCCGAGCATCATTCGCTGTCCGCCTCGATGGAGGCGCCGTCTCTGGTCGCGCTGAACTTCACGCGCCCAACCGGTCCGCCGGCGAGCAGGCCAATGATCACCACGATCATCGCGGCGATGAAGCCGCCCAGCGACCAGCCGAAGATGGTGACGATCGTGTGCTGCTCGGCTGGACTCCAGCCGCCCCACATCAAGAGCGCGACCATGAAGCCCGCGGCGGCGCCGCAGAACATGCCGGCGGCCGAAGCGAGCAGTCCGTAAATGTAGCGCTGGCCCTCGGCGAACGTACCGGGAGGGGGAAGTGATCTCATATGCTGCTCCGTCGAAAAGTCCCAAAAGTCACAAGCCTACGCGCACGCCCCCACGCACGTGCGCGCGAGTCAGCGCACCTCACCGATACGGTTCGCGAGCCAGCCATAGAGGAACGCCTCATTGGCTGGCCGGCGCTCGGCGAGCCGGAGGTAGCGCTCGCCCTGGAGCGCCTCGAGCGCGCGCAGCAGCACGGTCTCGCCGCCATTTCTTTGTTGGTCGCCCCCACCCATGCCAACCTGGGGCGACGACCCGCGGATCTTGAGGAAAGCGTCGAGCGCGGCGAGCGTCGCCGGACCGACACGGCCATCGGGAGTCAGATCCGGATAGTCCTTGCCGCCGCGGTTGAGCGCGGTGAGCGCACGCTGGAGGAAGGTGATCGCGACCGCCGGTCCCATGTTGACGCCCGTGTCGAAGAGCTCGGCGGCGATGCGCGGAGCGCGGGCGGCGATCTCGTCGAGATGCGGCCGGAGCCAGTATAATCGCCGGTAGATCGCAGCCGCTTCTTCGCGCGGCAGCTGGCGCATGGGTCCGGCGTAGCCGTGCGCTCGCGCCACCGCTTCGGTTATCCCGAAGCAGGTGGGGCCGCCTTTGTCGGCCGCATTATCGGCATACCCGCCCTCGCGATCGATCAGACCATCAACGTCGGCCATTTCATCCACGCCGTCTCTCCTTTCGAGTCGCCGCGCGTGTAACCAAATAGGCGCATTGTAGGAAAGCCAGGCGAACCGTACCCGCAAATGCCCTCAGTGCTTGTGCGCTTCGCGCCGACGCCGCTACGGTTGTCGAATGAAATCACGATTCCGAGCATTCGCAACCTTCGCCATTGCCATCGCTTCGCCGGCCTCCGCCGCCCTCTCACCCGCCGAGCAGGTCATGGTCCGGACTGTCGACGCCGAGCAGGCGCGCACCACTGCCATGCTCCAGCGCTGGGTCGACCAGAACAGCGGGACGATGAACAAGGCAGGTGTCGAAGCCGTGCGCGACATGATTGCGCCGGAGCTCAAGCAGCTCGGCTTCACGATCCAGTGGATCGACATGAGCGCGGTCGGCCGCGCCGGCCACCTCGTTGCTCGCCATGTCGGAAGCCGTCACGGCAAGCGCCTGCTGCTGATCGGCCACCTGGATACGGTGTTCGAGCCGGATTCGCCCTTCCAGCGCTGGGTTCGTGACGGCGATTCCGCTCACGGGCCCGGTTCCGGCGATGACAAGGGCGGCGACGCCGTCATCGTCGCCGCGCTGCGCGCGATGCAGGCCGCGGGTACACTGAAAAACGCAAACATCACCGTCTTCCTGACCGGAGACGAAGAGGACGCCGGGCGGCCGCTTGCGATCTCACGCCGCGATCTGGTTGCCGAAGGAAAGAAAGCGGATGTCGCGCTCGATTTCGAAGATCTCGCGGTCGAGAACGGAAACGACATGGGGTCGACGGCACGGCGGAGCGCCGGAAGCTGGACGCTCACGGTCACCGGCCGTGCCGAGCATTCGGCGGGTGTCGGCCCCGGCGATTACGGCGCAATTTATGAGCTCGCGAGGATCATCGACCAGTTCCGCCGTGAGCTTCCGGAGGACAAGCTCACCTACAATGTCGGCCTGGTTGGCGGCGGCCAGACGGCAACGCTCGATACCGACAAGATCAGGCTGGAAGCGACAGGCAAGACCAACATCATCGCGGCGACCGCGGTGGCCCGCGGCGACCTTCGCGCTATCGACCAGGGCCAGATCGACCGCACCGAAGCGAAGATGCGCGCGATTGTCGCTCAGCCGCTTGCGGGCGCCCATGCCGAGATCAGCTTCGATCCGGACATTTATCCGCCGATGCCGCCGACCGAGGGCAACCGGGCGATCCTGGCGGAGCTCAACGGCGTCAACCGCGACATGGGCCTGCCCGACATGGGCGAGCTTGACGCCGCCAAGCGCGGCGCGGGCGACATCAGCTTCGTCGCCGCCGAAGTCAGCGGCCTGGCGGGTCTCGGCCCGTCGAGCTCCGGCTCCCACACGGCAAGCGAGACGGTCGATATTCCTTCGATCTTCAAGCAGGCGAAACGGGCCGCCATCCTGATGAGCCGGATCGCGAGACAGCGCCGCTAGGACCCCAGAGTCGGGGTCGCGACAATGCAACCCTCGGCCCTCTCGCGCATTGTGCGTCACGCGAAGGTGCATCTCCGCAACCCGCAGGAGCAGAAGTGTTGGTGGAGGGGGTCCGGAACCGCGTCAGTAAGATGAAGGCAGACCCGTTCAAGCTCCTGGTCCAGTCGATCGTCGATTATGCGATCTATATGCTCGACCCGAAGGGGTTCGTGACCAGCTGGAATGCCGGCGCGGAGCGAATCAAGGGCTTCCAGACGGAAGAGATCGTCGGCCAGCACTTCTCTATATTCTATACCGAGGAGGACCGCGAGGCAGGGATGCCGGAGAAGGTCCTGGACACCGCCAGGCGCGAAGGCAAGTTCGCCGGCGAAGGCTGGCGCCTGCGCAAAGACGGGACTCGCTTCTGGGCCAGCGTCGTCGTCGATCGAATCAACGACGACAAGGGCAAGCTCATCGGCTTCGCCAAGATCACCCGCGACATGACCGAGCAGCGCGAGGCGCAGCAGGCGCTCCTCGACGCCGAGCGCCGGTTCCGGATCCTGATCGAAGGCGTCACCGACTACGCCATCTTCATGCTCGATCCGGAAGGGCGGGTCGCCAACTGGAACCCCGGCGCCGAGCGGATCAAGGGATACAAGCCAGACGAGATTGTCGGCGAGCATTTCAGCCGCTTCTATACGCCGGAGGATTTCGACGCCGGCGTGGCCAAGCGGGCGCTCGAGACGGCGCGCGATACCGGCCGCTACGAATCCGAAGGATGGCGCGTGCGGAAAGACGGGACGCGCTTCTGGGCAAGCGTCGTGATTGACGCGATCAGAGATGACGAGGGCAAGCTGATCGGCTTTGCCAAGATCACCCGCGACATGACCGAGAAGCGCGAGGCACAGCTCCGGCTCGACGAATCCCGCGAGCAACTATTCCGGTCGCAGAAGATGGAGGCCCTCGGGCAGCTGACCGGCGGCCTTGCCCACGACTTCAACAATCTTCTGACGGCGATCCTTGGCGCCTGCGAGCTGGGCTTAAGGAACGTCAACGACCCCAAGAAGGTGGGCCGGATGCTCGAAGGGGTGAAGGGTTCGGCGCAGCGCGGCGCCGGACTGACCAGGCAGCTGCTCGCCTTCGCTCGCGCACAGCCGTTGCAGATGAAGCAGATCGACCTTCGGCAATTCTTCGCCGACGTGACGATGCTCCTGCGGCCGTCGCTGCGCAGCAACATCGAGGTCATCACCGAGATTTCGGACCAGTTGTGGCCGATCGACGCCGATGCCGGCGCGCTCGAGCTTGCGATGCTCAACCTCGCCTTCAACGCGCGCGATGCGATGAAGGAAGGCGGCTCGCTCAAGATCAGCGCGCACAACGAGGTGCTGAGCGGCGAGCCCGACGGCTTGCGCGGCGAGCATGTCGTGCTTCGCATCTCCGACACCGGCACCGGCATGTCGCGCGATGTCATGGACCGGGTGTTCGAGCCGTTCTTCACGACCAAGGGCTATGGCGAAGGGACCGGTCTCGGCCTCAGCCAGGTGTTCGGCTTCATGAAGCAGATCGGCGGCGCGATCACGGTCGAGTCCGAGCCTGGCAAAGGCTCCGCCTTCGGCCTGTATCTGCCCGCAAGTCATGGGAACGTCATGGACGACAAGCATCCCAATGGCCGCGGCCTGGGACGAGTGTTGATTGTTGAGGACGACACGCTGGTCGCCGAGCTTGCGGCCGGCATGCTGAGCGAGCTCGGCTTCGAGTGCACCGTCACGCACAGCGCCAAGGAGGCGCTCGAGACGCTCGCCAGCGGCTCCAAGCCGAAGCTCATCTTCACCGATATCGTCATGCCCGGCGGGATCAGCGGGATCGAGCTTGCGCGAAAGGTCCGCGATCGCTTCCCAGAGCTGCCGATCCTGCTGACCACCGGCTACAGCGAGCAGGTCGCCGGCAACCATGGTTTTCCAGTTCTCCAAAAGCCCTATGAAATGGAGCATTTGGCGAGCGCGCTAGGCGATGTGCTGAAGCGGGAAATCGCCCTGAGTTGAACGGCTTGCAGCGGAGCTGTTGACAGACGCGTCCTTGAGGAGCCTCATCCCTTCAGCCGTGCCGGCAAGGTGCGCGGTGTCTCGGGGGAGAATCGATGGCTACAACTGCGCAAGCACGCACGCCCGTGCACCTGTGGGTGGTGGGCGTACTCGCATTCCTATGGAATTGTTTCGGTTGCGTCGATTACACGATGACCAACATCAAGAACCCGGCGTGGCTCGCGAACATGCCCGCCGACCAGCTCGCCTACATGGCGACATTGCCGTCCTGGCTGACGGGTTTTTGGGCGATCGGAGTTTGGGGTGGCCTCGTCGGGGCTATCCTCCTGCTCATCCGCAGCCGCTACGCGGTCTGGGCGTTCGGACTGTCGTTCGTCGGCGCGATCGTCGGCCTCGGCTATCAGCTAGCGATGACCACGATGCCGGCGAGCATGAAACAAGGCATGATGGGAGCGATGCCCTATGTGATCATCGTCATCGCCGCCTTCCTTTTCTGGTACGCGTGGAACGCCGAGAAGAAGGGACTTCTCGGCTGAACCGGCGGCGGGCCGCCACGGCCCGCCCCCTGCTCTACTGTTGCTGAATTGCTGCAGTCGCGCGCGCGAAAGCGATGCCAAGCGCATCGCTACTTGCACCATTGTCGATAATGGCGACCATGCCCGCTGAATCTCGCCAGTAGCGAGTTCGAGGGGAGGTCGTTCATGGTTCGTCGCCGTATTTCGCGCGCTCTTGCGTGCGCATCGCTGCTTTCGATCGCCGCAATCCCGGCGCCAGCTGCGGCCCAGCAGATCAACCGAATCATCGTCTTCGGCGATTCCTATGCCGACACCGGCAATGCGCTGCGCCTCGCCGGGATCAATCCCGTGTCGACGCAGGTCTATACGACGGGCCGCTTCTCGGGCGGATCGAACTATGTCGATACGTTGGCCGACATCCTCCAGGTGCAGCAGTATAATTTCGCGATAGGCGGAGCGAGCACCACCGGGAACGGCACCGCCGGACTGCCTGGCTTCCCGTTCGAGGTGCAGGAGTTCCTCGCCGGCGGGGGGACGCTCGGCTTCCCAGCGGTGAGCACCACGCTCACCCGCAGCGACCTCGTCGCCGTGTCGATCGGCGGCAACGATTCCCGTTACTATCAGCAAGGTGGCGGAACGGTTGCAGGCGCACCGGCAGCGGCGGCGGCATCCGTCACCGCCTTCCAGCAGAACATGGACCTGGTGATGGCGAAGGGCACGCCGACGGTCAGCTTCCTTGCAGGGAACGCGGCGCTTCTGCCCGAGGTTGCGAACAATCCCTCCGCGCAGGCGGTCCGCACTGCCTTCTCGAATTCGTACAATGCTGGCGCGCAGCAAGTCCTGGCCGGCTATGCGAGCCGCGGCTCGATCATTCACTATCTCGACCTGACGACCATGGCCGGTCAGGTCACTCCGAACCTCAGCGCCTATGGGCTCACCGGCGTCGTGTGCCCGGCGTTCCCGGACCCGACCTGCATCGCCAATTCGAACGCTCCGTACCTGTTCTACGGCGACCTGTTGCATCTCACATCGAAGGGCTTCGCGATCGTCGGCGAATATGTGGCGAAGCAGCTCGCGGCGCCGCTGACGCTGTCGGCCCCATCCGAGCTCGAGCTCGATACCGCGCAGCAATGGGGCCGGACGCTGTCGAGCCGGGGCGACCTATACGGCCGCGGCGGAAGTATCGCGCAGGGCCTCAGGCTCTACGTCGCCGGCGACGGTTTTCAGAGCGATCACGGCGCGACAAGCCAGAACAGCGGGTTTGAGGCCAAGGGATTTGGGGCGACGATCGGCGCGGAGTACGGCCTTCCGATGGGCGTCGTCGGAATCGCCGGCAATTACAGTCGGCCGAAACTCACGTTCGGGAACGACGCGTCGCGCGACCGCGCCCGCACCTGGCAGGTCGGCGCCTATGGCAGCGTCGATGTCGGCGGCCTCTTCGGGCAGGCCTATCTCGGCTACGGCAAGGACCGCAACCGGATCACACGCACCGGCGTGGTCGAGGACATGACCGCGAGCCCGCATGGCAGCCACACGGTAGCCGGCGCCAAGGGCGGGTACCTGATGAGCCTCGCCGCGCTGAAGATCGGCCCCGTCATCGCGCTCGATTATGCGCGCGCGAATGTCGACGGCTACACCGAGAGCGGCGATCCGGCGCTGACGCTGAACGTCGGCGGGCAGCACCTCAAGTCGCTGACCGGTCAGGCGGGGCTGGAGCTGCGCGGCGATCTTGCCGGGCTTCACCCGTTCATCGACGTCACCGCCGAGCGCCAGCTCAGCGGCAATGGCCGGGTGATCACCTTCGCGCAGACCACCGCTCCGACGATCGTGAACAGCTGGGAGGTGTCGCGCAGCAAGGAGACCTATGGACGGATCGCGGGCGGCGCGAGCGCGACCCTAACCGGCAACCTCAGCCTCGACGCGTTCGTCTCCACCACGGTCAGCCGCAACCACGGAAACGAGACTGGCGGGCAGCTCGGGATCAAGGCGGCGTTTTAGCTTACTAGCCCCGCCGGCCGCCGAAGCGCGTTCGCTGCTGCTTGCCGAACCGGCCCTTACGCGTGCCGGGCTTGCCTTCGGTCGAGTGGCCGAGCGGGCGCGGGGCGACGCGGTCGAACTCGGGAATCCCGAGATCGTCTTCCTCGAGGCGCCGGATCTCGTCGCGTAGTCGCGCGGCTTCCTCGAACTCGAGGTCCGCGGCGGCCTTGCGCATTCTTTCCTCGAGGTCGCCGATGTAGGCCTTCAGGTTGTGGCCGACGAGGTGCGGCCGTTCCTCGTCGCCGGTATCGACCAGCACGCCGTCGCGCTGCGTCACGTCGGCGAGCAGGTCATGGATCTGGCGCTTGATGCTCTCGGGCGTGATCCCATGCTCGCGGTTGTACTCGAGCTGCTTCTCGCGGCGGCGGTTGGTCTCGGCCAGGGCGCGCTCGATCGATCCGGTGACCGTGTCGGCATAGAGGATCACGCGCCCCTCGACGTTGCGCGCGGCGCGGCCGATGGTCTGGATCAGCGAGGTCTCGGACCGAAGGAACCCTTCCTTATCCGCGTCCAGGATCGCGACGAGCCCGCATTCGGGGATGTCGAGCCCCTCTCGCAGGAGGTTGATTCCGACGAGCACGTCGTAGACTCCGAGCCTGAGCTCGCGGATCAGCTCGATACGCTCCAGGGTCTCGACGTCGGAGTGCATGTAGCGGACCTTGAGGCCAGCCTCGTGGAGGTACTCCGTCAGGTCTTCGGCCATGCGCTTGGTCAGCGTGGTGACCAAAGTCCGGTAGCCCTTCTTCGCCGTCAGCTTCGCTTCATTGACGAGATCGTCGACCTGGTCCTCGACCGGCTTGATTGTGACCGGCGGGTCGATGAGCCCGGTCGGGCGGATGACCTGCTCGGAGAAGACGCCGCCGGTCTCGTTCATCTCCCATGGGCCGGGCGTCGCCGACACGAAGGTCGTCTGCGGGCGCATCGCGTCCCATTCGTTGAAGCGAAGCGGCCGGTTGTCGATGCAGCTCGGCAGACGGAAGCCGTACTCCGCGAGCGTGATCTTCCGCCGATGGTCGCCGCGCGCCATCGCGCCGATCTGCGGCACCGTCTGGTGGCTCTCGTCGATGAACAGCAGAGCGTTGTCCGGCAGATATTCGAACAGGGTCGGCGGCGGCTCGCCGGGCAAGCGACCGGTGAGGAATCGCGAGTAATTCTCGATGCCTGCGCAGGAGCCGGTCGCGGCAATCATCTCGAGGTCGAAGTTGGTCCGCTGCTCCAGCCGCTGCGCTTCGAGCAGCCGGCCCTCCGCGGTCAGCTCCTTCAGCCGCTCGGCAAGCTCGTGCTTAATCGCCTCCATCGCCTGCTTGAGCGTGGGGCCGGGTGTCACATAGTGGGAGTTTGCGTAAACCTTGATGCTGTCCAGAGACGCGATGGTCTTGCCGGTTAGCGGATCGAATTCGCTGATGTCCTCGATCTCGTCGCCGAAGAAGCTGACCCGCCAGGCCATGTCCTCATAGTGCGACGGGAAGATCTCGAGGCTGTCGCCGCGCACCCGGAAGCTCCCCCGGACGAAATTCGCATCGTTGCGGCGGTACTGCAGCGCGACAAGCTTGCGGATGACCTCGCGCTGATCGTCGACCTGACCCTTCTTCAAAGAGAAGGTCATCGCCGAATAGGTCTCGACCGACCCGATGCCGTAGAGGCAGGAGACCGAGGCGACGATGATTACGTCGTCGCGCTCGAGCAGCGACCGCGTCGCCGAGTGGCGCATGCGGTCGATCGCCTCGTTCACGCTCGACTCCTTCTCGATGTAGGTGTCGGTGCGCGGGACGTAGGCCTCGGGCTGATAGTAGTCGTAGTAGCTGACGAAATATTCGACGGCGTTGTCGGGGAAGAAGCTCTTGAACTCGCCATAGAGCTGGGCGGCGAGGATCTTGTTCGGGGCGATCACCAGCGCCGGCCGCTGCAGCGTCTCGATCACCTTGGCCATGGTGAAGGTCTTGCCCGAGCCGGTGACTCCGAGGAGGACCTGGTTCTTCTCGCCGTCGAGCGCGGCTTCCGTCAGCTCCTTGATCGCCTGGGGCTGGTCGCCGGCGGGCTCATACTCGGAGACGATCTTGAACGCCTTGCCGCCTTCCGCCTTGTCCGGCCGCGCGGGCTTGTGCGGGACAAACGTCTCGACGGTTTCCGGTTCGGCAAGGCTGGTTCGGATTTGAATCGGCATGGCTCTCGATATGGGAGCTACGGCTGCTTGCGGCAATTCGCAGCCCCATTGGGTGCTCCGCAAAGTCATTGCGCACTTGTCGAAATCGTCTCAAGCTCGCTGGGGGGCAGCAATGGCACGCGTCTTCCTGAGCTATGACCGTGAAGACGAGCCTCGCGCCCGTGCCGTTGCCGCGGCGCTCGAGCGCGCCGGCCACTCGGTCTGGTGGGACCGGCAGATCAAGGGCGGCCACGAGTTCAGCGCCGAAATCGAAGCGGAGCTGGATGCCGCCGACAAGGTCGTGGTCCTGTGGTCTGCACGCGCAGTGAAGTCCGCATGGGTGCGCGACGAAGCCGCCGTCGGCCGCGAAACCGGGCGGCTCGTACCCGCCACATTGGACGGAACGCCTCCGCCGCTCGGCTTCCGCCAGCTTCAGACGATCGATCTGTCGAAAACAAAACGCGGCGGAGCATCGCCCCAGCTCGCGGCGCTGGTGGATGCGATTGGAGCAACCTCGGTGTGCACAGCGCCGCAGCCATCGACACACAGCAAAGGCTTCGCACCGCCATTCGGACGGCCGCTCCTAATCGGCGTGAGCGCAGTCGTTATCGCGGCGGCGGCTGTCGCGGTCTTCTTCTTCTGGCCGCAGCGCCGCGCTGAGACGACCATTGCAGTTGCGCCGGCAGAAGGCTCGGCTCTCTCGCACCAGGTGGCCAACGACCTGGAGCTGGCGCTTGCGAACACGTCGAACGTGGGTTCGTCTTCATATCAAGTCATCGATGCTGCGGATCATCGGGCTCCTGATGCGGACCTGGCTATTAGCGCCGGCGGCACGAGCGCCGGCGGTCACGAAGGGCGCCAACTCTCGTTGCGCTCGCGCGACGGCGACATCCTGTGGACCGCCTCGATCGAAGGACCCTCGTCGGACAAGACGACCCTCGCGAGGCGAGTTGCGGTTCAGGCGCAGCGGGCCGTTGGATGCGCCGCAGAGGCGCTGAGCTATCGGCGCGAACCGTTGGGAACGGATATCCTCAAAACCTATGTTTCGGCCTGCTCCAACTACGATGCGGCGTACGGCGCGAATCTTGACGAGGGCGACGAAATCAAGCTGCTCGAACGGGTCGTCGCCAAGGCTCCCCATTTCGAGCCTGCCTGGGCAAAACTGCTGATGACCGAGCAGGACGACCTGCCCTCTCAAGACGACGACGGGCGCACCTTGCGCCGAACCATGGCAATGCAAGTCGATCACGCCCGAAAGTTGGGACTCGATTTCGGCGAGCTTTACGTGGCGAAGGCCGAAACGTTTTCGCCAGGCGATTTCGTCGACATTTTCCGAACCTACGAGGAGGGCCTCCGCCGACATCCGGGCAATGCCAGTCTGTACACCGCAATGGGAAACCGTGAGCTCTACGTCGGCCGGATGGTCGATGCTCTGACTGCCTCGTCAGAGGCCGTGCAACTGGACCCGCAGTCGCCGGCGACACTCCAGAACCTGATTTCGACATATGCCTATTCAGGCAACGCGAACGCCGCCTACGCGACTCTGCGCAAGGCGGAACAATTGTGGCCGAACGCGCCGGCGCTCGTCGACGCGCGATACCGGCTGGACATCCGCTACGGCGATCCGAAAGAGGCGATGTCAATGATGGACGAAGGCATCGTCGAAGCAGGCTTGAGAGCCGAGCAGGAGGCCTTTCTGACGGCGCGCATGGATCCGACACCCGAGAACATCGAGCAAGCGGTCGCCGAGGACCGCAAGATCAACGAGGAATACCCCAACTTCATCGCTCAGATCGCGCAGACTCTGGCCCAGTTTGGCCGCAAGGACGACGTGCTCGCGATCCTGCTCAATTACAACGGCGACAGCTACGACCGTGGAATGGCGGCGGAAGTGCTGTTCCGCCCCGCCATGCGCGACGTCTGGCGGGACCCGCGCTCGATGGCCGCTGCCGCCCACATGGGCCTCCTTCATTATTGGAAAGCGACCGGCAAATGGCCGGACTTCTGCACCGATCCCACGCTTCCCTATGACTGCCGGAAGGAGGCTGCAAAGTATCGGGTTTAGCGCGCCTCACCGCCGCCGCTAGCGCTCGTTTAACGCCCAGTTTATGGTGCGGTTCTCTTTACGAGGGGGCCTGCCATGAAACATGCAGTTTGCGTAATTGCGTCAGTCGTCTGCCTGTCGGCGTGCAACAAGGGACCGACGGTCGAGCTTCACAATGCGACCGGCAACCAGGTTGCGAAGGCGGTCGCGGTCTCCGGCATGATGAACAGCGATACGATGATCGAGCCCGGTCTGTGGGAAACCAAGGCGACCTACTCGGAAATGAACATCCCCGGCCTGCCGCCACAATATGCCGAGAAGATGAAGCAAAGCATGGCGGAGGCGCGCGAAAAGCCGAGCCACCATTGCATCACCGAAGCGGACGTGAAGAAGCCGAAGGAAGATTTTTTCGGCGCCGACAAGGATTGCAAGTTCCAGCACTTCACCATGGGCGGCGGCAAGATGGACATCGCGATGGTCTGCAACCGCGAGGACTCGACACAGACCATGAACATGTCCGGCAACTACACGCCGACGACCTACTCGCTCGACATGGCGATGAACGCGAGCGGCGGGCAGGAAAACGGCATGAGCATCAAGGGGCACATCGATTCGCACCGTGTCGCGGCGCAGTGCACGGACAAGCAGGACGATTAGGGATAGGCTGAGCCCCTGCGCGCGTTAGCGCCGGCATGGCGCGCGTCACCGTGCTTCTCAACCGCGGCGGCGGCGCTTTTGCCGCCGACCCGAAGCTTCCCAAAAAGGTCCGCAAGGCGCTTCGCGACGCCGGCGTCGAGGGAGAGATCGATCTCGTCTCGGGCCGCGAATGCGCGGTGCGCTGCCGCGCGATCGCCGAGCGCGGTGACGATATGCTGGTGGTCGGCGGCGGGGATGGGACCGTCAGCGCGGCGGCTTCGGAGTTGGTCGGGACCGGCACTATGCTCGGAATCCTGCCGCTTGGCACGCTCAATCATTTTGCGCGCGACCTCGGCATCCCGGCGGATGTCGGCGAAGCGGCCCGGCTGATCGCCACGCGTTGCGAACGCCGGGTGGACGTCGGCGAGATGAACGAGCGCATTTTCATCAACAACAGCGCGATCGGCCTTTATCCCCTGATGGTGGTCGACCGTGACCTGCAGCGGGCCAGGCTCGGCCGCGACAAGCGGCTGGCGATGATCGTCGCCTCGCTAAGGATCCTCATCCGCTTCAACCATCACCGGCTGACTTTAACGGTCAACGAAGAGCGGACGGGGCGAGTCGACACTCCCCTGCTGTTCGTCGGCAATAACGAGTATCGAACGGACATCGGCGCGCCCGGAAGCCGGGAGAGGCTCGACGGCGGTGAGCTGTGCGTGTTCGTGATGCGCAAGAAGACCCGCACGGGAATGATCGCCGCCAGCCTCCGAGCGCTGTTCAACCACAGCAGGTCCGACGACATGGTGCGCCTCGAGAATGTCCAGCGGCTCCGCGTTGCAAGCCATCGCTCCCAGCTCGCAGTCTCGTTCGATGGCGAGGTGGTTCGCGCTTCGCCCCCTCTCGACTATAAGATCCGCAAGAAAGCGCTGCGGGTGATCGCGCCGCGACGGGAACCGTAGGGCCGCCCGCCGGGTTCGCGCCGTAGAGAGAGAATGGCGGTGCACGTGGCAACCGACGCTCATCGAATATGGTCCGAGCGCTTCCGGGCGCGGGCGCTCCGCGTCGCGGGCGTTGCGATCATGCTTCTCGGGGTCGGCTCGGCGCTGCTTCCCGCCGGGAAGACCATCCCTTCCGCGATAATCGGTGGGCTGTTGATCGCCGCCGGCCTGATCGAAATGGTTGCGGGATCGCTCCGCCGGTCGGTGCGCGTCATGGCAATGGCGGCGGGGGGAGTGACCGCGTTGGCCGGGCTTTTGTTCGTCATCAATCCGGAGACACATTTCTCGCCAACAGTGACGCCGATCATCGCCTGGCTGCTTCTGAGGAGCCTGATCCTCGCTGCGAGCGCGACCGAGACTGCTGGGTCCGTGCGACGCTGGACGGCGCTGTCGGCGGGAATGGATTTCCTGCTTGCGGTCCTGCTGATCGCTGGGCTTTCCATCTCGACCATCGTCGTCAGCATCTTCGGACCGACGCGCGAGCTGGTGGCGACCTTCGCCTGGGTTCTGGCGGCGAGCTTCGTCGTCAACGGGCTGCTGCTGCTCGAGGTCGCGAGCTGCACCGACACGATCGAGGAATAGCCGCTCTGGAATTGCCGCGTGCTGCTGGTGCATAGCGACATGGATGTTCGACACCTCGCCCGACCTTTCCGTCAGCACCGTTGCCGAGATCGTCCGCCTGGCACTCGCCCCGGTGTTCCTGCTGAGCGGCATCGGCGCGTTCGTGAACGTGCTCGCCTCGCGCCTCTCGCGGATTGTCGACCGCTCGCGCCAGGTCGAGCCGATGCTGCTCTCGAGCCGCGGCGCGGAGCACGATCGCTGGATCAACGAGCTCAAGATCCTGGACCGGCGCATGTCGCTGATCAGCTGGGCGACGGGGCTTTCCGTCACCTCGGCGATGCTGACCTGCCTGGTCGTGGTCCTGCTGTTCGCCGCCAACCTGGTCCGAACTCACCTTGGGACCGAGATCGCCTGGCTGTTCATGGCCTCGATGCTGACGATCGGCGCCGGCTTCGCGGTGTTCCTGGTCGAGACGACGATCGCCGCGCGCGCCGTGCGGATCCGCTCGGAGCTGCTGCAGCACACGGTGGACGAGGGCGAATAGGCCGCTTATCGGCCCCGCATGCCCGTCAAGACCGTCGCCATGCTCACCGCCGGGGGCCTCGCCCCCTGCCTTTCTTCGGCCGTCGGCGGCCTCATCGAACGCTATACCGAGATTGCGCCCGAAATCCGGATCATCGCCTATCTCAACGGTTACGCCGGGTTGCTCACCGGCAAATCCGTCGAGGTGACCGACGAAGTTCGGGCGAATGCGCATCTGCTGCACGCCTTCGGAGGCACGCCGATCGGCAACAGCCGGGTCAAACTCACCAACGTCAAGGACTGCGTAAAGCGCGGGCTCGTGCGGGAGGGGCAGAATCCGCTGCACGTCGCTGCCGAGCAGCTGCGCCGCGATGGCGTCGACGTCCTGCACACGATCGGCGGCGACGACACCAACGGCACCGCAGCGGACCTCGCAGCTTACCTCAGCAGCAACGGGTATAATCTGATCGTGGTCGGACTTCCCAAGACCATCGACAACGACGTGGTGCCGATCCGGCAATCGCTCGGCGCATGGACCGCGGCCGAGCAGGGTGCGCTGTTCGCCCGCAACATCATTGCCGAGCATTCGACGAACCCGCGGATGCTCGTCGTCCACGAGGTGATGGGCCGCAACTGCGGCTGGCTCACCGCAGCAACCGCTCTGGCGCACCATCAATGGGTCAAGAGCGCGCGATTCGCCGAGTGGGTGGACAATTCCGCCGCCCGCTGGGACGTCCACGGCGTCTTCATTCCGGAGCGGCAGTTCGACATCGCCGAGGAAGCCAAACGGCTGCGGAGAATCATGGACGAGCAGGACTGCGTCAACCTGTTCATCTCGGAAGGCGCCGGAGTCAGTGAGATCGTCGCCGCGATGGAGGCGGCCGGCGAGGAGATCCCGCGGGACGCGTTCGGCCATGTCCACCTCGACAAGATCAACCCGGGCCAGTGGTTCGCCAAGCAATTCGCGGCCGCGCTCGGCGCCGACAAGGTGCTGGTCCAGAAGAGCGGCTATTTCTCGCGCTCGGCCGCCGCGAATGATGCCGACCTTAAGCTGATCCGGCAGTGCACCGATTTTGCGGTCGACGCGGCGCTGCGCGGCGAGTCCGGTGTGGTGGGCCAGGACGAGGAGCGCGGCGGCGAGCTTCGGGCGATCGAGTTCGAGCGGATCGCCGGCGGCAAGAAGTTCGACACGTCTGTACCCTGGATCACCGACCTGCTGCGCGAGATTGGACAGTCCTGAGGGTATCCACAGAATACAGCCGCAGCTTGCAATTCGTCATTGCGAGGAGCGCAGCGACGAAGCAATCCATAGGCGGGAACGTATCTGGATTGCTTCGCTCCGCTCGCAATGACGACTAGCGCGCTCAACATCGAACGATCCGTCACCGGGCAGCC
>Ga0207667_10003171_pt1 | contig 20339 bp, 18 predicted proteins | sample KBSCornC52_FD_184301 | JGI IMG/M metagenome (GOLD analysis project Ga0207667, IMG submission 184301) | Corn rhizosphere microbial communities from Kellogg Biological Station, Michigan, USA - KBS Corn C5-2 (SPAdes) (version 2) | ecosystem: Host-associated > Plants > Roots > Rhizosphere > Soil ...
TAGTCGCCGATCTCGCGTGCGGTCTCGTCCATCATCAGGCTGATGCGGCGTGCTCGGTGCAGCAGGGCCTCGCCCACCGGTGTCAGGCGGATGCCGCGACCCACGCGTTCGAACAGCGGTGCGCCCAGTTGTTCTTCCAGGCGATCAATGCACTTGGTCAGCGCCGGCTGCGTCTTGAAGAGCCGCTCGGCCGCCCGTCCCACGTGCCCTTCCTCGGCGATGACGGCGAAATACTTGAGATCGCGGAAGTCCATGATTCATTCCTGAAAGTTATGGATAACAAAATAAAAGCAAATATACATTAAATATCCCCGCACGTAGACTGCCCTCCAAACAAGAACCCTCGCCCTTCGCGGCGACGACAACACGGAGACCAGCACGATGCAAGACCTGCCTTCCCGGCGCGCTTTCCTGCGGCACAGTACACGGCTCGCGCTCGGCCTCGGTGCCATCGCCCGGCTGCCGCTGGCGCGTGCGCAAACCGAGCCCTATGCCCACTCCGCCGGCACGCAACACGCCGCCAGCCGCCTGCCCGCCGATGCCTGTGATTGCCACATGCACATCTACGACCCGCGTTTCGCATGGGCACCGGGTGCCAAGCTGCTGCACGCTCCGGCCACCGTCCCCATGTATCGCCGCCTGCAGCAGCGGCTGGGCACGACGCGCAACGTGGTGGTCACACCTTCGGCCTATGGCGTGGACAACAGCTGCACCCTCGATGCGCTGGCGCAACTGGGTGCGACTGCCCGCGGCGTGGCCGTGGTCAATGACCAGGTCAGCGATGCCGAGCTGCAGCGCCTGCATCAGGCCGGCGTGCGCGGATTGCGCTTCAACCTGGCGCTGGGCTCGGTCACCACCGTGGAGATGATGGAACCTCTGGCGCGCCGCGTGGCAGCGCTGGGCTGGCATCTCCAGGTCAACATGCCCAATGACGTGCTGCTGGCCAATCGCGCGCTGCTGTCGGCGCTGCCGGTGCCGCTGGTCTTCGATCACTTTGCACGCATCCCCCTGCAGGCCGGTCCGGGCCATCCGGTCTTCGACTTCGTGACGGGACTCATGCGCGAGCAGCGCGCCAGCGTCAAGCTTTCCGGTGCCTACCTCTACAGCAAGCGTGGTGCGCCCGATTACGAGGATGTCGCGCCGCTGGCCCGCACCCTGGTGCAGACCGCACCGTCGCAGGTCGTATGGGGCAGCGACTGGCCGCATCCGACCGAGCAGCACAAGCCCGATGATGCGCGCCTGCTCGATGTGATGACGACATGGCTGGGGTCCGACGCGATGCTGCGCACGGTACTGGTCGACAACCCCGCCCGCCTTTACCAATTCTGACGGAGAACACCATGTCGCAGGTTTCCACCCAAGCCGCGGCGCACGCCGCCGCAGCCGGCACTACCGCCGCCGTCAGCGAAGAAGCCATCATGAAGAAGGTGATGCGCCGCCTCATTCCCTTCATCCTGCTGTGTTACGTGGTCAGCTATCTGGACCGCATCAACGTCGGCTTCGCCGCGCTGACCATGAACAAGGACCTGGGCCTGACACCCTCGCAGTTCGGTCTGGGCGCGGGTCTGTTCTTCATCGGCTACTTCTTCTTCGAGATTCCCAGCAACCTGGCGCTGCATCGCTTCGGCGCGCGCATGTGGATCTCGCGCATCATGATTTCCTGGGGCGTGATCTCGATGGCCACCGCCTTCGTGGTCGGCCCCAAGAGCTTTGCCTTGGCGCGCTTCCTGCTGGGCATGGCCGAGGCCGGCTTCACGCCGGGCATCTACCTGTATTTCACGCAGTGGTTCCCCGGTGCCTGGCGCGGCAAGGCCACGGCCTTTTTCCTGATCGGCATCCCGGTGGCCAACATCATCGGTTCGCCGCTGTCGGGTGCGCTCATGGAATTGCACGGCATGTGGGGCTTCAAGGGCTGGCAGGTGCTGTTGCTGCTGGAGGCATTGCCGGCCGTGCTGCTGGGTGTGCTGTGCCTGTTCCTGCTGCCGGATCGTCCGTCCAAGGCGGCCTGGCTCACGCCTTCTGAAAAGCAGTGGCTGGAAAACGAATTGTCCACCGAGCAGAACGTGCTGGCCGCCCGCCATGGCAACAAGCTCAAGGATGCCTTCACCAACTGGCGTGTCTTCGCGCTGGCCGGTGCCAACTTCTGCGGCATCATCGGTTCGCTCAGCATCGGCCTGTGGCTGCCGCAGATCATCCGCGAGTTCGGACTGCCCTCGCACCAGGTCGGTCTGGTTGCGGCCATTCCCTACCTGGTCGGCGCGGTGGCCATGACGCTGTGGGCACGCCTGGCCAATCGCAGCGAGCGCCGCCTGTTCTTCGTGGCCGGGGCCATCGTGCTGGCGGCGCTGTCGCTGGCGATCTCGGCCTTCCTGCATACGCCGCTGCTGAAGATGCTGGCCATCACCATTGCGGTGGCGTCGATCCTGTCGTTCCAGGCGACCTTCTGGGCCATTCCTTCGGGCTTCCTGACCGGCCGCGCGGCCGCCGGCGGCCTGGCGCTGATCGTCTCCATCGGCAACCTGGGCGGCTTCGTCGGCCCGTCGGTGATCGGCTTCATCCGCGAAAGCACCCAGGGCTTTACCTATCCGTTGATCTTCGTGGCCGGTGCCTTGCTGCTGGGTGCCGTCATCACGCTGGCACTGGGTGATCCGTCCCGTGCCCCTTCCACTTCCAAGGAAACAGCATGAGCTTCTTTGCCCCGCCTCCCACGGTCGAAGCCAGCGTCTTCACGCGCTTGCCCGATCATTTCCGTACCCCCCGCAAGAATGCCTGGGGCGATGCCAACCGGGGCGGCCTGCCCATCGATTCCTTCCTCGAAGGCCCGTCCTTCGACCGCCAGGGCCGGCTCTACGTCACCGACATTCCCTATGGCCGCATCTTCCGCATCAGCATGGACGGCCAATGGGAACTGGTCACCGAATACGACGGCTGGCCCAATGGCCTGAAGATCGACAAGAGCGGCCGCATCGTCATCACCGACTACAAGCGCGGCCTGGTGCAGCTCGATCCCGATACCGGCACTGTCACGCCGCTGCTGGAAACGGTCGGCTCGGAAGGCTTCAAGGGCGTCAATGACCTGGTGTTCGGTCCCAAGGGCGAGATCTATTTCACCGACCAGGGCCAGACCGGCCTGCAGGATGCCACCGGGCGCGTGTATCGTTTGTCGCCTGATGGCCAGCTGACCTGCCTCATCAACACCATTCCCAGTCCCAACGGCATCGTCTATGACCCGGCCCTGAACCACCTGCTGGTGGCGGTCACGCGGGCACAGCAGATCTGGCGCATCCCGCTGCATCACAACGGCGTGGTCGGCAAGGTCGGCGTGTTCGCCAACCTGCACGGCGGCATGGCCGGTCCTGATGGCCTGGCGCTGGATGCCGAGAGCTGCCTCTACATCGCCCACACCGGCTTCGGTTCCATCTGGCGTCTGTCGAAGTTCGCCGAACCCTTGCTGCGCATCCGCTCCACGGCCGGCATCTCGACCACCAACCTGGCCTTCGGCGGAGTGGATGGCAAGAGCCTCTTCATCACCGAATCCCAGACCGGATCCATCCTGCGCGCCGACGTGCCGGTGGCCGGCCTGCCCATGTATTCCCACGCTTGAGCGTGGTCCCCTGACTGCATCTTAATTCTTCAATCAAAGGATCCCCATGAGCACCCAACCTGATTTCATCCGCGACATCGAACGCGTCGACGCTGCCATCGTGGCGCAGGCCGCAGAATTCCCGGCCTCCATCCTGGCCGATGTGGCCGGCCGTCGCGGCACCCTGTGCAGCCGCGTGGCACCGCTGTCGCCCTCCATGCGCGTGGCCGGACCGGCCGTGACGGTGGAAGTGCGTCCCGGCGACAACCTGATGATCCACGCCGCCATGGCCATCGCCAAGCCGGGCGACGTGCTGGTCATCGATGGCAAGGGCGATGAGACCTGCGCGCTGATGGGCGAGATCATGGTGTCGCAATGCAAGGCCAGCGGCCTGGCCGGCATCATCATCTATGGCTCGGTGCGCGATACCGAAGCGATCCGTGCCATCGGCTTCCCGGTCTATGCCGTGGGCGCCAATCCGAACGGCCCGACCAAGAACATCGCTGGCCGCGTGAACTGGCCGGTCTCGGTGGGCGGCACCGCCGTGCAGCCGGGTGACCTGATCGTGGGCGATGCCGATGGCGTGGCAGTGGTCGAGCGCGAGAAAGCCGCGTCGCTGCTGGCGGCTGCCGCCAAGAAGGTGGCCGATGAAACCAAGCGTCTCACCGAAATCCGTGGTGGCGGCCCGCTGCGCCCGGGCTGGCTGGAAGGCGCGCTGCGCAAGGGCGGCGTGCTGGCCGAAGGAGAATCGCTGTGATCGCCGTCAAAAAGGAAGTGGTGATCGTCACCGGTGTCGACCTGGCACCGCAAGCGGTTGAGATCCTGCGCGACTTTCAGCTGGTCTATGCCGGTGCCAAGCCGACCGAGGAAGACATGGTCAGGCTGGTGCAGCAACATCAGCCGGTAGCCATCATCGTGCGCTACGGCGGCGTGAGCGCGCGCGTGATGGATGCGGCCCCCGGCCTGCGCGTGATTTCCAAGCACGGCACCGGCATCGATTCCATCGATACCGAAGCGGCCAAGGCGCGCGGCATTGTCGTCAAGGCAGCGGCCGGTGCCAATGCGCCGGCGGTGGCCGAGCATACCTGGGCGCTCATCATGGCCTGCGCCAAGAACGTGGTCGGACTGGACCAGCGCATGCGTGAAGGCCACTGGGACAAGTCCACCCACAAGAGCCTGGAGCTGCGCGGACGCACGCTGGGCCTGGTCGGCATCGGCGCCATTGCGCGTCGCGTGGCTGCTGTGGCGGTCGCGCTGGAGATGCCGGTGCTGGCCTATGACCCGTATGCGAAAGACGCTCCGCAAGGCGTGCGGCTGGTCGATCTCGATACGCTGTTTGCGCAATCCGACGTGGTCTCGCTGCACTGCCCGCTGACGGCCGACAACAAGCACATGATCAATGCGCAATCGCTGGCCCGCATGAAGGACGGCACCATCCTGGTCAACACGGCGCGTGGCGGACTGATCGATGAAGCGGCGCTGATCGCGGCACTGGCTTCGGGCAAGCTGCGCGCAGCCGGCCTGGACAGTTTCGAGAAGGAACCCTTCACCGCACCGCATCCGCTGCAGGACGTCAGCAACGCCATCCTGAGCCCGCATATCGGCGGCGTGACGGCCGACGCCTACATCGCCATGGGCACCGGGGCGGCCAGCAATGTCCTGGCGGTATTGAACGAACAGACCGTTACCGGCTGATTCATAATGACTGACGGGCCAGCCGCCGACACAGGCGGCACCCGACTTCCGAGAGAGAGACATGGAGACCATCCAAGACGACAAGCGGCTCGAACAAGAGACCGTGCGCAAGGTGACCTGGCGCTTGCTGCCCTTCCTGATGCTGTGCTACCTGTTTGCCTTCATCGACCGCGGCAACATCGGCATGGCGGCCTTGCAGATGAACCACGACATCGGGCTCTCGCCCAAGATGTTCGGCTTTGCCAGCAGCCTGTTCTTCATTGCGTATTTCATCTTCGAAGTGCCCAGCAACCTGGCGCTGCAGAAGTTCGGTGCACGCAAATGGCTGGCCCGCATCATGGTCACCTGGGGCCTGATCTCGGCCTGTACCGCGTTCGTGCAGGGGCCGACTTCGCTGTATTTCGTGCGCTTCATCCTGGGCGCTGCGGAGGCCGGATTCTTCCCTGGCGTGGTGCTGTACCTGACCTATTGGGTGCCATCGGCATATCGCGCCCGCATCGTGGCGCTGTTCATGGTGGCGATCCCGGCGGCCAGCTTCGTGGCCTCGCCGGTCTCGGCGCTGCTGCTGCAGATGGACGGCATCGGCGGATTGCGCGGCTGGCACTGGCTGTTCCTGCTGGAAGGGTTGCCGACCGTGTTGCTGGGCGTGGTCTGCCTGTTCTTCCTGACGGATCGTCCGGACCAGGCGCGCTGGCTCAATGATGCGCAGCGCCAGTGGCTGGTTGCCACCATGAACAAGGAAGCGGCCAGCCGCACCGCCAAGCAGCACATTCCCTTGTGGAAGCTGTTCAGCCAGCCGCACGTGTGGGGCATGGCCCTGGTGTGTGCCTGCGCTTCGGCGGCCGGTTCGGTGTTGAACGTGTGGCAGCCGCAGTTGCTCAAGTCCTTCGGGCTGACGGTGATGCAGACCGGCCTGGTCAATTCGATTCCCTACCTGGTGGCCTCGGTGCTGATGGTGTGGTGGGGCCGTCATTCCGACCGGACCGGTGAACGCCGCTGGCATACCGCCATTCCGCTGATCCTCATCGGTGGCGGCCTGGCGCTGGCGTCGCTGGCCAACACGCTGGCCCCGGTGGTGTTGCTGCTGACCATGGTGTTGATTGGCGCGTATTCGTTCAAGGGACCGTTCTGGGCCATGGCCTCGACCTGGCTGGCCACGGGTTCGGCTGCTGCCGGACTGGCGGGGATCAATGCCGTCTCCAACCTGATCGGCGGTGGCCTGATGGTCAACGCCTACGGCTGGATCAAGGACGCGACCGGCAGCTACGCCATGGCCTTGTTGCCGCTGGTGGGCTTGTCGGTGGTGAGCGTGGCCATCCTGCTGGTGCTGTCGCGCAAGTCGCGCGTGGCCGCTACCGGTGGTTTGAAGGAAGCCGTGCGCTGAGCACAAGCGTGATGACAAAAGAGCCGCCTTGCTTGCGCAGGCGGCTCTTTTGCATTGCGTGTCGCGGTTTCAGGAAAAACCGAACAAACTCGCCGGATTGCTCACCAGGATCTGGTGGCGCAGCGCCGGATCAGGGGCCCAGGCGGCCAGCAGGTCGAACAGCACGGCGTCATCCGGTTTGATCTTTTCAGTGGGATGCGGCCAGTCGCTGCCCCACAGCGTACGCTGCGGTGCAGCCTGCAGATAGGCGCGCGCCAGCAGGCTGGTATCGGGATAATCAGGCGGCCCCTGCAGGGTATCGGCATAGGGCTCGGAGAGCTTGATCCAGGTATTGCCCTTGGCCAGCAGGCGCAGGATGGCTTGTGCGCCGGGATGATCCAGTCCTTGCGGCTGAGGGATGCGGCCCAGATGGTCGATCACCGCCGGTGTGGGCAGGCCGGCCAGCACGGTTTCATGCTCGGCGATCTGCGCGCCCGACATCAGCACCTGCACATGCCAGCCCAGCGGCGCGATGCGCTTTGCCGTGCGCAGCAAGCGGTCCACGGTCGTGATGCCCCAGCTTTGCGGCGAGAGGAAGTTGACCCGCACGCCGCGCACACCCAACTGATCCATCTCCTTCAATTGCGCCAGTTCCACGTCATCGTCGATGACCACGATGCCGCGTGCCTGCGCGCCGAACTGGGTGAGTGCGTCGAGCAGGCAGCGGTTGTCGCTGCCATAGGTGGAGGGCTGGACCACGACGTTGCGGGCGATGCCGAGCTTGGCCATCAGTCGCCGGTAGTCGGCCACGGTGGCGCCGTCGGGGCGGCCGCCGCGCCAGTGCGGCGAGACCGGGAAGCGCGCGTCATAGATGTGGTGATGGCTGTCACAGGCCAGCGCTGGTGCCTTGAGCCGGGGTGGCTGGTCACCGGCGGAGTTGGGAATGGACTGGGCGATGGCCGAGCGCGCTGCAGTACAGGCGAGCAGGCTGCCGGCCAGGAATTGTCTTCTGTTGACCATGGGTCTCCTTGCATTGTTGTTGTCGGGACGGCCGGGGCGCACCAGATCAGAGGGCACCAGCGTCTGCCATGGAGTCTAGTGATGGGGTGGGATGCAGACTATTTCCTTTTTTTTCTGCATTCATAACTGCGGGGAATGGATTGCAATTCAGGCCGAGATGCCTGTTGACGACGCCTCGAACGACTGACTGCGTTCGTTAGTGACATTCTGCAACGAAGTGACCAGCCGGCGGTGCCGGCCATTCATTTGCTCGCGGTGTCCTCCAGCATCGAGCGCAACTGCAAGCGCCGCTGTTGCAATTCCGTGATTTGCTTGTCGATGGCCAGCAGCCTTGCTCGTTGTGCCCCTCTGGTTTCCGGGCAGGCCAGTGCGCCATCGACGATCAGCATGCATTCGGGGAAACCCTTGATCTCGGCCAGATTGAATCCTGCGTCGAGAAAGCGGCGGAGCTGCTTCACCTGGGTGAGCGCCAGTGTTGAAAACATCCGGTAGCCATTGGCCGATCTGGTGGAAGCCAGCAGGCCCAGTTCATCATAGTGCCGGATGGCTCGAATGCTGGCTCCGGTGCTTTTTGCCAGCTCGCCAATCGAAAGCTGGCTGTGGCGCTCTTTCATCTGCATCGCCCTGACTCCAAAAAATGGCTTGACCCTCACATTGATGTCAGGGTTGAGACTGCAAGTCTAAACCACTTGTTCAATGAGGAGTTCCCCATGCTTGTCCAGCAGTCCTGCCGATTCATTTTCTTGCTGATCCTGTCCCTGGCCTTTGCCGGTCCGGGTTGGGCGCACTCCGGCTTGAAAGAATATTCTGCCGTAGCCCCTGATGGCGTCGTCCTGGCCATTCAGGAGGCGGGCAATCCCGACGGGCCGCCCGTACTGTTCATCCACGGTCTGCTGGGCAGCCATCTGAACTGGGAAGCACAGTTCGCCGATGGCACGCTGGCGAAGTACCGTCTGATTTCTTATGATCTGCGCGGACACGGTAAATCGGACAAGCCAGCAACCGAGAATGCATACCGGGATGGACGCATCTGGGCCGCAGACCTGGCTGCGGTGATGCAGGCGGCCCATGCAGAGGGGGCGGTCCTGGTCGGATGGTCGCTGGGAGGCGTGGTCATCTCGAATTATCTGGCTGCCTACGGCGATGCAAGCATTCGCGGTGCCGTCTACGTCGACGGTGTAGTGGAGTTGAATGCCGAGCAGATCACCTCACATCCGGCGGTGTACAAGGACATGATCTCACCAGATCTGAAGACCCATCTGGACGGCGAGCGTGCATTCCTGGCACTGTGCTTCAACAGCAAGCCCGATGAGGCCACGTTCTCCCGGCTGCTGGCTAACGCCGCCATGGCGTCATGGCCGATGCAGAAAGCGGTGCAGTCCATGAGCGTCTTTGCTGAGCAAGGTCTCAGCCGTGCAAGGATTCCGCTGCTGTTCCTCTACGGCGGCAAAGATGCGCTGGTCAGGACAGAACCTGCGATCGCCCGGGCGCGTCAGCTCAATCCCGCAATTGAAAGCATTGTCTATCCTGATTCAGGACACGCACCATTCATCGAGGAGCCGATCCGCTTCAATGCGGACCTGGCCGCCTTCCTGAGCAAGCATGCTGGCCGCTAACGGGATATCGCGGATGATGCCTCCACGGCTGGCTGGCTCGCGGAAAGCTGCAGCAATATGAAAGAAATTTCTCGCCAAGCGAGAACTTCCGGAATCGGAAAGGACTCTACAGCAGCACTGTCCGGTGCTGCGCTGCTGGCGTCAGTTCCCGGCAGTTTCCGTGTCTGCCTGAGATCCCGCGCGCCATGCAACCACAAGAAAACTCATCGCCAGAATCCCGCTCACCCCAAGCTCCAACCCCGGAAATCCCGTCCCCGGAAAATTCTCCATCCCCGGCCCCTGCCGTGCGCAACCCATGGGGCAGTCTGGTGCTGTTCCTCTCGGGGCTGCTGTTCTGGGGGCCAGTGGGGTTGGCGGTCTGGACCATATCCACGGCCAGGTTCGGTGCTTCCGGGATGGGCCCGATGGCCGGCGTCTACCTGATCGGGGCACTGTTCAACTTCGTCCTGTACGCTGCATTTGCCGGCGGCTGTCTGCTGGCGATCTACGCCTGCATCCAGAAGCCATGGCAGAACAAGCCGGTGTCGATATTGTTCGTTCTGCAGCTGATCACCCTGGCGGGATTCATCGTCCTGGGTGTGCTGTCCAGCCAGTAGGCCTTTGCGCCCTTGGACGATACGCCGGCGCGGCGAGGCTGCGGGCAAGATGAGCTGCCAGCGAGGCTGGTGCCCCGCAGCCGGATCGGGCGTTATCATGCTCGTTTCCGTCACTCCCGCCTTTGCCAAGGAAGCCCATGCAGCAAGACACGAGCCAGCCCCGTCTCCCCGCCGTCGACGTCTCCACCGCCACGCCGGCACAAAAGGAAGTCCTGGACGATATCCTGAAGGGCCCGCGCGGCAACCTCGCCGGCCCCTTCCTGTCCTGGATCCACAGTCCCGAATTGGCCCAGCATGCGCAGAAGCTGGGCGCATTCTGCCGCTATCACACGCAGCTGCCCTTGTCCCTGTCGGAACTGGCCATCCTGTGCACCGCCGCCAGGTGGCAAGCCCAGGCCGAATGGCAGATCCACTATCCGATCGGGATCGAAGCGGGACTGGATGTGGCCAACGTCGAACGGATCCGGCGCGGCGAGCGCCCCGACTTCGCTGCGCGTGATGAACAGATGATCTGGGAACTGGTGGAGGAACTCTACGAGACCAAACGCATTTCCGACCCCTTGTACCGGGAAGCCGAACAGCGTTTCGGCATCGAGGTGCTGGTCAATCTCGTGGGTCTGTTGGGTTACTACTCCCTGGTGGCGATGACCCTGAATGTCTTCCATGTGCGCCACGGCGATGGCGCGCTGCCCTTTGCGGAACAGACCGGTCAAGCTGCGCGTTGAGCAGAGGGCGATCCTGGCGGAAATTCAAACATTCCGCCCCCATGTTTGAATCAGGGGATATCCAGCACGATCCGGCCGCGCGCTGCCTTGCCTGATTCCAGCAAGGCATGCGCGCGGGCAGCTTCGGCCAGCGGGAAGCACTGGCCGACCGTCGGCACCCATACGCGTTCCTCTGCCAGCTTCGCCACCGCGCGCAGGCATTCCGGGGCATCATCAATCATCGCGCGGACCACGCGCACCTTGAATTCCTCGCCGCGCTCCCGGATCGGTGATGCGACCAGCCAGACCAGCTGGCCGCCCGGCTTGAGCACAGGATAGGAACGGTCGTGGGTGTCCCCGCCCACCAGGTCGAAGACGACATCCACTCCGCGCAGCGCCGAAAAATCCTCCTTGTCATAGGCGATGACGCCGGTCGCGCCCAGTGCCAGGACGTCGTCCCGGTTGGCGCTGCTGCAGGTCGCCCAGACTTCGGCCCCCAGATGCAGCGCCAGCTGGATCATCAGACTTCCCACTGCACCCGACCCGGCGTGCACCAGTACCTTCATCCCGCTGCGCACCTGCGCCGTCCTGACGATGGGGATCCAGGCACTGGCACCGGGCTGCAACAAGGCGGCCGCCTGCCTGGTCGAGAGCGTGGACGGCTGCCTGACCACGCGCGCGGCCGGCACAATGATGCTGTCGGCGTAGCTGCCCTGGCCGAACATGTCGGCCATCACGCACACGGGCTCACCGACAGGGAGACCCTCTGCCCGCGATTCGACGATCACGCCGGCACCGTCGCGGCCCGGTACCTTGGGCAGCGTCAACGCCAGCTGAGCTTGCAGCAGGCCCGCGCGCAGCTTGGCATCCAGCGGTGCCACGCCCGCTGCTCGCAGGCTGACGCGGACCTGGCCCGGTTCCAGCGGGAACTGCGCAATGGCTTCCAGGGCCATGACATCGGGCGGGCCATACTGGTGATAGCGGATGGCTTGCGTATTCATCGTGTGTCTTTCATGGAGTGCTTGTGAAGATGCCACATTCCTCCTCGCAGGAGGCCATGCACGGATACTAGAGAGTCGACTCACGGTAGTGCAAATCGGTCCTGCCGATTCAGCCGATCAGCCTTGCTGATGCAAGGCAAGCCTGGCCGAAGTCATTACAGCGCTGTAATGACTCGGCAATCTTTCTGTATCCACCCGCTTCTTAGAATTCATTCCCGGAAACCACGCGTCCGGGCCAGCCAATGCAGCCCCGCACAGCGCAAGTCCTTTGACGCGTCGCTGTACGACGGTGCATAATCGCCCCCGCTTCTTGCCAGCGTCGCCTTCCCATCCCGTGGCTGCCGACCGGACTGGCTGGTCGCCATCTCTCATTTCCACCATGCGTGCACTGATTCTCCTGCTTGCTTTCCTGTTGCCGATGCAGCTCTCCTGGGCGGCAGTGGCATCGTATTGCCAGGCGGAAAAGGAGAGTACGTCCGCGCACCTGGGACATCACGACCACCCCGCCGCCGAGACACACGCGCAGGCGAAATCCTTGGACTCCAAGGAATCCAAGGAATCCAAGGAATCCAAGGAATCCAAGGAATCCAAGGAATCCAAGGAATCCAAGGAATCCAAAGCAGGGGATCTCGACCTGGATTGTTCCCTCTGCCACTTCTGCGCCATGAAGTCGGTACAGGCCGGCAGCAGGCTCCTCATCGCGCCGCTGGCCATGCGTGTATCAGCCCATTTCAAGCACGTTTCCCATCCTGCCTCCCACATCGCCGACGGGCCCGACAAGCCCAACTGGCTGCTCGCCGCCTGAGTCGGCGAGGACAATTCACACCCATCATCTGCTCTCGCCGAATTCCCTTTCTGATCACAGGAGAATTCGATGTTTCGTCACAGCTTCACGCTGGGGCTGGCGCTGCTTGCGGCCAGTTCCAGCCATGCGCAATCACCCGCGCAATCCAACCCGCAATCCATTCTGCCCGCCATGGCATCCGCCCTGGACCGGGAAGCCGGCCCGCTGTCGCTGCAAGCCGCGATCAGCCTGGCCTTTGACCACAACAAGACGCTGGCCGCCGCCCGCAAAGAGATCGAGGCCGTCGAGGCCACGATCCTGCAAGCGGGTGCCCGGCCCAATCCGGAATTCTCGGCACTGATCGAGGATGTCCGCAAATCCAGCCGCACCACGACCTACCAGATCAATCAAGCCATCGAACTCGGAGGCAAGCGCGGTGCCCGCATCGAGGCCGCGCAGCGTGCCCGCGACATGGCCGTGCTGGAGTACGCCGCCAAACGCAGCGAACTACGCGCCGCCGTGGTGGCCGCGTATGTCGATGTGATGGTCGCCACCGAGCGGCAGCGTCTTGCCGGCGAACTGCTCGGATTGGCGAAGACCTCGGCCGAGATGACGGGTCGGCGCGTCACGGCAGGCAAGATTTCTCCCGTCGAACAGACCAAGGCGCAGGTGGCGCAGTCCGGCGCGCAACTGGAGCTCAGTCAAGCCAACAGCGAGCTGCTCCTCGCACGGAGAACCCTCGCGATGCTGTGGGGCGGTGGCAATGACCGTGTTCAGTTGAGTGAAGGCGGCGTCGAGTCCCTGCCGCCTTTGCCGGCGATTGCACAACTGACCGAACAGGTCGCCAATGGTCCGGCCGTGCGCCTGGCCCGGCTTGAAGTCGAGCGCCGCCGCGCGCTGGCCCGGATCGAGACCAGCAAGCGCACACCCGATGTGAGCCTGACCCTGGGCAACAAGCGCGATGAATCCAGTGCCCGCAACATGTGGGTGGTGGGTTTCTCCGTTCCCATCCCGGTCTTCGACAGCAACCAGGGCAATGAGCTGGAAGCCTTGAAGCGCGTCGACATCGCACGCGATACCTTGGCGGTCGCCGAGGTGCAGATGCAGGGCGAGGCCGCACAGGGCTTCGAGCGGTTGCGCAATGCCAGGGAAGAGGCCACGGCCTTGCGCAACGACATCGTTCCGGCCGCGCAATCGGCCTACCAGGCCGCCCGTACCGGATTTGAAGCCGGCAAGTTCGCTTATCTGGACGTCCTTGACGCCCAGCGCACCTATTTCCAGGCCAAGGCGCAGTACTGGAAAGCCCTGTCCACCGCCTTCCAGGCCGCCGCCGATCTTGATCGTCTGGCCGGCATCGAGACCCTTCCAGCAGAGTGAGAACAACCATGACAAAGAAGCAGACATTCACCATCGCGGCGATCATCGCCATTGCAGCGCTCGTGTCGGGAGTCATCCTGATGAAGGACAACTCCGCTCAGGGCAGCAACGCCAAGCCGGACGCTCATCAGGAAGATGGCGAGCATCGTGAAGAGGGCGGTCACAAGGACAAGACTGCGCATGATGACGACAAGGAAGGTGAGCACAAGGAAGAAGGAAAGATCGCCCTGAGCAAGGAGCAGATTGCCGCCGCCGGCATCCGGGTCGACACTGCCGGTCCCCTGCAGATCACGTCCACCGTGCAGTTGCCGGGCGAGATCCGTTTCAATGAAGATCGCACTGCGCATGTGGTGCCGCAGGTCGCCGGCATCGTCGAATCGGTCTCAGCCAATCTGGGCCAGAAGGTGAAGAAAGGCCAGGTACTGGCGGTCATCAGCAGCAGTGCCGTCTCCGAGCAGCGCTCCGACCTGCTCAATGCAGAACAGCGCCTGTCGCTGGCCCGCAGCGCGTATCAGCGCGAGAAGCACCTGTGGGAACAGAAGATTTCGGCCGAACAGGATTATCTGCAAGCACAAGCAGCGCTGCGCGAGGCCGAGGTGGCGGTGCGCAATGCGCAGCAGAAGCTGCGGGCCATCGGTGCCACGGGCACATCGTCCGGCAACCTCAACCGCTATGAAATCCGTGCGCCCTTCGACGGCATCGTCGTCGAGAAGCACCTCGGCCTGGGCGAGGCCGTGCGCGAGGACGCCAATGCCTTCCTGATCTCCGATCTCTCCAGTGTCTGGGCCGAGATCATCGTCTCGCCCAAGGACATGCAGGTGGTCCGGGTCGGCGAGAAGGTGGTGGTGCGCGCCACCGCCTTCGATGCCAGTGCCGAAGGCAAGATCTCCTACGTCGGCTCCCTGATCGGTGAACAGAGCCGCACGGCCAAGGCCCATGTGGTGTTGCCCAATGCCGGCGATCTCTGGCGTCCGGGCCTGTTCGTCAATGTCGAGGTGATCGCCGGCGAGACGCAGGTCCCGGTGGCTGTTGCAGCCGATGCCATCCAGACCGTCGAGGGCAAGAACGTGGTGTTCGTCCGTGATGCGGATGGCTTCGTGGCCAGGGAAGTACGCCTGGGACGCTCCGATGGCAAGTCCGTCGAGATCACCTCCGGCCTCGATGCCGGTACCGGCTATGCCGCCACCGGCAGCTTCGCCATCAAGGCTGAACTAGGCAAGGGTTCCGCCGAGCACAGCCACTGACCAGCGACTTCAGGAAAGACGACAATCATGTTTGAACGCATCATTCGCTTTGCCATCGAGCATCGATGGCTGGTCCTGCTGGCGGTGCTCGGCATGGGCGCGTACGGGATCTACAGCTACCAGAAGCTGCCCATCGACGCCGTCCCCGACATTACCAACGTGCAGGTACAGATCAATACCGCCGCGCCCGGCTATTCACCGCTGGAGACCGAACAGCGCATCAGCTATCCGATCGAGACCGTCATGTCCGGCCTGCCGCATCTGGAACAGGTGCGCTCGCTCTCGCGCTATGGCCTGTCGCAGGTGACGGTGATTTTCAAGGACGGCACCGATATCTACTTTGCGCGGCAACTGGTCAATGAACGCATCCAGCAGGCCAGAAGCCAGCTGCCCCCCGGCATCGATCCCGGCATGGGGCCGATCTCCACCGGCCTGGGCGAGATCTACCTGTGGACGGTAGAGGCCAGGGAGGACGCACGCAAGGCTGATGGCACGCCCTATAGCGCCACCGACCTGCGCGAGATCCAGGACTGGGTCATCAAGCCGCAACTGCGCCTGGTGCCGGGCGTCACCGAGATCAACACCATCGGCGGTTTCGCCAGGGAGTATCTGGTGGCACCCTCACCGGAGAAACTGGCCTCCTACGGCATGACCATGGACACGGTCGTCAAGGCGCTGGAGAAGAACAACAACAACGTCGGTGCCGGCTACATCGAGCGGCGCGGCGAGCAATACCTGATCCGTGCACCGGGCCAGGTGGGTTCCACGGAAGACATCGGCAACATCGTCCTGGCCAACGTGAAGGGCGTGCCGATCCGCGTGCGCGATGTGGCCGAGGTGGGGATCGGTCAGGAACTGCGCACCGGTGCCGCCACCGAGAATGGCCGCGAAGTGGTGCTGGGCACCGTGTTCATGCTGATCGGCGAAAACAGCCGCAAGGTCTCGCAGGCGGTCGACAAGAAGATGCGCGAGATCAATCGCACCCTGCCTCAGGGCGTGGAGGCAGTGACCGTGTATGACCGCACCGTACTGGTCGACAAGGCCATCGCCACCGTCAAGAAGAACCTGGTCGAGGGGGCCTTGCTGGTGGTGGCGGTGCTGTTCGTCTTCCTCGGCAACATCCGCGCGGCCATCATCACGGCCACCGTGATTCCGCTGGCCATGCTGTTCACCTTCACCGGGATGGTCTCCAACAAGGTGAGTGCCAACCTGCTCAGTCTGGGCGCGCTGGACTTCGGCATCATCATCGATGGCGCGGTGGTGATCGTGGAAAACTGCGTGCGCAGGCTGGCCCATGCGCAGCAGCATCATGGGCGCACGCTCAACCGCAGCGAGCGCTTCCATGAGGTCTTCGCTGCGGCCAGCGAGGCGCGCCGCCCGCTGCTGTTCGGCCAGCTGATCATCATGATCGTGTATCTGCCAATGTTTGCGCTCACCGGCGTCGAGGGCAAGATGTTCACGCCGATGGCCTTTACCGTCGTGGCGGCGCTGGTCGGCGCAATGATCCTGTCGGTCACCTTCATTCCCGCCGCCATCGCCCTCTTCATCGGCGAGCGCGTCGCGGAGAAGGAGAACGTCATGATGGCCTGGGCCAAGCGCCTGTATGAGCCGATGCTCAAGCGCATCATGGACAACAAGGCCGTGGTGCTGACCTTTGCCGCTGCCCTGATCGTGGTGTGCGGCGCAGTCGCCACCCGCCTGGGGACGGAGTTTGTACCAAGTTTGAACGAAGGTGACATGGCGGTGCAGGCGCTGCGCATTCCCGGTACCAGCCTGAGCCAGTCGCTCGAGATGCAAAAGCAGATCGAGCGCACGCTGAAGCAGACATTCCCCGAGATAGAACGCGTGTTCGCCCGCACCGGCACGGCCGAAGTGGCGTCCGATCTGATGCCGCCGAACATCTCGGATGGCTACATCATGCTCAAGCCGCAGGACCAGTGGCCCCAGCCGAGAAAGACGCACGAAGCGCTGCTGGCCGCGATCCAGGCCGAAGTGGAAAAGATCCCGGGCAACAGCTACGAGTTCTCGCAACCTATCCAGCTGCGCTTCAACGAGCTGATCTCGGGCGTGCGCAGTGACGTTGCGGTGAAGGTCTTTGGTGATGACATGAAGGTGCTCAACGAGACCGCGACCAGGATATCGGCAGTACTGGAGAAGATCCCCGGTGCCACCGAAGTCAAGATCGAACAGACCACCGGCCTGCCGATGCTGACGGTGGACATCGATCGCCAGAAGACGGCGCGCTATGGACTCAATGTCTCGGACATCCAGGACACCATCGCCACTGCCATCGGCGGCAAGGAAGCCGGGACGCTGTTCCAGGGCGACCGTCGCTTCGCCATCGTGGTGCGCCTGCCTGATCAGGCCCGCACCGATCTGGAGGCCATCCGCCGCCTGCCGGTGGCCTTGCCACTGCAGGAGGGAGCGCAGCGTACCAGTTACGTCCCGTTGGGTGAGGTCGCCACGCTCAACATCGCGCCGGGTCCCAACCAGATCAGCCGCGAAGACGGCAAACGCCGCATCGTAGTCAGTGCCAACGTGCGCGGACGGGACCTGGGTGGTTTCGTGGCCGATGCCGAGCGCCAGTTGCAGTCCGAGGTCAGGATTCCGACCGGTTACTGGACCACCTGGGGCGGCCAGTTCGAGAACCTGCAATCGGCCACGCAGCGTCTGCAGATCGTCATTCCCGTGGCCTTGTTGATGGTGTTCGTGCTGTTGTTTGCGATGTTTGGCAACGTCAAGGATGGCTTGCTGGTGTTTACCGGCATTCCGTTTGCACTGACCGGCGGCATCCTCGCGCTGGCCTTGCGCGACATCCCGATGTCGATCTCGGCGGCGGTCGGCTTCATCGCGCTGTCCGGGGTGGCGGTGCTCAACGGGCTGGTGATGATCTCCTTCATCCGCAGTCTGCGCGAGGAGGGGCGAGCGCTGGATGTGGCCATTCACGAGGGGGCCATGACCCGCTTGCGTCCGGTGCTGATGACGGCGCTGGTGGCTTCGCTGGGCTTCGTGCCGATGGCGCTGGCGACCGGGACTGGTGCCGAAGTGCAGCGTCCGCTCGCTACCGTGGTCATTGGCGGCATCCTGTCCTCGACGGCGCTGACCTTGCTGGTGCTGCCGCTGCTGTACCGGCTGGCGCATGCGGGGGATGAAGAGGGCGTGGTGCACCGGTCTGGATTTTGGTGGAAGAGGAGGGGGGCAGAATGAGGGCGTCAACTCTTCATCAGCAGGCGACGCATTGACGGAAAGGAGGGCCTGCGATGGCTCTCCTTTTTTATCAGGGGCTTTGTCCGCTGATGTAACGAAGTCAGTTTTTCCGTTGAAACTGGTTTACTCTGTGCGCTGTTTCGATGTTGCCGGATCACGATGGATGTTCAGGGCACTTTTTCTGCAGGTGGGGTGTCGGTGCATGATCGGGAACGCATCGTCAAAATGATTTTCAAGAGGAAATGAATGAACAGAGTATTGCAGTCCATCCACGATAACCTGCCGCAATGGATGGCCGACTGGTTCGACGTGCTCGTGCCGGCGACGGAGGTGGTCCTGATCTTCCTGCTGGCGCTGGCCATCATGCGGGTGGCCCGAAGCGTGATGGCCAGGATCGCGCGGACTTACGGACTGCCGGCCACGGCCGTCATGCTCACGCAGCGGGTACTGGGATTTTTCATCTATGGCGGTGCCATGCTGTGGGCGCTGGAGCGCATGGGCGTGTCCGGAGCGGTGCTGTGGTCTGCGTTCACCGGGTTTGCCGCTGTGGGTGCGGTGGCGTTCTTTGCGGTGTGGAGCGTGTTGTCCAATCTGTTTTGCGCCATCCTGATCTTCACCACCAGCCCGTTCCGCGTGGGGGATCTGATCGAGGTGCTGGAGGGCGGCGACAAGCCGGGCGTGAAGGGACGCGTGCTGGACATCAATCTGGTCTATACCACCTTGCTGGAGGAAGGGCAGGAGCAGGAAGCGAAGACGATTTTGCAGCTGCCCAACAGCATGTTCTTTCAGCGGATTGTGCGCAGGTGGAATGAGGAGGGTGGGGTGGAATTTTAGTGATGGCTGTGTCAATGCGTGTTAATCGCGGAGCAAGGCCAAAGGATTAGCGTTTTCAACGGCAGAAATTGGCTGTTGCAAAAATTCTGCCGCGCGAGAAACCGTCATCAAGCCTTCGGCCAGACCGCGATAAACCAGCGAAGAGAATCGCAGAGGATTTTCGCAAGGCATTGCCTCTGGCTCAGAGCTTTTCCACCCTCGCCTGGCGATGTCAATGGTCATCGAGGTGTAGCCGGCATCATCGATGATGTGGAGGTCCTTCAATCGGCGCAGTGCCACCTGCATGGATACACCATACCCGCGCTTTGCGATCAACAATTCTTGCAGCAATACACGTCGCCTGCGTTCTCCAAAGTCGGCTTCCACGCGCTCCTTCGGGTAAAGCAGGGCACCGGCAAAGCGGTGGCAACAGGCTTCTTTTTCTTTTTCAGGCATGTCATCCGGCAGTGCCATCACCCAGTGCCCCAGCTCGTGCGCGGCAGTGAAGCGTTGGCGCTCTCCGGGGCGATGCCGGTTCAAGGCGACCAGAACATGTTCTTCGTCTTTGGTGGCGACGCAGGCACCATCAAAATCATCCACGCCCTCCAGCAGTGCCACCTTGATGCCGTGCTCCTCCAGCAATTCGGTCAGGTTGGCAATGGCATCATTGCCGAGGCACCACTCCTTGCGCAGCTGTGATGCGGCCGCTTCTGCTTCGTCTCGACTGTTGACGCGAATCGAGCCAGCCGCCGCTGGTTTTGCATTTTTCTGTATGGAGGCGAAGACCTGCTCCAATGCGATGTACCGTTCCAGATGATCGCGTGCCTGTTCAATGACCACCTTCTGGTCACGCTTCGGCATTCTGGAGAGCTTGCGGAATTCGACCGGCGCGAGTTCAGTCGTGTCAGCCCGGAAAAAATATTCGGGCTTCACATTGAGGGCTTTGGCGAGCTGGAGAATGCGGGTGGAGTTGGGTAGGGCGTCTCCCTTCTCGAACTTGCTCAATGCCTGCTTGGAAATGTCCCCCATGCACTGAGCAAGGGCCTCCAGACTCAGGCCGCGCAGCAGTCTGGCGCGTTGGATTCGGTTGCTGATCATGGGGAGCTCCTTGAGGTTGACAAAATACATGTATTTATTTTTTCGTCAACCTGGCTCCCAATGGCATGCAGCCAGAACTGACGGAGCAGATTCAATCACAGCATCATCAGCCCAATGCCAGGCGGCCTCCCCAACAGCGGGGCCAACATGAACGGCAGCCTGGTTATTTCACTTTCCTCACCAGTGTGCGTGCCGGGTGCAGGTAGCTGCCGTCTGCGGAAAGCGGTGCCATATACGT
>Ga0207667_10003177_pt1 | contig 20326 bp, 16 predicted proteins | sample KBSCornC52_FD_184301 | JGI IMG/M metagenome (GOLD analysis project Ga0207667, IMG submission 184301) | Corn rhizosphere microbial communities from Kellogg Biological Station, Michigan, USA - KBS Corn C5-2 (SPAdes) (version 2) | ecosystem: Host-associated > Plants > Roots > Rhizosphere > Soil ...
CTCAACGCTTAGCGCACGCCCTCCCCGCCCGCGCCAGCACGGCATGCAGCAGCACGTTGGCACCGGCCTCGACGTGCTCGGGGCGCGCGCTTTCCAGCTCGTTGTGGCTGATGCCGTCCTTGCACGGGATGAAGATCATCGCGGCGGGCGCGACGCGCGCCACGTAGATCGCGTCATGGCCGGCGCCGCTCACGATCTCGCGGTGCGGGTAGCCGAAGGCGTTCGCCGCCGCGCGCACGAGGCCGACGCAGCCGGCATCGAAGCGGCACGAGGCGAAGCTCGCCACCTGCCGCACCTCGCATGCCAGCCCGAGCTCGGCCGCGATGGCGCCGGCCGCCGCGTGGAGCTCCGCGTCCATGGCCGCGAGCGCCGCATCGTCCGGATGCCGCAGGTCGACGCTCATGCGCACGCTCCCGGGAATGACGTTGCGCGAGTTGGGCGCCACCTGCAGGAAGCCCACGGTACCGCGACCGTCGGGCGAGAAGCGCAGTGCCAGCGCGTGCACCGCCTCGATGAGGCGCGCCGCCCCGCGCAGCGCATCCCGACGCGCCGGCATCGGCGTGGGACCCGCGTGCGCATCCTGGCCGGTCCAGAGGCAGTCGTACCAGCGCAGCCCGAGCGCACCGGTCACGAGCCCGATGGTCCGCGTTTCCCGCTCGAGGATCGGCCCCTGCTCGATGTGGGCCTCGAAGTAGGCGTCGAGCGGCCGGCCGCCGACGGGGACTCGGCCCTTGTAGCCGATCGCCACCAGCGCGTCGCCGAACGCGACGCCCTCGATATCGCGCTCGGCGAGGATCTTCTCGACCGGGAAGACGCCCGCGAAGGCGCCCGACCCGCCCATCACGGGGACGAAGCGGCTTCCCTCCTCGTTGGTCCAGATCGCGACACCCACGGGTTTCTCGGTCGCGACGCCCGAAGCGTTCAGCGTGCGGATCACCTCGAGGCCCGCGAGGACGCCGTAGTTGCCGTCGAACTTGCCGCCGGAAGGCTGCGTATCGACGTGGCTTCCCGTGAGGACGACCGCCGCCTTCGCATCGCGGCCGGGACGGATCGCGAAGATGTTGCCCACGCCGTCCACCTCCACCGTGCAGCCGGCCTCGCGCAGCCAGCCGGCCACGCGGTCGCGCGCCTGCCGGTCGAGGTCGGTGAGCGCGAGACGACTCACGCCGCCCTTGGCCGTCGCGCCCAGGGTGGCCAAGTCCATGAGCGAGTCCCAGAGTCTCGATGCGTCGACGCGAAGCCCGGTCACGCGCGCTCCGCGGAAGAAGGAATCGCCTCGCGCAAGTGGCACGCCGCGTAATGAAGGGGCGCCACCTCGACCATCTTGGGCTCCTCGGTCCGGCACCGGTCGAACGCGTACGGGCAGCGCGTGTGGAAGCGGCAGCCGGCGGGAGGCGCGATCGGGCTCGGCACGTCGCCCGCGAGGATGATGCGCTTTCGGCGCGCCGCGGGATCCGGGACCGGCACCGCGGACAGGAGCGCCTCCGTGTACGGGTGCTGCGGGTTGTCGAAGAGCTCCCGGGTGGCGGCGAGCTCGACGATGCGGCCGAGGTACATCACGGCCACGCGGTGGCTGATGTGCTCGACCACGGCGAGATCGTGCGCGACGAAGAGGTACGAGAGCGAGAACTCGCGCTGCAGGTCGCCCAGCAGGTTGATCACCTGCGCCTGCACCGAGACGTCGAGCGCGGAGACCGGCTCGTCGCAGACGATGAGCTTCGGCCGGGGCGCCAGCGCCCGCGCGATGCCGAGCCGCTGGCGCTGCCCGCCGGAGAACTCGTAGGGATATTTCCGGAGCTGGTCGGGCCTCAGGCCCACCCGCTCGAAGAGGCGCGCGACGCGCTCGCGCACCTCGCCGTCCGGCACGCCCTCGAAATTGCGGATCGGCTCCGCCACGATGTCCGCGGCGCGCATGCGCGGATTGAGCGAGGCGTAGGGATCCTGGAACACGGCCTGGAGCTGGCGCCGGTAAGGGCGCATCGCCCGGCCGCGGAGCCGCTCGATCGCCTCGCCGCGCCAGCGGATGGTCCCGGCCGTCGCGTCGACCAGGCGAAGCACGGTCCGGCCGAGGGTGGACTTGCCGCAGCCGCTCTCCCCCACCAGCCCCAGCGTCTCGCCTTCTCCGATCGAGAACGTCACGTCGTCCACCGCGTGCACCTGGCCGCTCACCCGGCCGAAGATCCCGCCGCGGACGGGAAAATGCTTGGTGAGGTGCGCGACCTCGAGGAGCGGGAGCCCGGCGCTCATGGCGTCACCCGCTCCGAGAACCAGCATGCCGCCCAATGGCCCGGCGCCTTCTCCTCGAGCGGCGGGAACTCCCGGCGGCAGCGCTCGGCCGCATACGGGCAGCGCGGCGCGAACGTGCAGCCGGGGATCGGCTCCATGAGCGATGGCACCGTGCCCGGGATTTCCGCGAGCCGGCGGGCCGCGCCCCGGGCGTTCAGCTTCGGCATCGAGTCGAGGAGGCCGCGCGTGTAGGGATGGCGCGGCCGCGCGAAGAGGTCCGCCACCGGCGCCTCCTCGACCTTGCGGCCCGCGTACATGACCACCACGCGCTGCGCCATCTCGGCCACGACGCCCAGGTCGTGGGTGATGAGGACGATCGCGGCACCCGTGCGGGTCTTCAGCTCCCGCATGAGATCGAGGATCTGCGCCTGGATCGTGACGTCCAGCGCGGTGGTGGGCTCGTCCGCGATGAGGAGCCGGGGCTCGCACGCGAGCGCCATGGCGATCATCACGCGCTGGCGCATGCCCCCGGAGAGCTCGTGGGGATACTGTCCGATCCGGCGCTCGGCCTCCGGGATGTGCACGAGCCGCAGCATCTCGAGCGCCTTGCGCTCGGCGTCCGCGCGCGAGATCCCGCGGTGGAGCGTCAGCACCTCGGCCACCTGCCGGCCGACGGTGAGGACGGGGTTCAACGAGGTCATCGGCTCCTGGAAGATCATCGAGATCGCATCCCCGCGGATCCGCCGCATCTCGCGCGCGGAAAGCCCGAGCAGGTCGCGACCCTCGAAGACCACCCGGCCGCCCACGGTGCGTCCCGGGGGCGATGCGATGAGGCGCAGGATCGATAGCGAGGTGACGCTCTTCCCGCACCCCGATTCGCCCACGATCGCGAGCGTCTCGCCGCCGGCCACGGTGAACGAGACGCCGTCCACGGCGCGCACGACGCCGTCGCGCGTGAAGAAATGCGTCCGGAGATCCTCGACCGAGAGGAGCGCCTCCATCGCTACATCCGCCGCGCGAGGCGCGGGTCGAGCGCGTCGCGCATGCCGTCGCCCAGGAGGTTCACGGCGAGCACCGTGACCGAGAGGAACACGCCCGGGTAGAGCAGGAGGTGCCCCGCGATCTGCACGAGGCTGCGCCCCTCGGCCATGATGTTGCCCCAGCTGGGGATGTTGGGCGGCGTGCCCGCGCCGATGAAGGAGAGGATCGCCTCCGTGATCATCGCCGAGCCGCATACGTACGTCCCCTGGACGAGGAGGGGTGCCACGAGGTTGGGGACCATGTGCCGGACGAGGATGCGCACGAGCGGCGTCCCCGAGGCGATCGCCGCCTCCACGTACGGCTGCTCGCGAAGCGTGAGCACCAGGCTTCGCACGAGGCGCACCACCCGCGGCATCTCGGCGATGGTGATCGCGGCGATCACGTTCCCCACGCTGGCCTTCGTGAGCGCCATGAGGGCGATCGCGAGGAGCACCGAGGGAATCGACATGAGGCCGTCCATGATGCGCATCACGACGGCGTCCACGGCGCGGACGTAGCCCGTCACGAGCCCGATCGCGAGGCCCACCAGCGTCGAGAAGATCGCCACCGAAAGGCCCACCACGAGCGAGACGCGCGCGCCGTAGATCACCCGGCTGTACACGTCGCGCCCCAGCGCGTCGGTCCCGAACCAGTAGAGCTCCGAGGGCGGGCGCAGCCGCTTCACGGGCGAGACCGCTTCCGGATCCACGGTGTGCAGCCAGGGCGCGAAGAGGGCGGCCGCGATCATGGCGAGGAGGATCAGCGCGCCGGCGATGGCGGTCGGATGGCGCCGGAAAGCGTCGCGGAACCGCTTCCACGTGGGCGACATCGATCTCGCGGCGGCCGCCTCGGCCGCGATCGCCGGCGCGGCCATCAGTAGCGCACCCGGGGGTCGAAGAGCACGTAGGAGAGGTCCACGGCGAGGTTCACCAGCACGTACACGGCGGAGAAGATGAGCGTCACGCCCTGGATCACCGGGTAGTCGCGCCGCAGGATCGCGTCCACCGTGAGCCGCCCGATGCCGGGGAGCGCGAAGACGGTCTCGGTCACGATCGCCCCGCTGATGAGGAGCGCCACGCCGACGCCGATGGTGGTCACGATGGGGATCGCCGCGTTCTTGAGGGCGTGGCCCACGAGCACCTGCCCCGGCGCCAGCCCCTTCGCCTCGGCGGTGCGGATGTAGTCCTGCGAGAGCACCTCGAGCATGCTGGCACGGGTCATCCGCGTGATGAGCGCGATGTAGACGGTGCCCAGCGCGATGCTGGGAAGGACCAGGTGGCGCAGCCACTCCCACCAGCCGTCGTGGAACGATCGATAGCCCTGCACGGGCAGGATCTCGTAGCGCACCGAGAGCGTGAGGATCAGGCCGTAGGCGATCACGAAGACGGGCACGGAGAAGCCCAGCACCGAGAACGCCATCACCGCGCGGTCGAGCCAGGTGCCGGCCTTCGCGGCGGCGAGGACGCCCAGCGGGAGCGCCACGAGGATCGACACCAGGAGCGTGCAGAGCGTGAGCGACAGGGTGGGCTCCACGCGCTGCGCGATGAGGTGCGTGACCGGCAGGTTCGTGAAGATCGAGGTGCCGAGGTCGCCGTGGAGGAGCCCCCAGGCCCACCGGCCGAAGCGCACGAGGAACGGGTCGTCCAGCCCCAGGTGCACGCGTATGAGGCGGATGTCCTCGTCGGTGGCGATGTCGCCCGCGATCACGGCCGCGGGATCGCCGGGCGTGAGATAGAGGAGCGAGAAGACGACGAACGCGACCACCGCCATGACGACGACGGTGGAGAGCAGGCGGCGGACGACGTACTGGATCATCCGCCGCCCGACACGGCGCCGCTACGGATCGCTGCGAGGCGCCGCAACCTCGCTAGCGCTTCTCGACGTTCCACATGAACGTCACCGGCGCGATGATGAGGCCCGAGAGGTTGTCGCGGTACGCCGTGGGCAGGATGAACTGCGACGTGGGCACGTAGGGCACGAACTCGAAGGCCCGCTTCTGGACCGCCTCGGCCGCCTTCTTCGAGGCCGCCGGATCCGTCGCGGCGAACCAGTCGTCGCGGAGCTTCTCCAGCGTGGGATCGTTGGGCCATCCGAACCAGGCCTTGTCGCCGGAGCCGCGGATCGCGAAGTTCACCGCGGGCGACGTGAGGTCCGGCCCCACGAGCCAGGTGTGGAAGATGGACCAGCCGCCCTTCGCGATCGGCTCCTTGGAGCTGCGGCGCGTGATGAGCGTTCCCCAGTCCCCCGCCTGGATCTCGACGTTCAGCCCGATCTTCTTCAGGAGCTCCGCCGTGAGGAGCGTCTGCGAGTGGACGATCGGCTGGTCCGTCGCCGAGATGATGACGATCTTCTCGCCCTTGTACCCCGCCTCCTTCACGAGCCGCTTCGCCTTCTCGAAGTCGCGCTTGCCCTTCATGGGCTCGGCTCCGACCTCGCTCGAAAGCGGCGTCCCGCAGGTGAAGAACGAATAGCAGGTCCGGCCGTTCTTCATGTCCCCGGCGATGCCGAGCACGTAGTCCTTCTGGTCGAGGACGTAGAGCAGGGCCTGGCGCATCTTCACGTTGTCGAACGGCGGGAAGAGGAAATTGAAACGCAGGACGCCCATCGAGCCCAGGGGATCGATGTTCTCCACCTTGATCGACTTGTTCTTCTGGAGCACGGGGATCAGGTCCGGCGGCATCTGCTCCCACCAGTCGACCTCGCCCGCGTTGAGCGCCGCGGCGGCGGTGGCCGAGTCCGGGATGTAGATCCACTCGACACGGTCCACCTTCACCACCTTCCCGCCCGACGCCCAGGACGGCGCCTCCTTCCGCGGGATGTAGTCCTTGTTCTTCACGTACACCACCTTGTTTCCGGGGACCCACTCCTCCTTCACGAACTTGAAGGGGCCGGAGCCGGTGGCGTCTGTGATGTTGGTCGAGGCGTCGGTCCTGGCGATCCGCTCCGGCATGATGAAGGGCACGTTCGACGAGGGCTTCGCGAGCGCGTCCAGGACCAGCGCGAACGGGCGCTTCAAGTGGAGCGTGAAGGTCTTGTCGTTCACCGCCTTCCACGCGTCCGTGGACTCGGCGAGCTTCTGCCCGAGCGCGTCGCGCTTGGCCCAGCGCTCGATCGAGGCGATGCAGTCGGCCGAGCGCACCGGCTGGCCGTCGTGGAACTTGAGCCCGTCGCGCAGCGTGAACGTGTACGTGAGCTTGTCCGCGCTCACCTCGTACTTGTCCACCATCTGCGGCTGGACGTTGAACTTCGCGTCGATCGCGAAGAGCGTGTCGTACACCATGTAGCCGTGGTTGCGGGTGATGTACGCGGTGGTGGTGATCGGGTCCAGGATCCGCAGGTCCGCCTGCGGGATGAACTTCAGGACCTTCTGCTGCGCGAGAACCGCGGTGGAAAGCAACATCGAGCCCAGGACGAGCGCGATCGTCCCCAGGCCGCGCCGGCTTGCATTCATGTCCGCACCCTCCTCTGGTGAGCGAAACGCAGGCATTGTAGCGCCCCGCGCGCCGGGCGCGGATCTTTCCTCGCTTTGCCGTGTCCTCCAGGCTTCCCCGGCCGGAGTCGATTACCATGGGCGATGATGAAGATGGGCGATAGCGTTCGGGCGGCCGCCTTCGGCGCCCCGGGTATCGCGCCGCGCTGGACCTCCAGCTCGAAGGAGGGCATCGGAACGGCGCATTCGGACGCGAGCCGCGTCTGGTTCACCCTGTCGCACGGCATCCTGAACGAGGTGTACTACCCGACCGTCGACCGGCCGCAGATCCGCGACCTGCAGTTCCTCGTGACGGACGGCGAGACCTTCTTCCACGAGGAGAAGCGCGACCTCGTCCATGAGATCCGGCCGCTCGAGCCCGGCACCCTTGGCTATCGCGTGGAGAGCCGCGATCGCGCCGGCCGCTACCGCATCGTGAAGGAGGTCATCGCCGACCCGGGCCGGGCGTGCGTGCTCGTGCACACGCGCATCGTGGCGCAGGAGGCATGGCGGGAGCGGCTGCGCATCTACGCGCTCCTCGCGCCGCACCTCGGCGGCGGCGGCGCCGGCAACTGCGCGCGCCGCGCCCAGGCGGCCCGCGAGGACGTGCTGGTCGCCTGGAAGGACGACGTCTTCCTCGCGCTGGGCGCGAGCACGCGTTTCCTCGAATCGTCGTGCGGGTACGTGGGCCACAGCGACGGCTGGCAGGACCTCGAGGACAATTTCCGCCTCGACTGGCGTTTCGACGCGGCCGGCCCGGGCAATGTCGCGGTGATCGCGCGCATCGCCCCGGGGGAGGCGATGGAATTCACCCTGGGCCTCGCCTTCGGCGACAGCCTGCACGCGGCCACAACCGCGCTCGTCCATTCGCTGAGCGAGCCTTTCGCGGTGCGCCGGCGGCTCTTCGTCGAGCAGTGGCGCGAGGCGAACGCGGGGCTCCCCGATCTCGCCCGGTTCACCGGGGACGAGGGATGCCTCTACCGGCTGAGCCACGACCTCCTCCTCGCGCACGAGGACAAGACCTTCAAGGGCGCCTTCATCGCCTCGGCGAGCATTCCGTGGGGCGAGGCGAAAGGCGATGACGACCTCGGCGGATACCACCTCGTCTGGACGCGCGACATGGTGCAGACGGCCACCGCCCTCCTCGCGTGCGGGAGGCCGGATGCGGCGCTGCGCGCGCTCGTCTACCTCGCCGTCTCGCAGCAGGCCGACGGCGGCTTCTTCCAGAACTTCTGGGTGGACGGGACGCCCTACTGGCACGGCTGCCAGCTGGACGAGGTCGCCTTTCCGGTGATCCTCGCCTGGCGTGCGTGGCGGGAAAACGCGCTCGCGGATTTCGACCCGTACCCGATGGCGAAGGCGGCGGCGTCCTTCCTCATCCGCGAGGGACCCGCCACCGCCCAGGAGCGCTGGGAGGAGGCGAGCGGATATTCGCCCTCGACCCTCGCCGTCGTGATCGCGGCCCTCGTGTGCGCGGCCGACTTCGCGCGCGCCCGCGGCGAACCGGCGATCGCCGCGTTCATCGAGGACCATGCGGATTTCCTCGAGTCGCACGTCGAGCGCTGGACGGTCACCACCGCCGGCCGGCTCGTGACGGGGGTGGCGCGCCATTACATCCGCATCCTTCCCGTCGCGGTCGACGACTTCGCCTCGCACGAGGATCCGGACCATGCCTGCGTGGCGCTCGCGAACCGGCCGCCGGGCGAGCGCTGGCAGTTCGAGGCGCGGGACATCGTCGATGCCGGCTTCCTCGAGCTCGTGCGCTACGGGGTTCGTCCGGCCGGCAGCGCGCTGATGGAGGACTCGCTGCGGGTGGTCGACGCGGTCCTCGCCGTCGATACGCCCTTCGGCCCTTGCTGGCGCCGGTACAACCACGACGGCTACGGCAACCGCGACGACGGCGGGCCGTTCCTGGGCTACGGGCGCGGACGGGCGTGGCCGCTGCTCACCGGCGAGCGCGGGCACTACGAGCTCGCCGCGGGGCGCAGCGCCGCGGTCCACTGCCGCGCGCTCGAGCGCTTCGCCGGGCGCGGAGGGCTCCTGCCGGAGCAGGTCTGGGACCGCGAGGACCCGCAGGCGGGCATGCGCCTGGGCTTCCCCACGGGCTCCGCCATGCCGCTCGTCTGGGCGCACGCGGAATACCTGCGCCTCGTGCGGTCGATCGCCGATGGCCGCGCGTTCGACCTCGTGGCGCCGGTCGCGGAGCGCTACCACCATGGCCGCGGCCGGCGCGACCTGGAAGTGTGGAAGCCCGTACGCCAGGTGCGGCGCATCGCCCCCGGAAGCACGCTGCGGGTGCAGGCGCCCGCGGCCTTCCGGCTGCACTGGACGCGGGACGAATGGGCCGGAACGCACGACACCGACGCGATGGATTCCGGGCTCGGACTATGGTTCGTGGATATCCCGGTGGGGCCCGGTCAGGCCGCACCCATCCGCTTCACGTTCCGGTGGCTTGCGGATCTCGAGGGTCCGCCATGGGAGCGCAAGCGCGGCACGTGGGAAGGGCGCGATTACGCCGTCGCGGTGGGCTGATGGACGGCGAGGGCCGCCGCGTCAGCGCACCTCGCAGTCCACAGACCCGGGTTTCACGGGCGACCCGCCGCCTTTCGGGCCGGACAAGGCAGTGAACGACGGGGGCGGGGTGAACTGGATGCCCGGATTCGCCGGAAGGACCACCGGCGGCTGCTTGAAGCTTGGCACGAGTCCGAACTGTCCGGCCGAGAAATTCTGCGAGCCGCCGCCATTGGTGAGATTGATCACGCCGTCCAGGACCTGAATGTAGAGTCCCGGCGGCTTGGCCCCCGGCACGGGCGACGCGGTCGACTGCGCGAGGCGCATCGGCGCTTCGGCCGCTCGCGGCAGATAGCCGGCGGGAGCGTCGGAGAGGACGATCCCCGCGAGGAGCACCGTATCCGCGGCGGCGACCTGGATCGGCGCGCGGGCCGCGACAGGCCCGGCTGGCGGCACGTGCTCGACGATGACCGTCGCGCCCAGCGTGTCGAGGCTGCCCGCCGGCGACTTCACGATGTAGCGGTGCCGGCCGGCCCCGCCGCTTTCCACGCGCATGGCGCCTTCCACGAGCGTGAGCTCGGTGCGGCCGTCCGCGGGGCGCCCCTCGTCGAAGGAAAAGGCGTCGATCGACACCTGCGTCGAGGGCCGCAGCGTGACCACGCCGTGATCGGCGAAGCGGACCTGCGCGTACGTGTCGCTTCCGCTCACCAAGGTGTAGCCGGCCTCGACGACGGAATCCGGCGCGAGGACGCGCAGGCGCCCATCGCCGGCCTGGGCGAAGAGCGGCCCGGTCGCCTGCGTCACTCTCCCCGCGGGGGGCGCGGCCGCGGCGGCGACCATGACGAGCGCGGCGACCAACAGCATCGCAGCCGCCTCAATTGCAATACATTTTTTTCGCAGGCTCATCTTTGACCGCTCCTGAAACCTGGGTTCCCGGCTTGTCCGTGCCGTCTTTCGTGCTGTCGGGTTTCTTGTCGTCCTTGGCGGACCCGCCCGAGGCGATCGAGGAGGTGCTGCTCGCATCCGATCCCGCGACCACCTTCGGGATCGTCGTGTTGACCAGGTTCACCACCGCGTTGGTCGCCTGCAGGACCGGCTGCGATTGCGTGGAGCTCGCGATGACCGGCGGCAGCACGGCCGTGCAACCCGGCGAGGTCGGGGCCGTCGCACAGGCGCCGACCGGCGGCAGGACAACCGAGCAGGCGGCGAGCGACGGGGTGGCAGTGCACTGCGCAACGGTGGGCAGGACGGCGCCGCACCCGGAAAGCGTCGGCGTCCCGGTACATTGCGCGAGCGTCGGCAGCACGGCCTGGCAGCCGGCGGTCGTAGGGGCGAGCGCGCACTGCGAAAGGGTCGGCAGGACGGCGCCGCACCCGGAAAGCGCCGGCGTCACAGTACATTGCGCGAGCGTCGGCAGCACGGCCTGGCAGCCCGCTGTCGTCGGAACGGCCACGCACTGCGCGAGGCTGGGCAGGATGGCGCCGCAGCCGGGAAGCGTCGGCGTCGCGCCACATTGCGCGAGCGTCGGCAGCACGGCCTGGCAGCCCGCCGTCGCCGGAGCGACCGTGCACTGCGCGAGCGTCGGCAGGACCGTGCCGCATCCCGGAAGCGCCGGCGAAGCGACGCATTGCGCGAGGCTGGGCAGCACTGCCCCGCAGCCCGCGAGCGTCGGCGTGGCGGCGCACTGGGCGAGCGTGGGCAGCACCGACGCGCATCCCGCGAGGGTGGGATCCGCCGCGCACTGCGCGAGCGTGGGCGGCGGGGGCGGCGGGGGCGCGTTGAGGAAGGCCTGCTGCGTCACGTTGCCCGCGATGGTGCCCGCGACGTGGATCGCGTCGCCGGCGCTCAACGTGACCGGCCCGCTCGTCGCGACCGACACGCCGGTCCCGGGAGATGTCGCGACGGAGCCGTTGATCGTGAGCTGGTCGGCGACGCTTCCGCTCGGTCCCGCGGAGAGCGCGATCGCCCCTCCCGCCGAGGAGACCACGCTGCCGTCCACCGTGAGCGGGCTGTGGGCGGCGAGGCTGATGCTCCCGCTCGTCGAGGAGACCGACTGGCCCGATGCGACCGTGAGCGGCCCCGTGTTGTCGACCGTGATCGAGCCCGTGCCCGACTGCGTGATGTTCTGCAGCACGAGCGCGCCCGTGTTCGTGATCGCGATGGGCGCGCTCCCGCCCGCGTTCGTGGCGAGGAGGAATCCCGTCTGCGTGGTGAGCGAGATGCCGTTGCCACCCACGACGCCCACGGACGCGCCGGTCACGTTGCCGCTCACCGCGCCGGGCGCGGAGAGGCTCACGGCCCCGCTCCCCGCGTTGACCGCGGCGTTCATCGCGATGTCGCCCGCGTTCGCGGCGAGGACCACGGGAGCGCCCGCGGACTGGATTCCGGCGACGCCGTTCACGGTATCGACGATGAGCCCGCCCGCGCTCGTGTACTGGAAGCCGTCGCTTCCCGGAGCGCCCGTGAGCCGGCCGGCGATGACGCCCGCGGCGTTCGCCTCCCCCAGGATCACGCTGTCCGCCTCCGCATACACGGCCTTGGCGGAGAGCATCGCGCCGGAGAACTGGGTGAGGATGCCGCTCGTGGTGCGCAGCGCGATGACGCCGTCCGGCGCCGGCGCGAAGTAGCGGCCGGCCACGGCCACGCTGATGCCGTTCACGCCGCTGAGCGACGTCACGTTGAGCGACTGCCCGTTCAGGAAGCGGAAGTTGTGGTTCAGGTGATTGGCGTCGCCCACTTGCGCGGCGATGTTCGTCACCATGTTGGTCGCGCCGTCGAGGCTCACGTCTCCCAGCGAATTGACGACGAGGTAGGTCACGTCGATCGGCGCGGTCTGCGAGATGCCGCCGCCGTTGCTCGTGAGGAGCAGCCGGCCGTCGCCGCCGCCCGTGAGCGTGCCGTTGATGGCGATCCCGGTGTCGGCGACGAGGCTCAGCGTGGTGCTGCTGTTCCAGGTCACCCCGTTCGCGACCGTGATCCGCCCCCCGTTGGGCCCGCCGGACCCGGCCGCGGTGCTGACCGTGACGTTGCCCATCGCGAGCTGCGCCTGGAGGTCGGAGACGGTGAGCACGGACGACGCGGGGCCGCCGCTGAACGTGGAGTTGAAGCTGCCGCCCGACAGGGACGTGTCCGTCGCGGGCGGCGGGCCGCTCTCGATCGTGATGTCGTTCGGGTCGAGGAGGAGCGTGCCCGCCGCGCCGTGGGGCGAGCGCGTGTCCACCAGCCCGCGGAAATCGAGATAGCCGCGTCCGGAGGTCTCGACGAAGCCGCCATCGCCCCCGAGCGCCCCGCCGCGGGCCGAGATCCCGCCGTACGCGCGCGTCGCGCCGTCCGACCACAGGATCACGCGTCCGCCGGTGCCGCTTTCGAGCGCATCGGCGCGAATGCGCGCATCGGGCCCGAAGTAGGCCGCGGACGCGTTCGCGATCCCGGCGTTGCCGCCGTGCAGGTCGCCTCCCACGAGCACCGTGCCGCCGCCGGTCTTCCCGCTCGCGTCGACTTGCGCGTCGCCGGTGAGGCCGACATGGTCCCCGAGGACGTGGATCGTTCCGCCCTCGCCCGCGCCGCGCGCGCTGGTGAGGCTCCCCGCCTCGAGGAGCGTCTCGCGGCTCGCCTTGAGCAGCACGCGGCCGTCTTCGCCCACCACGGCGCTGTCCGCATCCACGACGCCGCGCTGGTTCACGAGCGCGCCGTAGATGCCGATCGCCCCACCCGCGGCCACGATGCGGCCCACGTTCACCGCCTGGTCGTCCGGAGCGCTCACGACGACGTGCAGGTCGGGGCTCGCCGAATCGACGAGTGCCACGTGGCGTCCCGCCGCGAGCAGCACCTCGCCGCCGGGAGCCGTGATGAGGCCGTTGTTCTCGACGCTGGGCGCGATGAGGTAGACCTGCCCGCCGCCCGGCGTGGCGATCGTCCCGTCGTTGCGGATGCCGCCCGCGGCGCGAGCGCCGGCGTCGAACACCCGGCGGCCGGCACGGAAATCGTCGTCCGCGATGTCCAGCGTCGATGCGGCGAGCCCGTTCACGTCCACCCGCGCGCCGGCGCCGAACACGATGCCGTTGGGATTCACGAGGTAGACGCGCCCGTTGGACTGCAGCGCCCCCAGGATGAGCGAGGGATCCTGGCCCACGATGCGGTTGAGGACCGCGCTCGTGGCGCCCTGCTGGACGAAGCGCGTGATCTCGCCCGCGCCGATCGAAAATCCCTGCCAGTTGATGATCGTGCCGGGCGTGTTGGTGATGGTGAGCAGGTTGCCGTGGCTGTCGAAGCCGGCATGGCCCGAGACCACGTCCGCGCCGACGGGGTTGGCGTGCGCACCGCACGCGACGAGGCAGCCCGCGAGCGTGGAGAGGATCGGCCGGAGCATTTTCATCTGCGCATCCTAGTACGAGAGGGCCAGCCTGAAATTCACGCGGTTGGCGCCGCGCCTTTCGACGCTATCGCCTTCCACCACGTGTCCGTAGTCGAGCTGCAGCGTCGCGTGCCGCCCGATGCTGCCGCGCCATCCGAGCCCCACGCTCCCGATGGACGCATGGTCCGCCTCGCCGGGCAGCGCATGGTTGCGGGAGACGCGCGCGCCGTCGTAGAACGCGAGCACGCGGCAGGCCGTGGCGCTCCAGCGCCGCGCGCAAAGATCCGGCGTGTAGAGCTCGAAGCTCCCGGAGTATCCTTCGTCGCCCGTCGCCTCGCGATTCTCGAACCCGCGCACCGAGGCGACGCCCCCCGCGCCGAACTGCTCGCCCGGGACGAGGCTCGCGCGCGTCACCTGGCCGCTCACGCTCGCGCGAAACTGCCAGTCGGCCGGGAGCGCGTGCAGGTGCGTGGCGGAATAGCGCAGCAGGCTGTAACCGGAGCGAGCGTCCGCGCGAACGCGGGCGAAATCCTCCGCCGTGCCGTGCTCGCCCCCGGGGAGGTTGCGGACCGCGCTCACGGAGAATGCCGTGTCCGATTCCGCCGCCTTCCACGCTCCCGACCAGGCGAGCGTGAGCGGATGCAAGGTGATGTCGTTCCCGAGGGGAATGCCCGCGAGCGCGATGTCGTTGCGATAGGCGCGGTGCTCGATGCCCAGGCTCACGGCGGAATCGAGCGCGCCGATGCGGGCGATCCCGTGGTTGTAGCGCGCCCCGAGGACCGTTCCCTTGCCGCTCAGCTGCAGGTCGAGGATTCCCGCGAGCACCGTCCCGGAGTCGACGTCGGAGTAGCTCCCGTACACGTCGACGGAATCGCCCAGCGTGTAGAGGGGCACGCGATAGCCCGCCGCGTAGACGCTCACCCGCCGGGGCTCCTCGGCCGTCGTGATGTACTGCAGGCTCGCCGCGTGGTCCAGGCCCGCGACGTTCACGTTCTGGTAGGCGAAGCCCAGCATCGTCCTCCCGGTCTCGCGGGTGCCGGTGTTGTCGGCGCTGAAGCCCACGCGCCACGGCTTCTCGTCGGCCACCACGACGTGCGCATCCACCTGCCCTTCGCCCGCGCCTTGCATCTCCACGGTCGTCTTCTTCGCCGGGTTCTCGTTCGCGCGGGCGAGATCGGTGGAAAGGCGGGCGAGGTCGACGCCCTCCCCCTCGCGAAGGCCGGGAAGGCTGCGGCGGATGTTGGCCTCGTCGAAGAACCTGTTTCCCTCGACCGTCACGCGTCCGATGCGGGTCTCCACGACCTTCAGGCGCACGACCCCGTGGTCGAGCTCCTGCTCCGGAAGCGCCACGCGCACCAGCTTGTAGCCGCGGCGCGCATAGGCTTCCTGCAGCGCGGCGAGCGCGTGCTGGACGTCTGCGAAGGTGCGGCCGGGGCCGCGGTACGGCGCGAGCGCCTGCTGCACTTCGGCGGGCGCGAGGAGCGTGTTGCCCTCGACATCGAAGCCGGTGATCTCGAACGTGGGCGCGGCGGCGCAGAGCGCGGGCCAAAGAACGACAGGCAACATCCTGGCCACGAAACGCGTCAGGAGATGCCACGAGGAGAGTTCCTGCCGCGCCAAGCTCAAGGTGCGCGGAATATATACCTATTCCTGGCGTGACGCTGTGCGGTAGTCGTGCGTTTTTCTAAGCCGATGTTTCTTAGGAGTATCTCGCGGTGGCGAGCAGGGACTTCGACACTGGAGTATCCTGCGTCGCCGGCGGATTCAACCCAGCGGAGTCCACGCCCATGCCCCTGCACAGACGCTCCGGAAGGCGCGACGGGATCGCGGCGACCGCCTTATTTTGCGTGGCGATACGTGCGCTCTCCGCGCTCGCCGCCGAGCCGGCGGAGGCTCTCGTGGGCCCCAAGCGCTCCATCGTGGTGGACAAGTTCGACTCGCTGAGCACGTTCAACACGGCTTACGGCAACTGGGACGTGGGCGGAGGCCTCTCCGCAATGCTCACCACGGCGCTGGACCAATCCGGGCGCTTCGTGATCCTCGAGCGCGCGAACCTCGACCGCGTGATCGGCGAGCAGCAGATCAAGACCGCCAACGCGACCAACCCCGAAGCCGGACCGCAGCTGGGAGCGGTGACGGCCGCGCAGTTCATCGTCATCGGATCGGTCACGGAATTCGGCGTGGAGGACAAGGGCGGCGGGTTCAACATCGGCATTTCGGGCGGCAACGGGCTGGGCGGCCTCCTCGGCATGAAGAAGACCGAAGGCGCCGTCGCGATGGACCTGCGCATCGTCGATACCACGACGAGCCAGGTGGTGCAGACGCTCAAGGTGCGCGAGCCCATCTCCAGCACGTCGGTGACCACGAGCACCAATTACCGTGCGATGAGCCTGGGGAGCGACTCCTTCGACAACACGCCGCTCGGGGAAGCGACGCGGCGCGCGCTCGAGAAGGCCGTGGCGGAGATCGTCGCGGTCGCCGCCCGGCAGCCGTGGCAGGCGCTCGTGGTGGAAGTCGACGGCCGGAACGTCGCGATCAACGCGGGAAGGAGCTCGCGGCTGAAGGAAGGCGACCGGTTCCGCATCGAGCACATCGCCGGCAAGCTCACGGACCCCGCCACGGGCGAGGTCCTCTCGGTTCGCCGCAAGACGCTCGGCACCCTCGAGATCAAGTCCGTCGAGGAAAAGATCTCGTTCGGCGTGCTCGATCCCGCCGACAAGCAGAAGCCGGTGCGGGGCGACCTGGTGGTGATGCCCCGCTGATCGTACTTCAGACGACAATCGACAAGGGAGGAAAGCGCAATGAAGACGCTTTGGCTTGCAGGCGCAATCTGCGTTCTCGGTTTCGCGGGCGCTTCGGCCCACGCGAAGGGTGTGTGCGACATCCACCGCCTGGCGTACACCAAGGCGCAATGCGACGAGTGCTCGAACATGACGTGGAGCGTCTCGCGGGTGTTTCCGCGAGGGGAATGCGTCGCGACGGTGGCGCCGCCGCCCGTCAACGTTGGGCGGACCCCCGTGGGGAACAAGCCGGCGGCGCCGGCTCCCGTGAAGGCCGCCTGCGACATCCATCATCTCGGGTACACCCAGGCGCAGTGCGACCTGTGCTCGAACATGACGTGGAGCGTCTCCAAGGTCTTCCCCCGAGGCGAGTGCGTGGGGACCGCGGCGCCGCAACCGGTCGCGATCGGCGGGGCGGGAGGAACCAAGCCGCCCGCGGCCGGCGCTTCGTGCACGCTCACGAGCTGGGGCGGAGCGACCGTGCCGCTCAAGGCGCCGAATTTCAGCGGGACGGGCGTACCGGTGAGCGTCTGCGCGAAAGGCTACGACCTCGCGAAGTCGCAGCTCCAGTGCTCGACGGGCGTCCCCGTGCGGGCGTTCAACTATCCGAACACGAACGTGAGCTGCAACAAGACCACGGCGGTCGGAGGCAATCGCCAGGTGACGATCAACGGCAGGCCCTGCTGCCTCAACTGACGGGCGTCCGGCGCGCGAGCGGCTTCGCGCCGGGCTCGATGCGGGGTGCGTCCCGGCGCGGCAGCGGCCGGCGCACCGCCAGCATCGTGCAGTCGTCCGCGAGCATGCCCGACCCGCAGTGGCCCATGACGTTCTCGTAGAGGCAATCCAGGAGCGCCGGAAGCGGGCTCGCCATGTTCCGGCCGAGGATCTCGAGGCAGCCCTTCTCGGAGAACGGGACGCCCGCCCGGTCCTCCGCTTCCGTCATGCCGTCCGTATAGCAAAGGAGCGTCTCGCCCGGCTCGAGGGTGCGCTCCAGGCTGGAGTAACGCCGGCCGCTCGCCGCCCCGACCAGCGCGCCCTTCGGCAACGGCAGCGTCGCGGCGCCCATGACCCCGCAGACCATCGGCGCGCAGTGCCCGCCGTTCGAGTAGACGAGCCGGCCGCTCTGGACGTCCAGAAAGCCGCAGAAGAGCGTCACGAAGAGGTTCGCGTCGTTGCCGATGCAGAGGCGGTCGTTCAGCGTCTCGAGGATCTTCTCGGGGCTCGCGGTCTCCATGGCGAGCCCCCGGAGGAGCCCGATCACCCGCACCATGAAGAGCGCCGCGGCGATGCCGTGGCCCGAGACGTCGCCCACGCAGACGAAAAGCGTGCGGTCGTCCACGAAGAACGCATCGAAGAGATCGCCCCCGATCCTCGCCGTGGGCTCCATGAAGCCGCAGACCTCGATGTCCGGGCGCCCCGGGAAAAGCGGCCGCTGCAAGGGGAGCATGCTCGCCTGGAGCTGGCGCGCGACCTCGAGCTCCTTCCGCAGGTGCTGCAGCTCCAGCCCCTGGCGCTGCGAGGCGAGCGCCTTCTCGTTGGAGCGGCGCATGCGCTCGCTCAGCGTGCGCATGAGGTTCGCGCCCACGCCGCGCATGGGCATGAGGCGGTTCCAGAACGTGTCGCGGTCGAGCTTGAGCACGCGAACGTCCGAAGCCGCGACCACGAGCGCCGTCACCGGCTGGCCGTCGATCGCCGAGAGCTCCCCAATGCATTCGCCGGCCGCGATCTCGATGGAGGTCTCGGGGCTGGGATCGTCGCCCATCTGGACGAGGACCCGGCCGGAAAGCAGGATGAAGACGTCCGCGTTGGCCTCGCCGCGGCGCAGGAGCGGCGTGCCCGCGGGGATTGCCAGCACGTCCAGGCCCCCGAGCGCTTCCTCGACCTCGCGCGGATCGGCGTCGCGGAAGAGCGCGATCCATCGGATCGCGGCCTCGCGCCGCTCGCCGCCCCGGCGCTCCTTCGCCGGCGCGCGGCTCTCTTTCCTCCGATCGGGTCCGCGGCGGAATCGCGTGGCGGGGAGCGGCCTCATGGGGCGCTCCAGCGCGCACCGAACGTGAGGTGGTTGCGTCCCTGCTCGTTGCGGTAATCGAGCCAGTCCGAGCAGCGGCGGAGCATCACGAGCCCCAGCCCGCCCAATGAGGCGTCTTCGAGCGTCTTCGGCAGCGGCCTCGCGGGGACGGAGAGCGGATCGAATGCCCTGCCGGCATCCGTGACGGTCACCCCGGCCTTCCCGCTGCCCTCCTCGACGTGGATCTCGAGCGTGAGCTTGACCGGCGCCGCGGCCGCGCCGCTGCCGCCATGGGCGATCACGTTCGCGAGCACCTCGTTCAGGCAGACGACCAGGCGCTCCAGGCGGTCCTCGGGCACCTCGTGCCGGCGGCACGTGGCGGAGAGCCACTCCGACGCGCGCCGCACGTCGCCGCCGTCCGCACTGATCGTGAGCTCGTCGAACCGGGACGGCACGGCTGCACGGATCAGGCGCGGACCGCCTTCTCGGCTTCGGCGGAGCTCCCGAAAACCGGTATCAGCTCGTCCACGCCGGTGGCCTCCAGGCTCATCATGACCGTCGAGGCCTTGTTCACCACGAGCGCCATCTTGCCGCCGCGCTTCTGGACGTCCTTCGCACTGGAAATGAGCGCACGGATGCCGATCGAGGCGAGGAACTTGAGGGGGGAGAGGTCGACCACCACCGCCTTCTTCGGCGCGGCGGTGAGCTCGGCCAGCTGAACGGCGACCGAGTCGGTGCCCGGCATGTCGAGGCGGCCGGAGATCACGATGCGGCGAAGGTCCGAGGCGACATCCTCGTAGCTGATGGACATGGGCTTTCCTTGCTCGACGGGTAGCGTGGCGGGAAGCTTACAGCTTCGCGGGGCGGCGGGGAATCGGGTCCCGCGGCCGATTTTCGGGCCGGCCGCGGGGCAAGGGATCGTGGTTGCGCGAAATCAGGTTCCGGCCTATTGTGTATACACTTTTGGATACAGTCTCGAAACCATCGCGCATGCCCTTCGCCCTCTCGCCCGAGGATTTCAGGCGGCTGGAGCCCTACCTGCCCCGCGGCCTGGTGCGTGGCGCGGCCGACAACCTGCTCGACAGTGCCGCGGGCCAGCTCGCGCGAATGGTCCTTACGCAGGAGATCCACCCCGGCCAGAAGATCCCCATGGACAAGATCGCCGAAGCGATCGGGGCGAGCCGCACCCCGGTGCGCGAAGCGCTGCGCCTGCTGGAGACCGACGGCGTCGTCGCCCAGCTGCCCAACCGGGGCTTCATCGTCCGGCGCCTGGATCCCGGGCAAACCGAGGAGCTGTACGGAGCGCGCCGGTGCCTCGAGGCGTACCTCGCCGACGAGGCCATGCGCCGAAGCGACCCGCCGTTCGTCCGGTCGCTGCGTGCGCTTCACGGCATGTATGAGCGCGTGCTCGGCGGACCCGCGGACCGGAGGCGTCTGGGCATGCTCGTCGACAAGGCATTCCACCTGCGCATCGCCCGGCAGGCGGGCAACGGCTACCTGCTGGGGCTCCTCGGCAACATCTTCGACCGCCTGATCCTCACGCGGCCCATCGAAGGATTCCCCATCCACCGCACGCCCATCGCGGTCGCCGAGCACCGCGAGATCCTCGCGGCATTCGAGTCGGGCACCGCCCGGGCGGTGAGGCAGTCCATGTTGCGCAACATCGAGAACGGCCGCGAGGCGATCGTGCAGCACCTGCGCGGGATGCGGGAGTTCCTGGACGAACATGCCAACGAGGAGGAGAGACGGTGAAGAGCTTCTGGAGCATCGCGCTGGCATCCGCCCTGGCGGTCGTTTCGAGCGTCGCTTCCGGCGCATACCCCGAGCGGCCCATCACCTTCGTCGTGCCCTTCGCGGCCGGAGGGGCAACCGACGTTCTCGCCCGCCAGTTCGCCGAGCGGATGAGCCGCGGCGCGGCGCAGAACATCATCGTGGACAACGTCCCCGGCGCGGGCGGA
>Ga0207667_10003180_pt1 | contig 20313 bp, 26 predicted proteins | sample KBSCornC52_FD_184301 | JGI IMG/M metagenome (GOLD analysis project Ga0207667, IMG submission 184301) | Corn rhizosphere microbial communities from Kellogg Biological Station, Michigan, USA - KBS Corn C5-2 (SPAdes) (version 2) | ecosystem: Host-associated > Plants > Roots > Rhizosphere > Soil ...
ACCAATGCTTGTGGCGGCGCCGGCTTCGGCCGCGAAGTCGACCACGAAAAGAAGCGTGACCCGCATGAACGATACGATGGCGATGGCTGAAACAAGGAGCTTGACCTCCATGCCCGATTAAAGAAGCGGTCATATGTTCACCATCATCTTCCCCCATTTGGAATGCGGCAGTGACAACCCATGCCAGCCACCTCAATTGACGACCGAAAGCACCCGCTTTCACCGTGCCCGCAAGTTGGTTGCCAAATTGATCGTCTCGAGAAGATGCGCTTCGACCAGTTTGGCTTTGAAGGCTGATCCATCGTTGTGCCTCATCCCTGTAAGCACATCAGGGATGATGCCCGCGACCTCATTGGACCCATCCTTCCGAAACCTGACACAATCAGGCAGCTCCAGGGTTGCTCCGCTATTTTGGAGAACAGTGGGAGTTCCTCCATTGGTGTGACCGCACCCGGCACCCCCGGTACGGGCACCCACGATAACCGCAGCACGATTGTCTTGCAGGACGGCAGCAAATTGTTCGGCCGCGGACCAAGTTTGATCGTCAACCAGCACTGCGAGCGGACCTGACCAAACGCTGTCGTGATAAGGAAATTGGGCAATGTTGAACACCAGGTCGGCCCATGCTTTGCCGGCGAACTCACCTGCATGCGCCGTTCCAACAAGGCCAGTCGCGTAGCCGGATTGGGCGACAAGGGAGCGGGCTTGCCCAGGCGAACATTGTTGCGCGGCCCTTTCACGGCTCTGTTCGGCTTTAGCTGCCCAATCCAGAAGTCGTTGTCGATCCTGTGCGTCCGCCGATGCCGCTGCCGTGCGAAGTTGACTCGCCAAAGAAGTCCATTGCTCGACCCAATGTGGCCCGCGAACAAACCCTAGCGCCTCGGAGGTGAGCGGTTTCGGGCTCACGATTCTTGCAGCGGCTTCCGCCCACTCTGAACCACCTTCATTGCCAGTAACATCCACGAGCAAAACTGTCGCACCGGCGGCCTGCAAGGCACGAACCTGCTCCTCCAAGGCTCTGGTGATCCTGTCGTACGACCAGGTGAGAAGGGCATCTTGGCACTGGTCGTCGCAGGGCCCGTCGATGGAGCCATGGAGCGCTTGAAATGCTGCGCGGCAGGTCGCCGGACTTTCCTGCGGTTCAAATCTACTGATACGGATGATGCCAACCGTGCGCCTGTGAAAGTGAATTGTCCCGGCGGGAAAGGGGCCCGGCTCACCCACGGCGTGGTACCCGGATAATGACGCACCAATGCCCGGAGTATTACGATTTTCGTCGAAAGCGAGGTTGGCACACGCATCAAACCGTGTCGTCGGCACGGCGGCTGGCGTGCGTTGCCACGCCGCAATTCGAGGCCAATCGATCGACACATGGCCATCGCCCACTCGCTTAATCAGCCGATTCATGATCGTCTTGGCTTCTTCATCGGATCGCGCCGATTGAAGGTGGTCGGCTGCCTCGTCGAAGAGGCTAGCTAAAGTGACCTCACGATCATGTTCGAGCCAGTCGAGATTAGCGTACTTTGTCGCGAATGCCTGTTTGGCTTGAGCCAGGTCCGTCAGCCAAGGTTGGGGGGACCAGCTTTGCGAATCCGCGGGCGACGCAGCGATAAGGCTGATCCATGCCAACATCGTCGCGATGGAACGCATGTGGCCATAGTCGTTGGTTATTTCTCAAAATACCATCCCATTCGGCAAGGCAGCCCTGCATCAGCCGCCAGAAAGCGCACGGACTGCAAACCGGCTCTTTTCCGACCGTTCGCTCCAAATCGGAAGTGGTGACTGCTCCTACCCGACGGCGGTTATTCACTTCAGGCAAGTTCGATACACTCGTATCGATCGTCCGCAGGTAGGATCTATAGCATCGCGGTCAAAGCGCATGCCAAGTTTTTCCATGATCCTTTCTGAGGCGCGGTTTTCGGTTTGGTAGATAGCAACGATTGCCGGAAGCCCAAGCGTTTGGAGTCCAAAGTTGAGTGCCGCTTGTGCGGCTTCGCTCGCATAGCCATTGCCCCAGGTCTGACTTGCAAATCGCCAGCCGATTTCGACGGTGGGCATGACCTCCGGCAGAAAGCTTGGTACGGTCAGGCCCGTAAATCCTAGAAATCTCCCATCTTCGAGCCGTTCCACCGCGAACAAGCCGAAGCCTTTTTGATCCCACTCCCGCTCATAAGCCTGGATTGATGCTTGGGCTTTCGCAGAAGGTCGGGTCGCACCGGAGCCAACGTACCGCATTACCTCGGGATCGCTGCACATCGCAGCGAACGGTTCGATATCAGCCTCGCGCCATCGACGCAGAAGCAGGCGTTCAGTATTGAGTGAGGGTTGGCTCATATCTCCGGATATGCGGCGACAGAGCCTAATCCTCCATCGGCTAGCTTTGCGATGCCCGTGTTCCCACCGATTGTGTTGAAGAGTCGCCCGTCCGGAATGCGATCATCGCTCTCCGGTGCCCGAATTACACCATCGCTCGTACCAGATCATATATCCTAATACACCGATGGCGCACATGAGATCCACGCCGATACCTATTGCCAAATTCATCAACGCCTCGGTTTAACAAACTCATTCTGGTGCGACCCGAGGATTTGTGAGAGCGCTGATATCTTTAGGTTTTGATCTCGTAAAGCCATCTTATGAGATAAAGTTTCCGAGTCTGAGCATCATTTTGAATATTGCTGAGGGATTCATCGTGAATTGGTGACGGCGGCTACGAGGTAGATCATGGACTCGAAGATGCGGTCGGTCAAAAGCGGCGCCCGATGAAGAAAATTCTGCTTATTGTCGGCTGCACAGCGGTAGCCCTGCTTTTATGGAAAATCTGGGATAACCTGAGGCGAACGGTAAACTTTGATAGTGTCCCCGGATGGGGCCCAAACATCAAGAATCAATGACGGCCTTCCACCCCTCCCGACCATTCGCTCCAAATCGGATGTGATGGCTGCTCCCGACCCAAGTGGCGACATTCAGCGGGGCCCGAGCCTGGCCTGATTGCTGCCATTCGCAATTGAGGGTATGCATCATGGATGCTCAAAGCGGGTCTGTTCTCCGATTTCAAGGGCGCGAACACACTCCTTTTTTGGGGCGATGAACAAGGCCTCGCCGAACTGCGGGCGTCCATAGCAGCGTTATCGAGTGGACGCTCCTCAACGATCACTGTGGGCGAGGTGTCGATTGCGAAGAAGAAGGGGCACGCGCGGCTATCAGAGCTGTCACATTACCGGGATCGGCTGTTTTGGGCCTGCGCGCCGACGGTGCTGGCCGATGCGGAGGGTTTATTAGCGGGGTTGGATCAGGTCCCGTCTGGGCATCATTTGATCGACATCACCGGTCTCGCGGATCAGGTGATCGTCTCCAAGTGCGAATACCCAGCTGACCTACGTCCACGGCATTAGCGCTGCTCGCGACCCAATGTAAGTCGTCCGCGAACTGCCGCGCGCAGCCTAAATGCGGACTTTCACGGGCGTTTGATCTAGCGGCCGTCCACAAGGCCCACACGCGCTCCTACGTTCTGCGCGCAAATGTTGGATAACGATGCCCGAAGGCGTCCAGCGTCGAAAGTGATCGACGGGAATATCTTGTCGCTCGGTAAGAACGTCGTGGACAGCCCGCTATGACCTTCGAAAATTACTTCAGGAAATAGGGGAGTACGAATGGTAGCTTCAAAAGCGCCATCACGGAACATCTGGGTTTGGACCAATTCTCCGCTCCACACTTGATCACACATCCAATCTGACAGTGCGTTTACGACGCATAGATCGCACCAAATTCCCCCTTCTACGTCTACAGCATCGGGCTCATGTCGGATGCCGTCCGCGATCGAGGTTGCCGCCCTGCGGCGAGCATCAGAAAGTGCGGCTAAATTGGCTTCATCCCACTCTTCCGGCCCGGCGAAGCAAACTGTTACGGAGGAGTCATTGTGTAGAACCACTTTCGTGTCGAACGAGGGATGCGACCGGGTCCGGGCCATAGCGAAGGTAACTGTGCCGAGAACAAGGTTATGGAGGGCCGTTCCATCCGGGATGCTACCTGCATACATGCCCGGTCGTTTGCGGACATTAGCGATGTCGTCCAAATTCTCACTCCGCCTGCGATACACGACGTAGAGGACGGAGAGATTGTAGTCGGCGACTGTTGATTTGCCAACGTCGGCTATCTCAGTTCTGCTGCCACGCAACGGGCGGTCTGAAATTCACCCTAATGACCAAATAGTCTTTTGAGGCCCGGAATTATACCCCAGGGCTTACCAATCAGGATGGTGTCTCTTCCAACTGCATCAGGATCATCGCCAGTTACCTGACACAAGGCGCGGCAGAAGCGCCGCCATGTCGTCGGCTGAGCCGCCACATAATCGGGCAAGGCAAGGAGCAGGGCTTCATAAACGTCTCCAACCGTCCGCCAGTGGATAGCGCTGCTAGTATCAATCTTTACCCCAAAGTCGCGCTCGACGTCTTCGATAGCTTCAATCTCATCGCCATCTCCGCCGAGTCCAAGCCGGTCAAGCATCGTTGGCTCCTCCCTTCGGGAAGTTGCCAGCGTAGGGCTCTATAGGCAATGTCGAGTTTGCCCGTATTCGTCTCCTAACTTGCCCGTCCGCAAACCACCCCAGACCGCTCGTTCGCTCCTGATCGGATGTTATGGCTGCTCCCGACCGCAATTCGTGCCATTGGGAAGCAGCGTTGGAGGAGCGCCTATTTTAGTAAGTTCTCACTGGAAGCCCAGACGCGCTCGGCGTGGTCCAGCACAAATGTCGGATATCCTTCGGCGTAGCTGACCGTTCCAACGCACGTGCAGTAAACGTACTTCCCAATCGCGTCCTTCAGCCAATCCTGCATTCCCGCCTTAGCAAGCTCTGGGTCGTCCCAAGCGGACTTGCCTGGGCGGAAGGCAATCCGTAGCAGAAAGTGCACATTCGCCAGATCCCTGCCCTTCATGCACCTTGGGTCCTGCAACGCGAATCCATACTCAAAATCATATGACACGGCTGCAGTGATCGACACCGCGCGTTTCCCCTTAAGATATTGCGAATTGGAGCGGTTGATCTCGCAAACTGTCGCTGAAGCAGGGAGAGACACGGGTGAGCCATGAGTTATCCCATCAGCAACAGCTGGACCTGTGACAAGAGCCGAAAGCAAAGCTGGCAATGCGAGCAACCTCATAATGGAACGATACGCTCGCTAATGACCGCTTTCCACCACCATTCCAGCTATTTTGCCGTTTTGAGGAGCTGTGACTGCTAACGACTAAGCCAATGATGCCGCAGCTTCGCCCCGATTGACACAATGAGGAAAGCTGGAACACCACCAATCAGGCAACCGGCTGCGACCGAGAACACAATCGCCACTAACATGACTGCGAACATGCCAATGCCCTGCCACGAAGCTATGTGCCAAGGCTCCATCAAGAGCACTCCCAGCCCATAAGACAGAAGGAACGGGGGTCGAAACCGGGGCCCGCGCTTCGACAACAGAGCCGCGCCAACAATCCATCCGGCGGTAATTAGCGCCGCAATTGGAATGAGCACAAGGCCGGAGAGATCCATCCGGGCAGCTTAGCGTCGGCTTTTGTGACTTTCCAGCTGACAAGCTGCCATTCCGCTATCCACCCCATAGCCGACGCGATTGAAGGGCAATATCGGCCCGGCTGAGGCAGGCAAGCACTAGCAGATTCGTTCCCTTTTTGTCACAGTTTGTATTTAATTCGTTCCGAATGTCGATCTCCTATTGCTCCACCTGTGGTTTCGAGCATCATGTGTGCGCTGACGAACACAAACACAACCTGTAGTGTTCCGGAGCTAGAAAGGAGGAAGTTATGAGCAAAAAGATCTTCAAACCGGGCCAGACAGCGCCTCGTTCTGGCCAGTATGGTCTAATTGGACCGCGCGGTGGCCAGACTGGAGCAGAGCGTACGGTGACTAAGGGTGAACCCTTACCGCCTACGCCGAAACCCGGAATGGGTTACACGCTGGTCGACCCGACCAAACACTAAAAGCCAAAGCAGCGGCGAGACAAGACCTGTGGCGATCCTAACTTAGGCCAGCTGGCGGTAACGAGAACATAACAGCCAGACGCTGGACCCGTTCAAATCCAACAGTTCGAAGATCGGACCAATGCACAAAGGAAAGGGGCGGCTCGTGAGGGCCGCCTCTTTCTATTTTGGATTTTGCATAGACACTCAACGTATGCTTCCGCCGATGCCCCCCGTTCGTTTCTGGTACGGCACCAAATTAGCTCGATGACGTAACGGCCTGGCAGCTGAAGTTCGACGAGATTCCCTTGCAAGCACCGCTATCGTTCCAATAAGCGACTATAGATGAGTGGCTCCGAAACTTCCTTCGCTCGCCAACAACTGAGGGAGTCCCTGGAGGATATACTGAATGGTCGTGTATCGTTCATTGAGGGCAGCCGGATCAAAAATGATTTTGTGACAGCTGCGGGGTTCGATCGATACGAAGAGCCATTTGTAAGATTCCTAGCCATCGCCAGTGAAACAGATGCTGAATAGGTGATGTACGTAAGCTTTGGCATCCGGAAGCAGTCATCAAGCATGCTGACGAATGGGCAAGAGCCGAAAGCTGGGCGATGCAATCTGGACGAGGCGCGTGTTCCGAAGCTCTGGCATATAGGTCAGTTTCCAATCGATCAAATCGTGACATGATCGAGCTTCCCGGCAAATGGGCTCCGTTTTTGGTTTTCGTCAGCGCGGCACGTTAGGCAGCCTAGCCGGATAAATCGAAAGTTCGGAGTCCGAACTGAAGAATGGCTGGGGCATCTTGGGGTAGTGGTCAAATTGTATGCCTCGTGAGGCAGAAAGTCATTGACGAGTTTCTGCGAAATGTCTCATAATACCTTTAGAAAAGCCTCTCAAGATCATTGGAATATTTTTATAGACGAAGAGAATCACTGAATGGATGTCGTGCAAAGGAAAAATAGTTATTCGCTCTTCGATCTCATAACATTCATGTCTGTTGAATGTTACTCTTTTCTATGGCATCTATCTTTCCTTGGCATCGTCTATTCATTTCAGTCAATATCAAGCAAATACCCTCGATCTGGCGACCTGGGATGCAAAGGATGTTAGGTAAAGGGCATTGGGTCGAAAGGAGGAAGCCCTCTGCAATCTATCCAATCTACCTCGTGATGAACAGCAGACTGTCTGGCCCTTCTTTGAGCGAATAACGAACGCAATCCCCCGTCCGAGGCCCGACATAGAAGTCGGCTCGTGTCCAATCGAGCTTATTCCATTCCTCGATCGCGAGAAATTGGAACTCCGGCATATCTTTCCATTCGGGCCGTTGGATCAGGAAGTTGAGATGGTAGCGGGTTGGCTTTCTTTTACCTTCGATCGTGACAGCGGCGGGAAGCAGCTTCCTATGCCGATCGTAGGAGGTCTTGCCGTAGATTCTTCGGCTCAACCGCTCGATGAATTGACGGGCTACGGGTTCATAGGTGTAGCGATCGCCCGGCATCATCATGCCAGTATATTGACCCTGCATGAGCGTCCCCACGGCATAGACATTGGGGCTGATCACTTTTTCGATGTGACGCGCTCGTACATTGATTTGATCATAGTGGGATTGCGAATAGGTTCTCACGATCTATTTATGTATGAATATGGAGAGGGACCGCATTGATCGATTGTAATTTTCAATCAACGGAGAGCGGACTATTCAATCTGTCTCGGACGTATGTGTGCAATCATCTCTTCATTATAAAATGACGGTTTTATAATGAAATCCAGGAACGCATTCAAAAATAACGTAAATTTGTCTCTGGAAACATACCTATCGACCTACAGGAGTTATATTACCTAGGGTTCCGCTCCTTTTATAATGAAAAGGAGGCAATGTGCTCACGAAGCAGGCAAAGGCCCTAAGCGATCGTCAAGTTCGTACCGTTCTTACATTCCTGGACACCACGCGCGATCCCGTCCGAAACAAGCTCATCTTTCTCCTATCTGCTAAAGCTGGCCTCCGCGCCAAAGAGATCGCTTCGCTCAGATGGTCGATGGTTGTCGATCCACAGGGGGAGATATCTGATGTGATCCGTCTGCCGGATGGAGCTTCGAAAGGAAAAAGCGGTGGCGTGATCCCGATGGCGAAGCAGCTTTGCGAAGCGCTTTGTGCTTGGGCTCAGTGCCTCGGGTCCGTTGCTCCAGACGAACATGTCATTCGTACCAGCAGATCAAAGACTACTTCCCCTCAAGTGATCGTGAATGCCTTTTGGCATTGGTACCGGGCATTGGGATTCGACGGCTGCTCCAGCCATTCCGGTAGGCGGACCTTTATCACCAATGCCGCGCGAAACATCAGTCGTTTTGGCGGCAGCCTTCGAGACGTTCAGGCCCTTGCTCGCCACAGTTCATTATCGATGACACAGATGTACATTGAGATTGACTCAGAAGCGATGCGGAAGGTGGTCGATGCCTGAGTTCGGCGTCCGAACTATCGCGCCGTCTGCGCTCAGCGTTTCCAGCATCCAAGGTGAACGACAACGCTTATGGATTCTAATCTCGCTTTTTTTTCAGTTCGAGAATCCACAATTCCATATCAGTTTGCTCGTTTGACACCTAGGGTCTATTCTAATTCAACCTTGCTGGGGAAGTTATGATCAAAAATGTCTTGCATCTTACTGCGTTGTACTCAACGGTTGTTTTCTCCGCCAACGCTGATGCGCAGTCAAGCGTTATACCAGATGTCATAGCAGCTATGGTGTCCTCTCATCCCAAGTACACTCCCAAGCCATGTTTAGAAGGGATGGAGATTACTCTCCTACCTGTGGCTCCCGTTCAAAGTACGATTCAAGCCACCATGAGCGATTACGTCAGGATCGCCGGCAGCGCTAAAGGCGTCGATGCAACATCCACATTTACCGCAAAGTCCAGCCTACGCGAATGGAGACATGGAGCGAGCTCAGGGTCGGTTAACGCTGTCGATGATCCTTTCGCGCGGGCGCTGGCTGCGGAAGGGCGTATGTTACCCTCCACCACTTCCGTTTACATTGCTGGCGACACTAAATCGGCTCTGGCTGTCTGGCACGTGGCTGAAAATCAATATTATCGCGCTCTATTCCGTCCGGAGTCACGCACCTGGAAGTTGCAGCGCGTTGAGCTTATTGAAGGAGCCGCGTTCGACGCAGCAATCAGCCGCTACTGCAATGTTCCCGGCGATGTTGAGAAATATCAAGCGCAGTTGGCGCAGAAACAGTCTCGTCAGCCGTAGCGGAGAGCCAGCACCGGGAGCCGTGAACATCCATCCATCGCCAATCAGTATGTCAATTATCAGCTGGTACTGGTGAGCGTGAACGACGGATGTCAATTCGCTCTTCGGCTTCTCCCGCATTTGCGATGGTCACTCGTCTTTCGATCGTCGCTAGCTCGGTCAGACCTGTGCCAGGATCAAAAGTTATATCGAGTTGGTCTCGAATTGACATTCCACGCACCAAATCAGCCGCCTTTTCCAAATTTGAGCGGCCAAGTGCGTCTAGGCCTTCCGACATGCCGAGCAGATATCGAGAAATGGCCGCGCCGGACTTTTGACTGTCTGGCTCATTGACCAGATGATAATGTAATCCTGCCCCTGAACTCTCTCGCGACAGCGAAAAACGCTTGGTGCCGGGAATTGAAATAGGCAAAAGCGCCGCTGGAGTTTCCGTATCTTCTTGATACTCTGCACCATTTTCCAGTTCGGTACCGCCGAAGCCGAACACGCTCGGCCAACCTTTCAGCATCAGCTCTGGGGCTTGCTCAGGAGTCAACGAAAGAAAGCGCTTGATCGATTGTCGGCCAATTGCCCTCGCAGACTCCCGGTTCTCGGGTTTCTCCATCGCAGCCATCATGTTCGGAATGTCTTCAATCGCCCGTTGTATTTTGGGCCATTCCTGAACTCGAACGAGCGTTCCATCCTGCGCGACATCCAAAGCTACCGGCGCGAAGAAAGGACGAAGCTGGACCGGTAGCCGCTTTCGGCTTGCCTCTGACCGTAAATCCAGCGTGATGCCGTCTTTGGAAACCTGCAGAAACTTAATGACAAGCGTATAGCCGTTAGCCTCGCGTTCAAAGCGGAGAAGCTGCTTAACTTTTGTAGCTGATGGCTTTTTCCCAGGCTCTGACTTAGTTATCGTCATGTCATATGCAAGATCGGTTGAGATGGGCGGCGAGAACGGTAGCTTCAAAAGCTCCGACGGTTTGACACCTTCTATGTCAGCTCGCGAAGCGGCCAATCCGGCACTTGAGGGCAATGCGAGGCTGACGGCACCTAAGGCTGCCACGAACTTGGCAGGCAATAAAACATAGCCTGTCTTCACATTCCCCCCTTTGCCGACTCGATCAGCGCTGGCCCCGGCTTTGCTATTGCAAGTGTACATTGAGGGCGATCGAGAAGCGATGCGGAAGGTGGTGGACGTCTGAATTCAGAATCTGAACCATTGCAGCACGACCATATTGTTGCCTTTCCGGAACAATAAAGCTGGCGGCAAATTCGTGGTCGGATAAGGTTCAAAATGGACCATTATGAGTCTCGAAACAAGACACTTCCTACGGAATTTTAATGTGCAAACCCGTGGGAATCTTCGTTAATGAAGGTTAAGGCTTTGGGGGAGATTCATGTGCGTGGGACTGTTGCAGCTGGAGTGGTTGGCTTGTCCCTCCTTGTCGCATCGACGACAGCTTCGGCGGAAATTCGCATCCTAACATTCGAAGGAACGGTGAGTTCTGGAATTGACGGGGCAAATGAATTCGGGCTCGCTGGTGGATCGCTTTACAATATGCCGTATGTGCAAAATTTCACTTACGACACAACTAAGGGCGTCCACCTCTCCCTTCTAACGGGCGACGAACTGTTCGGCGGCCCAACCTCCTTCCTCCAATCGCCTATTTTGAGTTCTACAATCACCATAAACGGCATTACGCGGGAGCTCGGTGGCGACAACAACGCTGATCTGCTTTTTGGATATATCGCCTATTTCATGGGGCCAATCGGCATCACAGTAACCACTGGCCATTCGGAGTTCACCCCCGATGGCGCTATATACACCATGCAAAAGGCTGGGATCATTCTCGATTCTCCTCCCACCCCGTCGCTGACGAACGTTTTCTCAACTCCGCTCAGTGGAACCGTTTACAGTCCTAATAGCCGGTTCACTATGAACTACTCGGCCAATGATGGCAGCTTCATGCAAAGTTCGGGCGATCTCAATCCCACTTCGGTAATGATCAGCGCACTTCCACCCTCCGGTGATCCGGGGCAGGGGTCTGGATCAGGTGGCCCCGAGACAGCGGGAGTTCCCGAACCGGCGTCTTGGGCGATGTTGGTTGCGGGCTTCGGGCTGGCAGGCAGTGCTCTTCGCAGACGGCGAACGCCCTCCGCAAGGATTGCATAGCTCCAACGCCGATTTTAGGTCATCGCGCAGAATTGTCTGGGCAATGCAATCGCACGGATGCCTATTTTGAGGTCTCAAACCCGCATTGGCCCTGCTCCATCACAATCTGCTTGGTGACGCGAGTGGCGTTCTCAGCACCTCAGCCACAGACCCGTGATACGTTCGGGTATTTCCTAAAAGCTGTCGAACGGGCCGTGACTATTTGTAGGGGCCGGATCGCATTGCACTCAACACGGCTCGAACATGGGTCCCACCTTCCCAATCGAGATCGACATCCACGATGCCAGTGAGACGGTCGCCATTAATCACTCCTACCATCGTTAGGTTCCGTGGCCCAGAATACCAAAACCTCCCAATAGGTATTGGCGGCTCTGAGGCCGCCATCGAAAAGAGGGCTGCGTATTGGCGATCGGTTGTTCGCAACCCTATCGAGTTGCTGTTCCAAACACCTTGCGACCCTCCTCAACCTGAAACTTTACTGGCCCGGAGGCTGCTATAGCATCCAGTCGTCGCTTGTAGCGTTTGGCGCGAGAGACGATGATCTGCGAGCGGGGCAATACGAAGAGCAACAAGCATAGTTGATAGATGAAGGCTTGCGACCAAATGACTGCCGGCAGACGACGCCAAAAACCCGGCCTATATGGTTCCACCCACCGTCTGAGTTTTTCAAAGTCCGACCCGTCCTTGTGGATTTGATCCAGCATTAAAGCCAATCTTAACTTTTCGTAGCCCGTGACCCCCGGCCAAGGTGTAGTCACTTTGCTAATGGCGTGCTCTATCGCGTCTCTATCGACGTTAGAACTCGCTATTTGAGCACGGACAAAGGCGACCTCTTCTCTTAGCAAAGCAGTGTCAGCCGACTGCAAAACTGTCTCAAAATGCGGGTTCTCGTCTCGCCAAAACTTTCCCGTTGGAACTGCTTTGAAGTGGACTTCGGGCTTGATAAATTTGCTGCCTGTTATCCGGGGATCGAATGGCTCAACTCCCATTTCTATGGCAAATATGAGTGCAGACGCGATCGGCCCTATGGTGAGAAGGGCGCGCCACATTATTCCGGCACGATTCAGTTTTGCTGCGAAGGCCAAGCCCACGACCACAATTATTATGCAAGTGACAAGCAGGGAGTTGCGTTCGGATGCCGTCGGTCCAAGGGGGTCATCGGCAAGAGTCACGTCCTGGGCGGGAATTCCGTTGTTATCGAGAAATCTAGCTAGCTCTCGCGGAACGACAGCGTAATAACCGACACTCTCGGGGACATGAGGCGAAGACCACATATGATCTGACGCGCCGCGCCCTAGCCAGATAAGGACGAAAAAGCCAAGTGCGACGAAGCGCATTGCGCGACCCTTGAGACGAATCTCATCGATGCGGGCTCGGGTGCCCTCCAGGCTTACTTCGGCATCCACCTTACGCTGCTGGCGTGACTGCAAGTCGGACGTTCCCGACGGTGCCCTCCATCTGAGCCTTCAGCTCCCGCAATTGATCCATTGCGGCCGCTCTCTTGCGGGCTCCCTCCTCATGAACAAGCCGCACGTCATCGAGCGTCGCGATGATGTTGTCGTGAACCGTCTTCAGCGTTTCGATATCGATCACCAATCGCTGGCTCGAACGGGCAGTCGCGACGGCGTTTTCGCGCAACAGTTCGGAATTCCGCTTCATAAAATGATTGGTTGCGTCATCGATTTCGTTGGCCAAGGATACGGCACTTTTTTGTTCATCGAGTGCCAGCGCCATCAGAAAGGACCGCTTCCACGTTGGAAGCGTTAGGGTCTGGATAGTGCGGAATTTTTCGACAAGCACGAGATTGTTGGCCTGGATCAACCTGATCATCGGCAGCGCTTGACCGGCTGCATGATAAAGCGTGACTAAGTCGTCCCGGCGTTTGCCCAAGGATTGAGCCGACGCTTCGTAAATTCCCAACGTTTCAGCGTTGGTGGCATTGATGCCGCCAGCCAACATGCCGGAAATTTCACTTCCGAGTTGCTTGAGACGCGTATCTGCGGCCAGAGCATAGGTCATGAGCAGCCTTTGCTCATCCTTTACGGCGTCATGCATCTCATCCAAGGTCTTTGCGCGCTCGATGAGCCGAACTTCAATGGTAGCAACATCGTGAACCATGCGGTTGATCTGCTGATCGATCGACTCAAACTGTCCCATCGCCCTGGTTTTTGCGCGCATGAGAGCGGCAATGAGTCCGCCAATGATCGGAGTTCGGGTCGCGCGGCTGTCCAACGCGGCCAGATTGAAGCTTTTTGCCGCGAGGACGATCTCGGCGAGCTTTTCGCCCATATCATCGATGTCGCCCGATCGAGCCCTGGAAAGAATGCTATCCGTAAAGGTGCCCGTCGTTCGGCCCAGATCGCCGCCGAAATTCGAGATCGAAAGTGGCGAGGTCACGTCGATGGCTTCGGACAGCGAGGCAATCTGGCTCACTTGCTCAGGATCGGGGGCGGGAAAGGTGTCGGTCGTCAGAGTGACATTGGCCTTGTCAGCCGAAACCGGGGTGAGCTGGTTCATATCAACCTACCTTTGTACTGAGCAATGCGCAGATTTTTCCGTGGACTGCCGCAAACGCGTCCAGCCGTGGTTTATCCTGCATCGGGCCGTCGTCGCTGTGAGCAATTGCAAACGCATGCTGTTTCCATAGAGGGAGCAGAACACGCGTGACCTCGCCCGTCCGATCCACAAGTGCGGTCAGCGTCTGATGGGCAAGGGAATATTGCCCTTCCATCATTCGATTTGCGGCGATGATCATCTCGATATCCGTGATGCGTTTGACGAACCTCTGACGATGGAACTCCTCCCCGCCTATGCGTGACAGGCAGGCATTCGCCCATTCAACCAACAAGCCCAGCTCGCTGTTCGTTCGATCGAGATGGACGGAGTCGCGCGCGATTCTGTCCCGTGCCCTTTCCGCCCGCATCTGGGCGTGAACGGTCGCCTGCATCAGATCGTCGATCTCATGTGTGGCAAGATCGAATCGAACCCTCGCTTCGATGTCCGCTCCGGTAATACGCTCAAACCAGTTGAAGCGCCGGTTCACCCTGTCCACGTCAATGCTGCGAAACGCCTCCACCAAGGCAGAGGTGGCCGCGTTCAAATCTCGCGCAGGCATTCCTTGCAGCAAGTCGCTGTCGGGCAAATGCTGGGGCGTAAGCCGATCCAACAACACGATCGCATCTTCATCGATAAGCTGCAGTTCGGCAAACGGATCGACATCCGGGCCGACCGAGACGGCAGGAAAAGGGGGAGCATTCATTGAGCCCAACTATCTATCAGACCAAAAGCCAAACAGAGCCCATCGGGCAATGCCATGATAGGCTAACGAAGGTCGGTTTTTGCTTCGTCTACAACGCATCGCGCTCGTCTAGGGTAATTGCGTTGCTAGTCGGTTAAATCACACCCGGCTCGGGCTACAGAATTTAAAGGGCACTTAGGAAGCCGCTTGTGACAATTCCGTGATATGACGTCGGCGAGCAGAGGTCACGTTTTCGATGATCTTGGAGCGTCTATAGATCTTATTCCGGGCAATCAACAGAATAATAATCAATGCTGACGGCACTGGTAACACAGCCCTGAGAATGAAATTAGAAATCTGCACCGTTTTTATTGAAACGCAGCCCGACAGCCAGCAAACCGTAGAAAGAGATACAGGCTTTTGACGAAGATATTGCAATCTCCAGGGTGCCTCAAACGGCGACTCAAGCCTATCTTCGTTTCTAATGCTGTCAGCCAACCGCTTTGCTTCTAGTTTCCGTCCTTCTATGAAAGCAATTTGAGCCCTAACGTACGCACCGAAGCTGGTTGATTCCAATGATCGATCTTGAGCGAGGGCATATTTTGCCGCGGCCAGGGACACTGCTTCCGGAGGCGCGGGCTGATTAAGCGGGTTTAATGGTGTTAGGATGCTTATCGCTATATAGGCCAACAGGCATTTCACCCCCCAACGCGACCAACCTTGCCGACGGAAAGTGAGGTACAGAGCAAACATGAAAATGGGGAGAAGTGCTCTCCACGACGAAGCGAAGACGGAAAAGTCGCCGCCAGCTCGGAATAATTTCAATGGCTTGCCGCTGGGATAAAGGACCGTGCGCCACTTATCAGCAAGATTGGCGGGCAAGTGAATGTCATTTGGATACGCGGTGGGAGCCACGCCAAAAGCTATGGTTAGCGTGCCGATAAGCATGAATAGTAGTATTGATACCGCCAAGACAGCATTTAACGAAGAAGCCTTTTGCCTCAGAACTTCGCTAGGATCTAATGGTGACATGCCGCCTTTTTTATAAGCAGCAGAATTAAATTTTTCCCAATCACTATAGATGGGCAGGTCGCAATGCTCCCCAGTCGCGTGCATCCTTGTAGGCATTGAAAAAATGCCAAGAAAGCGCTCCACCCTCAGCGCGCTAAAACGATGAAGAGAAGGGTGGAAGCAGGAGAATCAGACCCAGGCGACTTGAAGTTTGGACGCCCCCCCTCGCGGCAGCTCTAAGTTCGGGTGAGCCAAGATGGGCGTAGCGCCGTGTCGTAGCCGGGTTACGATGCCCGGCTATGGTAACGGCTGTATACAGGTCGATGCCGGCCGCCGCCATGGCGGATGCTGGCGAATGGATATCTAGGGCTGCTTTCCGATTTTGAAGGCTAGAACTCGACAGTCGGCTACCCACCCCAATCCGGCCTTTCGTCTCGACCCGACAAGGGGACGACAGCGCCAACCAAATGCTCACATTGGCGAACTGATGTTTAAGCGGGCGTGATGGGTAAGATCGAGCGTAATGATATATTAAACGTGGTCGGCCCCTTCTTGGCGACTTACGGAGCGGTGGCGTTCTTTTGTTTCGTATACCTGGTCGAGCGCTGGGCACATGCAGCTTCAACAAGCCCGGACCGAGCTCACTTACGTTTACGCGCATAATGAGCACGGTTGGATCACATATTTTTCAGCATTCCAAGCTACCGCGTCGGCGCTCCTTTTTCGACTGTTTAGTCGTCTGTCATCGCGGAAGGTCCTGCGGTGCGACTCGCCTGCAATTTCGTTCTGAAGATGTGGCAAGGAATAAGCGGGGTCAACGTCGACACCGGATCGCCGGCGGCTGCGAATGTTATGTATGGGATTTGTCGACTTTGCAGCGTATCATGTTTTGGGGGCGGCGAGACCAGCAGGAGGTTGCCATGGCGGATATCGCACAGCCCGAGGTCGTCAATCTTCTCAACAAAATACTGGAGCAAGAACTGGCAGGCGTGGTGCGCTACACGCACTATTCCTTTCTCATATTCGGTTTTAATCGCATTCCAATCGTCGGGTGGCTGAGGGAGCAGGCCAACGAGTCGCTCATCCATGCTCAGCAGGCTGGCGAAATGATTACGCTCCTGGGGGCCTATCCCTCGCTGGGCATCGGACCTTTGCTCGATCAGCACAGGCACGACGTGGGTGCAATTTTGCAAGAAACAATGGAAGCCGAGGAAGTCGCCTTGGGCCTTTATAAGGAGCTTCTCGATCTCGTCGAGGGGCGCTCCGTAGTCCTTGAGGAGTATGCGCGCTCAATGATTTATGCCGAGGAGTTGCATGGTGCCGAGGTCGATAAGATGATGCGCCGGCCGATGGTCGACGGAACCGCCGCATCAACGTCCGGTGGTTATCAATTGTAATTGCCCGATGGTCGAAAGAGGCAGAAGCCGAATGCGCGCCAAGGAGCAATTCTCCGCGGGCCTTGGCCACGGGAGCTGGTAGGGAAAGTTGGCGCCGCGCGATGCTGACTAATTACGACGTAAGTTTCCAACTCCGGGGATATGATATTCGCGAGCCTAAAATCCTTCATTCCAGCCACCGCTTTTCTTGCATTGGCTTTCGGGCATCCTTGTTCGGCTCAGACCAACATGGAGCCACGCCGGATCAATCCTGGAGATTGGCTTGCGGATGCTCCGCGTTGGATGAAGGGAATGGACCCGAAGCGCCTTGTGGTCCACGTTGAGGTAACCGAGCAGGGGGGTGCCAGGCATTGTTCGGTGGTGGCGTCGAGCGGCGATGCGTTGCTTGATCGCGCAGGCTGCTGGCTCACCACTATCAATGCTCGCTATGAACCAGCGCGCGATGCAAATGGGAAGGCAGTGGCGTCCGAAGATCAGCTCGCTTTCCGCCTGGTTCCGACGGCACCACCTCCGGCTCAGAATGCGGACGCGTTACGTCATAACGAACAAGGGTTGGTGCGTATGTCGCTCACAATGGGCGTCGACGGCTACGTCAATCAATGCGCTATAATCCAGAGTAGCAGTTCCGCCATTCTCGACAGCACATCCTGTCAATTGATGATCAAGCGCTTTCGCGCCATTCCTCCGCAGAATGAAAAGGAGATTATGTCGAGTTCACCCAGGAGGAGGCCATCAACTGGAAGCTGCCCCACTGATATTGGCGGCTACGAATTGGTCTGTGGCCCGTTCCTGACCAAATTCGCGCTAGCGGAAACATATGGCATAGCGCGAGGCTTCAACTCGGGTCTAGAAGGCCACGGCCAGAGCCGCTTCACCTTCGAGGGGGGGCGACAGAAGCGTCTCATGCTCCGGCCGCGCAAGTCATCTCAGGCGTTTGCACGTTTGAACCTCCGAATATGGTGATATTAGAACCTGATTAATGGCCGGCCCAGCATAACGTGGTTGCTGCGGCGGGACCGGTGCCTTATGGCCACGCGGGCGTCACGCGACACCCCTCCCGTCGCAGCATCCACCCGGTCAGTCAGATTTTGCTCCGGGGTCGTTTGCGATCCACTGATTTGGCTGCCGCTGCTGCCTCGCTTTTAAGCCTCATGCGCTCGACCAGCTCGATCCTACCGGCCTATTCTTCCCACTTCGCAGCGGATTGCAGATAGCCGTGGCGCTGGTTGCGAACCGTTGCCTCTTGCGCCAGTTGACGAGCCTTCCTGGCCCGCTCGCGGTATTGGGCGACCTTTTCTTGTTGATCCATTTTCGCTCAGCAATCTGCCTCGCGCTCCGGATAAAATAACAAGGCTACCTGATCATAGGTTTCCGAAGGGGATAAAACGAATCAGTGATTTTTCAGGCTTTCTGTACGATATTGTGTGGCAGAGCCGCGAAACGGCCGAATGGAGGGGATCATGACGGGCGCATCACGTCTTCTCAGCGCGAGCATAGCTGCCGCACGCAGACCTACGAAGACCGAAATCGAACGGGTTGCTGAACGCCTTTGGCAGGACGCATTTGCGGGTCCAGCAGGCATGAGCTGGCAGAAGGTCGAACCTGACAGTGCGGAACATCAAATCGTCGAGCGGTTGGCTCTGGCGGCGTTTGGCTTCAACATCGTGCCTGAGCGGGCCTTGATCTGAAAGATTTAATGGTAGGCACACCTAGTGACCAGCAGCTTACTCGCCGGTCGGGCTTACGAAAATTTCTTCGCCCGGCGATGAGGGCCTCAACGGGAGACGGATCCTCTCGAAGGAATGTCGCCGGAGGAATATCCCGCCCGGCGGCATTTCGCTATTTGTTCAAGGCCGTCTAGCGCAGCCACCCTCGCCAGAACGAGCGACGCTCAGTCACGGGTGTGGCCGGCTGCCGATACCAAATGTCTAAAATCCTTCGCCGCTGAATTGCACTGATATCGACTGCATTAGGATCGTGCGGTAAACGCTGAACCAGCCATAGACGCCTCCCTGATCGACTTCTTCATTGGCGATCGATACATAATACCGCCTCGATTCATCGCTAGTAAAGGGCGTATTGTCGCGTTGATGGTCGTTGTAGGTTTGGGCTTTCGCCGTTGGCGATGTCACCAATGGCGAATCCAATTCGCGCATATCCGCGGTTCCCGCCGTGATTGGCCTACTGCGCCGGGCTATAGCCTCAGCCATGGCATACTTTGAGGATATTTTGCAGCCAGCGGAACGCCACCCGCTTAAGCGCGCTGGCACGAATGGGCCGCGAAACTTTGGAGGATGGTCATGCAGGACGAAGTGTACAAGATTATCGAGGTTGTTGGCAGTTCCGCGGAAAGCCATGATAGCGCTATTCGCAATGCGGTCGCTAAGGCCGCTGGAACGGTCGACCATCTGAGATGGTTCGAGGTAATCGAAACGCGAGGTCACATCGAAGATGGGAAAGTGGCGCATTTCCAAGTGACTTTGAAGCTTGGATTTACATTACGCCATTGAGTCCAGCTGCTCACCCTGAAAGCTTGTCAGCTGTGGTGGTAGAGCCAAGGCGCACATCAGCTCGCCACCTTGAGTTCTGGCGTTGATCCCACCGGCTCGAAATAATATCTCTTGCATCAAGGCAGATGCGCCTCATTCCCGGATGCAACGTTCCGAGTCCGAACTCACATTCGCCAACGCCCTGGCTTGGTTAAATCTTTAAACGCAGTCGAGTGCTCACAGATCCTGCCCAATATATTATAAATCTCCTTATAAAGAGGGATATTATGCATAGTTTTCAATTGTTTGAACTCATTCCTAAACCGCAGGTCGGGAGTTCGAGTCTCTCCGGGGGCGCCACGCAGTCCACGGTTCCCGAGATTTTTCGTCCCGCGGGCACCCCCTCGAAATAGTCCCGCAATTCCGTGGCTTTGGAGAATGGACCTCAGTTCCCGCAGGACAGAGACATTCTTGACCGGATCAAAGGCCCGCAGATTGCCCAAAATCTCTGGACCGGCAAAGTCTGTCCTGCGCACCTTTTTCTGTCTCTGCGGTTCGCCGGGGACTGCATGGGCCGTCAACGGGGCGCAAGCCGGCTGGAGCCGATCTGCAACAGTAACCAGCAGGTCAGACCACAAACGGGAGCGGGATCAAAACGCCGGAGCAAAGCCCAGCAGCCGGCGCTGCTCGTTCCAGTCAAGTGGGAGACTGGATACCCGCAGCAGGCGGCGCGCCGTCAGCGTTGGTGGCTGCATGCCGTCGAGAATGGCAGCGACGATGCCCGGCGCCAGATAGGCTAG
>Ga0207667_10003181_pt1 | contig 20312 bp, 13 predicted proteins | sample KBSCornC52_FD_184301 | JGI IMG/M metagenome (GOLD analysis project Ga0207667, IMG submission 184301) | Corn rhizosphere microbial communities from Kellogg Biological Station, Michigan, USA - KBS Corn C5-2 (SPAdes) (version 2) | ecosystem: Host-associated > Plants > Roots > Rhizosphere > Soil ...
AAGCAGCGGAACAACTCGGTGCGCGGCTACTGGCTGTCGGTGCGCGACTGGCAGAAGTGGAAGCGCCTCGTGCGGGAGCGGCGCGACCTGCGTCCGATCGTGCGGGCCGTGGCCGCGAATGCGATCGCGCGGGTCAGCGTGCCGGCGAAGGCGCTCGCCGCGCGCGTCGGGTGGAAGCCGCGCAGCGGCACGCCGCGCGGCGTGATGCATGAACTCGCGCAGCGCAACGTCCGGACGACGCTGGTGTACGGCGCGCTCGATCCCGGCATCGACGATGTCCGGCGTCACTTCGGCGCGATCGAGCAAGCGTTCCGGCGCTCGCGTCATGTGCGTCTGCATCTCAAGCCGGAGGTCGATCACGCGGTGTACGGCGCGGCAGGCACGGACATCGTGATCGATCTGTGCATGCAGGCGCTGGGCCGCGACTCGGCGTGGCCGGTCGCGCGCGTCGCCGATCCGGCCACGCAGGAGGCGGCCGCGCGACCGTACGCGAACGTGTCGGTCGGCAGATCGTGATGAGTGCCGCGTCCCTTGCGTCGACGCTCGGGGGTGCGATCGCGTTTGGCTTGAAGATCGGCGTTCGGTGGGCTCGCTCACAGACGCGCCGTTCGCCGTGGTGTCCAATCCCGTATCGGCGCGTGCGCGGCGGGATGCGTCAGTCCGGATCGCCCGGCTGCGCGTAGGGCGACTTCTCATAAGGGGACGCGTACAGCGTGCCGGTGTGCCAGAGGTCTTCGGTGGGCGCATCGGCCACTGGCGGGCGATGCGGCCGCGTCGGCACGAGCGGCCGGCGCAGTGCACCGCGGCCGCGCGATTCGGGCGTTGCGGCGGTGCTCGCGGCGGGAAGCGCCGCAGGAAGCGCCACGGCAGTTGACGCGACGTCGGATGTCGCCGTGGCCGGCTCCGCGGCCGCGCCGGTTATCGCGGCTTGTGCGGAACGCTGGAGCGGCACCGGCGCAAGCGGCGTCGACGACGCGAAGACCGGCGCGTCGGCTGGTGCGCCGGGCAAAGTCTGCGCGCCGGCAGCACAGGCAACGCAGGCCGAGACGATGCAGACGAGTGAAGAAAGCGATGCAGAGCAGTTCATGACGAATCGTACGGAGTACGTGCGGTGAAGAGGGAGGCGCGGCACCGCCATGCGAGCCGCGCCGCCAAGCGTAATGCCGGAATTCGCCGCGTTCGGCGGGTTACCGCACAGTTTTGGAAGGACACGATGTCAATCACCACGCAACCGGAATCGACGCTCGGGACGCCGCGGCCACGCACCGCAGGCATCCGGCGCGCGCCGTGGCTGTCGCGCATGGCGATCGTGGCGGCCGCGTGCGCGCTGAGCGCATGTGCGTTATCGCCGGGCATGAGCTACCGGGCGCCTGCCGCGCGCGACGCGAATGCGCGCGTGAGCGCCGACGCATCGGGCGCGGGCGGCCTCGACGGCGTGCAGAACGTGTCGAGCGAGGATCTGATCGAAATCACGCCGGCGTTCGTCGCGCAGCATGCGGGCCCGCGCACCGATGTCGACGCGGAGATCCGCCAGTTGTTCGGTAAGCCGAAGCCGTACGCGATCGGCCCGGGCGACGTGCTCGGCATCGTCGTGTGGGACCACCCCGAATTGAACCTGCCGACGACGCAGACGACGGGCGGCGGCGACGGCGTCGGCGCCAGCTCGGTCGCGACCGGCTATACGGTCGACGCGAACGGCAACGTGCAGTTCGCGTACGCAGGCCTCGTGCATGTCGCGGGGCTGACCGAGGCGCAGGCGCGCGCGCTGCTGACGAAGCGGCTCGGCGAATACGTGCGCAAGCCGCAGATCGCGCTGCGCGTGCAGACCTATCGCAGCAAGCGCGTCTATCTGGATGGCGAAGTGCGCACGCCGGGCCTGCAGATCGTGAACGACATGCCGATGACGCTGCCCGAGGCGATCGACCGCGCGGGCGGCTTCACGCCGACGGCCGACCGCTCGCAGGTATCGGTGACGCGCGGCGACCGGACCGTGAACGTGAGCCTGCCCGCGCTGATCGCCGTGGGCGTGAACCCGTCGAACATCCTGCTGCGCGACGGCGATCTCGTGCGCGTGCGCGCGGCGAGCGACGCGAAGGTGTTCGTGCTCGGCGAGGTGTCGCGGCCGGCGACGCTGACGCTGACCGACGGCCGGATGAGCCTCGGCGAAGCACTAGGCGACACGGGCGGCGTGAGCCAGTACACGTCGGACGCGCGCCAGGTGTTCGTCGTGCGCCGCGGCCCGGACAACCGCCCGCGGGTGTACCACCTCGACGGCAGTTCGCCCGCGTCGTTCGCACTGGCCGACCAGTTTCCGCTCCAGCGCCGCGACGTCGTGTTCGTCGATGCGTCGTCGCTGGTGCGCTGGAGCCGCGTCGTCAACCTGCTGATTCCGTCGTCCGCGCAGGGTGCGCTGACGGCCAGAGCCATCTCGCCGTGACGCTCGTGGCGGATTTCGTGACCGCGACGCGCGTCGCGCCATACGGGACTGATGCTGAATGACTTCTTCGACCCTGCCTGACCCGCACAGCGGGCCCGCCCTGCGGCCGTCCTATCCGGTGCACCGCTATTGGGGCATGCTGTACGGCGGCCGGCGCCTGATCCTTTGCACGGCGCTCGCGGGCGCGCTCGTCGGCGCCGTGTATGCGCTGTGCGCGGCGCCCGTCTACCGGACCGACATCCTGTTCCAGGTCGAGCAAAGCCCGACCGACTCGAAACAGACGTCCCCGCCCGGCGATCCGTCGGCGGTGTTCGACCTGAAGACCGACGCGTCGACCGAGATCGAGGTGCTGAAATCACGCGCCGTGCTCGACCGCGCGATCGACAGTACCAACCTGGCCGTCGACGCGCGGCCGCATTACCTTCCGCTGATCGGCTGGCGGTTCGTGAACGCGGCCGACGGGCTGTCCGCGCCGTTGCCGGGCGGCTACGTGTACGGCACCGAGCGCATCGACGTGCCGACCTTCGACGTACCGAAGCGCCTGCTCGGCAAGCGCTTCGCGCTGACGCTCGGCGACGACGGCGTCTACACGCTGCAGCGTACGGGCTGGTTCGGCCGGAAGGGGCCGGCATGGCAGGGCCGTATCGGACAGCCGCTGCATGTCGACACACCGCAGGGGCCGCTCGACATCTTCGTGCGCGACGTGGCCGGCAAGCCCGGCGCACGCTTCGACCTGACGCGCTACAGCGACGAGGAAGCGACGGTCTGGCTGCAGAAGAACGCGCTGATCTCGGAGCGCGGCAAGCAATCGAACATGATCGGCGTGACGCTCGACGGCATCGATCCCGTGCACGACAGCCGCGTGCTGAACGCGATCGGCGACGCGTACCTGGCGCAGAACACGCAGCGCAAGTCCGAGGCAGCCGACAAGCTGATCCGCTTCATGGATACCCAGCTGCCGCAGCTGAAGGCGCAACTGGAACAGGCGGAAAACCGCTTCAACGCATTCCGTGCGTCGCATGGCACCGTCAATACGAGTGACGAGGCGCTGGCATTGCGCCAGCAGTCGGTCGACATCGAGACGCGCGTGCAGACGCTGCAGCAGCGGCGCGAGGAGTTGCTGACGCGCTTCATGCCGAAGCATCCGGCCTTGGTGGCCGTCGATGCGCAGCTGGCCGACGCGCAGCATTCGCTCGACACGACACGCAAGCAGATCCAGCAGTTGCCGACCGTCGAGCAGGGCGTGCTGCAGCTGCAGCGCGATGTGGCCGTCGATACCGCGCTGTACACGAACCTGCTCAACACGCGCCAGCAGATGATCCTCGCGCGGGCCAGCAAGACCGGCACCGTGCGGATCGTCGATACGGCGAAGGTCGCCGAGGAGCCGATCGGCCCGCATCGCGGAGTCGCGGTGATCGCGCTGCTGATGCTGGGGCTGCTGGCGGGCGCCGCGATCGTGATCGTCCGGCAGCGTGTCGTCGGCACGATCGGCGACGCCGAGGAAATCGAATGGACGACGGGGCTGCCCGTGTTCGCGACCGTGCCACACAGCGCGGTCGCGATGCAAGCGGAGTCGCGCCCGAAGGCCGGACGGCGCGGCATGCGCGCGCCGATGCCGCCGATCGACGCGCAGGATGCGGCGCTCGAAGGCCTGCGCAATTTCCGTGCGGCGCTGCAATTGTCGATGCCGGACGCACCGAATCCCGTCGTGCTGATTTCCGGGCCGACGACGGGCGTCGGCAAGTCGTTCGTGGCCGCCAATATCGCGTCGCTCGTCGGCGCGGCGAAACGGCGGGTCCTGCTGATCGATGCGGACCTGCGCAAGGGTTCGCAGCACGAGCGGTTCCGCCATAGCCGCGCGCCGGGCTTGTCGGACATCGTGACCGGCACGCACGGGCTCGCCGAGACGATCAGGCGCGGGGTCGCGCCGGGCCTCGATTTCATCCCGATGGGCAGCATCGTGCCGGACCCGGGCGAACTGCTGCTGCAGCCCGCGCTCGCCGCACTGATCGAGCAGGTCGCGGCGCGCTACGACATGGTCGTGATCGACGGGCCGCCGTTGCTGCCGGTGGCCGACGCGCTGGTGCTCGGCCGTCTCGCGGGAACCGTGTTCCTCGTCGCGCGCAGCGGTGTGACGACGCTGACCGAACTCGAGGAAAGCGCGCGACGGCTCGAACACGCGCATATCGATGTATGCGGCGTAGTCCTGAACGATTACAAGGGCGCGCCGGGGCGCTACGACTACGGCTACAAGGATACGAACACGCATCAGGCCGCGTCCGGATATACGGCAGGGATCGCGTCGCGGCAACGGGTGGAACGGGCGTCATGAACCGGCGAGCGGGCGGGGCCGGGTACGGGCCGCGACGGCGCCCTGTGACGATGCGTACGGCGGCGCGCATGCGCGGTGCCGCGGGCGGTTACGTGGGCGGCTACACGGGCTATTGGTGGGAAGATCCGGCACGCCTCGTGCTGATGTTCATCCTGCCGTTGTACGGCATGCTGTCGCTCAGCCTGCTGGGCGACCCGAAGGCGATCGCGCGCGTGTATTTCGACGGCTACTACGCGTTCGTCGGCGCGCTGTTCCTGATGGTGGTGATGGCGGCCGCATGGCTCGCGACGGCCGAAGCGCGCACGCGACGCGGGCCGCCGCCCGCCGCGGTCGAGCTGTCGCCTCGCGTGCTCGATTTCGTGTTCGCGCTCGCGCTGTTCGGCTATGTGCTGTTGCTGAGCGGCATCCTCACGCACCCGGCGCTGCTGATCGCGTTCGTGCGCGGCGAAGCGAATGCGTACGACATGCTGGAACTGAAGGGGCGCATCACGGGCCTCAGCACCTTCACGCAGGCGACCGCACCGTTCGTCGTGCTGTATTTCTATGTGTTCAGGACACCCGTCAAGGGACTGAATCGCTACAAGATCTATTTCGCCGTGCTTGCCGTGCTGACGCTGATGCGCAGCTTCATCTTCGCCGAACGGCTTGCGCTGATCGAGATGGTGATGCCGCTTGCGCTGATGGTCGTGCGGTTCCGGCTCGGAGGCAGGTATTCGCGGCTGTTGACGCTCGGCCCGTATGCGGCGATCCCGCTGCTGTTCGGCCTGTTCATCGCGAACGAGTACAACCGGTCGTGGGAAGCCTATTACGTCAACATCTACGACAACCTGTTCGATTTCGCGCTCGAACGCCTCGGCCTGTACTACTCGACATCGTTGAACAACGGCGCCGGAATACTGAGTGTGCTGGGCTGGGACCAGGGCCACCCGATGTTTACGTTCGACTGGCTGCTGCGCTTCCCGGTCATCGGCGCGCCGTTGCAGCCGTGGCTGGACTCGGGCGACAGCATCAACCTGTTCCTGAACGGCTACGCCGACCCGGAGTTCAACAACCCGTCGGGCATCTTCGTCCACTTCTACGAGTGGGGCTGGTTCGGCTTGCTCGATGCGCTCGCGCTCGGCTGGGCGGTCGGTCGCAGTTATGCGGGCTGGCGGAGCGGCAACGGGTTCTGGTGCTGCATCCATGCGGTGCTTTACGTGTCGGTCATGGAAGTCATGCGAACGCCGAACCTGTTCAGCGGACGCAATTTCGTGCCGGTCGTGCTGCTGATCGCCATCTTCCAGTGGTTCGCCAAGGCGCCCGCGCATGCAGTGCCTGCCAGCGGAGGCGGAGCCGATGGGGACGGAAACCGGCGCGGCGTTGCGCGTGGCAATCGGGCCGCGGACGTTGATCCGGTGTTGTCGCGATAAGGCGATGGTCGACCCATTACTCATCATGGCGACTCACAAGCAGAAGTTTGAAATTCTGGACGGATTGCGCGGCATTGCGGCGATCAGCGTGATGCTCATGCATTTCCTTCAGGATCTGCCGATTCCGATACTGCAGAGTGCGTATCTTTCGGTGGACGTGTTCTTCATGCTGAGTGGCTTCATCCTCACGTACTCCTACGGAGAACAATTGCGCCAGGCGTCGTGGCGGGGCGAGTATGTGAAGCGACGGGTAATCCGTCTTTATCCGATGATATGCATCTGGTTGACGATCGGGTTCGTGAGCCTCGTCGTCATGCGCGCCAATGCGTCAGCGGCGTTTTCGTTCGGCAACCTGGCCGCAGCCACTGGACAGAATTATTTTCTCGTTCCGTATCTGGGTCGTTTTTCGGTGTCGGGCTTTATCGGCGCCACGAATCACGGCTTGCAGGCGGTCGACGATCCCGGTGTGTTTCCTCTGAATCCGCCCGCCTGGTCGCTGTTCTTCGAGTTGTTCGCGAGCGTTGTGTTGATTGCGGCCGTCAGGATGAAAGAGCGGAACCTGCTGAGACTGGCCTATGCATGTCTCGGTGCGTTCGTCGCGTATGGATGGCTCGTGGGCCTCGACCACGACAAAGTGACTGTCATCCTGAATCAGGGCTGGGCGGCCGATAATTTCTTCGGCGGATTCTTCAGGGTCGGCTACGGGTTCCTGCTGGGCGTGGCAATCGCGAAGATATACGACGCCGGCCTCCCGGCGAGGCCGCACTGGTTCGTGGCCGGGCTCGTCAGGAGCGACTGGATGCTGTTTGTCGTGTTCCTGCTGGTCGTCCTGTTTCCGACGTCGATCAAGGGAATGTACGCGTTGGCCGTGCTGTTGTTCGTCGCCCCCGCGCTGGTTTATCGCGGCGCCATGCTCACTCCGAGCGGCAACGCGGTGGCTCGGATCAGCGCGTTCCTCGGCTGGATTTCGTACCCGCTCTACTGCGTGCATTACCCGATCGGAAGGCTGGTGTTCGCGTATGCGCCGCAGGGCGACGGCCACGTCGTCAGAACGGCAATGCTTGCCGCGTGCCTGTCGATCGTGTCGGCCGCCTTCCTCGCGAAATTCGTCGAGGAGCCGATCAGGTCGTATCTCGGCAAGCGCCTGTTCGGAAATCAAGCGGCCGCGACCGGCAGCCCCGTCAACGTCGCGTAAACGCGCCGATTCGGTCGCCTGCCGCTCGCGCTACAGCGTCTCGAAGATCGCCTTCATCATCTCGGCACTGCGGCTCCAGCGATATTGCGCCGCGTGCGCGATTCCCTTGCGCTTGAGTTCGGCCCTCAGCTCGGGGGAATCGAGCAGGCTACGCAATTTCCGCGCGATGTCATCCTGCGAATACGGATCGCAGTACAGCGCCGAATCGGCACAGACTTCCGGTAGTGCGGCCGAGTTTCCGACCAGCGCCGGGCAGCCGTAACGCATCGCCTCGAGCGGCGGAATGCCGAAGCCTTCGTAGATCGACGGATAGAGAAAGCACGCCGCGTTCTGATACAGCGCCTTCAGTTGCTCGTCGCTGATGTAGCCGACGTACTTGATGTTCGGTTCCGACGCGCCAACCGGGTCGTGCTTGCTGAACACAGTGGTGTTCTGCATCCCGACGATCACGAGATCGACCGACGGATCGCCGATCTGCCGGAATGCTGCGATCAACCGGCCGAAGTTCTTGGTGGGATTCATGCTGCTGACCGCGAGCACGAATCGATCCGGCGTCAGCGCATGTTTGTCGAGCACGCTCGTGTCCGGTTCCAGCGCGTCGAGATGATCCGCACCGAGCGGCACGATCCTGATCTTCTCCGCTGAAACGCCGCAGTGATGGGCGAGACGATCCCGCGAGAACCGGGAATTGGTCAGTACGCACGCCGAGGTTCGCGCCAGGATCCAGAACATGATCCGATACCACATCCGAAACGGCCGCGAGAAATGCGCGGGCGTGTCGAACACCGCCGCATCGTGCATGTAGATGATCTGGTTGCCGAGGAAGATCGATGCCGAATTGCCGAGATTGACGATGCGGCCGCGGCGCGCGAACAGCGGGAGGATCAGCTGTTCCCACACCACGCCTTTGTAAAAGCCGACTTCGACTGTCTTGGCGCCACTCACCGCGACGCCGGGCCGTGGCGGCACCAGCACGGTCACCGGATCCTGCGGATGAAACTTGATCAGTGCGGCGATCAGCTCGCGCGCGACGCGTTGCACGCCGGTCGTCTTCTGCGTCGTGAATCGGCCGTTGTAGACGAGTTGCTTCGGTTTGCTGGCGATCATATCGATAAGGATGTGTCGAAATCGTGATCACGCTTTGACGTGATCCGGCGCAACCGGCCCGAAGTCGCGCGTGTCGGCTCGCGGCTCGTCGGCGCCGAGTCCGTAGAGGGCATTCCACTGGCGGAAGATCGCGTTGATCGAAAACCGCTGGATCGCCCGTTGCCGGGCCGCGGCGCCCATTTGCTCGCGCAGCTGCCGGTTGTCGCGGAGCACGGCCACGTATGCAGACAACTCGTCACCGTTCGACGCGACGTAACCGGTCACGCCGTGGATCACCACGTCGCGATTGCCGACGACGTCCGTCACCACGGCCGGAATGCCGGCGACCTGCGCTTCGATCAGCGCGACCGGCATGCCTTCCCAGCGGGACGTTTGCACGTAGATGTCGAGTTCGGACGTGAGCGCCAGCGCCCGGGCGCGGGTCACCCAGCCGCTGCAGACGACGGCCGGGCGCTGGCCGGGATCCGCAATCTCGGCCGCGTTGCCGCCGATCCACAGAAACTCGACGTCGACGCCGTGCAGCGTGTCGGCGAGGCGCACGAATGCTTCATGGTTCTTCTGGAACGACGCGCGACCGCTCATCCCGATGACGACCTTGCGATCGTCACGCGTTCGACGCGGCGGGATCTCCGCCACATGGACGCCGTTTTCCACCAGGACCGCCGATTTCGGCCGGACCTTTCTTCTGATCTCGCCGAGCTCGCTGCCCGAGCAGGCGACGACGGTGCCGCCGATTCGCGCCGCGATGCGTTCGAAGCTCAGATATGCGAACTGCTTCATGCGCGACACGTCGCAGCGCAGGAACGAAAGCCCGTGCGGCGAGTAGAGGACCGTCGCATTCGGCGCGGCGATCCGGGCGGCGACCCGTCCCAGCACGCCGGCCTTCGACGAATGCAGATGAATCGCGGTCGGCTTGCAATCGCGCAGGCTGCGGATCAGCGCGCGCAAACTCCGCAGGTCCTGTGTGACGCTGACCTCGCGCACCATGTCGACATGGACGAGCTTCACGTCGGGCCGGAACAGCATTGCAAAATCGACCGGCGTTTCCGCCCGGATCGAGTGCAGCACCGTGACGTCGGCGCCGGTTGCCGCGGCATGGTTGGCGAGATGCGTCAGCATCGACAGCACGCCGCCACCGAACGCTTCAGCAATATGAACGATCTTTTCTGTGGTCATCTTTGGGTCCAGCGATTCGATCTTGCCGGTCATCGCCCGTCGCGATGACGGGCAGCCGGTGAATCGTGCGGTCGCGTCGCATGGTTCATTGAACTATGCATTCCTAATTGATAAATGCTTGCGAGCCGTGGCCATTGGATCCCGCTGCGCGGCTCGCGTGTGCGATGCGGGTGAAGCGGTCGGTCGAATTGCGCCAAACACGATGCGGCGCGACGAATCGAAACCGCGTTCGGCTATGGCGACCGGGGGCGACGCAACGGCGAAGTCCGGTCAGTGCGCGTGAATCCACTGGCCCGAATCATTGTGCAGCGCATGCGCGAACGACTGGGTGCGATGGCTTACCGAAGAAGCGATTCGGCGGCGGACGTCATGGCGCGACGACGCTATCGTGTGCCGGCACGCTGCCCGGACGACTTGCGCACGCGCGCAAGCGGATTGGAGATATAGCGAATCGCACGGTCGCTGAGCGTCGACGACGGCAGCAGGCACGCGAGCGACAGCCCGGCGACGGCCACCTTCTTCGCGGGACGCCAGAACGGATTGCGCAGCACGGTATGCCAGTAGCGTCCGGATTCGCACAGGAACCAGCGCCAGCGCCGCACGAGCGGCGCGTGATACAGCGTGCTTGCGAAGCGGGCCTTCTCGATCGCGAAGTCGAGCGGCGCGATCGGCAATGCTTCGTGCAGCCGTGTGCCGGCGAGCATGCGCAGCGTCGACCACCGGCGTTCGGCCTTCAGCGCGCCCGTCGCGGCGTCTTCCGAATTGGTGAGTGCAAGGGCCGGCGTGTCGGCGGCCTGGCGTGAATCCGGATGCTGATGCACGCGATAGCCGCCGAGCGTTGCGTCGATCATGTGCACGGCGCCGAGCAGTGCGATGCCGTAGATCGCATAGAAATCCGCGCCATGCAGGTTGTCGGGCGTGACGGGCACCGGAAAGATGCGCTTGAGCGCGTCGACCCGGTACGCGTTGCCGGACGCGGGCGGCGACGGATACAGCCAGCCCGCGCGCAACAGGCGGCCGCAATCGGTGTCCACGGCCGACTGCGGCACGCTCGCGCCGGTCATTGCGCCGTCCCGCGCGATCACGTCGAGCCGGAAGTGGACCTTCACGAAGTCGCCGGACGCGAACGTGGCCAGCACGCGGGCCGCGGCGTCCGCATAGAGCAGGTCGTCCGCGTCGAGCAGGATCACGTAGCGCGTCGCGACATGCTCGAGCGCGCGGTTGTACGCGGCGACCTGACCGCGATTTTCCTGGAACACCGCCGTCACGCGCTCGCCATATGAGCGAATGATGTCGCGCGAATCGTCGGTGGAACCGTCGTCGACGACCAGCACGCGTACACCGTGCGCGGTCTGCGCGAGCGCCGAATCGATCGCGTCGCGCAGGTATGCACCGTGGTTGTAGTTGCAGATGGCGATGGTCAGGTCGGTCATGAACGGGTTCTGGACGAGCGAAGAGCGGACGGCCGGATGCCCGGTGCCCTGCGGCGACGCCGGAGCGCGGCCGCGTCGTATGGTGGCCATGATACGGATTGCCGATCGGCGCTCGGTTCGCGAGCCTACCGTTCGGCGATGCGCCGCGCAGGCGGCACGCATCGGTCTGTTGACGCACCGACACCCGCCCGGATCGAATGATTCAATCGAACGTATCGCGGCGTCCGCTGCGACGAGTGTGTCGCGGGCGGACAACTCGGCCGGCACGCGGCGATTCGCGTGCGCAGGCCGACGCGCGTGATGTCCTTTCCGAGGAAACGATTCGATATGCGTAGATCGCAATGCTCGTTCCGCGCCTGCGCGTTGATCGCCGGCATGTGCATGGCAGGTGCACTGGCCTGGCCGGATGGCGCCGCGGCAGCATCCGGCGCGCGTGCGCCTGGCGCGCTTCATGCGAATGTGCCGGACGCATACGTGCGTCCCGCCGCGGACGCGGCCGATCAGGCCGACATGCTGCAACATGCGCTGGACGCGTTGCAACCGGGCCAGCGACTGGTATTCGCACCGGGGCGGTACGTGGTCGGCCGTTCGCTGGTCGTGCGGCAGCCGAATGTGGTGGTGTCGGGCTACGGCGCGACGCTGATCGCGACCACCGCGGACGATCAGACGGTCGAGATGCGTGGCGACGGTACGACGCTCGTCGGTTTCCGTCTTGCGGGCACCGGCACGACGCGCCTGACGACACCGGAATCGACGAAGATCGAAGTCACGGGGCGCGGCGTGCAGGTGCTCGACAACGTGATCGACGGCGGCGCCGGCGCCGGCATCTTCGTATTCGGCGGCGCGGAGGTCGCGATCGTCGGCAACGAGGTGCTGTCGACGCTGGCCGACGGCATTCACATGACGCACGGCTCGCACGACGTGCTCGTGCGCGGCAATCTCGTGCGCGGCACCGGCGACGACATGATCGCCGTGGTGAGTTACCAGGCGGAAGGCGTGCTGACGCGCAACGTGCTGATTACCGACAATTCGCTGGAAGGCAACCCGTGGGGCCGGGGTATCACGGTGGTGGGCGGCGCGAATGTCACCATCTCGAACAACATCGTGCGCAACGTGCAGGTGAGCGCGGGGATTCTGGTCGCGCAGGAGGACAGCAACCGCACGTACGGTGCGTCGGACGTGCGCATCGAGAACAACGTGATCGCGGACATCCAGACGGCGACGGGCCGCACCGATCCGCGCCCGATCACGCAGCAGGCGGCGATCGAGGTCAGCACGTGGTCGGGTTCGGTGTCGCGTGTGACCGTAATCGGCAACCGCGTGTCGAATGCGCGCTTCGACGGCATTCGCCTGTGGGGGAACGTGTCCGGCGTGCGGCTCACGGACAACCAGCTGTCGGGAATCGGCGGCATGGCGGTGCGGGTCGGCCCCGGCAAGGATTGCGCGAGCGAAGGGCCGTCGCGGCCGTCGGCGAATCCGGTGAAGGGGGCGACGTGTGCGACGGCGCATCGGTCGACGGCGACGGATGCCGACGCGCTCGGCGCGGATCCGTCGTCGCTGCCGCGTGTGCGCGAGGCCGTCAGGCACGCGCGCTGGTCGCAGCGAAGCATCGATTGACCGCGCGCAGGCGCAAATCGAACGCGCTTATCGAACGGCGTCGCGTTCCGCCGCTTCCTCCTGCGGCTCGTCGGGTTCGCACGGTGAACGTGGCGCCGGCTGCGCGGAACCGACGACCGGTCGTCCATACCGATCGTCGAATCGCACGATATCGTCTTCGCCGAGATAGTCACCCGACTGCACCTCGATGATCTCGAGCGGGATCCGGCCGGGATTCTCGAGGCGGTGGACCTCGCCGACGGCAATGTAGGTCGATTCGTTTTCGCCGAGCAGGAACGTTTCGTCGCCGCGCGTGACCTTCGCGGTGCCGCGCACGACGATCCAGTGCTCGGCGCGGTGATAGTGCATTTGCAGCGACAGTTGCTTGCCGGGTTCGACGACGATCCGCTTCACCTGGAACCGCTCGCCGAGATCGATCGAATCGTAGTGTCCCCACGGCCGCTGCACCTTGCGGTGCTCGCTCGCCTGCGGACGCTGCTCGGTCTTCAGGCGCGCGACGATGTTCTTCACGCGCTGCACGTCGTGCTTGTTCGCGACCAGCACCGCATCGGGCGTCTCGATCACGACGACGTCCTTCATCCCGACGCATGCGATCAGCCGGCCTTCCGAGCGCACGAAACTGTCCTGCGTGTCCTCGAACACGATCGGCCCGCGTGCGACGTTGCCCTGATCGTCCTTCGGCATGATTTCCCAGATCGCATCCCAGGTGCCGACGTCCGACCAGCCAGCCGAAAGCGGTACCACGATGCCTTCGATGCCGAGGTCGGGGCTTTCCGCGAGGCGCTCCATGACCGCGTAGTCGATCGAGTCGGCCGGGCACGCGTCGAAGGCCGCCGCGTCGATCCGGAAGAACGGATCCTCGGCGATGCCCGCACGCCATGCCGCGTCGCAGGCCGCATGGATGTCGGGCGCGAGCGCGCGGATCGCTTTCAGCCAGATCGATGCGCGCGTGACGAAAATACCGCTGTTCCACCAGTAATCGCCGGAATGCAGGTAGCGCTCGGCGAGCGCGGCGTTCGGCTTTTCGACGAAGCGCCCGATCGTATAGCCGCCGTGTCCGCCGAGTCGGCCGGCGCGCGGCTCGCCGACCTGGATGTAGCCGTAGCCGGTTTCCGCGCGGCGCGGCAGCACGCCGAGCGTGACGATCGCACCTTCCTGCGCGTAGCGCGCCGCGCGCCCGATCGCTTCATGGAACGCACCGACGTCGCCGATCACGTGATCGGCCGGCATGACCGCGAGCACGGGGTCGTCGGCGAGCGCGCTGGCGTCGAGCGCCGCGAGCGTCAGCGCGGGCGCCGTGTTGCGTGCGGCGGGCTCGAGCAGGATGCGCGCGGGCGCGGCGCGCCCGAGCACTTGCGCGGCGCTCATGATGCGATGCTGTTCGCCGCATACCAGCAGCAGTGTGTCGCCGAGCGACGCGTTCGCGATGCCGTTCAGGCGGCGCGCGGTCGCCGACAGCGGCGATTCGTTCGAGGTCAGCTCGATCAGTTGCTTCGGATACTGCTCGCGCGACAGCGGCCAGAGCCGGGTGCCCGAACCGCCGGCGAGAATGACGGGCAGGATGCGCGGCAGCTCGGGTTCGGGAACCGGGCGAAGGGTGGCGGTCATCGATTGGCTCCGGTATCGGCGGGCAGCCGGTTGTGCGTGCGGCCGTCGACGCGCGCGTCGTCGTTTCGCGAGCGCGGCGCCGGGGCGGCCCGCGACAGCAGCTTGCGCAGCGCGCCGGCGGCGCGGTCGGCCGGCCGGACGAGACCGACGAACGGCGCGCCCTGCTCGAGATAGGGGCCGTAGGCCTTGCGGAATCCGAAGCGTTTGTAGAACGCCTGGCGCTGAGCGGGAACGTGCGTGCGTACCGCCACGTCGGGCCACGCGGCCTGCGCGGCCGTGAGCGCGCGCTGCATCAGCTGCTCGAGGGTGGCGTCGTCGCGACATGCCTCGCTTGTCAGCACCTTGTCGATCACGACGTCCGGATCGACTTCGTCGCCGGGCAGCACGCGCGCGTACGCGACGACTTCGATCATGTCGCCCGTGTGCATGCGCGCGAACACGTGCAGCGCGTGCGCATCCTTGCCGTCGATGTCGAGATGCGTGTGCGCGTCCTCTACCACCAGCACCGCGTTGCGCGAGCGCAGGATTGCATAGAGATCGACGGCGCCCAGATGTTCGAATTCACAACAATGCCATTCCATGATGCGGTCCTCGTGTGAAGCCTTCAGCACGCCGTACGCACGAACGCGTTCATGCGGTACGGCGCGACGATGCCCATGATGCGGATGCGGCGTGCGCCGGTCTGTTCGACAGCCTACTCACCCACCCGTTTCACGCGGGCCTGCACGGGCCGGCGCGCACTGCGCGGCGCATCCGCGTGCCGCGAGCGGAGCAATGTGCGGTAGCACACACTGGCCGAGTGGAGGCTTTTCCATAATTAGCCTGTCGCGACGGCCCGCTGCCGAGCACGCAGCACGGGCCGTCGGCATCGAACGCGATTGAAGAAACCGGGGACCGTACTTGAACATTGCGATTGCTCACGACCGGCGGGGCGCACATCGCCGCGCCGCGCGCATACGATCGACCACCGAATGCGGGCCAACGTCTGCCGCTTCATCGATTCCCTCGCGCGGCGCAGGTCCGTCATTCGGACACCGCCGTTTCGGCGCACCGGCCCGACGCGTGCATACTTGCTACTGCGCGTTGCCGGTCGCGTCGGCTCGGCGGGAGCGACAGGGCGCGCGCGGTGCATGCCGAGCATGCTGCGTTGCGCAATGAAGCGGACGACACGGCAGGTTGCGCCGCGGCGATGCACCGCCGCTTCATTACGATGTTGTAACGACCGCGCGCGGTTCGCCGGCATTCGATGTGACATTCCGGTGTCGCGCGACGCAGGCGATTACCGACGCCTGAAAAATACTGCGCGGTTCTTGCACGCGATTTCATTCGGAATCGTAGGCAATGAGCAGTACCGATCTTGCAGAAAAGTGGTATTTGCCACTGATTGACGCGAATGGTCGTAGATAATCAAATCTGAGTCGCTAAATGCGGCGGGGCTGGCGGGGTGGCGGCGTAACCGGCTGAATCGATGTTTATCGTTTGGTAACAAGCCGTCTCGATACGGGGTGTAAATTCGGGAGTAAATGAAACGAGGCAGCCATTCCGAAAGCGGGCTGGCGGCCGTCCAGTTCAGCATCGAGCGCGACTGTCGTGTACGACGCGACGCAAATGCGGACGGGATTCCCGTTTGCCGACGTGCTCCGCCTGACGGCGCGTCGCATCAAAGCCGGAACGCCGTGGCTACCACGGCCGCGCGTTCCCTTCGAGTTCGATGACAATGAGGCCGGATGAAATCCGGCTCGACCTCCGGGGGCTCTCGCCGTGTGCAGTTTCGATCTTCGCCAAGGCTGCGGAAACGCAGCACGGACCGGCGGCCATGCGCCGCCGCCCGCAGCGCACGCGAACGGTTCGCGGAGTGGAGAAAGTGATGGTTCGCTATGAATATGCCAATAACGCGCGATAAGAGCGCCGGCGCGGGGAGGACTTCCGGGCAGCGTCCTCTGATTTACTGGACGCAGTCGCCTTCCGTCATGCTTCGCAAGGAACTCGCGCGACGCGACTGGAAAGTGACGATCGTCGCGCACGCGAGCGAGTTGCGCGACACCTCCGGCGAAATCACCTGCGGCATCCTCGACCTGAGCGGCGGCCACGCCGACGCGATCGGCAGCATCGCGTCCACCTGCGCGTCGATGCGCGATGTCGTGTGGGTCGCACTCGTCGAGACCGGTCAGACCGCGTCGCCGAACGTGCGCGCGCTGTTGCGCGACTATTGCTTCGACTACATCACGTTGCCCGCGTCGCATCAGCGAATCGCCGACACGGTCGGCCATGCGTACGGAATGGAATGCCTGTTCGCGCGCGATCGCGAACGCCTCGAATCGCAGGAGAACGGCATCGTCGGCACCTGCAGCGCGATGCTGCGGCTGTTCGATACGGTGCGGCGTTTCGCGCGCACCGACGCACCCGTGTTCGTGTTCGGCGAGACGGGAACCGGCAAGGAACTGACGGCCGTCGCGATCCATCGTCATTCGGAACGGCGCAACGGCCCGTTCGTCGCGGTCAACTGCGGCGCGATCCCGCCGCACCTGCTGCAATCGGAACTGTTCGGCTACGAGCGCGGTGCGTTTACCGGCGCGAACGCACGCAAGGCCGGCTACGTCGAAGCCGCGAACGGCGGCACGCTGCTGCTCGATGAAATCGGCGACCTGCCGCACGAGAGCCAGGCGAGCCTGCTGCGCTTCCTGCAGGAGCGCGCGATTCACCGCCTCGGCGGCAGCGATCCGGTGCCGGTCGACGTGCGGATCGTTTCCGCGACGCACGTCGACCTGCGCGAGGCGATGGAAGAAGGGCGGTTTCGCGCGGATCTGTTCCACCGCCTGTGCGTGATGCGCATCGACCAGCCGCCGCTGCGTGCGCGCGGCAAGGACATCGAACTGCTCGCGCACCACATGCTCGAACGCTTTCGCGGTGACGCGCGCCATCGCGTGCGCGGCTTCTCGACGGATGCGATCACGGCGCTTTACAAGCACGACTGGCCCGGCAATGTCCGCGAACTGATCAACCGTGTGCGGCGCGCGGTCGTGATGACGGAAGGACGCCTGATTACCGCGCAGGATCTCGAGCTCGAATACTGTCTCGACGCGGCTTCGCCGTCCGTCGCCGACATCCGCAAGTCGATCGAGCGCGAAGCGATCGAAACCGCGCTGCTGCGCACGCGCGGCCGCGTCGCCGCTTCCGCGCGCGAGCTCGGCGTGTCGCGCGCGACGCTCTATCGCTGGATGGAAGCGTATGGCATCGAGCGGCCGCGCGGCACGGGGTCGTCGGACTGACGCGCGCGGCGCGGCCGCGCAAACCGTATGGGCGACGCCGGCCGAGTCAGCCGGCCGGCGCGGCGCGCACGGTGCGTGCGGCGTTGATCGCGCGGATATCGACGCTCGGCGGCGTGTCGGCCGCCGCCCGGTCGCGCGTGTCGGCGAGCGGCACGAGCGCGACGTGTGCCGGCGTGCCGGGGGCGAGATCGAACCAGTCGTCGAGCGGCACGAAGCCCGGCGCGTCGATCTGCACGTGACGGGCGACATGGCGCGTGTCGATGTCGACATACCACGTATCGCCAATGCGCGACACGCATGCGTCGATGCCGGGCTCGCGGCGTGCGAACACCGCAGGATGCGTGCGGGACGGGAAGTAGAACGCCTGCGACAGCAGCGTGCCGTCGTCCGCGCGCAACGTCGCGACGACGGTGTCGTGCTCGCACGGCCCGAAGCGATACGCGTAGGTCCAGTCGAAGAAGCGACCGAGCAATTCGGCCGAGCCGAGCCGCACCGTGTCGTGCGCGGCGATCCGGACGGGCCCGCCGGCCCGCGCGACCGGTGTGCGGCCGTCGCGCAGCGCGACCAGCTCGACGGCCGCCGACAGCGGCGCCGGCCGTTCGTTGATCACGTGCACATCGAGGCCGTTCAACCCTTCGTCGACGAGCAGGACCTGCACCGGCTGAAGCACCTGGCGCAGCGCATACCACGCCGATTTCGGCCGATGCGTCGCATCGATCAAGCCCCATCCGGCGCCCGGCATCACGTCCTGGAACTGCCAGACGAGCGCTCCCGCGCAGCGCGAGCCGGTGCGCCGCCATTCGGCGAAGGTGTCGCGCATCAGGTCCGCGATCGCCGCGCGCGACAGCTCGAAGTAGCGCGACGGATCCTCGCGTCGCAGGCGGTCGGGCGTCACGTCGTACAGTGTGTTTAGATAGTGGTCCCGAATATCGTCGAAATCCCACGACGTGCCGGGGTCGCGCGGCACCGCAGCCTTCCAGCGCGGCTCGTGAACGCCGGGCCAACCGAGGCTCGCGAGCATCGCGTCGCACGGCACGTTCGCGAACGCGAGGCATTCGCTCGCGAAGCGCACGTCGGCGCGGCGCGCATCGTCGAGCGGGCGCAGGTATGCGCCGACGCCGTAGTAGTGCGACACGCGCTCGCGCGGCATGAACGGCAGCGCGCCGCCGTCGGGCGAATCGGGGACGTAAAGCACGTCGGGCCGCCGTGCCGCCGCATGGCCGGCGAGCCGTTCGGCGGTCAGTTCGAGAAAGCGCTGCTTCGGCGCGAGCCCCGACATCGCGGCCTGCTGCGCGATCTCGCTGCCGCCGCACAGCACCGCGAGCGACGGCGACGCGCGGTGGCGCGTGAGGAACTGTTCGGCTTCGCGATCGACGGCGTCGGCGAACGCGCGATCGTCGAGCGCGTAGTCGAAGTTCGCGAACATGAAGTCCTGCCAGACCAGCAGCCCGAGCCGGTCGCACCACGCATGGAATGCGTCGGCCTCGTAGGTCATCGTGCCGCCGACTCGAATCATGTTGAAGCCGGCGTCGCGCGCGTACCCGAGCAAACGGGCATAGGTCGCGTCGTCCGCGTGCAGCGCGAGCGGGGCGGCGCTGCTCCAGCATGCGCCGCGCGCGAACACGCGCACGCCGTTCACGCGCAGCCCGAACCCGTTGCCGTCGTCACCGGCGTCCGGTTCGATCGTGCGGAAACCCGTCGCACCGAGCGGCCGGCGTTCGGCGCCGATGTGCAGCGCGACGTCGTAGAGCACCGGTTCGCCGTGCGTGTGCGGCCACCAGCGGCGCACGTTCGGCACCGCGACGCTCGCACGCAGCCGGTCGGCGCCGCTGCGTTCGAGCGTCGCGTGGTGCTCGCCGCACGACAGCCGGGCCGCGAACGCAGCGGGCAGCGGAGCGGCGAACGCGAGCTCCGCATCGAGCCAGCCGGTGTCGCCGTCGAGGCGCGCATGCAGGTCGCACTGGACGAGAACCGGTCCGTAGGCCGGGTCGAGCACGTCGACGGGCCGCCACGGTCCGGTCGGCACGCCGCGCGGAAACCAGCCGGGCATGTGCCCGAGCAGCGACGTGCGCACGGTGCGCAGCGTCGCCGGTTCGGCCAGCCGCGTGCGCCAGCGTGCACGGCGCGATGCGCGCGCGTCGCGCAGGTGCGGCGCGAGGGCGCGGAAGCAGACGGTGAGCCGGTGCGTGCCGTCGAGCGACACAGGCACGTCGTGCGCGACGAACATGCTGTCCGAGCGCAGGATCGGCGTGTCGTCGAACCATGCGTCGGCGAGCGTCGCGAGGCCGTGAAAGCGCAGCACGCGCGGCCCGTGTCCGCGCAGTTCGACGCGATACCAGTGATCGCGCTCGTCGAGCGAAGCCATATCGTCATGCTGGCCGGCCAGCGCGAGCGCTTGCGCGACCGTGCCGGGGACGGGGGCGGCGATCCAGCCGTCGGCGGGGAGGTCGAGCGGGCCGCGCACGATGCCCGCGGCCGTTGCGAGCATCGACCACGCGGGCGCGGCGTGCGCGGCACGCGCGCGCGTCACCGCATCACCGGCACGGGAGCCGCGTCGACGCGAACGGGCAGCGCATGCCGCAGCGGCGGGGCGATCTGCCGCGCGCAGTCGATCAGATCGGTGTAAGCCGCTTCGATCGCGTCGAGCGTCGCGTCGCCGCGTTCTTCCTTGCCGCGCGCGCAGGCTCGCGCGAGCCGGAATTCCAGCACCATCGCCTCCGATGCGATGC
>Ga0207667_10003182_pt1 | contig 20300 bp, 13 predicted proteins | sample KBSCornC52_FD_184301 | JGI IMG/M metagenome (GOLD analysis project Ga0207667, IMG submission 184301) | Corn rhizosphere microbial communities from Kellogg Biological Station, Michigan, USA - KBS Corn C5-2 (SPAdes) (version 2) | ecosystem: Host-associated > Plants > Roots > Rhizosphere > Soil ...
CCGGCGCCTGCAGGGCGCGGGTCAGGTCGGGCGCGAATTCGGGAGCGGGGAGGGCGAACGGCAGGACGAGCGAGATGTGGGCCATGCCCGGTATTGTAGGCCAAATACCTGTTCTACATAAGCCGCCCGCGGCCTCGGCCGGGACGCATCGGAGGCAATGCTGGCCGCCGTTCAACGAGACGTTGATGTTTGCATCATGGTGGACACTCCCCGCGTACGCTCGTGCACGCGTTGTATTTTTTCAATTGGGCGATCCGATGTTTGGTTAACTCTTGTTTGCATTTCAACGACATCATCGGCTCCATGCTCCCGCCTTCGACATCGGATGCCGAAAAATCGCACTCGAGGTCGCGGAAACTGATCCAGGCGCGTTGAGCGACGATGAGCTTCTTCAGGTCTCTCCCATCGAGATTCTTCTGAAGTTTCCGATATTCATCGTTTAACTGGAGATCCCGTTCGATAAAGTGATATTCGGCGCAAAGGTTCATGGACATTTGAGCGCCGTCGCAGCCCGCAAGGACGTCTTTTTCGGTCATGTGGTTGATGCCTGTCCGGCGAGCGAATTCTTGCATCACGCGTTCGTTACCAGCAAAAGCACAAGGAACAATCAGGAATAAAAGCAGGGAAAGCGATATTTTCATTGATGAGCACGATATGAGCGCGTGTTTCGGCTGGCTTCCGAAATAGCCTCAGTGTTGTTTGTTTTTGGAAGGCACCCAGGAGTTAGCCTGCTCTCGGCATGACGCAAGTCTTTCCGTGTCCAGTTGCGCCTCCAATTGTGGCAAGATTCTCATTAGATGCACGGAGAGCCGTTTGTCGGTCGGACCGGCAAACCGCGATGCCCGGTTGCTCCACACACACGCCATCACCAGGTCGGCCGGTCCAAGCTGGCCTGCGCCGTACATGTTGGCGAGGTTCCACATTGCTTCCGCATAGCCAAGGTCTGCCGCCTGGGAGTACAAGTCAAAACCTCTTTTTCTATCCTGCGGTACGCCGAGACCCAGATCGTATAAATAGGCCTCGCTGTTGGTGGCTTGAGCGTGTCCCTGCGCTGCAGCTTTCTCGTACCAGGACAGGGCGTCTGCATACTTCCTGTCTTCCTGCAGGATGCTTCCCAGGCTGTTCTGTGCGTCGGCATTGCCTCCTTCGGCGGCCATTCGATACCACTTCATCGCAGCAGCCCTGTCATGCGGCGCTCCTTTGCCGGAATCGTAAGCGCCGCCAACCCGATACTGGGCTTCGGTATCGCCTGCTTCAGCCCTGGTAATCAGGGCTTTGGTTTCGGCTGAAAGAAACCAGTCTGCCGAAGCTGAATTCGAACCGAGTTGAAGAACGATGAACGAAAAAGAAACAAGAATCCGTTTCGCAATTTTTGGCATTGTTTTAGGTGGGCTCGTGGTTGAATCCGGTCGTTCGGCCCAGCATAGCATCTTGACGGCGCGGAAATAGTCACCAATGGTCACGATATGGGGGGTGCCCAGGTATTCCCAATTTCCTGGGCTGCAGCAGGAAGCAGGCGAGAGCCGGGAGCAGGACGAGGGCGCCCAGCATGTTCCAGACAAACATGAAGGCGAGCAGGATGCCCATGTCGGCCTGGAACTTGATCGGCGAGAAAGACCAGGTGGCGACGCCGACCGCCAGCGTCACCGAGGTGAGTATCACGACCTTGCCCGTAAACAGCAGTGCCCGGTGGTAGGCGCCGGACAGCGATGCCCCCCGGCGCAGCTCGGCCAGCATGATGCTCATGACGTAGAGCGCGTAATCGACGCCGATGCCGACACCGAGCGCGATCACCGGCAACGTACCGACCTTGACGCCGATGCCCAATCGGACCATCAGCGCTTCGCACAACACCGACGTCAGGATGAGTGGCAGGACGGCGCAGGCAACCGCCCGCCAGGAGCGGAAAGCGACGAGGCAGAGCAGGACGACGGCGCCGTAGATCCAGTACAGCATGTCGCGGCTGGCTTTCTTGACGACGCTGTTGGTCGCGGCCTCGATGCCGGCGTTGCCGGCGGCGAGGAGGAAGCATGCCTGGTCCGAGTTATTGGCGGCGGCGAAGGTTTCGACCTTCGCCACGACACGGGCCAGGGTGTCGGCCTTGTGGTCGGTCAGGTAGACGTACATCGTCTGCAGGCTGCACGTGTCGTTGTCGAGGCCGCGCGGTGCGCGGGCGGTGATGGCGTTCAGCATGTCCTGGTTGTGCAGCAGGTCCGACCAGCGCGGATCGCCCTCGTTGAGGCCGACGATGACGCGGCGGTTGAACTGCGCCAGGCTATGGGTGGAATCCACGCCGTCGAGCTGCAGCAGCTCCTGCTCCAGCGCGTCGATCCGCATCAGCGTGTCGTAGGCCGCGCAGGCGCCTTCCGGCGTCGTCACCATCACGGCGAACACATCGCTGCTCGCCCCGTAATGGCTGCCGAGGAAGGCCACGTCGCGGTTATAGGTGGAATCGGGACGCAGTTCCGGCGCCCCTGGATCGAGATCGCCAATCTTGAGATCGCTGCCGACGATATAGCCACCGACCCCGAGCAGCGCTCCGGCGAACAGTGCGCCGAGCGCCCAGGTGCGCTGCGTGAACAGGCCAAGGAAGTGCCACAACGGGTTATGCCTCGCGCCGGTTTGCCCGGCGATTTCCGTGCGCAGGCTGCGTCGCGCGGCGGCCGGGCTGACCCCGACGAAGGATAGCAGGATGGGCAGCAGGATCAGATTGGTGAAGATCAGTACCGCAACGCCAACGCTGGCAATGACGGCAAGGTGCTGTATCGCCCGGATCCGGATGATGGTCAGCACGGCGAAGCCGACGGCGTCGCATAGCAGCGCCGTCAGGCCGGCGAGGAACAGGCGGCGGAACGTATGGCGCGCAGCGACGACGCGATGGGTGCCGCGCCCGATGTCCTGCATGATCCCGTTCATCTTCTGCGCCCCGTGGCTCATGCCGATCGCGAAGACGAGGAAGGGCACCAGCACCGAATAGGGATCCAGTTCGTACCCGAACAGGGTGAGCAGGCCGAGCTGCCAGCACACCGCGGCCAGGGAGCAGGCGACCACCAGGAGGGTGCTGCGCACGCAGCGCGTGTAGACGTAGAGGGCGGCGGCGGCAAGCAGTACGGCGGCGGCGAAAAAAAGCATGATCGCGCGCACGCCGGCGATCAATTCGCCGACCACCTTGACGAAGCCGGTCACGTGGATGCGCACCCGGTCGCTCTGGAAGCGATCGCGCAGCGCTTCCACGCCCGCATTGACCCTGGCGTAGTCGAGCGGCGTGCCGTCCGGATAGGCGGCCAGCAGCGGTACCAGGATGATGCTGGACCTGCCGTCGAATGCGACGAGCTGGCCGATCTCGCCCGAACGCTCCACGTTGCGCCGCAGCTGGACCAGGTCGTCCGGCGTGCCGGCGTAGTCCAGGGGGACGACCGGCCCGCCTTCCAGGCCTTCTTCGGTAACGCCGATCCAGCGGGTGGAAGGCGTCCACAGCGATTTCAGCTGGGCGCGATCCACGCCGGGCAGCAGGAAGAGTGCGTCGTTCAGCTTCTGGAGCGTTGCCAGGTAGTCGGTTTCGTAGATGTCCCCGTGCGTGTTCTCGACGGCGATGCGCAGGGCATTGCCGAGGCCGGCAAGATCGCGCTTGTGCGCCAGGTAGTTGGCAATGTAGGGGTGGCGGGTCGGGATCATCTCCTCGAAGCTGGCGTTCAGGCGCAGCCTGGTCGCCATGAAGCCCATGGCCAGGGTCACCAGCAGGCAGACCGACAGGATGGCCTGCCGGTTGTTGAAGAGGATGCGCTCGGTGCGGGAACCGGAGTGCACGTCGAAATCGGCGAGGTTGCCGACCACTTCCTGGTCCGACATGTCGTCGTGGGTGTTCATGGCGGAGGCAAGCGCCGTGGGCCGCGATAGGTGGCGGCGACGATGGCACCATCCGCCGCCTCGACCGCCGCCGTCAGGGGCGGAAGCGGCGGCAGGCGCAACGACCGCAACCCGTCGCCGCTGCCCCGCAGCGCTTGCCCGGCCTGATTGGTGAACAGCAGGCCGCCTCCGGACAGCGGCGCGACGTGTGCCAGGCTGACCGGCACGGCGACGTCGAGCCGCTTCCACGACTTGCCCTGGTCCGCGCTGACGAAGGCATTGCCGCGCAGCCCGCCGACCACGATCTTGCCGGCGTCCGGTGCGACGGTGAAGAAGCTGCCTTCGTAGGGCAGCTTGAGGGTGGAGAAATGCTCGCCGCCGTCGGTCGAGCGCAGCATCAGGCCATGTTCGCCGGCGATGTAGAGCACCCCGTCGACGGCAGCGATGGCGTTGAGGTGGTAGCCGTTGGGATTGTCCAGGTGCGACATCCAGGGACGCCACGTCCTGCCGCCGTCCTCGGTGCGGAAGATGTTGCCGTAGGCGCCGACGACGAAGCCGCGCTGCGGCGTTGTGAAATGCAAGTCGAGGAAGGGCTTGTCGGGACCGTCGGCGACCAGACGCTCGGCCTCCCGCAGCGCGTGCTTGCTGGACGGGTTCGGCTCGCGTGCGAGCGCCGCCTGCGCCGCGTCGAGGGCAGCGGTGGCGGCGGTGCGGCCGTCGAGGCGTCGGCTCCAGGTTTCGCCGGCGTCGTCGCTGGCCAGCACGACGCCGGCATGTCCCACTGCCCAGCCAGAATTCGTGGACGGAAACGCCACCCGGGTGAGGGTCACCGCTACCGGAACCTGCCTTGCCTGGCGCCAGCTTCTGCCGTCGTCGTCGGAAAGCAGTACCGTGCCCCGCTCGCCGACCGCCACCAGCCGCTTGCCGGCCCGCGCAATGTCGAGCAGGAAGGCGGCATCGGCGCGCCTGGAGATCATCGCCGGCCGCTCGAGCGGGTCGGCAACAGGGCCGGCGCCGCAGCAGGCTGTCGGCAGCAGCGTGGCTACCGCCGCCCGGCAAAGCAGTTGCAAGGGCTTCATCGCACTTTCAGCGCCGGCCAGGCCATCGCTGCGGCAGGCCTGGCTCAGCGGAGCCCCTGGCCGATCAGCCAGTCCGGCGTGAAGCCCCCGTCCGGCAGGGGCGCGATCAGCTTGATCTGGCTCGGGCTCTGGTTCATCATGAAGTCCATGAACAGGGTACCGGAGGTCAGGTCGTAGATGCCCCAGTACAGGGAGATCTGTCCCGGCAAGTCCGGCACGAGTACGGGAATGGCGATCGGCATCCGCGCCAACTGGCCGTTGGCGTCCCAGCGGTCAGCCAGGACCGCGATCCAGGTGTCCTCGTCGAGGTAATAGCGGCTTTTCGGCGAGGTATGGCGCCGCCCCGGCTTGAGGGTGGCTTCCACGACCCAGACGCGGTGCAGTTCCCAGCGCACGTGATCGGGGTTGAGGAAGTGTTCGCCCAACACCTCCGTGTCCCGGGTCGGAACCAGGGTGCGGTTGCTATTGTAGGGGATGTACATCTCCTTCTTGCCTACCAGTTTCCAGTCGAAACGGTCCGTGCGGGCGGAGAAGACCCATGCCTCGTCAAGGTTGGCGAGGCCGCCCGAGGAAGGCGTGGCCGTGTCGCAACATGGGTTGGGTACCTTGCGCGCGCGGCGCTGGCCGGGCAGGTAGGACCAGAGGTTGGATCTGGATTCGTCGCGATTGAAGCGTGCCGCGATGCTCTCGCCGGCGCGCACCGGCGGGCCGGTGTAGATGCCGCGCGCGAACCAGTATTCTCCCGTGTCCGTATATTTGGCCTCGCCATCCTTGATGTAATACGGCCACTGGTAATCGTAGGTGCCTTCCCGAATCAGGACCCGGCGGCCGTCGGAGGTCACGAGATAGCCGCGGACCTTCTCCAGCTTCGCCGCGGGTGGCGACCAGCGCAGCTCATGGTTGTAGATGGCTTCGACACCGCTCCTGGGAATGGGGAAAGGCGTGCCGCCGTAAGCGCCGTCCGGCTGCGGCCCGGCGCCGCCTTCCACGATCCTGGCGCGGGTGGCGTTCTTGAAAGTGTTGTCGTAGACCCACTGCGGCGCCGCTGCGGTGCGGTGGGTCGGATACACATCGATGCGGAAGTCCGGATACTTCTTCATCAGCGCCTTGACGCCCTCGCTCAACTGGTCGGCATACTGCTCCATGTTCCGTGCGTTGACGGTGAACAGGGGCTTCTCGTTCGCGAACGGGTCGGGGCGTCGGCCGCCGTCCTTGTAGTTCGGGAGCGGCGTGGTATAGCCGCCGGTCCAGGCCGGGATCGTGCCGGCCTTGTTGCCGGCTTTCTCGGCACCGAAAGGGGTCAGGTCGGTCTTGAGGTGTGCCGCCTCCTCGGGGGAGACGGCGGCGAAGGCGGTGGCCGCGGCTGCGGCTGCGGCCACCGTGACGAGGACGGCTCGCAGACCGGTTTGCAGCTTGGAGGGCATCGTGCATCTCCTCAGAACGTTCGGCGAATGGAGAACGCCAGGAAGTCGCGGTCCTTCAGGGGTTGTCCGTAGGTGAGTCTGCCGCTGGGGTCCGTGACGGGCTGTTCGCTCCCGTAGTAATGCGTGTAGGACAGGCTCAGGCCCCAGGTAGCGAGATAGGTGCCGCTCAGGCCGATACTGAGGTCGCCGCCGCCTTCCGGTATGACCGGACCGAGCGCCATGGAACGCGAGCCCTTGGGTGCATAACCCAGGCCGACGGGAACGGACAGGTCGAGGCCGGGTACAACCTGGCGGAACACGGGCTCGAACACTTGCCGCAGCGCAAATGCATCGCGCGTCGCCTTCGGGGTCACCGCCGAGGGGTTCTTCTCCACCTTGAGGACGCGATTCCAGATGATTTCTGCGCTGTAGTTGGCCTCCCTGAACAGGGCCGTCGGCGGCACGCTCCAGAGAACGGCAAGGTTCACGTGCGCGGTGCGGCCCGTGGCGTAGGCGGGATGGCTGCCGTTGTCGGTGGCACTGCCGCCCACGGCGCTGGTATCGACCACCCCGGTGCTGGCCAGGTTCTGGTTGTGGCGAATCGAGGCTTCCGCCGCCAGGGACACGTTGTCGAAGGTATGGCTGGCACTGGCGCCGTAGGCCGTGATGCCCTCGTGATAGACCAGCTGGTAGGAAACCGGACCGCGCACGCCGCAGCTGGCAGGCCCGGTCTGAACAGATCCCGGCACGACGCAACCCGCCCCCGGGAAGTCACCGGTCACCGGCCTCAGGCCCAGGTTGGTCACCACCTGCGGGCTCTTGCTGTGAAAGCGGATGGCGTAGAGTCCGTAGTCGGTCTCCCCGTGCCGGATGGTGAGCCTGATGCCCCCCTGGCCGGCGCTCCTGGCGTTCTTGTCTTCGACGCGCGGCAGGTTGCCCTGCAAGTAAGGTCCCCCTTGGGCCACGGTCGGCAGACCGAGCAGGATCTGTTCGGCGCCCGCAGGGGAGGTATCGGCCTGGGAGAAATAGCTGCCCACCGCCGGCAGACGGCTGGCCTGCCAGCGCAACTGGTAATAGGCCGCCACGCTGACATCAGGGTTCAGCTGTACTTGGCCGGATAACATTTGCACTGGCCGGATGGCTTCCTTGAACAGTGTGTTGGGAACCGACGACAGCTTGACGGCATCGACCGGCATCATGCCGCCGGCAATGGCATTGTTTCCGAAGAACAGTGATTCGCCCCAGATCTGCGCATGCCGGCCGGCCCGCACCGTGGTCGGCTTGTCGCCAAGGTCGAACTTGCTGAAAACAAAGGCGTCGAGCAGTTCTACCTTGCGGCCATGAATGGTCCGCGTCGGGTCCGTGAAGCTGTTGTATGGGACGGACAGCTGGTTGGCCGTGCCGTCGTCGGGATGGTCGTTCCTTTTGTTGTAGATGTCGTCGTACCAGGCTGCGGCACTCAGCCGCATGCCCATCTGCTTGTAGGTGAGATCGAACTCGGACAGCAGGTCGAGGCGATTGGAAATCATCCCCCGGTTGAAGTTGGCATCGCCGTCGTTGAGATTGCGATTGGCCGTAAGGATCGAGGAGGGGTTGTGGATCCTCCAGGCGTTGCTGTATTTGACGGTATTGTCCCAACGGATGGTCAGGTCTGGATTGTCGGTGGCGATCTCGCCGGCCCAGCCGACCGGCATGGCCCCCAACGACGTCACGATCGCGACAAGCGCCAGACGGGCGCGGTTCAGGCAACAGCAAGACTCCCGCTTTCCGACATCGTCCATGGAGTACATAGGATGCTTCCTCTGAAGCCGTGTTTGCGGTATTTTGTCTTCGACAGGTGAGCCGGCTATTATTCCCTGATCAGCGTGCCGGCTCGAAGATCGTCTGGCTTATGTTCGGGAGGTTAGTCGAAATTCTGTTAATGTAAAGGATGATGTTTTACTGTGCGGCTATGCCGCCACAGGATGCATCAAGGCACCACGCCGCCGCTGGTCAGAGCTCTTGAGAACGGGCAGTCGGATGAATGTGGGCAACTATGAGGTACTCGAGCAGATCGCCATCACCGGCGGTGGCACGCTGCACTTTGCCCGGGAGTTGCCCGCCGGGGGAGACGTCCTGCTCAAGCTGCCCGCACGGGAGAACGCCATCGAGGGCTTGCGACGGGAATATGCCTTGTTGCAATCCGTTAATGCCCCCGAAATCCTCCACCCGCTGGCCGTGATCGAGGAAGGGCCGCACCCGGCCCTGGTTCTGGAGCCGTTTGCCGGAGAGGGCCTGGATACCGTGCTGGCGCAGGGCCCGCCTCTTTCTCTGCCGGCGGCGCTGACCTTGGCCCTGCAGGCGGCCCGCGCCCTCGTGGCACTCCATGCGGCTGGCATCGTCCATCGCGATCTCCGGCCCGCCAACTTTTTGCTGGCCCATGGCCATGACCGGGTGCAGCTCAAGCTCGCAGACCTGAGCCAGGCGAGAGCGCACAAGGCGAGCACCTTCCCCCATATGGCGGCCGTCAGCGACTGGGCTTATGTGTCGCCCGAGCAGACCGGGCGCATGAACCGGCAGGCCGATCACCGCAGCGATTTCTATTCGCTGGGCGTCCTGCTGTATCGGGTGTTGACCGGCCTGTTGCCGTTCGAGGCGGACGACCCGCTGGAATGGGTGCATTGCCACCTCGCCCGCACGCCGGTCCCGCCGCACGGACTGGCCCCGGACTTGCCGCAGGTTGTCTCGGATCTCGTTCTCAAGCTGTTGGCCAAGACGCCGGAAGAGCGTTACCAGAGCGCCGCCGGGCTGGAGGCCGACCTTGAGCAGTGTCTGGCCATCTGGCACGAAACCGGGGCGATTGCGCCGTTCGAGCTGGGCATGCGTGATGTGGCCGACCGGTTCCAGCTCCCGCCCAAGCTGTATGGCCGCGAGCGCGAAACAGCGGCGCTGCTGGCGGCGTTCGAGGTTGTCGCCACGACGGGCGCCCCTCGGATGGTCACCGTGGTCGGGTATTCGGGCGTCGGCAAATCGGCCCTGATCCAGACTCTGCACCAACCTGTCGTGGCCAGGGGCGGCTACTTCCTGGCAGGAAAGTTCGACCAATACCAGCGCGACATCCCCTACGTCACCCTGGCCCAGGCCTTCGACGGCCTGGTGCGCCAGCTCCTGGGCGAAAGCGAGGCGGACGTCGGACGATGGCGGCAGGCGCTGCACGAAGCGCTGGAACCGAACGCCCAGCTCCTGGTGCGGCTGATCCCCCGGCTCGAACTCATCATCGGGCCGCAGCCACCCGTGCCCGAGCTGCCGCCGCAGCAGGCGCAAGGCCGTTTCCAGCTGGTGTTCCGGCGTTTTCTTGGCGTCTTCGCTACAGAAGAACATCCTTTGGTGCTGTTCCTCGACGACCTGCAATGGGTGGATGCGGGAACGCTCGCCCTCCTGGTCGATCTCGCCCTTGACCCCGACATGCGTTACCTGTTGCTGGTCGGCGCTTACCGCGATAACGAAGTCGACGGCAGCCATCCGCTGATACGTGGCCTGGAAGCGATCCGTCAGGCGGGTGGCGCGACAGAGAGCATCGCGCTCGCCTCGCTCGTCCTGGACGACGTCGCTCGACTCGCTGCCGAAGCGCTGCATTGCCCGCCGGCCGCGGCGGAGCCGCTGGCGCAGCTGGTGTGGGAAAAGACTGGCGGCAATCCCTTCTTCACGCGCCAGTTCCTGGTCACCCTGGCCGAAGAAAAACTGCTGCAGTTCGAAGCCGACCACGGGGGCTGGCGCTGGAACCTGCCGCGCATCCAGGCCAAGGGGTTTACCGACAATATCGCAGATCTGATGGTGGCAAAGCTTGCGCGCCTGCCGCAGCAGACACAAGCGGTCCTGGCCCGGTTCGCCTGCCTGGGCAACGCCACCGACGCCGCCACGCTCGGCATCGTCCTGGAGCAATCCACCGACACCGTGCACACCTGGTTGCTGGCCGCCGAACAGGCCGGATTGGTGTGCCGTCAGGAAGATAGCTATGCCTTCCTGCATGACCGGATCCAGGAAGCGGCTTATGCGCTGATTTCGGCTGCAGAGCGCGCGCACATGCACCTCGCCATTGGCCGTCTCCTGATGGCCCGTCTGGGCGCCGAGGCAGTCGCGGAGCGGATCTTCGAAGTGGTTGGCCAGTTCAATCGCGGCAGCGAAGAGATCGAGTCCCAGGAGGAGCGCGAGCGGATCGCCGAACTGAACCTGATGGCCGGCCAGCGCGCCAGGGACGGGGCCGCCTATGCGTCGGCCTTGACCTTCCTGGCCGCCGCCACGTCGCTGCTGCCGCGGGACCGCTGGGAACGACGCTACCCGCTGAGCTTTGCGATCGAACTGGCCAGCGCCGAGTGCGAATTCTTGACCGGCGCTCCGGCGCAAGCCGAGGCGCGCCTGGCCGGACTGGTGCCACGCGTCGCCGATCTCGTCGACCTGGCGGCCGTCGCCTGCCTGCGGTTGCAAATCTTCATCGCACTGGCCCAGCCCGAGCGTGTCATCGAGGTGACCATCGGTTATCTGCGCCGCGTCGGCATCACATGGTCGGCCCATCCGGCCGACGAAGAGGTCCGGCACGAATACGAAAATTTGTTGGAGCGGATCGGCGAGCGACCGATGGAGGACTTCCTTGCCCTGCCGCCGATGACGGACCCCATCGCCGCCGCGACCATGAGCGTCCTGAACGAAGCCTATGTCCACGCCGCTTACACCGATCGCAACCTGTCCTGCCTCGTCACCCTGCGGATGGTCAAGCTGAGCCTGGAGTACGGCAACGGGGAGGCCTCGTGCGCGGCCTATACGATGCTGGGTGCGGTGCTCGGGCCGTGCTTTGGCGACTACCAGTCTGCGTTCCAATTCGGCAAGCTCGGCGTGGCGCTGGTGGAGCGGGATCAGGTGGCACGTTTCACGGCCCGCGTTTATATCATTTTCAGCGTTACCGCGAATTTTTGGCGGAGACACTTGCGCGACAGTGTCGACTACCTGCGTCGCGGCACCGAGGCGGCGCAGCGCGCCGGCGATACCAATTATGCGGCGGCGGGCCACTATCATATTGTCGCCACGCTGTTCGCCAGCGGGGCGCCGCTCGCCGAATTGCAGCACGAGGCCGAGGCCGCAGTCGACTTTGCGCGCCGGGCACGCTACGGCATCATCACCGCTGTCGGCAACGGACTGCTCCGGCTGATCCTCATGCTGCGCGGATTGACGCCGGTGTTCGGGTCCTTTGCGGGCCCTGACTTCGACGAGGACGCGTACGTGCGGCAGGTAGAGGCGAAACCAAGCCTGTCATACGCCGCCTGCCGTCACTGGCTCCGCACGCTGCAGGCGCGCTATTTTGCCGGCGACCCGGCCGGCGTCCTGGCGGCGGCGGAAAAGGTGCAGGTCCTCGAGTGGCAGTTGCAGCGGAACTTCGATTTTGTCGAGTACCGCTATTTCACGGCACTCGCGCATGCCGCTTGCTGGGGGCCGGCTTCCACGGCCGAGCGGCCGGCGCACCGGCAAGCCGTGGTGGCGACCCACGCACAATTGCAGCAGTGGGCCGCGAGCTGTCCGGAGAACTTCGCCGGCTGCACTGCCCTGGTCGGCGCCGAGCTCGCCCGGCTCGATGGGCGCGAGGTCGATGCCGAGCGCTTGTACGAGCAGGCCGTCGCGTCGGCCCGAGACAACGGTTTCGTGCAGCACGAAGCCATCGCCCACGAACTCGCCGCCCGCTTCTATTTGGCACGTGAACTTCCGACCTCCGGCAACGCCCATTTGGATCAGGCGCGCGCCTGCTACGCGCGCTGGGGGGCGGACGGCAAGGTGAAGCAGCTCGAAGCGCAGTACTCGCCGCAGCGCACGCGCAGCGCGGGCGCGGCGGTTGCTCCGCTCGACGCCGAGGCCCGGCTCGACCTGATGTCGGTGGCCAAGGCATCGCAAGCCATTTCTGGCCAGATCGAGCTCGACGATTTGATCGACACCCTGCTGCGCCTCGTGCTTGAAAGCGCCGGCGCGCAAAGCGGATGCCTGCTGCTGGTGCGGAGCGACGAACTGGTGCTGGCAGCCGAGGCCCACGTCGACCGGCAGGCGGTGCAGGTGCGCCGGCACACCCAGCAACCGCCGTCGCCTGCACAATTACCCCTGACGCTGCTTCAATATGTGCGGCGCAGCCGGGAACCGGTGCTGTTGATGGACGCTATCGAAGCGCACCCGTTCGTTACCGATCCATACTTCGCGGAGCAGCCGCCACAGTCCGTGTTGTGTCTGCCGGTGCTGCGCCAGGCGGCGCTGGTCGGCCTCCTGTACCTGGAAAACCGGCTGACCACCCACGCTTTTCCCCCGGACCGGGTCCAGGTGCTGGAGTTGCTGGCATCCCAGGCCGCCATTTCGCTCGACAATGCCCGCCTGTATGCCGACGTGCGCGACAGCCATAGCCGCATCCGGCGCCTGGTCGAGTCCAATATCATCGGCATATTCTTCTGGGATTTTGGTGGCCATATCCTCGATGCCAACGATGCGTTTCTCGAGATGGTCGGTTACTCCCGGCAGGAATTGCTGTCTGGTGAAGTGAATTGGGGCCGCATGACGCCGCCGGAATACTGGGAGCTGCACGAGCAAAAAGCAACGGATGTGCGCGCCACCGGGGCAGTCAGCAATTATGAGAAGGAATACATCCGTAAGGATGGCAGCCGCGTCCCAGTCCTGATCGGTGCCACCCTCTTTGACAATTCACAGGATCAGGGCGTGGCGTTTGTGCTGGACTTGACCGAACGCAAGCGGGCCGAAGCCGAACAGCAGGCCCGCCAGGCGGCAGAAGCCGCCAACCGGGCCAAGAGCATTTTCCTGGCTAACATGAGCCATGAATTGCGCACCCCACTCAACGGCATCCTCGGCTATGCCCAACTCCTGGAACATAACCCGGCGCTGGATGTCCCGCATGCCGCGCGGGTGATCCGCAAGAGTGGCGAACATTTGCTCACCCTCATCAACGATATCCTGGACCTGGCCAAGATCGAAGCCGGCAAGATGGAACTGTACCCGGAAGACATCTCCCTTGCGTCCTTCGTGCAAGACCTCCTGGACATCGCGGGCGTGAGGGCGGCGCAAAAAGGACTCGAGCTGGTGTGCGACCTCGACCCTGGCTTGCCGCTCTGGCTCCGGGCCGACGAGAAGCGGGTGCGCCAGGTCTTGTTCAACCTGTTGTCCAATGCCATCAAGTTTACCGAGCGGGGGCACGTGACGCTGCGGGTACGCTTTGCGCTCCCCGACCGTTGGCGCTTCGAGGTGGCCGATAGCGGCGTCGGCATTGCCGCCGATAAGCTGGAGACCATCTTCCAACCTTTCGAGCAAGCCGGCGACCGCCAGCACCGCGCAGCCGGTACCGGGCTGGGCCTCACCATCAGCCGCCAGTACGTGCGTCTGATGGGCGGCGATATCCGGGTCGAGAGCCGGCCGGGGCAGGGCAGCACATTCTACGTCGAGATTCGGGCGCAGCCAGTGGACAAGGCAACAGAGGCGTCGGCGACCACTGTTTCCGTCCGGGACGTGACCGGCTATGCGGGACCGCGCAGGAATGTACTGGTGGTGGACGATATCGCCGAGAACAGGGCCGTGGTACTCGATTTGCTCACGCCGCTCGGTTTCGCGGTGAGCGAGGCGAGCAACGGCCGCGAAGCGGTGAACGTGGCCCAGCGTCTGCGGCCGGACCTGATCGTGATGGACGTTGCCATGCCAGAGTTGGACGGGCAGGCCGCCACCCGGCTGTTGCGCCAATCGAGCCTCTGTCGGGAGGTACCGATCATTGCGGTCTCGGCCAGCGTGTCGACCAGTGACAGCGAACAATGCCTGGCAGCCGGGATGAATGCGTTTCTTCCCAAGCCGCTCGATGCGGACAAGCTGCTGGACCGGATGGGGCGGCTGCTGGGCCTGGAATGGACGTATCGGGCCGCGGCAGCGCCAGTGGAAGCAAGTGCCTTGGTGGCGCCGCCCGCTGAAGAAATGGACGTGCTGTATCAGCTTGCCAGACTGGGCAATATGCAGGAAATCATGGCGCACGCTGGCCGGCTGGCCAGCCAGGACGAACGCTATCGGCCCTTTGCCGACCGGTTGATTGCGCTGGCCAAGGGCTACCAGTCCAAGGCGGTGTTGCGCCTGGTGGAAGGATATCTGCAACGCGACGCCTCGACGTAGGGACTTTCTCTGGTTCGCTATTGAGTTCGGGCCCGGACGACCCATGTAGGGGGCAAGGAAACGTCCCCAGCCATGGAGGAGAGCGCAATGAAACGCATCTTTGCATTGTGGCGCATGGTCGCCGGTCAGGACCTGCGTCTGCTGTGGTTTGCCATCCGGCACGAGCAACGTCCCGGGTGGCTGTTGCCCGGCCTGGCTGGACTGGCGTTACTCGCTGTCGAGCCGCTGAATTTCGCCGTGCCCGTGTTCGGCGCGGTCGATGAGTTCGTGCTCGTGCCGCTCGTTTTGCATGGCATGATGAAGATGCTGCCAGTTCAAGTCGTCGAAAGTTTTGCGCGCTCTTACACGGCGCGCCCGCGGCGGCGCCGTTGAGTGAGGGGGCTGGTCAACATCGCCAGCAGGCCGGCGACCAGCGCGATAAGTCCTTGGAATCGGCACATCATTGCATTGTGATGGCGTAGGTTCACAGGCACTTACTTCAGAGTAAAGGACGTTTTGAGCGGTAGCACGGTTTCGCTCAGATTGTCCCTGAGCGAGACATGTACGGTCCATGTACCCGCGGCGTCGTCCGGATCACCGGTGAACCCGATCACCGGGGCGGCGAGATACATACTGTAGGGGGGACCTTTCGCCTCACCCTGAAAACAAACAGCGTTGTCTTGATGCACCGATGTGCTGCCGTCCGGTCGCACGACGTCCAGGTCGCAGGTCAGATTGGCACGGCCATCCGCATTAATCTTTGGATTTGAAAAGAAAATCAGAACGAATATTTGCTGACCGCGTACAACTGACTTCGTTTCGTTGAAATGCGGTACCGTGCTTGCCGGCGTGGCCCACTTTTCACGCCAATTTGCGTCGGGTGTAATGAGCAGGAAGCCGGCCAGCCCATTGATCGAACGGCGCGCTTCGGTTTCCGGTACCGGTTGGCCATGCTCATCTATCCAAGCGGCATCTTGCGCGAGGGCTGAACTGCCGAGAGCGAGACCGATGGCCGCTGCAAAGAAATATTTTAAATTCATTTCGTTTTTCCAGGTTGGGACGAAACCGAACGGCAGCCTCTCAGCGTTCGTTCGCGCAGATTTCAATGTTTTATTGTTTATTGGCAATTGCGGCGCATTGTGGCTCGTCCTATTGATGCGTATGGCCGTAGAGCATCAATCAGTGCGGCAACATCGCCTGTAGGGACAATGGTCAGGTTCGGCTGGGGCGGCAAGCCACAGGCCGGCGTTGCAATGACGGGAAGCCCTGCGTCGAGTGCCGCCAGTAGTGTTGTGGGTCGGACTTCGACCCACGCCGGCAGCACCACGACAGCGGCTTCGATCATCGTCCCCATCTGCACCTCCACGCCGTCCCAGAAGTTGCGTGACTCCAGCACAGGTCCCATCAAGGTAAGGGGCAGCCCCAATTCGCGCGCACAGGTGCGCAACTCGTATGCGCCCTTGCGGCCCAGCGTAGGCGCTGGGAACACTATGCGTCGTCCCGGCGATGCGCGAGCCGAGACTCGCCGCGCCCAAGGAAGCCGAACTGTCTGTGCAAATCCGCCGGCCACGTTGGCATGCGGGGTGAGAATCTGCCGTGCCTTTTGCAAAGCCTGCATCTCGCTTGCCGCCAGCCCGACTGGCGCCCGAAAATCGCCCAGCGTCGCGCTCTCGGGGTGGTGAGCATAGGCATCGTCAAGCACCGTGTGCAGTTCAGAAAGAGTAGGTCCTGTCATCAGGACGTCGAAGGTTCGCCCTTGCAGCGCGCCCGTCTCCCACACATAAAGCAGCAGATCTTGTACAACCACCACATGTTCGTCGAGGTAGCTGAGCGAGTCCACGTAGCGGTGTGCCAGCCGCTTCCGGAACGCCAGCGTCGACATCTGGCGCGCCGCCCCCTGGCTCGACAATCGACGCGAAACCAATGAGCGCCACAGTGCCAGTATCGGGAAAGTTGCCACCTTCCCGAACCCGTCCGTGTTCCAGGCATATTGCGGTCGGTCGTGCCGAAGGCCATCCAAGGGTAGCATCAGGGTATCGCGAGGGCTCTTATGGGCCGTGATCCAGGTATCGAACTCCGGCCACAGCGCATCGACCATGAAGGCCGTCCGGTGCACCATGGTCGCGGGCCTCGCAGCTGCATGGCGAAAGCATGATGTCTGGGCGCAGCTGTGGCAGCCGCGCGGTACCAGCATCGTCGGCGCGAAGACATTGGAAGCGAACGTTGGCGCAGGCATCGCACGGGGAGCATGCTTGAGGATTCGCACATGTAGCTGTCCATCTTCAATCCGGGCTGAGATCCCAAACGGTTCGTCGGACCTGAAACGCAGGTCGACATAATTCCAGAACACGGTGGCATCGCGCCCGATCTGCGCCGCCGATCCGGGAATGACGCGCGAGTGCGCGTGGCGTTCGACGATATCGAGTCCCGCGTCGAGCGCAGCCTGGTACAGGGCGTTCGACAACTGGCACAGCCCTCCGCCTATGGCCGGGACGATGCATCCTTCGCGCAACTCACGACCTTTGACGTAGCCACGACCGCGCCGCGCCCGCCCAACCTGCCTCCAGAAGCTGAATAAGTGACCCGCAGCCACTTGCACGCCATCGATAGAGCGAAGCGCGACACGCAGGTTCTGAATTTTGCCCAGTACTAAGTCATGGTGTTCATCGGCACCGTTAGTGTCAAGGGCCGAGACTGCTTCACTCCATACATAGGGCAGCGGGGCACTTGCAGGCCATCGCTTCAGATCTCGCCTGGGTGCATCGGTAACCCAACGCCGCAGGCACAGTACGGCCACCTTGAACGCGAACACCGCTGCATCCAGGCGCGTCGGTATGCGCACGCCGCTGTCACTTTCTCTGCCCATCGATTCGCCGAGTGCAATCAGGAGCCGACCGGTAATATGAAACTAGCAGCATGGCAAGCAAGACAATCGCCCAATCGACAGTAACGTCAATGATGAGAGCGCCCATGGACAGCTTGTCTCCCCCGAACGAGAGCTGCCGCTCTACGGAAACGCCTGGTGCGTCAAACAGGTACGCAACCGGAAAGCGTCCCTTCACGACTGACCGATAGCATGGACCGGCAGCGTTCGGACCACACAAATTGCCGTATTCGGCCAGTTCGGGGCCCAAGCGCTCGACATATACCGACAGGAGTGCAAGGGTGATCGCCGAGACAAGGGCGATACCTGTCAGTGTCGATTTGGTCACGCGAGACATGGAGTCTCCATTTGTTGCGCTCCACGTTCGATGGTCCGGATTGCAGTGTACGGTGTATGTTGCTCCGATACCAAGTCGAACAAACGAACAAAAGATAGTTGCCACGATGTATGGCTACTATCATCCTATCATCCTATTGACGAAATGTAACTGCCTTCAGCTGCTTTCGCTCAGATATCCGCGCCAAGCATGCCATCCACGCCCGGAGGCGGCGTCGTGACGTCCGGCGTCGACGTGGGCGCCGTCGATGCATCGGGCGGCAGCCCGGCCGACCCGCCGGGCGGCAGCATGCCGGGCACGGGCATCAATCCGATGGCCGCGCGATACCAGCCGTGGATCAGGGCCAGGTGCTGCCGCTCGTCGTCCAGTGCATGTGTGAAGCTGGCTACGAGGTCATCCTGCCCGGCATCGCTGGCCAGCGCGACGAGGGTTTCCCAGCCCGCGCCGTCGGCCAGCTCCGCCGCCAGCAGGGCGTGCAGTGACTGGGCCAGGCTCGTGCGTGGATCGTGCAACACCTGAAGGAGTCCCAGCGATTCGACGCCGGCGACGTCCGCGCTGGGCGTCTGCGACGTAGGGTCGCCACCGAGTGCCTCGATCGCTTCCTTCAGCAGCAGGAAATGGCGCGCCTCGTCGCGGCGGATGTCTTCGAGGCGCGTACGCGTCATTCCGGCCGGGCCGTCGGGCATGACGCCGCACTTCGCCAGCAGGGCGTCGTACAGCCGGGTGCTCGTCCGTTCGAACGCCAGCCGCTCGCCCAGCTTGTCGAGCAGGACATGGGGCCGGTCGCCCTGGAGCATGCGCAGGCCCATGCCGACGGCGCCCGCAAGCGTGCCCGGCACCGCGATCGAGCCGATGCCACCGGCGTCCGCGATATACGCTTCGCGCGCACGCAGCAGCGCGCGCGCGTCGCCCGGGGCGCCACGGACCGGTGCGTCGTCGCTGTCCAGCATGGCGCCGGTGTCCAGGGGCGACACCTGTACTCCGGTCCGGTTCATGCCCATGTGTTCGGTCTGCTGTGCCATGGTGCCTTCTTAACGCGGCGGAAGGTCAGGGCGTGACGACGCCGCCGTGGTTGGCGGGCAGGCTCGTCGCCAGCGCGGTCGTGCCGGCGACCCCGTGGCTGACCAGTTCCGTCCCTGGCGTCCACACATACCCGGCCGCCACGGCCCCGCTGGGAGAACCGTCCGCGTTCAGCTGGCGCCGGTAGTCGATGCTGGCCTGGTCTTCATGCTCGCCGCGGACGATCTGCGTGCCGAGCGCGCCCAGGCCGGCCTCGCTGGCCAGTACCTTGCGCACGAAGTCGCGCTGGCTGCGGAACGCGATGGGGCCGGGGAAGGCGTCGACGATCTCGGCCGGGTCGCGCCGCTCGTAGCGCCGGAACGCGTCGGCGGCGAGGTGGAAGTGGCCCAGCTCGTAGTCGAGGCAGCGTTCCCACAGGGTGCGGACGCGGTCGTTGGTCTCCGTCTCGACGCAGCTGTAATAGGTGTAGCACTCGTTCGCCTCGTGCAGCATCCACTGCTCGACCCAGGTCTCGGTGGGGTCCAGCAGCGATTCGTACTGGGTCGCGTGCTGTTCTTCCACCGACGCGATCTCGGCATACAGCTGGCGCGCCACCGGGTCGGCGAACGTCGGGCCCACGTTCATGTAATAGTCGTGGGTCTGGGCCTCGGCGGCCGTGATCGTCAGCGCGTGCAGCTTGCTGAGCATCGCGGCCATGCTGCGGTCGTACGGGATGCGCAGGTCGGCGCGCGGCGCGCGGTGGTGTTCGGACGTCGGCCGGCCGGGCAGGATGTCCGTATAGCTTTGCAGGATATTGTTCGCGTCCTTGCCTTCCAGCCGGTCGAGCAGGGCGGCGTAGCGGTACAGGTGGTCGAAGTCTTCCAGCAGGCCGAAACGGTAGACCTGGGACAGGTATTTGTCGGGCTCGGCCCTGGCCACGCCGGCGGTGAGCTCGATCGCCAGCTGTTCGTGAGCGATGGTCGTCTCCAGCGGCGAGTGGTCGGGCGCCAGCAGCCAGCCTACCATCGTGGCCTGGTGCTGCTCGACGCGCCGGACGTCCGCGAGCGGCTGGCGCAGTGCCAGGTTGCAGCGTGCGGCCATGTGCGAGAAGCGCAGCGCCTCGCGCTCGATGCCTTTCATGAGGATGACGCGCAGGCGGGTGAACGCGTCGTCGTCCAGCTTGCTGATCGGCTTGCGCACCATGTCGCGCCATGTCGTGCGCTGCCGGTCGAGTGGCGTGCCTTTCGAATCGAAGACGGAAAATGCCATGATCGGCCTCCTGGTCATCGTTCGATCGGCCTCTGCGCGCGGAGTTCCGGACATTTTGGAGTGTGTGCAGGTGAGAAATTGTACTTCCAATTGTGACAACGCCCCACATGGATGAGCGTTGTGTGGCAAACTGCGGGACCAATGCATCTACCCTGGAGCCCATGAGTCTGATTCACAAACTGCCGTACGAATGGCTGGTCGGCCTGCGCTACACGCGTGCCGGCAAGCGCAGTGGCCGTAACAGCTTCATTTCCTTCATCTCCCTGATCTCCGTGTCCGGCATCGCCCTCGGCGTGGCCGCCCTGATCGTGGTGCTGTCGGTGATGAACGGGTTCCAG
>Ga0207667_10003183_pt1 | contig 20286 bp, 16 predicted proteins | sample KBSCornC52_FD_184301 | JGI IMG/M metagenome (GOLD analysis project Ga0207667, IMG submission 184301) | Corn rhizosphere microbial communities from Kellogg Biological Station, Michigan, USA - KBS Corn C5-2 (SPAdes) (version 2) | ecosystem: Host-associated > Plants > Roots > Rhizosphere > Soil ...
AAGGGACGCTGGTTGGCCATATGCTCGAATGCGCCGGCCAGCTCACCGGCGGCTACTTCGCCAACCCCGGGTTCGACGACGTGCCGGACCTCGCCAACCTCGGTTTCCCCTTCGCCGAAGTTTCCGCCGACGGTGCGGCCGTGTTCGGCAAGCTCGACGGCACCGGCGGCTGCCTGACCGAGGCAACCTGCAAGCAGCAGATGCTCTACGAAATTCTCGATCCCGGATCCTACCTGCAAGCCGACGTGGCGGCCGACTTCCGCGGGGCCCGGATCGAGGACCAGGGCGGCGATCGGGTCCGCGTTATCGGGGGCTCTGGGCGCGCACGGCCCGAGACGCTCAAGGTCTCGATCTGCTACGAGGACGGCTATGCCGGCGAGGGTCAGATTTCCTACGGCGGCCCCGGCGCGGAGGCGCGGGGACAGCTGGCGCTGGAGATCGTGCGCGAGCGCCTGGCCCGCAGCGGGATCGCCTTTTCGAACCTGCGGCTGGAACTCATCGGGGTCAATGCGATCGACCGCCGCTCGGCCCGTCCCGACCGGGAGCCGGGCGAGGTCCGGGTCCGGGTGGCGGCGCAGTCAGGTTCGCAGCACGATGCCGAGCGCATCGGGGCCGAGGTCGAAGCGCTGTACACGAATGGGCCCATGGGCGGAGGCGGCGTGAGCCGTTCCACACGCAAGGTGGTCGCCGTCGCCTCGACGCTGATCGACCGCAGGCTGGTTACGCCCCGGATCCATTGGGAGGTGGCGTGAGATGATCCTGCGCGACATTGCCCACGTTCGCACCGGAGACAAAGGCGACACCGCCCAGATCGCGGTCTTTGCCCTTAGACCTGAACATTATGCGCTGCTGGTGGCCGAAGTCACTGCCGAGCGGGTGCTCGCCCATTTCGGAGACATCGTCTGCCGGACGGCCACTCGCTACGAACTTGAGAACCTCCACGCGCTGAACTTCGTTCTCGAAGGGGCGCTCGCGGGCGGGGTGACCCGGTCGCTGGCGCTGGATGCCCACGGCAAGACCCTGGGGGCGCAGCTTCTGGACATGCCGATTGCGGAGGAAGCTTGATGGTGCGATCGATCCTGTGCATCGCCCGCGCAAGCGTCAGCCTCGTGGTCCTGGGCGCGGCGGTTGCGGGTCCGGCTCGTACTACGCGGCTGGAGGTCGAGAGCGTCGCCCCCGCCCCGCCCGTGCCGGGAGCACCTGACTACGAAATCGTGACCGGCCGCGCTTTTGGCGAGCTCGACCCGGCGGACCCCGCCAATCGCCTGATCCAGGATATCGCCGCCGCGCCGCGCAATGCCGCGGGTCGGGTGGAATATTCGATGACTTTCCGCGTGGCCCGACCGGTCGACCCCGCCAAGGGCTCCGGCGTGCTGTTCTATGACGTGCCGAACCGCGGCAATGGCGGCGTGGCGGCCGATCCCTTCGGCCATGTCCGGGTCATCAGCGGATGGCAGGGGGATCTGCCCGAACGCGCCGAGCTGCAGACCTTGCGGGTGCCCCGGGCAAAGGGTCTGACCGGGCCGGTTTTCGTGCGGTTCCAGAACCTTGCGAAGGGCACGCGCAGCGTTCCCATTACCGGCAGCATCGGCCTGCCGACCCCCCGCCCCGATCCTGTCAGCCTCGATCCGCGGCGCGCCAGCCTGAGCTGGCAGGCCAAGCCGGGCGGCCCCTTGTATGGGGTTTCGGCCTCGCAATGGGCTTTCGCCGACTGCGATCATGCACCGTTTCCGGGCAAGCCGGACCCGCATCGGCTGTGCCTGAAGGGCGGGTTCGATCCGGCGCGGGCCTATGTGCTGACTTACCAGGGCAAGGACCCGCTGGTCTTGGGGATCGGGTTCGCCGCGACGCGCGACCTCGTGTCCTATCTGCGCCACAACCCCGGAAGTCCTGCGGGCGTCATGCGAGCGGCCGTTGCCAGCGGCACGTCGCAATCGGGCAACTATCTCAAGAGCTTCGTCAATCTCGGCTTCAATGCCGATGAGGACGGACGCATCGTGTTCGACGGGATCAATCCGAACATCGCCGCGCGGCAGGTGCCGCTGAACCTGCGCTTCGCTGTGCCCGGCGCTGCGGCGGGTCCCGGGGAGCCGGGGAGCGAGGGAACGCTCTGGTGGTCGCCCTATTCCGACCGTGTGCGCGGGCGCGGTACAACGAGCCTGCTCGACCGCTGCAAGCGCACTGCAACCTGCCCGAAGGTGATCGAAACCTTCGGCTCGGCCGAATTCTGGGGCCTGCGCATGTCGCCAGGGCTGATCGGGACCGATGCCGCGGCCGACGTGCCGCTGCCGGCTGAGGTGCGGCGCTACTATTTCCCCAGCGTCACCCACGGCGGTTCGTGGACGGGCGGGTTCAAGCCGGCTGGCGACGGCCCGGTGCCGGGGTGCAGCCTCGCGGGCAATCCCAACCCGTCGAAGGAAAGCCTGCGCGCGGCGCAGCAGATGCTGGTGGCCTGGGTCCGCGACGGCAAGTCACCCCCGGCCAGCGCCTATCCGACGCTCCGTGGGGGAGATCTCGTCGCGCCGACTGCGGCGGCGATCGGCTGGCCAGCCATTCCCGGAGTGCCCTCGCCCGAGGGCAAGATCAATGCCATGCCGGATCACGACTTCGGCCCCCACTTCATCTACCGCGACGTGAGCGGCGTGATCACCCGCCAGCCTCCGCTGGTGCGGCGGTGGATCGCCATGCGGGTGCCTCGCGTGAACAGCGATGGGAATGAGACCGCGGGTATTCCGTCGGTCCAGCTGCAGGTGCCGCTCGGGACCTATCTCGGCTGGAACGTGACTTCCCAGGGATTCGAGGCCGGTCGCGGCTGCGGTTTCGCCGGTGGCTTCATCCCCTTCGCCCGGACCCGCGCCGAACGCGACCGGGCGGGCGATCCCCGCCCCTCGCTGGAGGAGCGCTATAGCGATCATGCGGGTTTCGTTGCCGCCGTCGAGCAGGCTGTCCGCCAGCAGACCGCCAAGGGGTGGCTCTTGCCGGATGACGCAGCACGCTTGGTCGAGGAGGCGCGCGCGAGCGCGGTGTTGCGGTAGCCGGACGATCAATGCGTATCGCTGATCGATCGATAAGAACATTATATTTCTTTTCTTGAACCCAGTGATGCAGGGTCTTTGGCGCAAGTGCAGGAGCACTGCTCGGAGGAGATGTTGCCTTCAAAGCCCGGCCGCTTGGCCATGGCGCAAAAGGCAGGGGCCTTCCCTGGCATGATCCTGGTCAGAATGCCGAACCAACAACGGGAGGGTTTCATGCAACGGCAATCTTCGGCGAGTTCACGTTTTCGTAGTGGGTCGACAAGCCTCTCGGTCATCGCGCTGGCGATTGTCGCCGCTCCCGCTCAGGCCCAGTCCGCACCCGCAGCAGCGGCGGACACGGCCCCGGCGAACCAGGAAATCGTGGTTACCGGTTCATACCTCGGCAACATCCGCCAGGAAGACCGCGCCTCTCCGGTGCTCTCGGTCGACACCAAGGCGATGGAACGCACCGGCGTATCGTCACTGGGCGACCTGACTCGCTTCATCCCGCAGAATGTCGGCAGCACCGGCGGCCTGCAGGACCTCGCCAAGGGCGGCGCCGACACCCGCGACACGCGTTCGGTCAACCTGCGCGGCCTCGGCGCGGGCTCGACCCTTGTGCTGCTCAACGGCCGCCGCGTGACGCCGCAGGGCGGCGACGATTTCGTCAACCTCAACAGCCTCACTCCCGACATCGCAATCAGCCGGGTCGAGACCGTGCTCGACGGCGCCTCATCAACCTATGGCGCCGATGCCGTCGCGGGCGTGTTCAACGTCATCACCAACACCAAATTCAACGGGTTGAAGGTCTCGGCCCAGTATACCGGGATCGACGAGAGCAGCTCGTGGAGCGTCCAGGCCATGCTCGGCGTGGGCAATGAGCGCATCCACTCGGTGACTTCGGCCTCCTACCGGTTCGTCGACAACCTCCAGAACGCCGACCGGGCGGTCACCAACTTCTTCAACCCCTCGGGCGCCGGCTTCCCCGGCCGCTACACCCTGACCGCGCGGCCGCTCACAAGCACTGGCGGGCACGTCATCATCAACGGCAACGACTACACCGCGCTGTTCGACGCCAGTTCGGCGGGCGGCCGCCTGACGGTGGTCGATCCCAATTGCGGCAAGGCCGGAACGGCGAGCCAGTACGTGCCCTCCGGCGGAGCGACCTTCGGCCTGGGTTCGTGCCTGTTCAACTTCCAGCCGCAGAACCCGATCCGTCCGCGCTCCAAGAGCGTGAACATCCATAACGATACCACGTTCGAGATCGCGCCGGACCAGACACTGTTCGCCGAGATCAGCTACTACCACCAGGATTCGCAGCGGTTCGGCGTGCCGTCCTATGCCCAGAACGCGGGCAATGCGACGATGCCGACCAGCAACCCCTACAACCCGTTCGGCGTGCCCGTGATCTTCTTCGGCCGCGCGATCGGCGCGGAAGGCTTCCCGGGCGGCTACGACCATCGCGTCATGCGCGATACCGTCGACCAGCAGCACTACGTGCTCGGCGCGCGCGGCAACCTGTTCGCCGGCTGGAAGTACACCGCCAACGTGTCCTATTCGGCCTCGCGCACCCTGGCGCGCGACAAGGACACGGACATGAACCTGTTCCAGGCCGCGCTGAACGGCTTTGGCGGGCCCAACTGCAACTTCCTGTTCAACGGTGCAGGTGGCGGCGCCGTGGCCGGCAAGGGCAGCTGCCTCTACTACAGCCCGCTCGAAGGCGACCTGTCGAAGATGGACCCTTCGCTGATCCACAACCTGCAGACCGACGTCTACTTCGACTTCCGCCGCGAGTATTACCTGGCCGAGGCGGTGGCCAACGGCACCCTCGCCACCATCGGTGGCCATAATCTCGACCTCGCGATCGGCGGCCAGTACCGCAAGGAGAAGTCGACCTCGAACTACTCCGACCTGCTGCTCAGCGGCTTCGGCGGTTTCCTCGGCAAGCGCCTGAACACAGCGTTCCAGCGCACGATCAAGAGCGGCTTCGTCGAGGCCAACTACGAGGTCATGGACGGCCTGAACCTCAACGCGGCCGCCCGCTACGAGGACTACGGCGGGTTCCACACCACCGCGCCCAAGGCGGCGGTCAACTGGCGCGTGCTGCCGCAGCTGTCGCTGCGTGGTTCGATCAGCCGGGCCTTCCAGGCGCCGTCGATTTCGAACGGTTCGAACAGCCTGATCTCCACCGGCGTGGGCAATGTCACCGATCCCACCAAGACTCCGCCGGACACCACCTTCCGCACCATCCAGACCTTCGGCAATCCGAATCTCAAGCCGCAGACGGCCGACGTGTTCAACATCGGTGCGACCGTCCTGCCCGTGCCGCGGGCCCGGATCTCGGTCGATTACTGGCACTACAAGTACAAGAACCAGATCCAGGTCCAGGGCGCGCAGGCCGTGGTCAATGCCGCGCCCAATGGCCCGGCGGTGATCCGCGACTCCAGCGGCAATATCCAGGCCGTCCAGGTCACCTCGTTCAATGCCCCCAGCGGCACGGCGACTTCAGGCCTCGACTTCGCCGCCTCGTGGTCGTTCGACGTCGGCGCGCTGGGTGTGACCCTGCGCGACAACCTGACCTACCTGATCAAGTACGACATCGACATCGGCTCGACCACGCCGGGTGCGCCCTCGATCGTCTACAACGGCGTGGGCTACCGTAACCAGTTCGTGCAATCGCCCGGTTCCTCGGCCGCCGCGCCGCGTTGGCGCAGCGTGGCCGGGATCGACATTACCTATGGCAAGCACGTGCTCTCGACCACCTGGCGCTACACCTCCGGCGTGGTCGACGATCAGGGCGTGAGCCTGAACACCAGCGGGACCGGATCGATCATCCCGGCTTCCGCCGCCTACACCCAGATCAAGGCGTTCTCGGTGTTCGACGTGCAATATTCGATGGCCTTCGGTTCCGACGACCGGTTCGACCTGACGCTCGGCATGATCAACGCCTTCAACAAGGCGCCCGGCTTTGCCCGGTCCAACGGCTACCTGCCCTCGATCGCCGATCCGTTCGGCCGGCAGATCTACGCGCGGATCGGCGCGAAGTTCTGAGCCCATGCGCGGGGCCGGCCCGGTAGCGGCCGGCCCCATCGCGCGTCACTGTCACCGGCAGGCGGACAGGGCACCAATCCCACCGGGTTCAGATACACGTTCTCGGCTGGTATGGCCGCCTCAGCCTTGTCTGGCGAGAAAATGCCTAGTCTCAACTGAGGATCACTGGCTGATGCGTCTTCCGATCAATCCGTCCGCCATTGCCTTCCGCCGCCGCTGGTCCGGTCGATTGACGGGGGCGCTCCTGCTCACTGCGGGCGCTGCTGTCGCGAGTGTCGCACAGGCTGCGGGATCAGAACCGACAGCCCGGGCAGAGGCGACCCTCAGGGCGATGACGCCGGAGGAGAAGACGGTCTTAACCCACGGCATCATGCCGCTGCCGATCGGCGCCAACCCCCCGCCCTTACCTGTCGGCGCCGTCCCTGGCGCGGGGTACGTCCCCGGCATTCCACGGCTGGGCGTTCCGGCCCTGACCGAGACCGATGCGAGCCTCGGCGTCGCCTATGTGTTCGGCCTGCGAAAGGACGGGGCCACGGCGCTGCCCTCGGGCCTCGCCCAGGCGGCGAGCTGGAACCCGGACCTCGTCCGCCGCGGCGGCCAGATGATCGGCTCCGAAGCGCGGGTCAAGGGCTTCAACGTGTTGCTGGCCGGCGGGACCAACCTGATGCGCGATCCGCGCAATGGCCGCACTTTCGAGTACCTCTCGGAAGACCCGCTGCTCTCGGGCGTGCTGGTGGGCAATGCCATCGCCGGCATCCAGTCGAACGCGATCATTTCCACGATCAAGCACTTCGCCCTGAATGGACAGGAGACGGGCCGCAAGTTCGCCGACGTGAGGATCGGCGACGCCGCGACGCGCGAGAGCGACCTGCTCGCTTTCCAGATCGGCATCGAAATCGGCCAGCCCGGTTCGGTGATGTGCGCCTACAATCAGGTCAACGGCGAGCACGCCTGCTCCAGCGACTATCTGCTCAATCGGGTGCTCAAGCGCGACTGGCGCTACAAGGGCTTCGTGATGAGCGACTGGGGCGCCGTGCCCGGGCTGGAGGCCGCGTTGAACGGATTGGACCAGCAATCCGGCGCCCAGCTCGATCCGGCCGTGTTCTTCGCGGATAAACTAACCGCCGCGGCCAAGACCGATCCGCGCTATGCGGCGCGGCTCGACGATATGAACCGCCGGATCCTGCATGCGATCTACGCTGCCGGGCTTGACCGCAACCCGGTGTCGCCCGGGGGCACCGTCGATCTCGCCGCCCACGGCGAAGTGGCACTTGAGACTGCAAAGCAGGGGATCGTCCTGCTGCGCAACGAGGGCAATGCGCTGCCGCTCGCGCGCACGGCCAAGCGAATCGCGGTGATCGGAGGCTATGCCGACACTGGCGTGCTCTCCGGCGCGGGCTCGAGCCAGGTCCACGGCGAAGGCGGACCGGCAGCCGTGGTCCCGCTCGGTGGCGACGGGCCGTTCGCGGCGTTCCTTTCGCAGCAGTACCAGCGTTCGGTGCCGCTCAAGGCCATTAGGGCCATGGCTCCCGGCGCCGACATCAAGTTCCGCAGCGGGCGCTATGTCTCGGAAGCCGTGGCCGCCGCGAAGGATGCGGAAGTCGCGATCGTCTTCGCCACCAAGTGGTCGACCGAGGGGGTCGATCAGCCTGACCTGACCTTGCCCGATGGGCAGGACGCGCTCATCGCCGCAGTGGCCGCGGCCAACCCGCGGACCATCGTCGTGCTCGAAACCGGCAATCCGGTGCTGATGCCGTGGCTCGGCCAGACCGCCGCCGTCATCGAGGCCTGGTATCCGGGCGCGCGCGGCGGTGAGGCGATTGCCTCGGTCCTGTTCGGCGAGACCAATCCCTCGGGCCGCCTGCCGATCACCTTCCCCGCGAACCTCGCCGACCTGCCGCGGCCCGAGCTGGACGGTCTCGCCACACTTGAGACGAATTTCACGGGCGAGCCGCCGACGCCCGATGCCCGGCTGAGCGTCAACTACGACATCGAGGGTTCCGATCTTGGCTATCGCTGGAACGCCCGCGCGGGCCGCAAGGCGCTGTTCCCGTTCGGTCATGGCCTGAGCTACACCAGTTTCACCGCCAGCGGTCTCGCCGTGCGCGGCACCCGCGCCACGCTGACCGTGAGCAACACCGGCGCACGCGAAGGGGCCACCGTGGCGCAGGTCTACCTCACCGCGCGCGGCGGGGCGCGCAAGCAGCGGCTCGTCGCCTTCCAGCGGGTGAACCTCGCCCCCGGCGCTTCGCAGAAGCTCACTCTCACAATCGACCCGCGCCTGCTGGCTGACTGGAAGGACGGCGGCTGGGCCATGCCCGGCGGGACCTACACCTTCGCGATCGGCGAGAGTGCCGAGCAGCTTGGCCCGCCCGTCACCGTGCGCCTGCCCGCGCGGCGCTGGAAGGACTGACCAAATCCACCCCCTGACCGCCCCGCTTGCCGGGGCGGTCCTTTTCGCGCAGACCGGCCATCAGAACAGCAGGGAGACGAACCTTGGCGATCCAGGCCGCCACCGGCGCACAGGAGCAAACCGGCGAGAGCGTCGACGCCCCGCAGCTACGGCTGTTCGTCATGGCGCTGTTCTTCATCTTCGGCGGGATCACTTCACTCAACGACGTGATAATTCCCAAGCTGAAGGAGCTGTTCACGCTCAACTACACCCAGGCCATGCTGGTGCAGTTCTGCTTCTTCACCGCCTATGCGGTGATCGGTATCCCCGGCGCGCGGCTGGTCAAGCGGCTGGGCTATATGCGCGGCGCCGTGGCGGGGCTGCTCACCATGCTGGCGGGCTGCCTGCTGTTCATCCCGGCAAGCCGCACGGCCACCTACGGCCTGTTCCTGCTGGCGCTGTTCGTGCTGGCGAGCGGGGTGGTGGTGGTCCAGGTGGTGGCCAATCCGCTGATCTCGCTGCTCGGCAAGCCCGAGACCGCGCATAGCCGGCTGACCTTCGCCCAGGCGTTCAATTCGCTGGGCACGACGATCTTCCCCTATGTCGGTTCGCTGCTGATCCTCGGCGGCCTCGCCAAGGTGAGCGCAAGCCAGCTCTCGGGCGAGGCGCTCGACGCCTACCGCACTTCGGAGAGCCAGGCGATCGTCCACGGCTATATCGGCCTCGCGGCGGCCCTGGCCGTGGTCGCGGGCGTGGTCTGGCTGTTCCGCAATGCGCTGAAAGGTGAAAGCCACGAGGAAAGCTCCGGCCTCGCCGGGCTCGACCTGCTCAAGCGCCCGCGCTTCGGCCTCGGGGCGCTCTGCATCTTTCTCTACGTGGGGGCGGAAGTCTCGATCGGCTCGCTGATCGTGAACTACCTCAAGCAGGCCTCGGTCATGGGGCTGGAGGAGCAGGCGGCGGGCAAGATGATCCCGCTCTACTGGGGCGGGGCCATGGTCGGCCGGTTCATCGGCTCGGCGGTGCTCCGGGTGGTCAGCCCGGGCAAGGTGCTGGCGGGCGTGGCGCTCGGCGCGATCGTGCTGATCGCCCTGTCGACCGCCACCACCGGACCGGTCTCGGGCTATAGCCTGCTCGCGATTGGCCTGATGAATGCGATCATGTTCCCGACGATCTTCTCCCTCGCCAGCGAAAAGCTCGGCCCGCGCGCGGCGGACGGTTCGGGCATCATCAACGTGGCGATCTTCGGCGGGGCGGTGGTGCCGCTGCTGACCGGCATGATCGCCGACGCCACCGGCAGCCTGTCCGTCGGCCTGTTCCTGCCGGCGATCTGCTACGCCATCATCGCCTACTTTGGCTGGTTCGCCCGTCGGCCCGCGTGAGCAGCGAGTTTTGATGCCCAAATGCAACTGCTCGAGTGCTCCGAGCCCCGTACTACGGCGCTCGGGAATTGGGGATCGCCGTGAGATCCGTTTCACCTCACGAATCCTCGCGCCCTGATGCCTATCTGACGCCCGAAACGAAAAAAGCCGGCCCCGAAGGGCCGGCTTGTTTTCCCAATCCCATCCCCCCTCAAGAGAAGAATGGCGCGCCCGGAACGATTCGAACGTCCGACCCTCAGATTCGTAGTCTGATGCTCTATCCAGCTGAGCTACGGGCGCCCTTGGGAGCGCCGCCAATAGGGCTCGCTTTCCGGCTTGGCAAGGCCTGAAATGCGCTAAATCATCGCCGTCCCGACCAGGGCCTGGACCTGCCGCGCGAGCGGGTAGTCGAGCGGGGGCATGGGCTGGTCGGTCAGCGCTTCGGGGGGGAACCAGCCGATCGCTCCGCCCTCGAGCGCCCTCGCCTCGCCCTGCCAGCGGCGGCAGGCGTAGAGCAGGATGACGATGCGGCTGTCGGCGGCGAAGCCGCAGGGCGCGAGATCGGCCGGATCTAGGGCGATCCCCAGTTCCTCCGCCAGTTCGCGGCACAGGGCCGCTTCGGGTGATTCGCCGGGCTCGACCTTGCCGCCGGGGAACTCCCAGAGGCCGCCGTGATGCTTGCCGTCGGGCCGGCGCTGCAGGCAGAGATTGCCCGCGGAATCCCTCAGCGCAGCCGCCACGACCAGCACAGGTGTCGGATTTTCTTGCATAATTTCTTAAGCCGTTTCGCCTATTCACCGCGCTGCACGGCACCCCTGCCCGCCTGGCACCTGTCGGACTTTTTTGCACGTTAACCCTGCCATCTAACCTGTCGGTAACGACGCCCGGGGCACAACGGGATCACCGCCAATATTCGACAGGTCCTTTCATGATTTCCATGAGCACCATCCGGCAAGTGCTTCGCGATCGCCGCGCGGCAACTGCCGTCGAATACGGGCTGATCGCCGCCCTGGTTGTCGTGACCATCATGTTCACGGTCCAGGGGGTCGCCAACGAAACGAACCGCATGTGGTCTAACGTTGGCTCCACGATGGCGCGGGCAACGGCAGCTTGAGGGCAAGTATTTCCGCTTAACCTTTTGTTGATGACTGCCTGCTACTTCGAAAGTCGCTCCGACCGGTGGGACGGGAAGAGCCGGGTACCAAGACTGCTTAAACAGGAGACTAGACATGACCTTCTTCAAGAACCTGATCCGCGACGAAGCTGGCGCCACCGCCATCGAATACGGCCTGATCGCCGCTCTCATCGCCGTCGCCGTGATGACGACCGTTTCGGGCCTCGGCTCGCAGCTGAACACCACCTTCTCGAAGACCTCGTCGCAGCTGAACGCCGCCAACGCGTAATCAGCCGACGCAAGTCGAACAAGTTGAGGGGCGGCAGGGCAACCTGCCGCCCCTTCTCTTTTGCGTCTGGGCGGGGCGTTGAACGGGGTAAGGGGTTCACGCAGAGGGCGCAGACGAAGAAAGGGAGACCGCAGAGAGGCCGCTTATTCGCGAAGCGAACCTTACTTGGCTAAACCTTGCGATAAACAGGAGCGCGGCTGCGCCGCGACGCGGCCGCCGGCTAACTTCTCTGCGTCTCTCTGCTTTCTCTGCGGTCTCTGCGTGAACCAAATTCACGCTACGCCGGAAGTCTCACCCGCCGATCGCCAGGAAGCGCTCTTCGCGCCGCTTCATCAGGTCGGCCGGCTTGACCTTGGCCAGCCCATCCAGTTCCTCGCCGATCGCCGCGCCGAGCGAGACCGCCGTGCGCAGGGGATCGCGGTGGGCGCCGCCCATCGGTTCGGGAACGATCCGGTCGATCACGCCAAGCTTGAGCAGGTCCTGCGCGGTCATCTTCATCGCCTCGGCGGCGTCGGGGGCCTTGTCGGCCGTGCGCCAGAGGATCGAGCTCGCGCCCTCGGGCGAGATCACCGAATAGACCGCGTGCTCGAGCATCAGCACCCGCTCGGCGCTGGCGAGCGCCACGGCGCCGCCCGAACCGCCCTCACCCACGATGGCCGCGACCATCGGCACGGGCAGGCCGAGGCAGGCCTCGGTGGAGCGGGCGATGGCTTCGGCCTGGCCGCGTTCTTCGGCTTCGACGCCCGGGAAGGCGCCGGAGGTGTCGACCAGCGTTACAACCGGCAGGCCGAACCGCCCGGCCAGGTCCATCAGGCGGATCGCCTTGCGGTAGCCCTCGGGCTTGCCCATGCCGAAATTGTGGCGGATGCGGGTCTGGGTGTCGTGGCCCTTCTCGTGGCCGATCACCATGACGCGGCGGTGGCCGAGCATGGCGAAGCCGCCGAGGATCGCCTGGTCGTCGCCGAAGCGGCGGTCACCGCCCAGCGGCATGAAATTGCTGAAGGCGCCTTCGATGTAGTTGACGAAGTGCGGCCGCGCCGGGTGGCGGGCGACCTGGGTCTTCTGCCACGGGGTCAGCGCCTGGTAGGTGCTGGCGAGCAGGGCCGCGCTCTTCTTCTCCAGCCGCTCTATTTCGGAGGCGATGTCGATATCGCCGTCCGCGGCGGTGGCGCGTAGTTCGGCAATGCGCGCTTCGAGCGCCGCGACCGGCTTTTCGAATTCGAGAAACGAGATCATGCGCGCCGCGTTAGTCCGCCGCGCCGCCCCCGGCAAGTCCATCCGAACGGTCGGTCCCCCGCCGAGTCGCACCAGCGAGCGGGTGGCGCGCATTGACGAGGGCGACCAGCCGCGCCCCTTCCACATGAGTATAGATCTGGGTCGTGGCGATATCGGCGTGGCCGAGCAGGGTCTGCAGCACGCGCAGATCCGCCCCGCCCTCGAGCAGGTGGGTGGCGAAGGCATGGCGCAGGACGTGGGGCGAGACCTTCTCGGGCGCGATGTCCGCCCGCGCCGCCAGCTCGCGCAGCAGCTGGAACAGGCGCACCCGCGTCAGGTGCCCCTGTCCGCTGCGCGAGGGGAACAGGCGGGTGCCACCCCTGCCCCGCACCGCCAGCCAGCGCGAAAGCGCTTGAGCCGCGCGGGTGCTCACCGGGACCATGCGTTGCTGGCCGCCCTTGCCGGTCACGTGGAGGAATGGCGCATCGCGCGGCACGGCTGACAAGGGCAGCGAAACCAGCTCGGTCGCGCGCAGGCCCGAGCCGTAGAGCAGTTCGAGCAGGGCCAGCAGCCGCACCGCGGGGGCCGCGCCGCCCGCCGCCTCCGCCTCGGCCCGGGCCAGCATCCGCGCAACTTCCTCGTGGCTGAGGAGCCGCGGCAGGGGGCGGCGGGTGCGCGGGTGGGGCAGGCCCGGCGAGGGATCGTCGTCGCGCAAGCCCTCGTCGATCAGGAAGCCGTAGAACTGGCGCAGGGCCGAACACTTGCGGGCGAGGCTGGCGGGGGCAAGATCGGCCCAAGCGTGGCCGAGGCTGCCGAGCGCGGCGCTGTCGGCCCCGGTGAGGTCGCCGAGGACCTCTTCGGCGCCTTCGAGGTCGCAGCGGTAGGCGGCGAGCGTGTTGGCGGCGGCGCCCCGCTCGGCGGCTAGCATCGCCAAGAAGGACTCTACGGCGCTCGAGCCGTTCTTCATTTCCCCCTCCCGCTCGCGGGAGGGGCCAGGGGAGGGCATGTTACCAAACGCCGCCGCTTAACAGGCCCTCCCCCAGCCCCTCCCGCAAGCGGGAGGGGAGTCAGGAGAGCTTCGCGCGTTTTGTTCACCCCCGCGCCACGGCCTCGGCGGCGAGCATCCGCGCCTCGGCGCCCATGCCCACCCGGTTCAGCGCGCCGACGATGTGGTAGAGATTGCGCGGGGTCATCCGCGCCCACGAATCGCCCTGCATGCCAAGGCCGGCGAGCAGGGCCACCAGCGTGGGGTTGCCGTATTCCGCGGCCTTGTCGATCGCCTGCGACCAGCGGCTGGAATGGTCGAACTGGAACTTGTATTTGCCGGCAAGATCGTTCGCCTCTGCCGCCGGCAGCCGGCCCAGCCCGGCGAGCCCGGCGACGAGGAAGGCGGTCTTGCGCGCGTCCTTGCTGTTGTCGCTGCCGTGGAAGTCGTCGATCGCACCCTGGTCGGCCGCGCCGCCGCCTGGATTGGCCAGCGCCAGCAGCGCCCAGCCCTCGCTCCCTGGTTTCACAACGCCCGCCCAGCGCATCGCATTGCCGTCGAGCCCGGCGCTGAGCATGGCGGCGATCAGCAGCCCGGCATCGCCGGAAAGGTCGGCGCTGGCCGGCAGGCGCGCGGCGGCATAGGCGGTGAGCACCTGGCGCGAATAGCGACGCAGCGGGTCGCTCTCGTCGCCCCACAAGTCCTTGATCGCCGAAACCCGGTCACCCACGCTGCCGGCGGTATAGGCATCGCGCAGCTTGACCGCGCGCTGGGCCCATTCGCCGTTGGCATCGTCCTCGTCGAAGATCTGGCCGTAGAGGTCGACCATGGCCGCGCTGGAAAGCACGCCGCAGGCCGCCGCCTTGTCCGCCGCCGCCGCGCGCCCGTCGAGCGCAAGCGCCGGGGCGAGCGCCGCCTGGAAGGCATAGTCCAGCGGCAAGTCCTTCATCAGCGCCGCGGGGGGCTGGAGGCCGACCGCCGTGATCATCGCATAGCGCCACGGGGTCATGTCGGTGACCTTGTTCCATTCGATCGTCACCGCGCGGCGCGCCTTGCCCGCGGCCCCGGCGTATTTCTGCGCCAGCAGCATGTCGATCCGCGGCATGGCGCCGTAGTAGGTCAGCCGGTCGAGCGAGGCCATCGAGCGGCTGGTGTCCCCGGCAAAGCCGTCGCAAATGGCCTGGAGCACCTGCCACGGCTTGTCCTTGCGCGCCGCGCCCTGGAGCGCGACGACCGGGCAGATTCCGGTGAAATCGCCGGTCTGGACATAGGCGTCGAGCGCGGCCTGGGTCAGCTCGGGCGAGAAATTGGCGGTGTCCACATCCTGGACCAGCGCTCGCGCCCCGTCGCCCTCGCCCATGCGGACGAGCAGGCTGGCGCGCAGCGCGGCGAATTCGGCCGGGTCCATCCCCGCGGGCGCATCGAGCCGCGAAGCCAGCGCACGGCGTAGCACGATGTGGCCCCAGCGCGAGACGAGCTTGCCCGAATTGCCCTGCAGCACGGCGCGGACGAGATCCGGGTCCTGCTTGCCGAGCGTCCAGAACGGCAGCCCGCCCTCGCCCTGGTCGATCACGCCGACGCGGGTCATTGCCCGTCGCGCCGCGGGAGGGATGTCGTCCTTGGGACGCAGGTCGAGCACCTTGTCGAGGTCCTCGGGGCTCATCGCCTCGAGCTCGTCAAGCGAGGGCAGGTTGGCCGGGAGCGAGACCGGGCCGGACGGCGCGGCCGCTCCGGATGGCAGCGGCTGGACCACTGCGGTCGACCCTGCAGAGGGCGCCTGAACCTGCGCGGTCGCGACCGGCGCGGGAGAAATGCTGGGGGTGCGCGGCTTGGGCGCCGGTCGGTCGAACCCCGGCGGCAGCAGCGATTCCGGCGCATCCTGCGCCGCGACGAGGGCGGAAGTCAGCGCTAGCGCCACGCCGGCCAGCAGCAGCGGCCGCCTCACTTGGCGCTCTCCGGAACCGCCACCGGCACGGCGATTTCGCGCAGCGGTTCGCGCCCGCCGTCGCGCCAGGCCCAGGCCAGCAGGACCACGATCGCCAGTGCTGCCAGGATCACCACGGTTCGCCGGGGGCTCTTCATGCCAATCGAAATTCCGTCTGCTGTCACGTCGAGACCCGTCCCGAGCCAGATAATCCGCGCGTGCATGGCCCCTGCATGACCGTTGCAACGCGCTTGCACGGCCGAGTAGCGCAACTATAGGCAGCGCTGCAATGAAACATCACGACGCCCGCCTCGATCAGGCCGATAATGCGGCACTGGCGCAGCGCGTCGCGCAGCGGATCACGCGGCCGATCGTGCTGGTGGGGATGATGGGCGTGGGCAAGTCGTCGGTCGGCAAGCGCCTTGCCGCCCTGCTCCACCTGCCCTTCGTCGATGCCGACGAGGCGATCGAGCAGGCCGCGCAGATGACCATCCCCGAAATCTTCGAGACCTATGGCGAGGCCTATTTCCGCGATGGCGAGCGCCGGGTGATCCAGCGCCTGATCGCCGAGAGCGTGGCCGGCCGGCCGATGGTGATCGCCACCGGCGGCGGGGCCTTCGTCAATGCCGAAACCCGCGCGCTGATCCTCGACAAGGCGATCGCCGTCTGGCTCGATTCGGACATCGACACCCTGCTCCAGCGCGTCGGGCGCAAGGACAACCGCCCGCTGCTGCGCACCGGCAACCCGCGCGAAACGCTCACCCGCCTGCGCGAGGAACGGGCGCCCGCCTATGCCCAGGCCCCGGTCCACGTGGTGAGCAGCAACCAGCCCCACGGGGCGACCCTCGCCGCGGTGATGAAAGGGATTCTCGAATGCCAGTGATCCCGGTCGACATCGCGGGCCGACCCTACGAGGTGCGCATCGCCGCCGGCCTGCTGGCCCGCGTGGGCGAGGAATGCGCGCCGCTGCTGCGCAAGAAGCGGGTGCCGGTGGTGACCGACGAGCGGGTCCATGCCGCCTGGGGCGAAACGGTGGGGGCTTCGCTCGCCGCCGCCGGGTTCGAGGCAGCGTGGAAGGTGCTCCCCGCGGGCGAGCAAACCAAGTCCTGGGCCCACCTTGCCGAAGTGGTCGACTGGCTGCTGGCCGAGGGGGTCGAGCGCAAGGATCATGTGCTGGCGCTGGGCGGCGGGGTAATCGGCGATCTCACCGGCTTTGCCGCCAGCGTGGTCAAGCGCGGCTGCAATTTCATCCAGCTGCCGACGACCCTGCTCAGCCAGGTCGATTCCAGTGTCGGCGGGAAGACGGCGATCAACACCCCCGCCGGCAAGAACCTCGTCGGCGCCTTCCACCAGCCCTCGCTGGTTCTCGCCGATCCGCTCGCGCTCGACACCCTGCCGAGGCGCGAGGTTGGGGCGGGCTACGCCGAGGTGCTCAAGTACGGCCTGCTCGGCGACGCCGAATTCTTCGCCTGGTGCGAGGGCAACGGGGCGGCCCTGATGGACGGCGACGGCGCGGCGCGGGAATATGCCATCGCCAAGTCGGTCGAGGCCAAGGCCCGGATCGTCGAGCAGGACGAGTTCGAGACCAAGGGCCTGCGCGCCCTCCTCAACCTCGGCCACACCTTCGGCCACGCGCTGGAGGCCGAGACGGGCTACTCCGACCGCCTGCTCCACGGCGAAAGCGTCGCCTTAGGAATGGTCCTCGCCGCGCGCTATTCCGCGCGGCGGGGCGAGCTGGCCGAGGCGGATGCGGAGCGGGTTGCGGCGCATTTCCGTGGCCTGGGCATGATGTCCGAGCTGGCCGAACTGCGGCTCAACGTGAACGGCAAGGCGCTGGTCGAGCACATGCTGCACGACAAGAAGATGGACGCCGGCACCCTGCCCTTCCTGCTGCTGCGCGGGATCGGCGAGGCCTATCTCGCCAAGGATGTGGATCTCGGGGACGTGGCCAAGTTCCTCGACGGGCAGTTGGCGGGCTGAAAGGCCCACCCCCAGCCCCTCCCGCCTGCGGGAGGGGTTAGGGGTGGGCCAGCAGCCACAGCGCCATCTGTCACCACCCTGCATCCAATGCCCGGTTTGAAAGTTAAATCTCGATGCAACTCGAAATCCAGTCCCGCCTCGACTACGCTCTCCCCGCGCCGACCGACCTCATCCTGCAACTCGAGGCCGCCATCGTGCCGGAGCAGCTGGTCGAGAACCCGGCGATCGGGCTCAGCCCCATCGAGCACTTCGCACGCGTGCCCGGGCAGGACGGCATCGGCGACCGGATCATGCTGCACGCGGCCAACCAGCTGATCGTCGAATACAGCGCCACGGTGACAGTGCGCCGCGTGGTCGCCCCGCTGGACGGCCTCGCCGCGGTGCCGCTGCATCTCCTACCCGGCCCGACCGTGCCCTACCTGTTCGAATCCCGCTATTGCCCCTCGCACAGCTTCGAGCGGTTCGTCGCCGGCGAGTTTCCCGGCCTGTCAGGCGGAGCGCTGGTCCGGGCCATGCTGGACTACATGGGCCAGCACTTCCGCTACGTCTCCGGCGTCAGCAACCAGTCGACCACCGCGCTCGACACCTTCGTCAGCCGCGAAGGCGTCTGCCGCGACTATGCCCACGTGCTGATCGCACTGGCCCGCGCCGCCTCGCTCCCCGCGCGGATCGCCAGCGTCTATGCCCCAGGGGTCGACCCGCCGGATTTCCACGCGGTCTGCGAAGTGTTCCTGGGTGACGCCTGGCACATCGTCGACGCCACCGGGATGGCGAGCGGGGCGGACTGTGCCAAGATCGCCGTGGGGCGCGATGCCGCCGACGTGGCCTTCCTGACCGCCTTCGGCACGGCCGTGTTCAACAGCCAGCAGGTATCGGTGCGCCAAGCTACGGTTTGAGATCGACCACCGCGAAGTCAGCGAGCAGCGCGTCGATCAGCAAGCGCCGGTGGCACTCCGCCGCCTCGCGCTCGTAGCACAGCAGCGCGACCTTCTTCTCTTCGGCCAAGTCGCGCAGCTCCGCCATGGCTGCCAGAGCCTCGGGCATTTCGAGCTGCCCGGCATAGATCCGCGCGAGGGCGTCGTGGTCATGCCGCCGCGCTGCCGCCCGGCCTTCCGCCGGGGTGCCGAGCGGCTTGAGGTGGCGGTAGTCCATCCCGCCGGCTTTCACGGCGGCCGCGAGCGAGGACTTGGAAAACCCCGGTCGGCGCGAGAGCGGCAGGGCGCGGATATCGGCGAGGACTTCCACCCCGGCGTCCTGAAGGGCCGCGATTAGCGCGTCCTGCGTGGTCTTCTCGTAACCGATGGTCCAGATCGTGGGCATGGGCGAGAGATGGGGCCCTGGATGGCCGCACGCAAGGCGTCGTCCCTGGCTTGACCCGGGACCGGTGGCCAATGCGAAGCTGTGAGGCTGCCGTCAGGCCCGGTTGCGTCTAAAGACCGACACCGGTCCCGGGTCGAGCCCGGGACGACGGCCTGCCTACTCCAGCTCGAGAATGATCGCATCCACGGCCAGGCTCTCGCCCGCCTTGGCGTTGACCTTCTTCACCACGGCTGATTTCTCCGCGCGCAGGATGTTTTCCATCTTCATGGCTTCCACCACCGCGAGCGGCTGGCCGGCCTCGACCTTGTCGCCCTCGGCCACGTTGAGCGAGACCAGCAGGCCCGGCATCGGGCAGATCAGGAACTTGGAAAGATCCGGCGGCACCTTCTCGATCATGTGCTGCGTGAGGTGCGCCATGTGCGCGGGCAGGCAATCGACCTTGTGGATCGCCCCGCGGGTGGTCAGCTTCAGCCCGGTGCGGGTCGCCTCGACCTTGAGCGCGATCTCTTCCTCGTCGACTTCGGCGAAGACCACGCGGTCGCCAGGGGTATATTCCATGGCGAGGTCGATCACCTTGCCGTCGACCAGCACGTCGTCGGCATCGACCTCCACCGCAAAGTTCTGCCCGCCCAGGCGGATCGACCACTCGAACGGCGGCGGCAGGTGGCCCGCCAGCTGGCCATCGACATTGCGCGCCCGGTCTGCCCGCGCCGTGGCGATGAACCCGGCGATCGCGGCCAGTTTGGCCTTGAGTTCGTCAGACGTCGCCGCGCCGGTGAAGCCCTCGGGATATTCCTCGGCGATGAACCCGGTGGTCAGCTCGCCCGAGCGGAAGCGCGGGTGCTGCATGATCGCGTTGACGAAATCGATGTTGTGGCCCAGCCCCTCGATCTCGAAGGCGTCGAGCGCGGCGATCTGCTTGTCGGCCGCCTCGTCGCGGGTCTTGCCCCAGGTGACGAGCTTGGCGATCATCGGATCGTAGAACATCGAGACTTCGCCGCCCTCATAGACGCCGTCGTCCACCCGCACGCCGTCAACGCCGCGGCGGCCGTTCTCCGCACCGTCGTCGGTCCAGCCCGGGACGGGCGGGTTGTAGCGGATCAGTCGGCCGGTGCTCGGCAGGAAGCCGCGATAGGGGTCTTCCGCATAGACGCGGTTCTCGATCGCCCATCCGTCGATCTTCACGTCGTCCTGGGTCATGGCCAGCTTCTCGCCGGCCGCGACGCGGATCATCTGCTCGACGAGGTCCACCCCGGTGATCGCCTCGGTCACCGGATGCTCCACCTGGAGGCGGGTGTTCATTTCGAGGAAGTAGAAGGACTCGCCGCTCGGGTCCGCGCCCGAGACGATCAGCTCCACCGTGCCTGCGCTGTAATAGCCCACGGCCTTCGACAGCGCGACGCACTGCTCGCCCATGGCCTTGCGCATCTTCGGCGTGACGAAGGGCGAAGGCGCCTCTTCCACCACCTTCTGGTGCCGCCGCTGGATCGAGCACTCGCGCTCGTTGAGGTAGAGAATGTTGCCGTGCTTGTCGCCGAGGATCTGGATCTCGATGTGGCGCGGGTTGAGGATGAACTTCTCGATGAACACGCGGTCATCGCCGAACGAGTTCAGGCCCTCGCGCTTCACGGACTCGAAGCCCTC